>QXGG01384412.1_pt1 | contig 11501 bp, 10 predicted proteins | sample 1982491 | NCBI WGS metagenome assembly QXGG01 (sample SAMN09924614, study PRJNA488089) | Wastewater metagenome, whole genome shotgun sequencing project. | isolation source: South African research farm wastewater | place: South Africa: Irene, Agricultural Research Council, Animal Production... | reverse complement strand
GTTGAAATTGCTAACGTAGAAACCGATGCAAGCGTTTCCTACCAGATTGTTGGTGAGGATGAAGCTGACCTTAAAGAGGGTAAAATCTCTGTGACTTCGCCTATTGCTCGCGCTTTAGTGGGTAAAGAAGAAGGTGAAGTGGTTGCAGTGCAAACGCCTGGCGGTGTGATCGAATACGAAATCGTTGAGGTGCGTCATATCTAGTGCAGCACCCTGGCGTGCCGGCTCAATCACTTGGCAGTTTGCGCAAGTGTTTTGGGTGGGCGGCCTTTGGGTTTTGCACTTTGTTTTGCTTAAAGCACTGGTACACCTTGGGTTTGCCAGTGTTTTAGTGCAAGAAGTTGAGCAGTATACGCGCTCTATCGTGGTGGGCTTTGCCCTGGCGTGCGTGGTGCTGCAGTTGTTGGTGTTGGTGCGGGTGCTGCCAGCTAAACAGTTGCTTAAAGATATTCGCGGGCAATTGTTATTGGTAGCGTTGCTGTTAAGCAGTAGTTTTTTGCTGATTCAAGCGTTGCTGCCCAGTGCACAATATTGGCTGGCTTACAGCTATATTGTTTTGGGTTTATGCGGCTTGTTATTGGTGATTCAGCCAGTACCGATGCAGCGTCCAGTCGCGAGCGTTTAAGTAACGCTCGCGGAACTGGAAAACAGCAGTTTAGATTAGCTGTTGTAACGTAAGATGTTAGATAGGTTTTTATTGGGTTGCGGGTTTTTGCGATAAATTAAAGCGACCTTACCGATACTTTGTACCAAAAGGCTGCTGCTTTGTGCGCACAGCTGCTCAATCAGTGCTGTACGGTCATCGCGTTCTGCACGCAGTTGAATCTTGATCAGTTCGTGATCGTTGAGTGCACGATCCAGTTCTGCGAGTACGCCTTCGGTTAAACCGTTATCGGCAATCGTTACAATCGGCTTTAAGTGATGGCCGATGGATTTAAACTGTTTCTTTTGCTCTTGTGTGAGCGACATAATCGACCTCTGAGTCGTAACATGAATGGAGGTGGGTAGTTTACCTGACCTGAAGCTTAAGAGGTATTCTGTGGCTCGATCTAAAAGCAGTTCGCGTTGGTTAAAAGAGCATTTTGATGATCCGTTTGTGAAAATGGCGCAAAAAGATGGCTACCGTTCGCGTGCTAGTTATAAATTATTAGAGATTCAAGAAAAAGACCGTATTTTACGCCCAGGTATGACGGTGATTGACTTGGGCAGTGCGCCAGGTGGTTGGTCGCAAGTGACCAGTCGTGTGATCGGCGACAAAGGTACCTTGATTGCCTCAGATATTTTACCCATGGCGGCCATTGCTGATGTGACCTTTATTGAAGGCGACTTTACTGAGGATCAAGTCTTCAATCAAATTATGGATGCGGTTGGAAATCAGCCCGTAGACCTTGTTATTTCTGATATGGCCCCCAATATGAGTGGAGTACGCACCGCAGATCAAGCTGCGGCGATGTACTTATGTGAATTAGCCTTGGATTTAGCATCTAAGGTGTTGCGCCCAGGTGGTGATTTTTTAATTAAAATATTCCACGGGGATGGTTTTGATGATTACTTGCGCGATGTGCGCAAGCGTTTTGACAAGGTACAGATGCGTAAGCCAGCGTCATCACGAGATCGCTCGCGTGAGCAGTATCTATTAGCACGCGGTATGCGTGCGGTTGATGAAGACGTTTGACAGGCGTGTTTAAATGTATTGTTACAGGACAAACATACGCACAGCGTCAATATGTAGTAAGTTTGTTGTATGTAATTGACGTTTTTGTTGCGGTTGTTGCAGCAGAGGGTATATAGAAGTGAACGATATGACTAAAAACCTACTTTTGTGGTTGGTTATCGCTGCTGTCCTAGTGACCGTAATGAACAACTTTACCTCACAAGGCGAGACCGGCAAGCTGAACTACAGCACCTTTATTGAAGAGGTCAAGTCAGGCCGCGTACAGCAAGTGACTGTCGATGGTTTTGTAATCAGCGGTAAACGTGGCGATGGCAGTGTCTTTGAAACAGTGCGTCCAGCCATTCAAGACAACGGTTTGATGGGTGACTTAATCGAGAACAACGTCAGTGTTGTCGGTAAGCAGCCAGAACGCCAAAGCATGTGGATGCAGCTTTTGGTAGCCAGCTTCCCCATCTTGATTATTTTCGCCATCGTGATGTTCTTTATGCGTCAGATGCAAGGCGGTGCCGGCGGTAAGGGCGGGCCAATGAGCTTTGGTAAAAGTAAAGCGCGTCTGATGGCCGAAGATCAAATTAAAACCACGCTGGCGGATGTTGCCGGTTGTGATGAAGCCAAAGAAGAAGTTGGCGAAATTGTTGAGTTTTTGCGTGACCCCAGTCGTTTTCAGCGTCTAGGCGGTAAAATTCCGCGTGGTGTGTTGATGGTGGGTCAGCCCGGTACAGGTAAGACCCTTTTGGCTAAAGCCATTGCCGGTGAAGCAAAAGTGCCGTTCTTTACCATTTCAGGTTCGGACTTCGTAGAAATGTTTGTCGGTGTCGGTGCATCTCGTGTACGTGACATGTTTGAACAAGCAAAAAAACACGCACCTTGCATCATCTTTATTGATGAGATTGATGCGGTGGGTCGTCACCGTGGCGCCGGTATGGGCGGTGGTAACGATGAGCGTGAGCAAACCCTGAACCAATTATTGGTTGAGATGGATGGTTTTGAAGACAATGACGGTGTGATCGTGATTGCTGCAACGAACCGCCCTGATGTGCTGGACCCCGCTTTACTGCGCCCAGGTCGTTTTGACCGTCAGGTGGTGGTGGGCTTGCCAGATATCCGTGGTCGTGAGCAAATTTTGCAAGTGCATATGCGTAAAGTGCCAGTGCATGACGATGTGGATGCAGCGCTGATCGCTCGTGGTACGCCAGGCTTCTCAGGTGCTGACTTAGCCAACTTGGTCAACGAGGCAGCACTCTTTGCTGCACGTTCAGGCAGTCGCTTAGTGACCATGAAACAATTTGAATTGGCTAAAGACAAAATCATGATGGGCGCTGAGCGCAAATCGATGGTGATGTCTGAGAAAGAAAAACTTAACACTGCTTACCATGAAGCAGGTCATGCGATTGTTGGCCGCTTAGTGCCTGAGCATGACCCAGTATATAAAGTATCGATTATTCCACGTGGCCGTGCTTTAGGTGTGACGATGTTCTTGCCTGAAGAAGACCGCTACAGCTTATCGAAGCGCGGTTTGATCAGTCAGATTTGCTCATTGTACGGTGGCCGTATTGCCGAAGAAATGACCTTAGGCTTTGACGGCGTCACCACAGGTGCATCCAACGATATTATGCGCGCCACACAGTTAGCGCGAAATATGGTGACCAAGTGGGGCTTGTCTGAGAAGTTAGGTCCATTGATGTACGCTGAAGATGAAAACGAAGGCTACTTGGGCCGCTCCGGCGGTGGTATGAGTCATGTGTCGGGTGAAACCGCTAAGCTGATCGACCAAGAAATTCGTGACATCATTGATGAGTGCTACTCAACAGCCACGCAGTTGTTACATGACAACCGTGACAAGTTGGAAGCTATGGCGTTGGCCTTGATGAAATATGAGACCATTGATAGCGATCAGATTGATGACATTATGTCCGGTCGTGAAGCGCGTGAGCCTAAAGACTGGGGCGATGGTGGATCAACAGGTAAACCTGCTGTAGACGTTGAGCCTACACCAGAAGAGTCACGGCCGGAAGCGCCAATTGGCGGGCCAGCTGGCGAACATTAATACTGCAACGGGCGCTTATTAGCGCCCGTTTCCATAGATACCATGCAAGAAGGTTGATTATGCACACCACAGCACAGGCTGTTCTGCATTGCGCTCAACACACTTTAGATTTGTCACGCCCGCACGTCATGGGCATTCTTAATGTCACTCCCGATTCGTTCTCTGATGGTGGTCGCTATACTGATCTCGATGCCGCTTTGCAACGTGCCTTGCAGATGCAAGCGGCCGGTGCCAGCCTGATTGATATTGGTGGCGAATCGACGCGCCCAGGCGCGGCTAAAGTGGGCGTGCAGCAAGAGCTAGATCGTGTCGCACCTTTAGTAGAAATGATTGCCCGCGAATGCGATGTCATTATCTCGGTGGATACTTCCACGCCTGAGGTGATGCGTGAAGCAGCGCGTTTAGGTGCCGGTTTAATTAATGATGTGCGTGCCTTGCAGCGTGAAGGCGCGTTAGCTGCCGCAGCAGCGACGCAGTTGCCTGTCTGTTTGATGCATATGCGCGGCGATCCGCAGACGATGCAAGATGAGCCGCACTATGATGATGTCGCAGGTGAAGTCGCGCAGTTTTTACGCGAGCGTATTGACGCCAGTTTAGCGGCAGGTATTGCGGCTGAGCGCATTATATTGGACCCAGGTTTTGGTTTTGCGAAGAACACTCAGCATAATTACGAACTCTTTAAACGCTTGCCGCAATTGTTAGAGCTGCAATATCCTGTGCTAATCGGCGTTTCACGCAAAAGCATGATCGGCAATATTCTCAATAAACCTGTTGAGCAGCGCCTCTATGGCAGCTTGGCCTTAGCTGTTATGGCGTTAGAGCGCGGCGCAAAAATTTTACGTGTACATGATGTGGAGCAAACCATGGATGTGCTGAATATATTTAATGCAGTCCAAATGTCTGCAAAGGAATGAAGTCATGGCTAGAAAGTATTTTGGAACCGATGGTATTCGTGGTCGCGTAGGGACTCATCCGATTACGCCTGAGTTTATGCTCAAGCTGGGCTGGGCAGCAGGTATGGCGTTTCGCAAACAAGGTAAGTGCCGTATTTTAGTCGGTAAAGATACGCGTATTTCCGGCTATATGTTTGAGTCGGCATTGCAAGCTGGGTTATCTGCTGCAGGTGCGGATGTGATGTTGTTGGGTCCGATGCCAACGCCAGCTGTGGCTTATTTAGCACGCACCTTTAATGCTGAAGCCGGTATTGTAATCAGTGCGTCGCATAACCCGCATTATGACAATGGCATTAAGTTCTTCTCCGGGCGCGGCACAAAGCTGCCTGATGAAGTGGAACTGATGATTGAAGAATTGATTGATATGCCCATGACGGTGGTTGAGTCAGAGCAGTTAGGTAAAGCTTCGCGTATCAATGATGCAGCAGGGCGTTACATTGAGTTTTGTAAAAGTAGCGTGCCAACCAGCACAGATTTTTCTGGTTTAAAGATCGTTGTCGATTGCGCACACGGTGCAACCTATAAAGTCGCCCCCAGTGTGTTCAGTGAGTTGGGCGCTGAAGTGATTGTCACTGCAGCACAGCCTGATGGTTTGAATATCAATGATGGTGTCGGCTCTACTAGCTTAGGCCCGCTGCAGAAGGCTGTGGTTGAGCATGGCGCTGATTTAGGTATTGCCTTTGATGGTGATGGTGACCGCGTGCAGATGGTGGACCATACCGGCGCTGTGGTTGATGGCGATGAGTTGCTTTATATCATTGCAACGGATATTCAAGAGCGTGATCGTTTGCCTGCAGGCTCGGGCGTTGTGGGTACCTTGATGAGTAACCTGGGGCTGGAGCTGGCACTTAAAGAACGTGATATTCCCTTTGTGCGCGCCAATGTGGGTGACCGTTATGTGATGGCTGAAATGCTTGAGCGTGGCTGGGTGCTGGGTGGTGAAAACTCAGGGCATATTTTATGTGCGCAGCATGCCACCACAGGGGATGCCATTATCGCCGCACTGCAGGTGCTGCTCGCCTTACGTCGTCGTGGGCAGAGCTTGGCAAAAGAGCGTTTGGCTTGGAAAAAACTACCGCAAGTGCTGATCAATGTGCGCTTTGCTGGTGATGTGGATCCGGTCACTAACACGCAGGTTCAAGCCGCTTGCGATGAGGCGACTGCGGCGATGGCCGGTCGAGGACGTGTTTTATTACGTAAATCAGGTACTGAGCCTTTAGTGCGAGTGATGGTAGAAGGTGAGGATGAAGCGGCTGTGCTGCAGCATGCGCAGCATCTAGCTGAAGTCGTAGAGACGGTATGTGGTTGATTTTACTTGCAACTTTTTCTGCGCTTGAGTAATATCTGCGCCCACTTTGAGCGAAGAGGTTAGACATGCGTCGCCCATTGGTAGCTGGTAATTGGAAAATGTATGGCACACATGCCAGCATCAAACAGTTGTTAAATGAATTAGCTGAACACGAATTACCTGCCGATGTTGATGTCGCGGTTTTTCCAGGTCTAGTGCATTTACAAACTGTGGTTGCACAGGTCTCTCAAAGTCAGTTGGCAGTCGGTTCGCAAGACTGCGCTGTACAGCTTGAAGAGGGCGCAATGACTGGGGAAACCTCAGCTTTGCAGCTTAAAGATATTGGTTGCTCCATGGTTCTTGTGGGGCATTCCGAAAGAAGACAGTTGCAAGAAGAAACTGATAGTGTAATATGCCGCAAGTTTATTGCAGCGCAAGCAGCGGGATTAGTTCCTGTTCTGTGTGTTGGCGAGACATTAGCAGAGCGTGAAGCCGGTTTGGCTGCAGCAACAGTGCGTAAGCAAATTGATGCTGTATTAGTTGAATTAGGCGCTCATGTTCTAGACAATGCCGTGATTGCTTATGAGCCTGTTTGGGCTATCGGTACTGGATTGACAGCAACACCCGAACAAGCGCAAGAAATACATGCGCAAATACGTGAGCATGTGGCACAATACAGCGCGCCAATTGCTCAGCGTGTAAGAATTTTATATGGTGGCAGCGTCAAGGCCGCCAATGCTGCTGAGTTGTTTGCTCAAGCAGATATCGATGGGGGGCTTGTTGGTGGCGCCTCCCTCAATGCAAAAGAATTTAGTGCGATTTGTCGCGCTGCGGGAAATTAAGATGCTGGAAACAGTCATAATTATTGTGCACTTGGTTGTTGCAATCGGTGTGGTAGGATTTGTTCTGATTCAGCAGGGCAAAGGTGCGGACGCAGGAGCCTCATTTGGTTCTGGCGCATCGGGTACTGTATTTGGTTCACAAGGTTCAAGTAACTTTTTGAGTCGCTTTACAGCAGTACTGGCTGCATTGTTTTTTGCAACAAGCTTGGGTTTGGCGTTTTACGCTAAAGATCGTGCGAGTTCAGTAACAGAGTTGGGTCTACCTGATCCTGCTGTGTTAGAAGTAAAGCCTCAACAGCAACCTGTGCTTGAAGATATTCCTCAAGTTGAAAGCCAGGCTGATGAAGCAGATGTAAATGATGTACCTGTTGTTGAAGTAGAGTAATTTTGCCGAGGTGGTGGAATTGGTAGACACGCTACCTTGAGGTGGTAGTGGCCTAAAGGCTGTAGGGGTTCGAGTCCCCTTCTCGGTACCATATTAAAACGGCCTGCTAGTCATAGCGGGTCGTTTTCATTTGTGCTAACTTGACTGTAAGTCTATGGTGTTGTAATATTCGTCATCAGATTTAGACTGCATGAGTTTTAGTATGCATTTCAAATGCCAAGTATTCATATAAAGAGCCCCTAGTAAGGGGCTTTTTATTAGGTCTAACAGTTAGTTTTCAATTTTATTGATGGGCGTTATGCCCATTTTTCATTTCTACAGCATGCATTGGAGGTCGGATGACGAGCAAGCTGGAACAGTTGCAGGACATATTGACGCCAGTGATTGAAGCGCTGGGTTATGAGTGCTGGGGCATTGAGTATATCTCTCAAGGTCGCCACTCAGTGCTGCGCGTTTATATCGATCATGAAAACGGAATTCTTATCGAAGATTGTGAAACCGTCAGCCGCCAGCTGAGTGCTGTAATGGATGTTGAAGATCCGATCAGTTCTGAGTATACGCTGGAAGTTTCTTCTCCCGGTATGGACCGTCCGCTCTTTACCTTGCAGCAGTTTGCTGCATTTGTAGGAGAGCAGGTGAAAATTAGGCTGCGTTCTCCGGTGGAGGAGCGCCGCAATTTCCAAGGGCTAATTCGATCCGTTGAAGATCAAGATGTCGTGGTACAGATGGATGAATATGAGTATCTGTTACCCATCGATCTGATCGAAAAAGCAAATATACTTCCGAACTTTGATTAAAAATACGGACTGCGCAACTCCTACAGTTTGCGAAAGGCGAGGCATGCGATGAGCAAAGATATTTTACTGGTTGTTGAATCAGTCTCTAACGAAAAAGGTGTTCCGCCAGCGTTGATTTTTGAAGCGCTAGAGCTGGCGTTAGCGACTGCAACAAAGAAAAACTACGAAGACGAAGTTGATTTGCGTGTAGCGATTGACCGTTTGACTGGTGATTACGAAACCTTCCGCCGTTGGACGGTGATTGAAGAAGTGGATTTTGATGATCCAGCGCACCAGCTCACCATTGATATGGCTGAGAAGCGCGTTGAGAACCCATCAGTTGGCGATGTGATTGAAGAAAAAATCGACTCCATTGAGTTCGGTCGCATTGCTGCGCAAACAGCCAAACAAGTGATTGTGCAAAAGGTTCGTGAAGCTGAGCGTGCACAGATTGTTGAAGCTTACCGTAGCAAGCTCGGTGAGATTATTTTCGGTACCGTGAAAAAAGTCACCCGCGATAACATTATTGTTGATCTGGGTAATAACGCTGAAGCGATTTTGGCGCGTGAAGATATTATTCCACGCGAAAATTTCCGTGTTGGCGCGCGTGTCCGTGCATTACTACAAGATATTCGTTCGGAAAACCGCGGTCCACAGCTGGTGCTGTCGCGTACTGCGCCGGAAATGATTATGGAATTATTCAATATTGAAGTTCCAGAAATCTCCGAAGGTTTGATTGAAATTATGGCTGCTGCACGTGACCCAGGTTCGCGCGCTAAAATTGCCGTACGTTCGAAAGATAAGCGCATTGACCCGCAGGGTGCTTGTATTGGTATGCGCGGTTCGCGTGTGCAGGCTGTATCAAGTGAGCTCGGTGGTGAGCGTGTGGATATCGTTCTATGGGACGATAACCCAGCACAGTTTGTGATCAGCGCCATGTCGCCTGCTGAAGTAGTGGCCATTATTGTGGATGAAGATTCACATACCATGGACATTGCAGTAGCCGAAGAAAACTTAGCGCAAGCGATTGGTCGCGGCGGTCAAAACGTACGTTTAGCCTCGCAACTGACCGGCTGGACGCTGAACGTGATGAGCCAAGAAGACATTCAGTCGCGTCAGCAAGAAGAAACGGGTGATCTGCTACAACTCTTTGTACGTGACCTGGAAGTGGATGAAGATCTGGCACAGATCCTCGTTGACGAAGGTTTCACCAGCTTAGACGAAGTGGCTTATGTGCCGATGGAAGAAATGCTGAACATTGATGGTTTCGATGAAGAAATCGTTACTGAACTGCGTACGCGTGCTAAAAACTGTTTATTGACGCGCGCAATAGCAACAGAAGAAAAACTGGCTGATATTCAGCCTGAACAAGACTTGCTCGACTTAACGGGCATGAGCAAGGAGCTGGCCGTTGAGCTAGCCGTCCGCGGAGTGCTCAGCCGCGAAGACCTAGCAGAGCAGTCGATTGATGACTTGCTCGAAATCGAAGGCATGAATGAAGATCGTGCCGGCAAGCTGATCATGGCCGCCCGCGCCCACTGGTTTGAATAAGCACATTGCGGCTTGAGGAGAGAAGTTCATGACACAAGTCACTGTGAAAGAACTGGCTAAAGTAGTGAAAACGCCAGTAGAAAGTCTACTGCAGCAGATGCATGAAGCAGGTTTAGCACACACCAGTGCAGACCAAAAAGTCAGTGAAACAGAACAACAAACATTGTTGACCTTTTTAGAAAAAGGCAACAACACTAAAGCTGAAGGTTCAAAGAAAATTACTTTGCAACGTAAAACAACATCAACCTTACGTGCTCCGGGTAGTAAAACTATCAGCGTTGAAGTGCGTAAGAAGAAAACTTTTGTGAAGCGCAGTGCCGAAGAAATTGAAGCTGAAAAGCAGCAAGATCTGGCTAAACTTAAAGCTGAGCAAAAAGCTAAAGAAGCGACTCAGGAAAAAGCTAAGCCTGCACCGGCACCGGTTGCCAAACCTGAGCCTGTAACCGAGAAGCGTGCACTTGAGACTGCTGTTATCCAAGCGACAGTCGCACCAGCTGCACCTGCCGATATTACCTTGCCTGTGGTAGATGCTGTAGCGCCTGCACCAGATCGCAAGAAAGACGATGTACGTCGTCCAGTTAAGCGTGCGGACGGTGATGACGATCGTCGTGATCGTAAAGCTGCTGCACCGCGTCCTGCTGCTAAAGCAAAAGCCTCAGGCCGTTCAGAAGATGATCAGGCACGTCGTGGTGGTCGCAATCGCAGCAAGGGTAAAAAGCGTTCAAATCAGCACGGTTTTAGTAGCCCTGCAGGTCCAGTGGTACGTGACGTTAATATTGGCGAAACCATCACTGTTGCCGAGTTGGCTGCACAGATGTCGGTCAAAGGCGTCGAAGTGGTTAAGTTTATGTTTAAACTTGGCTCACCGGTGACCATTAACCAAGTACTGGATCAAGATACAGCCGTATTGATTGCTGAAGAGTTAGGGCACCGTGTGTCACGTGTCAGCGATAATATGCTTGAAGAGCAATTTGCCGAATCCTTGAAATTTGATGGTGAAGCGTTCCACCGCGCGCCAGTAGTGACCGTTATGGGTCACGTTGACCACGGTAAAACTTCGCTACTTGACTACATTCGTCGCGCTAAAGTTGCAACCGGTGAAGCCGGTGGTATTACTCAGCACATCGGTGCATATCACGTTAAAACCGAAGGTGGCATGATTACTTTCCTTGATACTCCGGGTCACGCTGCGTTTACCGCAATGCGTGCGCGTGGTGCTAAGGCGACTGATATCGTGATCCTTGTGGTTGCTGCTGACGATGGCGTGATGCCGCAGACGATTGAAGGTATTCAGCATGCTAAAGCAGCTGGCGTACCGTTAATTATCGCTGTGAACAAAATTGATAAGCCAGAGGCTGATCCAGATCGTATTAAAAACGATCTAGCTGTGCATGGCGTCACACCAGAAGAGTGGGGCGGTGATACGCAGTTTGTTCACGTTTCGGCGAAGGTCGGTACGGGAATTGATACGCTGCTTGAGTCCGTTTTACTGCAGGCTGAAGTACTTGAGTTAAGCGCTACACCATCGGCTTCAGGTCGTGGTGTAGTGATTGAGTCACGTCTTGATAAAGGTCGTGGTCCAGTGGCTTCTGTCCTCGTGCAAAACGGTACCTTGCGCCAAGGCGATATGGTTCTGGTTGGCACCAACTTTGGCCGCGTGCGCGCCATGATGGATGAAAATGGTCAGTCGATTAAAGAAGCAGGCCCATCGATTCCAGTTGAGATCTTAGGTCTTGACGGTACGCCAGAAGCCGGTGATGAAGTCACTGTTGTGGTTGACGAGCGTAAAGCCCGTGAAGTTGCACTCTTCCGTCAAGGCAAGTTCCGCGAAGTTAAATTAGCGCGTGCACATGCTGGTAAGCTTGAGAACATGTTTGAAAACATGGGTCAGGAAGAGAAGAAAGTACTCAACATCGTTGTTAAAGCTGATGTGCGCGGTACGCTCGAAGCCTTACGTGGTTCATTGTCTGCGCTGGGTAACGAT
>QXGG01228688.1_pt1 | contig 11509 bp, 9 predicted proteins | sample 1982491 | NCBI WGS metagenome assembly QXGG01 (sample SAMN09924614, study PRJNA488089) | Wastewater metagenome, whole genome shotgun sequencing project. | isolation source: South African research farm wastewater | place: South Africa: Irene, Agricultural Research Council, Animal Production Institute... | reverse complement strand
CACTCGGACATCTCTCCTCGTCAGCTTTTGTATTATAGCAAAGGGCCGCTGGAATGTCAAGCATGGCTTATATTAGCCGTTATGCGTTTTTATTCCCTGCTTTCGGCATAAGCTCTTGCCATATCCACAAAATGTCTGAACAGCGGCGAAAAATCCTGCGTGGTGCCGTCATGATGTTCGCCGCAGAGCAGCTCTGGGTGGAACTGTGTGGCTATAACCGGCAGCGATTCGTGCTGAACGGCTTCTATTATGCCTTCTATGGAGCGTGCAGCTATCCTGAGGCCGGGCGCGGGCTGCTTGACCGCCTGATGATGCGAGCTGTTGACCTTGAACTTTTCCCCGAAAAGGCTGCACAGCACGGTGTTTTCTTCGGCGTATATGTAATGCCTGAGCGTCTTGCTCGTGTGTATGTAGCCGCACTGCTCCGGAAGGTCCTGATACAGCGTGCCGCCGAGCACAACGTTTATCACCTGTATACCCCTGCATATGCCCATTATGGGCTTGCGCTTAGCTAAAAAGGCTTTGGCCAGCGCAAATTCAAATTCAGTCCTTATCGGGTCAACAAGCACTGTGTCGTTTAGCTTGCTTTCGCCATAAAGCTCGGGCTCTATGTCGCAGCCGCCCGTAAGCAGAAGCGCGTCGGCAAGCTCGCTAAGCTCCTCAGGGCAAAGCTCGGGCGCTATTATTGGCACCCCGCCGGAACGGGCTATGCCCTGGCTGTAGGCCTTAGGCGTGGCGATCTCACGCGGGCCTTGCGGCTTTGTAAAAAGGTTGGTGTCCGACGTAAGGCATATTACAGGCTTATTGTTAAGCATAAATTCTGCTCCTTATCAACAGAGTATCGTGATCTACTAAGGTATAAGGTATATTATCACTAAGAGTGGAAATTTACCAGCCTTTATGAACAATTCTGCTTCATCTTGCACAGCTTGTTAATTTAAGCTACAATATAAAATGATAGATTGTGCCGTTTAGTGCAGAAAGAGGAAATATGGCGAACGAAAAAAGAACCGGAAGCTACGACCCGGGCCCGCAGCTCCCATCATATATGCGAAAAAACAAGGCGGTCTCTTCACCGAAGCGGCAGGGAGCGCAGGCCAAAGCCGCGCCCCAAAAACCTGCCCGCCAAAAGAGCAGCCAAAGCTCGGCAAGCGCTGCAAGGCCTGTGCAGCGGGGAAGCGCGGCTTCTTCAGGCAGGACATCTAAATCAAAGCCGGCTCAGGCAAGCAACGGGAATTACGGCGGCTATTATCAACGCCCGCAGGCGACTCAGCAGAGGAGCCAGGCTTACCGGCAGCAAAGCCGCGCCTCCGGCTCAGCAAGGGGCGGCGCAGCTTCGGCATCTTCTAACGGCAGGGGAAGCGGCGCCAACACCAAGCGCAGGAAGAAAAAAGCCTCCAATCTGCTTAAATGGATAGCGCTCGCGGCGGCCGCGCTGATATGCGTTATAGTCATAGTGTCGCTTTCCAACAATTCCGCGCCGGACGCCGTTGCGGATATGGATAAGCTTATGCAAAGCGGCAAGCGCTTCAAGGCGGGCGTAAGGCTTATAGGCGTTGACGTGAGCGGCATGACGCCGGAGGAGGCTACGGGGCTTGTTAAAAATGCCGCCGAAAAAAAGCTTAAAACGGTCGCTGTTACAATAAAGGCTGGCGATGATAGCTGGACGCTTGATTCTACCGCGCTCGGCATGGATTACGACATAGCGCAGGCGCTTGCGGACGGCTTGAATTACGGCAGGACGGGCGAGGACGAGACAGTTGAGATAACCGGCGGCACTATGGGCGAATACGACGCCAACTATACCTGGGATAAGGCCAGGATAGCCGCGGCGCTGAGCGCAATGAGCGAAAATGTGAATAAGGAAGCCACCAACGCCTACGCAAGGCCTATAACCGACTGGGCGAGCGAGGAACGCTTTGAATACGTTGCCGGAGACGAGGGACGTACGCTTAATGTTGAAGCGACGGCTGAGGAGATAGAGAGTGCGCTTTCAAACGGCGAATTTGTGTGCGAGATAAACGCAATAGTTAACGCCGTGCTGCCGACGGGCAACATAGACGATATAAAGGCGGAAACGCAGCTTATCTCAAGCTATACCACCAAATTCTCCGCGCCTAGGGACGACGAGATAAAGCAGAACAGAAAATTCAATATACAAAAAGCTGCCGATATAATTAACGGCAACGTTGTGCAGCCAGGCGAACAATGGAGCTTTAACACCATAGTCGGCCCAAGGACGATAGAGCTTGGCTGGAAGCCGGCAAACGGCATAAGCGGCGGCAAGGAGTATACGCTGCAGGCTGGCGGCGGCATATGCCAGGTATCGACAACGCTTTACAATGCGCTACTGTGCGCCAATATGGAGATAGTGGACAGGCGCGCGCATACCATACCGTCTGACTATGTGCCGGTAGGCCTTGACGCTACTGTTGACACAAGGGGAATAGACTTTGTATGGAGAAACAATACGGATAGTCCGGCTTATATATTCGCTCAGGTGGCTCCCGTTGAAGGCAGCAGCCGCAGGAACGTGATAACCGTGTATATCTACGGCGCTCCGCTGCCGGAGGGAGTAACGTATAAATCAAGAAACGAGATACTTGAGGAGCGTTCAAGGATAGAGGAGACAATATACACAAACGACCCAACCATACCGCAGGGCTATCAGCTTGAGCGCATACCGGGCCACAAGTACTTTGTAGCCGAGGCGTATCAGGATATGTATGTAAACGGCGAGCTTAAGGAAAGCAAGCTGCTTTATACGGATAAATACAAGGGGAATCCGCCGGAAATACTCGTGGGCACAGGCGCCCCGCTTGCGGCCGGACAGCAGCCGGACGCGGCATGGCAGCCCTACGGCACGGCTCCTACGGACGCAAACTGAGCGGCAGGATAACGCTTGATAGCCTTTGAGCAAAAATATGCTTTCGCTCTTAGGCTTTTTAGAGCAAAACGGGTTTACAAGTTTTGTTTCGGCTGATACAATAATATAGTTAGTGCGGGCAGCGGTTGTCTTGGCCTGTACTTTAATAAACAATTATATTCTCAAATACAATACGGGAAAGGACAGCAAGATGAAAGACTACACCGCAGCAAACATTCGCAACATAGGCATATTCGGTCATGGCGGAGAGGGCAAGACCACCCTTACCGAAGCTATGCTTTTCAACGCCGGGCTGCTTGAGCGTCTCGGCAAGGTAGAAAGCGGAACTACCACCACCGACTATGACCCGGAAGAGATAAAGCGCACAATATCGATAAACGCAGCGCTTGCTCCCCTCGAGTGGAAGGACACCAAGATCAATGTTATAGATGCGCCCGGCTTCTTTGATTTCTACGGTGAAGTGAGCGCGGCAATGGCGCTTGCCGATTCAGCGCTTATAGTTGTCGGCGCAGTATCAGGCCCCGTCGTCGGTGCGGAAAAGGCGATGGCAATGTGTAAAAAGCACGACAAGCCGCGCATGATAGTCATCAACCAGATGGATCGCGAAAATGCGAACTTCACAAAGGTTATGGCTGAAATAAATGAAAAGTTCGGGCCGAGCGTAGTTCCCGTGCAGCTTCCCATAATGGAAGGCGGCCAATTCGTAGGCTATGTAGACGTGCCTAACATGGTCGCCAGGAAGTTTGACGGCAAGGGCGAAAAGGAGATACCCATCCCCGCCAATCTCGAAAGCCAGGCCCAGAGCATATACGAGGCCCTTACCGAGGCCGCGGCGGAGACTGACGAAGCGCTGATGGAGAAGTACTTTGAGGAAGGCGAGCTGAGCCGCGAGGAGATACTCTCCGGCCTTAGCAACGGCGCAAAGAACGGTATTGTTACCCCCGTTTGCTGCTGTGCCGCAGCCCCCAACATAGGCGTAGCCACGCTGCTTGACAATCTTGTTCACTACATGCCCTCGGCAGCGGAGGTCAAGCCCGCCGATGCTACCGACGTTAAGAGCGGCAGCAAGATAAGCATGGCCGATTACGGCAAGTTCGCAGGCCAGGTCGTCAAAACCGTTGTCGATCAGTTCGGCAAGTATTCAATAATAAAGATACACTCCGGCGTTTTGGATGCTTCCACCGTGCTGTACAATGCCAACAATGAAAAGACCGAGAAGAGCGGCAACGTATTCATCATGCGCGGCAAAAAGAACATTCAGGTCGATAAGCTCATCGCCGGCGATATAGGCGCGCTTGCAAAGCTTCAGTTCACCGCCACCGGCGATACGCTGTGCGATCCTTCAGCTCCCGTGCAGTTTGCTCCCATAGATTTCCCGAAGGCGGCCATATCCCTGGCGGTATCCGCCAAGAAGCAGGGCGATGAGGATAAGGTGTTCGCAGGCCTTAACAAACTGCTTGAAGAGGATCCCACCATATCCCTTGAAAAGAATGCTGAGACCGGCGATGTGCTGCTCAGCGGACTTGGCGAGGTGCATCTTGACGTCATCTGCTCAAAGCTCAAGAACAAGAACGGCGTGGAAGCCCAGCTGGCAGACCCCCGTATACCTTATCGTGAGACTATCCGCGCCACTGCGGAGGCCGAAGGTAAGCATAAGAAGCAGACCGGCGGCAGCGGCCAGTTCGGCGTTGTCAACATGCGCTTTGAGCCCCTGACCAACGGCGAGGACTTCGAGTTTGTCAATGCCATAGTCGGCGGCGTTGTTCCCAAGGAATACATTCCCGCCGTTGAAAAGGGTACCAGGGAGGCCATGCTCCACGGCGTGCTTGCCGGCTATCCCATGACCGGCGTGAAGGCCACGCTGTTCTTCGGCAAGTATCACCCCGTAGATTCCAAGGAGGTCGCGTTTAAGTCCGCAGCCCGCCTTGCTTACAAGGAAGCCTGCGCCCATGCCGCGCCTGCCCTTATAGAGCCCATCTACCGCTATTACATTCATGTTCCCAACGATTATGTGGGCGCCATCACCAGCGACCTGCCCAGGCGCAGGGGCGTTATGGAGGGCATGAACCCCGTTGAGGACGGAACCGAGGTGGTTGCCCGCGCGCCCATGAGCGAGATGGTCAAGTACGCTACCGACCTCAGGTCCATGACCCAGGCCCGCGGCTCCTTCACCAAGGAGTTCATAGGCTATGAGGACGTGCCGGGTAGCGAGGCTAAGAAGATCATCGAGCAGGCCAAGCGCGAGGATGAAGAGGAAGAATAAGCCTCAAACAGCATATAAAGCTGAAACGGCTAAAAGTCTGCCCCCGGGTAGCTGTTCATAAAACAGGTTTTATGAAACAAGAATTATGGCAGTTGCCAGACAAGGATTGCTGACAACGAGGGTATGTGCCTTGACGGGTGCATACCCTTTTGTTTTACGCAGTGCAAATAGCAGAAATAAACGGCTTATCAAGAAAAAGTGAACGGGCCGCGCCCGATGAACTGCCAAGCCGTTTTATTTCTGCTTCTTGGTATATAAGAGGGTAATGCCCCAGAACGGCATTGCCGCCTTGGCTGCCGCAGCACTGTTGCCATTGCGAAGCTCCAGCGCGGCGGCAAGCTTGGAGTATACTTCTCGTTGCTTTGGACAGCGTCTGTGTGAACAGTTTATCAATCTGCGCCATTTACTCCTTCGTCAGGTCCCGAAATCACCTATTTCCTGTGCTGTACTCTTCCTGAGTCATTGTAGACCTCCTGGCTTTTGTTTGTGTATCTCAATTATACCGCGTCTGATATGGCTCTTTTTTCTGTCCTGTTTCAGGTTACCATGAAGAACCCCTCAAAACTTCCGCAACAAAACCCTTGCAATCGCGCCGGATTTGTTGTAGAATACTATTTGCCTTGGGGATATAGCTAAGTTGGTATAGCGCGGCGTTCGCAATGCTGAGGCCAGGGGTTCGAGTCCCCTTATCTCCACCACGGGTCCACCATAATTTTCGATAGAATTACGGTGGACTTTTTCTATACAGGATTTAGACATTTTTTTGAATGGGGGTGTGCTTTATGAGTCGCACCGAGATTGTCACAATAACCAATATGTGCATGATATGCGATGGGGATAAAGTGCTGGTGCAGAATAAGGTCAATTGCGATTGGGCCGGGATCACCTTTCCCGGAGGCCATGTGGAGAAGGGAGAATCTTTTACGGACGCCGTGATACGGGAGGTATTGGAGGAAACCGGACTGAAAATATCTTCTCCGCAGCTATGCGGCGTTAAGGACTGGTCGAATGAAGACGGCTCAAGATATATGGTCTTGCTATATAAAACGAACAAATTTGAAGGAAACCTGACCTCATCGGAGGAGGGCGAGGTATATTGGCTTTCTCTGGAGGAAATGGCGCGCTTGCGCCTGGCGGACGGAATGGATAAAATGCTTACGGTCTTTCTGAATGAAGATATCAGCGAGCTTTTCTTTTATAAGCAAAAGGGCGAATGGAAATCGCTTCTAAAGTGAGCTCGCCGCCCTTTTGTTAAGCCGGCGATGCGGCGATGCTCATGCTTAGCGCTGCCACAGGCATTATTATTGATTGAACCATCTACATACCCGCGTTTTGACCGTTTACAACAAAGCGGCGCTTTGATATAATACTTACGCATAGCAAAGGGGAGTAACCTGCCCGAGGAAACAAGGGCGGTTGAAGCGTCATCACGGTCTATGACCCGCTTCGCCTTGATTGGTGAGACTTTTGCCGCTTGTTGGCGTGTGTATGGGCACATCGCCTGTTAGAAAGCGGGCAAGAGTCTTTTTATGTATTAAAAAGCTTGCTTTGCAAGTGTTAGTCACTATGAAAAGCGGGCAAGAGTCTTTTTATGTATAAGAAAGCTTGCTTTGCACAGAATATTAAGGGAGGATACTGCATTGGAACAATTTGTCGAGCTGTTTTCAAACGTTGCAAACTTCACATGGCAGCAGCTGCTTATGATAGTTATAGGCGGCGTGCTCATCTATCTCGCCATAAAGAAGGATATGGAGCCTACGCTGCTTTTGCCCATGGGCTTCGGCGCGATATTGGTCAACCTGCCGTTTGTCAATACGGAAGCTATAGAGACCCTTTTTAACGCCGGAATCGCTACCGAGCTTTTCCCGCTTTTGCTGTTTATAGGCATAGGCGCCATGATAGACTTTGGGCCGCTGCTTTCCAACCCGAAGATGTTCCTCTTCGGCGCGGCAGCGCAGTTTGGCATATTCTTCACCTTTATCATGGCAAGGCTTATTGGCTTTACCCTTCAGGACGCGGGGAGCATAGCCATAATAGGCGCTGCCGACGGCCCGACTTCCATATATCTTGCCAACTACTTTAGATCAAATTATCAAGGCCCCATAATGGTTGCGGCATATTCATATATGGCGCTTGTGCCTATAATCCAGCCGCCTGTAATCAAGCTCATCACCACAAAGCGCGAACGGCAAATACGCATGCCGTATAACCCGAGCGCCGTAAGCGGCACCACAAGGGTGCTTTTCCCCATATTCGTTACGATAGTCGCCGGCACCATAGCGCCAAAGAGCGCGGAGCTTATAGGCTTCCTCATGTTCGGCAATCTGATACGCGAGTGCGGCGTGCTCGGCAGCCTGTCAGACACGGCTCAAAAGACGCTTGCCAACCTTGTCACGCTGCTGCTTGGCATATCGGTCGCGTTCAAGATGAAGGCGGAGCTTTTCGTTACCGTGGAAACGCTTGCTATAATCGGGCTGGGTCTTGTTGCCTTCGTATTTGATACTGCGGGCGGCGTATTGTTCGCCAAGTTCCTTAATCTGTTCCTTAAAAACAAGGTCAACCCGATGATAGGCGCCGCCGGAATTTCCGCGTTCCCTATGGCAAGCCGCGTTGTGCATAAGCTCGGCCAGCAGGAGGATAACCAGAACTTCCTGCTGATGCATGCCGCAGGGGCCAACGTATCCGGCCAGATAGCAAGCGTTATTGCGGGCGGCCTGATGATAACGCTTATAGAAGCAATGCTTTGAACCTGATATAGTTTTTATAAAGGAGGAACCACACAATGAAGCTTTTACTCAGCGCAATGTCATTCTCCTGGGCGCCGGATACGCTGCTGCCGTCCCTGCTGCTCATGCTGAAGGGAATGGTAGGCATATTCGCCGTGATACTGCTTATATGGGCGTTCGTGACGATATTAAATAAGGTCACCAACAGGAAATAAGCTTGCATGTAAAATAAAAGCCGCCTGAGGGAGCGTATCCTTCGGGCGGCATTTGTTTTATAGCCATGTTATAATAAAAGCTGTCTTATAAAGTTCGTGGATATTCTCGGCTCATTTTCCGGCATAGGTACTCCGGCTTTTTTGCCGGCTTCCATGCACTTGAGAAGCCACGCCATGTTGCGGCCGAGGGTGCGCATTATCTGCATGCCCTCAAGATCCTGCTTCACCTCATCCGGAGTGTTGCCATGCACCATGCACCAGTATTGCGACGATACTATAGGCATCTGCCTCACCGAAAAATACTTGTTCAGCTCGTCAAGCGTGGCCGTGGCGCCGGCCCTTCTTGCGCTGGCTATCGCCGCCGCGGGCTTATATGCGCACTTTACCTTGCCGCCGTATAAAAGCCTGTCAAGAAAAGCTATCAGCGAGCCGTTTGCCGAGGCAAAGTATACGGGGCTTCCGACTATAAGCCCGTCAGCCTCGTTCAGCTTGTTTCTTGCAATAGTAACTATCTCGTTATCATCATCAAATATGCATTCTCCGCCGCCCTTACATGCGCCGCAGCCGGTGCAGCCCTGTATGGCCCCCGCGCCAATGTGGAGCAGCTCTGTACCTATGCCGCATTCGTTTAGTGTTTTTTCCACCTCTTTAAGCGCGGTATAGGTGCAGCCCTTCTCGTTCGGGCTTCCGTTAATAAGCAGGACATTCACATCGCATTCCTCCTTCATCTATATAATAATTACTTTTTCTTCTGTATCTCGTAGCAGTCCGGCTCAGGAGTGGCTTTGGGCATCAGCCTTGCCCTAAGCTCCGCGTCAGGCTCAAATTCGTCCGTTATTATCACGGTGCTTCCCGGGCAAAGATATAGGTATATCCACTGCGCATCGTCCGGCATGAGCCTTATGCACCCATGCGAGGCAGGCTCGCCCAGCTTCCAGAATTCCTCCTCCATAAGGAACCTGTCGTCCCTTTCGGAATACGGCACGGAGTGGAAGTATATCCTGCCCCTTATCTGGCTCCAATACTGGGCATAGCAATTAAAGTTAACAAAAAACGCAAAACGCTTGTAATCCTGCTGCATAGTGAACGTGCCGCGGGGGCTCCTGCTGCTCTCCTCTATGCCGCTTGAGCATATCATCTCGCGCACAAGTTTTGTATACTCGCCAAACTCATCTTTTGTGTATATGAACACCGCCTGATTAGTTAAATCCACAACAGCCCTGAAAAGCTCCGGATCGCCGTTAAGCTTCTCCTCCTCCGGATATCTGCCGCCCTCATGCGTCCTCAGGCTCTTGGGCGTAAGCGGATAATCCGCGCTTTGGTACGCCGTAGGCTCAGGAGTAGGCTCGGGCGTTGGTTCCGGCGTAGGCTTCGGAGTCGGCGCTGCGGTCGGCTCCGCGGTAGGCTCTACGGTCGCATCAACAGTTGGCTGCGGCGTTTCAATATGCTGTATCTCTACCTTCTCAACAGGAGGGTAGCCTTCGCCTGTGCCGCAGGCGCTCAGCATAAGCGCCAACGGTATACACAGCAGCATTGTATACTTGTTTATTTTATTATTTTTCATGCTATTATTGTACCACAGCCCTCAGCCCGCTTGCAATAACTCCGCAGGCAAGGTATAATCAATCAAGGTTCAAGTTATGACTAACCGTATGCATTGAAAGGAGCTTTTTGAAAATGAGTGATTACATCGAGGCGCTTGGCATAATAGCGCCCAAGGCCGTGTACAGGAACCTTACTCCGGCGCAGCTTGTCGAGCATGCCCTCCGCCGCGGCGAAGGTACGCTTAGCGAGACCGGCGCGCTTGTCGTTACCACCGGCAAGTATACCGGCCGTTCGCCTGACGATCGTTTTGTTGTCGACGCTCCCGATATCCATGACGATATCGACTGGGGCAAGATCAATGTACCCATAAGCGAAGAGAAATATGAAGCCATATATAACCGCATGACCGCGTATCTGCAGGGCCGCGAGCTTTTCGTATTCGAAGGCTTTGCCGGCGCAGACGAAAGCTATCATCTGCCCGTGCGCGTTGTAAACGAGCTTGCCAGCCAGAACCTGTTCATTCATCAGCTGCTCGTCCGTCCTACCGAGGAGCAGCTTAAGGACTTCGTGCCCGGCTTCACCATAATAGCCGCCCCCGGCTTCAAATGCTCGCCCGAGGTAGACGGCGTACACAGCGAGGCCGCTATAATTGTAAACTTCAAAAAGCACACCGTAATAATCGCCGGCAGCCAGTACGCCGGTGAGATAAAAAAGAGCGTATTCTCCGTGATGAACTACCTGCTGCCCAAGAAGGGCGTGTTCACCATGCATTGCTCGGCCAACGTTGGCGACGATGGCGACAGCGCGCTGTTCTTCGGCCTTTCCGGAACCGGCAAGACCACCCTTTCCGCCGATCCTGACAGGAGTCTTATAGGCGACGATGAGCACGGCTGGAGCGAGAATGGCATATTCAACATAGAGGGCGGCTGCTACGCGAAGTGCATCAACCTTTCCAAGGAGAATGAGCCCCAGATCTGGAACGCCATCAAGTTCGGCTCCCTTGTTGAGAACGTTATAATGGACCCCGATACCAGGAAGCTTGACTATGCCGATGGTTCCCTTACCGAGAATACCCGCGTCGGCTATCCCGTGGATTATATCCCCAACTGCCTGATTCCAGGCGTCGCCGGCCATCCCAAGACCGTTATATTCCTTACGGCTGATGCTTTCGGCGTGCTGCCTCCTATCTCCAAGCTCAATGCCGACCAGGCTATGTACCACTTCGTATCCGGCTACACCTCCAAGCTTGCCGGTACCGAGCGCGGCATAGTTGAGCCGCAGACCACCTTCTCCACCTGCTTTGGCGCGCCCTTCCTCCCGCTGCACCCCTCTGTATATGCCAATATGCTCGGTGAGCGCATAGAGAAGCACCACACCAACGTTTACCTTGTAAACACCGGCTGGGCAGGCGGCAAGTACGGCGTAGGCTCCCGCATGAAGCTCAAGTACACCCGCGCTATGGTGAGCGCAGCCCTCAATGGCGACCTTGAAAAGGGCGAGTTCGTGCTCGACCCCATATTCAACGTTATGGTTCCCACAAGCTGCCCCAACGTGCCGGACGAATTCCTCAGCCAGCGCAAGCTTTGGAACAACGATGCCGAGTATGAAGCCACGGCCAGGGATCTTGCGGCCCGCTTTGTGAAGAATTTCGAGAAGTATTCCGACATGCCCAGGAATATAATCGAAGCCGGCCCCAAGGCCTAATCCAACAAAGCATATCAAGGGAGCGCAAAAGCGCTCCCTTTAGAGTGTCGAAAAAGTGGCTGAGCGCCACTTTTTCGAGTTTTTTACGGCATATGCTATACCGGGCGCCGGTTTGTTCGGTATGCCCCAAACCTGGCTGCCCCGCTTTCTTAATACCCCTTATGCATAT
>QXGG01369502.1_pt1 | contig 11511 bp, 9 predicted proteins | sample 1982491 | NCBI WGS metagenome assembly QXGG01 (sample SAMN09924614, study PRJNA488089) | Wastewater metagenome, whole genome shotgun sequencing project. | isolation source: South African research farm wastewater | place: South Africa: Irene, Agricultural Research Council, Animal Production Institute... | reverse complement strand
TTCGCCCGGCAATCCGCCATTTCAACCACAAGGAGTTTCAGATGGCCGCAGTGCATGATGTACCCACCGCCCTTGGCGACAACGCCGCACGGCAGCTCGCCAACGCCACCAAGACCGTTCCGCAGCTCTCCACCATCTCCCCCCGCTGGCTGGTGCACCTGCTGCAGTGGCTGCCGGTGGAGGCCGGCATCTACCGCCTGAACAAGGTCAAGAATCCGCTCGACGTGCGCGTGGCGTGCTCGCAGCGCGACGAGCGCGAACTGCCGCAGACCTACGTCGACTATGACGAGCAGCCGCGCGAGTACTTCCTCAACGCGGTCACCACCATCCTCGACGTCCATACCCGCGTGTCGGACCTTTACAGCAGCCCGCATGACCAGATCAAGGAACAGCTGCGCCTCACCATCGAGACGATCAAGGAGCGCCAGGAGTCCGAGCTGATCAACAACCCGGACTACGGCCTGCTCGCCAACATCCATGAGGACCAGCGCCTCTCGACACTCACCGGCGCGCCCACGCCGGACGACCTCGACGATCTGCTGACGAAGGTGTGGAAGGAACCCGGCTTCTTCCTGACCCACCCGCTCGCCATCGCCGCCTTCGGCCGCGAATGTACCCGCCGCGGCGTGCCGCCCCCAACCGTGTCGCTGTTCGGCTCCCAGTTCCTGACCTGGCGCGGCATTCCGCTCGTGCCCTCGGACAAGGTGCCGGTCGAGGACGGCAAGACCAAGATCCTGCTGCTGCGCACGGGCGAAAAACGCCAGGGCGTGATCGGCCTGTTCCAGCCCGGCGTTGCGGGCGAACAGAGCCCGGGCCTGTCGGTGCGCTTCATGGGCATCAATCGCAACGCGATCGCGTCCTACCTGATTTCGCTTTACTGCTCGCTCGCCGTGCTGACCGACGACGCCCTGGCTGTGCTCGATGACGTGGAGATCGGCAAGTACCATGACTACCCCGACACCTACAAGTAATGGCGTTGCCGCCTTGGGTGGCGGCGTGCCGCCTGGCTTGCCCGATGCAGCGGCGCTGGCGAGGTTGGCCGGCGAATTCTTCGCTGCGCTGCCGGGCGGCAGCCAGGATCTGAGCCTGCCCTTCGGCGCCGCGGCCCCGCAGCCGGCCAAGCCGGTACTCGCGGTGGGCAATCGCGCCCCTGCACTGGCGCCCGCTTCTGCCTCGCCGTCTTCCGCTGCGCCTGAGGCGGCGGTGGATGCGGCCAGCGGCGCCGGACGCACAGGGGCGCCAGCGCTCGGCGTGCCTGAAGCCTACGGGGCCGCGCTACCCAGCATCCCCGTCCCGCCGCAACGGCCAGGTGCGCCGGGGCTGCCCTCCTCGCCCTATTACTTTCTGGGCGAGGCAAGCGCCTACCCGTCCGCTGCGGGCAGCGACATCCGGGTGCCTGAGGACCGCGTCACCGCGCAGTCCTTCGGACTGCCGGGGGAGGCGGAACTGCGTGCGCTGCTGCATGGCATCGATGGGGGGCAACGTCACCCCGCCGCTGCCATCACTGGCACCCCCGCGTTCTACTTCCTCGACCCGGCGGCTGAACAGGCGGTACCGACCGTGGCGCAGGGCGCGCATCCGCCCTTCGATGTTCATGCGGTGCGGCGCGACTTCCCCATCCTCCAGGAGCGAGTGAGCGGCAAGCCGCTGATCTGGTTCGACAACGCCGCGACCACGCACAAGCCGCGCGCCGTCATCGACCGGCTGGCCTATTTCTACGAGCACGAGAACTCCAACATCCACCGCGCCGCGCATGAACTGGCGGCACGCGCGACCGACGCCTACGAGGGCGCGCGCGACAAGGTGGCGCGCTTTCTCGGCGCCTCCTCGCCGGAGGAGATCATCTTCGTGCGCGGCGCCACCGAAGGCATCAACCTGATCGCCAAGACCTGGGGCTGGCAGAATGTCGGCGAAGGCGACGAGATCATCGTCTCCCACCTCGAACACCACGCCAACATCGTGCCCTGGCAGCAGCTTGCCGCCGCCAAGGGCGCGAAGCTGCGGGTGATCCCGGTGGATGACTCGGGCCAGGTGCTGCTCGACGAATACCGCAGGCTGCTCAACGACCGCACCCGAATCGTCGCGGTGACGCAGGTGTCGAACGCGCTCGGCACGGTCGTGCCGGTGAAGGAAATCGTCGCGCTGGCGCATCGTGCCGGGGCCAGGGCCTTGGTCGACGGGGCCCAGTCGGTGTCGCACATGCGGGTGAATGTGCAGGACATCGACGCCGACTTCTTCGTGTTCTCGGGGCACAAGGTGTTCGCCCCGACCGGCATCGGCGCGGTATATGGCAAGCGTGCAGTGCTCGAGGACATGCCGCCCTGGCAGGGCGGCGGCAACATGATCGCCGACGTCACCTTCGAGAAGACGATCTACCACGGTCCCCCGACCCGTTTCGAGGCCGGCACCGGCAACATTGCCGATGCGGTCGGCCTGGGCGCGGCGATCGACTACGTCGAGCGCATCGGCATGGAGAACATCGCGCGCTACGAGCACGATCTGCTCGTATATGCGACACGGCGACTGCTGACGGTGCCGGGTCTGAAGCTGATCGGCACCGCCAGAGACAAGGCCAGCGTGCTGTCCTTCGTGCTCAAGGGGCACACCACCGAGGAAGTCGGTGGGGCGCTCAACGAGGAAGGCATCGCGGTGCGCTCCGGCCATCACTGCGCTCAGCCGATCCTGCGCCGCTTCAGTGTCGAGGCCACGGTGCGGCCCTCGCTGGCGTTCTACAACACCTGCGAGGAAGTCGACACGCTGGTGGCGGTGCTGCAGCGGCTGGCGACCGGGCGCGCACGACGTTAAAAATAGTCCTCACGTGCAGGCGCTCGTGCGGCCCTCTCGCCACAAGGCGACGGGGCCGTCGTCGTTTCCAGGCCTCAAGCTCGCACAGCCTTTGATCGTGCCATCAGGCGAACGATGGAAACCAAAGCAAAAAACCTTCGTTCCTGTTTCAACTCGCCCTTAATAAGCTCTTGTTGCGCAATGCCTTTCCGCCCTCAGGCGCGTGTCGCCCGGCGCCGGAACCCAGCCCTTGTCAGGGGCTCTGGGCTTCCTCAGCACAAGAGAACCACATGCACGAGTCAAACACCACAAAGCTGCTGACCTTGCCCAACGCCGGGCAAGGGGCACTCTCCATCCGTGCCAAGGCGCTGATCTTCCATGACCTCAAGTCGCTGCGCTTGCTGAGCCAGATCGAACTGATCGCGCCGAGCGAAGCCAACGTGCTGATCATCGGCGAAACCGGCACCGGCAAGGAACTGGTCGCACGGCACATCCACGCCCAGAGCGGCCGCAGCGGCCCCTTCGTCGCAGTCAATTGCGGCGCATTCAGCGAGAACCTGGTCGAGGCCGAGTTGTTCGGCCACGAAACCGGCGCCTTCACCGGCGCCCAGCAGGCGCGCGCCGGGTGGTTCGAGGCGGCCAACGGCGGCACACTGTTCCTGGACGAAGTCGGCGACCTGCCGCTGGCAATGCAGGTCAAGCTGCTGCGGGTGCTGCAGGAGCGCCAGGTGGTGCGGCTGGGCTCACGCAAGCCGATCCCGGTGGATGTGCGCCTGGTTGCCGCCACCAACGTCAATCTGGAAAAAGCCGTTCAAGCCGGACACTTCCGCCTCGACCTCTACTACCGCCTCAATGTCGCGCCGGTGGAACTGCCCGCGCTGCGCGAGCGCCCGGGCGACATCCTGCCGCTGGTCGACTACTTCATCGACTACTACCGTCAGCGCCTCGACATCCCCGCACCGCGCTTGAGCAAGGAGGCGGCAGCGGAGCTGGCGTCCTATCACTGGCCGGGCAACATCCGCGAACTGGAGAACGTCGTGCACTTCGCCCTGATCGTGTGCCAGGGCGGGGTCGTCAATCCGGGGGATCTGCGCCTACCCGGCTTCGGGCGCGCGCGCCCGGTGACGCCCGAAGCGATCGACAGCCGCCATGCGGACGGCTTCGCCGCGGTCCGCGCAGGCCTGCGCCAACTGCTGGACGAGGACATGCCCGACGTCTACACGCGCATCGAGGAAGTCCTGTTCTCCACCGCATTCGAGTACTGCCGCGAGAACCAGGTCCGCACCGCGAAGCGGCTCGGCATCTCGCGCAACATCCTGCGCACCCAGCTCAAGCGCTTCGGCCTGATCGGCGAAAACACGGCCGACACGCACTCCGCGGCCGATGCCTGAACGCAAGCGCTTTCCCCATCAATCGAATCGAAAACAGACAGAGGACACATCCACCATGAGTCTGGCCAACGCCACCAAACACGGCACCCCCTTGTCGGAAGCGCCCGCCGCGATCGCCGCCCGCCTGGCCGCACGCTTCGCCGAAACCGCCGCCGCGCGCGACCTGGCCGGCGGCACGCCGAAGGCCGAGCGCGACCTGCTGCGCGCCAGCGGCCTGCTCACGCTGAGCATCCCAAGCGAGTACGGCGGCCTCGGTGCGAGCTGGACCGAGACGCTCGCCGTCGTGCGCCAGCTCGCGCGTGCCGACAGTTCCGTCGGCCACGTCTTCGCCTTCCACCACCTGCAGCTGGCCTCGGTGCGCCTGTTCGGCAGTCCGGCTCAATGGGAGCCCTGGCTGCGCGATACCGTGAAGCAGGGCTGGTTCTGGGGCAACGCGCTCAACCCGCTCGACAAGCGCACCATCGCCACCCGCGTGCCCGGCGGGCGCGCGTTCTCGGGGCGCAAGAGCTTCTGCTCCGGAGCGCTCGACTCCGACATGCTGCTGGCCTCCGCGGTGGAAGACAGCGCCGACGGCAAGCTCATCATCGCCGCGCTCCCCACCCGCCGCGCCGGCATCACCCTGTTCGAGGACTGGGACAACATGGGTCAGCGCCAGACCGACAGCGGCAGCGCGCTGTTCGAGCACGTGGCGGTGGCGGAAGACGAGATCCTGTCGAATCCCGGCCCGCTGTCCTCGCCCCACGCCTGCCTGCGCCCGCTGCTCGCACAGCTCATCTTCGTGAATATCTTCCTCGGCATTGCCGAAGGCGCGCTCGCCGAGGCCCGCCACTACACCCGCAATGAAGCGCGCCTGTGGTCGGCCTCGCCAGCCGCCCACGTCACCGAAGACCCCTACGTGCTGGCCCACTACGGTGATTTCTGGGTCGCCCTCGAATCGACGCGCACGCTCGCCGACCACGCAGCCGCCGTGTTCGACGCAGCCTGGAACGAGGGGCTGGCGCTGACCGAGGCCGGCCGCGGCGAGGTCGCACTCGCCGTCGCCACCGCCAAGGTCGCCGCCACCCGCGGCGGGCTGGACATCACCAGCCGCATCTTCGAGGTCACCGGCGCTCGCTCGACCACGGCCGCGCGCCGTCTCGACCGCTTCTGGCGCAACCTGCGCGTACACACCCTGCACGACCCGGTGGACTACAAGGTGCGCGAACTCGGCGATTGGGCGCTGAACGGCCAGTATCCGAAGCCGTCGTTCTATTCCTGAAGCCTGTTCCACGCCTGTCATCCGACTGATCGGCCGTGGCTGTTTCGCGCACCTTAGGCGCCAAACAGCCACGGCCGAAGTCATTCATGCGGCACACACCGCCGTCCTGCAGTCAGTGCTGGCAACCCAGCAGGCACCCAGCAGATCTGCTGCACTCGCCCGCGTCTTGCGCGCCGCGCGTCCCGTAAACCTCTGATCTGCAATGAAAGAAGCGACTGGCACGAAGCGTGCGTTGCGTCTGCCACCGTCTGCCACGGCAGGCATCGAACGCAGAGGCGCCCATGATCCACACGTACCGCAATGTTTCACCGATCGACGTCACCCCCTTCGTCCGGGAGGTGTACCGTGCTCAGTGAGGACCTAACGATCCGTAACGCGCGCGACGCCGAGCTCGCCGCCTACGCATATGACATCGCCGCCGCAATCCGGCCGACTGCTGCGCGCTACGACCGCAGCGGCGCGTTCCCCTTCGAGCACTTCGACATCCTGCGGCGCAAGGGTGCCCTCGGCCTCACCGTCCCCAAGGAATACGGCGGCCAGGGGCTGTCGCTGTACGAGACGCTGCTGGTGCAGCAGCGCATCGCTGGCGCCAGCGGCTCGACGGCGCTGGCGCTTGGCTGGCACCTGATGACCTTCTTCGGCCTGAGCGCGACGCGCGCCTGGGACGAAGCCGTGTTCGAACGCCTCTGCCGTGATGCGGTCGAGCGTGGCGAGCTGATCAACGTCTTCGCCACCGAGCGCGACGCCGGCAACGTGGTGCGCGGCTTCCGGCCCACCACCGTCGCCCGCCGCCACGGCGATGGCTATCTCATCTCCGGACGCAAGGCCTTCTCAACGCTGGCACCAGCAGTCAATCACTTCACCGTCCTCGCCCATATCGAGGACGAGGACCAGACGGCCGAGTTCCTGGTGCGCAAGTCCGAGCGCGTGCGCATCATCGAAACCTGGGATTCGCTGGGCATGCGCAGCACCGGCAGCCACGACGTCCAACTCGACGCGGTGGAAGTGCCGGCCGAGGCCCTGCTGGTCCGCCTCGAAAAGGGCAAGCCGAGCCGCTTCATGGCTTGCAGCAGCGCCTACTCGCTGCAGTTGCCGGCGATCTATCTCGGCATCGCCATCGCTGCGCGCGACTTCATCCTCGACTTTGCCGACAGCCGCTTCGCGCCCAGCCTCGGCGGCGCGATCCTCGATGCGCCGCAGGTGCAGCAGAAGATCGCCGAGATCGAGATCCTGGTAGGCACTTCAAAGGCACTGCTCTACGGCCTGGCCGAGCGCTGGGACCGTAACGACGCACTGAAGGACAGGCTCGGCAGCGAAGTCACGATCACCAAGTACGCGGTAACCAACAAGGCGGTACGCATCGTCGAGCTGGCGATGCAGATCGCGGGCGGTCACGCGCTGTCGCGCGACCTGCCGCTGGAGCGCTATTTCCGCGACGTGCAGTGCGGCCTCTACAACCCGCCGCACAACGACATGGTCATCGACCGCGTGGCGAAGGAGGCGATTGCGCGCCAGCGTGCGGACGCGGCCCCCAGCGCGGGAACCCCAGGCACATCCGCCCCGCCTCGCCCGGAACAAACTGCCGACGCTTCAAGCACGCGTATCGGCGAAGCCGTGGCGTGAGCAAAGCACGCCCACTACCACCTTTCCAATTGAGCCCATCCAACACAGGACATCCCATGACCGCTCTCGCCTTCAACGCCTTCGTAATGAACACCGCCTCGCACATCCAGCATGGACAGTGGCGGCGCCCCGATGCCCAGCAGGTCAATTTCAACGACGTCGACCTGTGGGTCGATCTTGCGCGCACGCTCGAGCGCGGCCTGTTCGATGCCATCTTCTTCGCCGACGTGGTCGGCCTCTATGGCCCGCTCGGCGGCGACCACGAGGTCAATGCGCGGGAGGGCCTGCAGATCCCGAGCAACGACCCGTCGGTGCTGCTGTCGGCGCTCGCGGTCAACACCGAACACCTCGGGCTCGCCTTCACCAGCTCGGTGCTGCAGGCGCACCCGTTCGATTTCGCGCGCAAGTTGTCGACGCTCGATCACATCTCGCGCGGCCGGGTGGCATGGAACATCGTCACCACCCACCTGGAAAACGCCGCGCGCAACTTCGGCCAGGACCAGCTCACGCCGCACGACGAGCGCTACGCCTGGGCGGAGGAATACGTCGATGTCGTCTACAAGCTGTGGGAAGGCTCGTGGGACGAGGGCGCGCTGCTGATCGACCGCGCGCGCGGCGTGTTCGCCGACCACAACAAGATCCACAAGATCCACCACGCCGGTGCGCGCTACCGGGTGGAAGGGCCACACCTGAGTTCGCCCTCGCCCCAGCGCACGCCGCTGCTGTTCCAGGCCGGCTCCTCGGGCGCCGGGCGCCAGTTTGCCGCGGCCAATGCCGAGGGCCAGTTCATCGTCACCCCCAATCCCACGGTGGCTGCGGAGCTGATCCGCGACACCCGCCGCCTCGCGGCCGCCGCCGGCCGCCGCGCCGAGGACATCAAGTTCTTCCAGGGCCTGAGCTTCATCATCGGCAGCACCGAGGCCGAAGTGCGGCGCAAGGAGGCCGAGTACGACGCATACGCCAGCGTCGACGGCTTCCTCGCCCACCACAACTATGCGGTCGACCGCCACGGCAAGCCCTACCCCGCCGACACTCCGCTGTCGGCGATCAAGTCCGAGGCCAGCCAGAGCATCCTCGACTGGTACGCGAAGAGCTCGCCGGGCCACGAGCCGACGGTGGCCGACCTCGGCCGGCTCGCCTCGCGCCGCGGCCGCGTCGCCGGCACGCCGGAGCAGATCGCCGACCAGCTCGAGCTGTGGCAGCAAGCCGGCGTCGATGGCATCAACGTCATCAACTGGCACCTGCCCGGCTCCTACGAGGAGTTCAACGAACACCTGCTGCCGGTGCTGCAGAAACGCGGCCTCGCCAAGCGCGAATACCGGCCGGGCACCCTGCGCCAGAAGCTGTTCGGCACCGACCGCATCAACGAACGCCACCCCGCTGCGCGCTATCGCGGCGCCTTCACCCCCAAGACGCAAACCCGCACTGTGGAGTTCGCATGAACGCGCGCCTGCAAACGCTGCCGCCGCCCCAGCACGCAATGCCTGCCCGCTATGCGTCGCTGTCGGCACCTTTCCCGCCCCTGACCCCAGGCCTTTCGTCGCCACCAACGCACGACTACGAGTCGCTGGCCGCACGCTTCCGCCCGATCTTTGCCCGCATCGCCGAGCGCTCGGCCGAGCGCGAGCACGCCCGCGAACTGGCTTTCGACGCGGTGGGCTGGCTGCGTGATGCCCGTTTCGGCGCCCTGCGCGTACCGGTGGAGCATGGCGGCTTCGGCGCCTCGGTCGAGCAGTTCTTCGCACTGCTGATCGAGCTCGCCGAGGCCGACTCGAACCTGCCCAACATCTTCCGCGCCCACTTCGGCCAGATCGAACGCCTCTACGCCGAGATCGACCCCGCACTCCACGCGCCCTGGCTGCAGCGTGCGGCAGCCGGCGAGATCTTCGGCAACGCCACCACCGAGATCGGCGACGGCGCGCTCGGCAGGCCGACGACACGGATCACGAAGCAGGACGGCGTGCTGCGCCTGAACGGCACCAAGTACTACAGCAGCGGCTCGCTGTACGCCGACTGGATCGCGGTGAGCGCGCAACTGCAGGAGGAGGACGTGGCGGGCGGCGCCGAGCAGCCCGTCATCGCCCTCGTGCGCGCAGACGCCCCCGGCGTGGAGCGCATCGACGACTGGAACGGTTTCGGCCAGCGTCTGACCGGCTCGGGCACCACCCGCCTCACGAACGTCGAGGTCGACCGCGCAGCGGTCTGGCCTTGCGCACGCAGCGGGCCGACCCCGATGACCGCCTTCTTCCAGCTCGTGCATCTGGCCACACTGACCGGCATCGCCCGCGCCATCGAACGCGACGCCTGCGCCTACGTGCGCCCGCGCAAGCGCGTGTTCAGCCACGGCAGCGGCGCCATCCCGCGCGAAGACCCGCTGATCCAGCAGGTCGTGGGCCAGCTCGCCAGCACCAGCTTCATCGCCGAGGCCGCCGTCAGCGCGGTCGCGGCACAGCTCGGCCACATCGACCGCCTGCGCCAGCGCGGCGAAGCCATTCCCGAAAGCCTGCTGGTGGAGGTCGAGCTGAGCGCCGCCAAGTCCCAGGTCGGCCTGGTCGACGCCGTGCTCAGCGCGAGCACGCGGCTGTTCGACGTCGGCGGGGCCTCAGCGCTGCAGGAGGACCGCCGCCTGGACCGCCACTGGCGCAACGCACGCACGCTGGCCTCGCACAACCCGGTGATCTTCAAGGCGCGGGCGGTCGGCGACCATGCGATCAACGGCACGGCGCCCGGGTTTTACTGGACGGTGGGAGCGGCGACGGGCTGAGCGGGCCACCCTCCACCTCGCTGGACATTTTCGCCAAATTTGTCTTTGCAGACTGCCATATGGCGAACACCATCAGCGAGGCAAGGCATGTCCACGATCAGTCTGAACAGCCCGGTCAACTCGGCCCTCACCCTGCTCGGGGGCGAACGCGTGCTGCACGCGCAGCCGCGGGTGATCACGGACTGGATTCCGCTGCTCCGGCGCGGGCTCCCGTCCGCCTCGGTCGACGCCCTCCCGCGCCTGAGGCGCACCACGCAGGCCGAACTCGCACAGGCCCTGGCGATTCCTGAACGCACGCTGGCGCGCCGCAAGCGCGAGGGCGCGCGGCTGTACGGCGGGCGCTGGAATCCCAAGGGCCACGCCGTCATCTACACCGCCGAGTCGCAGTCGCTCGCGCTGCTCGAGATGTTGATCCAGGACGAACCGATGCGCGCGCTACGTCCTGATCCCGGCGCACCTGCCGGCGGTCGTCATCGGCGAACCGAAGGCGCTGGATGTGGATGTTGGCTTGCTGCGAGACTTGGGCGGCGCTAGCTGACCGGATATCCAGGTGCTCGGCGAAGGTCGCCTGGACCAGCCGGTCTCCGCTGTTGATGCCGGTGTAGGCCATGGGGGCTATTGGTTCATTGATGAAGGTAGCTTTGGCCCATTCCTGGCAAGCAGATAAGACGACAATCTATTTAAAATCAACCGCCTATCGACTTCACGCACACTCGTTTGGCCCAGCTCAAAAGGACAGCAAGCTCGATTCGACACCATTTGAGCCAAACCCGCGTCCATCACCCCGGCTCCGCGAGGCGGTAGCGGGCACCGCTCAGTTTCCCGTCCATGACGACGACCGTGCGTGTTACCAACTCTGCAAGCGCTCGCTTGAGTTGAGACCGACCCACTTCCGGACCAATGCGCTCGCTGATTTCTCCGATCTTGGAACCCGGATACCTGCGCAGATCCTCACGGATCAGTTCGGACAGGCGATGGGGTTCGATGCGTCGCAGCGTGGTCGGCATCTGCAGATCCACGCCGCGCAGCAGTTCTGGATCGACAAAATAGCGCGTCCCTCGAGTGCGCCCGGTCGTCTGCACGAGATTCAAGGCGGGCAGGCGCCCCAACCACAGCCCAAGCTCTTCCGCCCCTTCCGTTTCCAGCCGGGCGCCAAGCTCGCGTGCCGTCATGCCTTCGCTCTGCGCCAGCACGCCGAGCGTGATTCGCTCGCGTTGTGTCAGGTGAAACTGCGCGTCGGCCTCGCTCAGCAGGCGCATCACCTCTGGACGCGCGATGCGGCGCTGGATCGTCACCTTCACCCAGTCGGCGCCTTCCTCGGGCACTGGTGCCGGACGGCCCTGCGACAGCAGGCGGTCGTAGATCAGGTCGAAGCCGCTGCCTTCGCGCTCCATCAGCCCCAGGTCGTGGAACACCCGCGCCAGCGCATCGTTGCGGCGCCGGCTGGCGTGGAGGATGTTGCGCGGCGTCACGCCCAGCGGCAAACGGCCGGGGTTCACCACCTCCAGGCGGTCGGGATGCAGGTTCAGGTAGATGTCACCCTGCTGGGTGTAGGGGCGGTGCACCAGCGCGTTGACTAGTAGATCGTTCCGATAATATATTTACAAATGCTCTCCAAGTTGCCATGATCGTCATAGCATTTGACTTGGAGGTGATCATGGGGCGTAGAAGCGGGCGAGCGGCGTTGGTGC
>QXGG01398718.1_pt1 | contig 11517 bp, 9 predicted proteins | sample 1982491 | NCBI WGS metagenome assembly QXGG01 (sample SAMN09924614, study PRJNA488089) | Wastewater metagenome, whole genome shotgun sequencing project. | isolation source: South African research farm wastewater | place: South Africa: Irene, Agricultural Research Council, Animal Production Institute... | reverse complement strand
CGTCGCCGGTGCCGGTGCCGGTGCCGGTGCCGGTGCCGGTGCCGGTGCCGGTGCCGGTGCCGGTGCCGGTGCTGGAGCTGGAGCTGGAGCTGAGTCTGCCGCTGCCGGCTCTGGCGCAAGCTCTACCGGTGCCGCGACCGGCTCGCTGACTACCGGCTCGACAGTGACGGATTCCGCGGCGGGCGCAGGCTCTGCTGCGGCCGAGTCTGCCACAGGCGACCGTGAAGACGCCGCCTCTGCCGGCGCGACGTCGGCTGGGACTGCCGCAGGTGTCTCGGCAGTCGCCGCGGCATCGGTCGCAACTTCGGCTTCTGCCGCCGGCTTCGCCGCTGGCACTGCCTTCTCTTCATCCGATTTCCAGAACCTGAGCTTGTCCATCAGGCCCTTGTCGTCCTTCTTGGGCGCAGCCTTGTTCAGCGATTCCGGTGTAGTCGCCGGCGTTGCCAAGTCTTGCTGCCCACTGCCCGCGGGGATTACATCGCCGCGAACGCGTACCAATGCTTCGTTTTCAAATTCCAGAATGACGCGGCGCTGCTCGATGATCTTGCCCTCGTGCCGCATCTGGTAGAAATAATCCCAGCGGTTACTATGAAAACTGTCCTGGATCAGCGGCGTGCCCATAATGAATCGCACCTGGGACTTGGTCATACCCGGACGCAACTGCAGCATCATTTTGGATGTAACGACATTGCCCTGCTGGATATCCATCCGGTAGGGTTTCAATGAAGGCAAGGTAGAACTGCAGGAGGCACAAAGCAGTGCGAATAAAATGACGAAGTGGCGCATTACCATGACTTTGGTAGTAAATGGCGCTAATATACCATGACACTGACTACCCCAAACAGCCACGCAGAAAGTGACTGCCTACGATATGCGCGAACCCGATGAATTGAAGAATGCCGGCCTCAAGGCCACCCTGCCACGTCTCAAGGTACTGAGCCTGTTCGAGAACAGTGTCGAGCGCCACCTGTCTGCCGAAGACGTTTACCGCATGCTGCTGACCTCCGGTGAGGATGTCGGCCTGGCGACTGTCTACCGCGTTCTGACCCAGTTCGAACAGGCCGGCCTGCTGATGCGCCACCACTTCGAAAGCGGCAAGGCGGTCTTCGAGTTGAATCAGGGCGGTCACCACGACCACATCGTCTGCATGCAATGCGGCCGGGTGGAGGAATTCGTCGACGAGGAGATCGAAAAACGCCAGAAAATGGCGGCCGAGTCACGCGGCTTCAAGATACATGAGCACTCGCTCTATATCTATGCCGACTGCACCAAGAATCCCTGCCCGTACAAGTCCTGACCAACAAGCCCGGAGCCGCCAAAACTGAATCTCCGGCGGCTCAAATCCCCAGCATCTCGCTGGCATGCTGACGTGTCGTCGCCGTGATCTCGACACCGCCCAGCATGCGCGCGACTTCATCCACACGCTCCTCACTATCGAGCACTTCGATCCGGCTCAAGGTCTGGCCGCCGGCCACCGTTTTACTGACCCGCAGGTGTGCCGCGCCCTGAGCCGCCACCTGTGGCAGGTGCGTGATGACCAATATCTGACGCTGGCGCCCCAGTTCCTTCAGTAACTGTCCGACGATTTCGGCGACACCGCCACCGATACCGACATCCACCTCGTCGAAAATCATGGTCGGGATGTCGCCCTGTTGCGCGGTAACGACGCGTATCGCCAGACTGATGCGCGACAGCTCGCCGCCGGATGCCACCTTGGATAACGGCCGCGGCGCCACACCGGCATGGCCGGCCACCAGAAATTCGACTTGCTCGAGGCCACTTGCTGACGGATCCTGAGCCCCCAGCGCCACGGCAAAGCTGCCGCCGGCGAGCGCCAAGGTCTGCATACGGGCCGTGATCTCACGGCTCAATCTTTCAGCTGCCTGCTTGCGGCCGGCGCTCAATTGCTGCGCCAGCTCGTCATACTGCGCCCGCGCCTCCGCCTCCTGTCTTTGCAGCGCCCCGTCATCACCGAAGCCTTCAAGTTCAGCCACACGCGCCTGGGTGGTTTGCAATAACGCCGGCAACTCCTCCGGCCGCACCCGGTATTTTCTGCCGGCGGCATGGATCGACTGCACCCGTTGCTCCACTTCGTGCAAACGCTCCGGATCGAGGTCGGCGCGCTGCAGATAGCGATTGAGGAAGCGGTCACTTTCCTCCAGCTGGACGATGGCGGAATCCAGCATATCCAGCACCTCCTGCAAACCGGCATCGTACTCGACCAACCCCTGGAGCTTATGCTGCATGGCGTTCAACTGGGTCATGGCGGCGAACTCGGATTCGCTCAATAACGCACGGCAGGCTTCACCGCCTTCCAGCAGGCTGGCGGCATGCGACAGCCGGTGATGCTCCTGCTGCAATTCTTCCCACTCTTCGGCCGCGACGCCCAACTGCTCCAGCTCGCGCGACTGATCACGCAGCAGCGCTAGCTCGTCGGCATAGGCCTGGGCGTTCTGCTCCATTTCCAGCCGCTTCACGTGCAGCGTGTGCCACGCCCGGAAGCGCTGCGCAACATCGGCAGCGAGGTCGCTCAGTCCGGCGTAACTGTCCAGCACCTGCCGCTGGTATTGCGGTTTCAACAGCGAATGATGGGCGTGCTGGCTGTAGATATCGACCAGGAAGTCGCCAGCCTCGCGCAGCTGCTGGATATTGGCCGGCATGCCGTTGATGAAGGCGCGCGAGCGGCCGTCGGCATAGATGATGCGACGCAGCATCAGGCTGTCATCTTCGGCCTGCAGTTCGCTCTCCCTCAGCCAGCCTTGCAGCTGGGGCAGACCGGCGACATCGAAACTGGCAATGATTTCAGCCCGCTCGCAGCCGCTACGGGTAATGCCACCTTCGCCGCGGGCGCCCAAGGCCAGCGACAAGGCATCGATCAGAATCGACTTGCCGGCACCGGTCTCTCCGGTCAGCACGGTGAAACCGGACGAGAACTCAAGATCGAGCTTGTCGACAATGACGAAATCGCGAATGGAAAGTGCCTGCAGCATAGGACTCTGTCTCGACTAGCCCCAGTTCAATTTTTCGCGCAACATGGCGAAATGGCTATGGCCACGCGGGTGCAGCAAGGTAATGCTCTCCTGTGCGCGGCGGATGATCATCTTGTCGCCCTCCAGCAGGGCGGAGTGCAGCTGGCCGTCGAAATGCACGCAGGCATCCTCGGCGCGCATCAGCGTGACTTCGATGCGGCTGGTGCCGTTGATGGCGATCGGGCGATTGCTCAGCGTATGCGGACAGATCGGCACCAGGGCGATCGCATCCAGCGCCGGATGCAGGATGGGGCCACCGGCAGACAGAGAATATGCTGTGGTACCGGTCGGCGTCGAGATGATCAGGCCGTCGGAACGCTGCGTATGCACGAACTGACCGTTGATATGCACTTCCAGCTCGATCAGCTTGGCCGCGCCGTTCTTGTTGATGACGACGTCATTCAAGGCATAGCCCTGTGTGATCAGTTCGCCGTCGCGCTGCAGGGCGCCGCTCAGCAGCATGCGCTCCTCGCGGTCGTATTCGCCGGCGAGGATGCTGCCGATACTGTCCAGCATGTTTTCCGCCTCGAGGTCGGTCAGAAAACCGAAGCGCCCGCGATTGACACCGACCAGCGGGATGTTGTGCTGCACGAAAGCCCGCGCCGCCGTCAGCATGGTGCCGTCGCCGCCGACCACGATGGCAAGGTCGACCTGCTGCCCGATCCGGTCGATCGGCGCCACCGCATAACCACTCAACGAGGACTGCTGGGCCGTGATTTCCTCGATGACGACACCGAGCTTGCGCTCGGTCAGAAAACTGGCAAGAGCACTGATATGTTCGCCGGTCTCGGCGTTCATGAATTTGCCGACGAGGGCGATATTCTTGAATGTGGTTTTCATCGCTGGCATTAAATCATAGATGCGCATGCCGGCATAGCGGGCGGCGCCCGTCGATGACCAGCGGAGCCGTTGCCGCGCGCATTTTCGCGGCTTGCGGTCTATCCGATAGTAACCGATAATTTGACTTGTTCCTGCGATGAAATTTCATCGCGTTAAGCAGGTCATATCAGGTGCCAAAGGCACCACCCTATACTAGACAAACCATGCTGGACAAACGCGCACAAATCCTCTTGAAGACGCTGGTCGAACATTACATCAGTGATGGTCAGCCGGTCGGCTCGCGCACGTTGTCGAAATGCTCCGGCCTCGACCTCAGCCCTGCGACCATCCGCAACGTCATGTCCGATCTCGAGGAACTGGGCTTCATCACCAGCCCGCACACCTCGGCCGGTCGTATCCCGACGCAGCGCGGTTACCGTTTCTTTGTCGACAGCCTGCTGACCATCCAGCCGCTGGGAAGCACCGAGATCAAACGGCTGGCTTCCGAACTTTCATCGCCGGACCCGCAGGAGTTGATCAGCGTCACCGCCAGCATGCTGTCCAACCTGACCCAGTTCGCCGGCCTGGTCATGATCCCCAAGCGCAAGAGCGTTGCCTTCCGTCATATCGAATTCATGCCGCTGTCAGAGCGGCGCATCCTGGTCATCATCGTCACCACCGACGGCAACGTGCAGAACCGCATCATCATGGCGGACAAACCGTACAGCGCTTCCGAACTGTCGCAGGCCAGCAACTTCTTCAACCAGCACTACACCGGCATGACCCTGGACCAAGTGCAGGCCCGGTTGCACGAAGAGCTGAAGCAGATGCAGTCCGACATGACGCGCCTGATGGCGGCGGCGATGGAAGCCAGCAGCAAATCGCTGGAGGGCAACAAGGACGCCGTGGTGATCTCGGGCGAACACAACCTGTTGCAGGTGGATGACCTGTCGACCAACGTCAGCTCACTGCGCAAACTGTTCGAAGTATTCGAGCGCCGCACCCAGCTCATGCAGCTGATGGACAACAGCCAGCGCGCGGAAGGTATCCAAATCTTCATCGGCGGCGAATCCGGCTACCTGCCGCTGGACGAATGCAGCATGGTCACTGCGCCCTACGAGGCGCAGGGCCAGGTCATCGGCACGCTGGGCGTCATCGGCCCGACACGCATGGCCTACGAGCGTGTCATCCCCATCGTCGACGTCACGGCAAAACTGCTTTCCAACGCACTTTCCAACAATTAGGAAACTATGGCCTACTACCTGAATGAACCGTCCTACCAGCACGGCACGCCTGCACGCACCGGCATCCTGCTGGTTAACCTCGGTACGCCGGATGCTCCGACGGGCAAGGCTTTACGTCCCTACCTCAAACAATTCCTCAGCGACCGTCGCGTGGTGGAGATTCCGCGCGCCATCTGGTGGCTGATTCTGAACGGCATCATCCTCAACATCCGGCCGAGAAAGTCCGCGGAGAAATACGCGCAGATCTGGACTGAAGAAGGTTCGCCCCTGCTCGCCCACACGCGCAAGCAGGCTAAACTGTTGCAAGGCTATCTCGGCACCCGGATCAACAGCCCGTTCACGGTGGAATACGCCATGCGCTACGGCAATCCGTCGGTCGCTTCGGCCATTGCCGGACTCAAAACGGCCAACTGCAACCGTATCCTGGTCATACCGCTCTATCCGCAATACGCAGCCAGCAGCAGCGCGTCGGCCATGGACGACGTCTGGCGCACGCTGTTGCGCACCCGCAACGTGCCGGCGATCCGCACCGTACGGAACTACCATGACCATCCGGCCTATATCGCGGCGCTCGCCGACAGCGTCCGTCAACACTGGTCGCAGAACGGCAAGCCGGAGAAGCTCATCATGAGTTTCCATGGCGTGCCGCGCTACACGTTGGACAAAGGCGACCCTTACCACTGCGAATGCCACAAGACCGGGCGCCTGCTGGCAGAGGCGCTAGAGCTGGAAAAATCGCAGTACATGGTCTGTTTCCAGTCTCGCTTCGGCAAGGCCGAGTGGCTACAACCCTATCTGGCGCCGACGCTGGAAGACCTTGGCAAACGTCAGCTCAAACGCGTCGACGTCATCTGCCCCGGTTTCTCCAGCGACTGTCTGGAAACGCTGGAAGAGATCGCGATGGAAGGCAAGGAGATCTTCCAGCATGCCGGTGGCGGCGAATACCACTACATCCCGGCTCTGAACGAACGCGACAGCTGGATACACGCACTGACCGATATCGCGCTGGAAAACCTGCAAGGCTGGGTCAGCGCCGACTGGGATCAGGCGAAAGCTGCAGCGGAAGGTGAATTGTCGCGACGGCGTGCGCTGGAAATGGGCGCCCGCCAATAGGCGTTTGCTATACTCTCGACTTGTAATTCAACCATCCATCACCCGCAACACACTGGACTGAACAAATGATCATCATCACCGGCGGCGCAGGCATGATAGGCAGCATGATCGCCTGGCACCTCAATCAGGTGCTGGGGAGCGACGACATCATCATCGTTGACCGCCTGCATCACCCGGAACAGTGGCAGAACCTGGTACACCGCCGGTACGCCCATTATCTGGACAAGGACGAACTGCTACCGTGGCTTGAAGATGCGCGCGATATCGAAGCCGTCATCCACATGGGGGCCATCAGCGCGACCACCGAACGCGACTTCAACAAACTGGTCGCCGACAACATCCATTATTCGCAAGCATTGTGGGCCTGGTGCGCCAAGCGCGACGTGCGCTTTCTCTACGCCAGTTCCGCTGCCACCTACGGCGACGGCGAACAGGGATATGCCGACGACGAAAGCCGGACCGATGTCTACCGGCCATTGAACGGCTACGGCTACTCCAAGCAGTTCTTCGACCAGTGGGCGCTACGTCAGGTCAGGGAAGGCAAACCGGTACCGCCGCAATGGTGCGGGTTCAAGTTCTTCAACGTCTACGGCCCCAACGAATACCACAAGGAACGCATGGCCAGCGTCGCCTTCCACAGTTTCAACCAGTTCCGCGAACACGGTACGGTCAAACTGTTCAAAAGTCATCTGCCCGAGTACAAGGACGGCATGCAATTGCGCGATTTCGTCTACGTCAAGGATGCCGCAGCAGTGGTCGCCCACTTCCTGCAGAACACCGGGCATTCCGGCATTTACAATGTCGGCACCGGCCGGGCACGCGCCTTCAAGGATCTGGCATCGGCCGTGATGACCAGCATGGGCAAGTCGCCGGATATCACCTATATCGACATGCCGGAGGACCTGCAGGGTAAATACCAGTATTTCACCGAGGCGACCATGGACAAGGTGCGCGCCGCCGGCTATAGCCAACCTTTCCATACACTGGAAGAAGGCGTGCGCGATTACGTGCAGAACTACCTGTTGCAGGCCGACCCCTACGCCTAGTGCCCGGACACAGAGGAAACCAGAACTTGAACAACATCGAGAACCTGAGCGCCGCACTGGCAGAACACCAGCAAGTCATGCACAAGCTCGCCGACCTGCTGCCACAGATCAGCGCCGTGGCTGATGCCATGCGCGCCTGTATCGCGCGCGGCGGCAAGATACTGCTGATGGGCAACGGTGGCAGCGCGGCCGACAGCCAGCACATCGCGGCCGAGATCGTCGGCCGCTTCAAGAAGGAGCGCCGCGGCTTGCCGGCCATCGCGCTGACCACCGACACCTCCATCCTGACCTCGGTCGGCAACGATTACGGCTATGAGTACATCTTCTCGCGCCAGATCGAAGCGCTCTGTTCGCCGCAGGACCTCGTCATCGGCCTCACCACTTCCGGCAACAGTCCCAATGTGGTACGCGCCATCGAAATGGCGAAGGCGATCGGCGCCGTCACCGTCGGCATGACCGGCGGCAGCGGTGGCAAGCTCGCCGCGCTGTGCGACTACAACCTCATCATGCCCTCCGCCGATACGCCGCGCATCCAGGAAGCGCACATCTTCATCGGCCACAGCCTGTGTGATCTGCTAGAAGCCGACTGATGCGCGAAACACTGATTGAAGCCGTAAAACATCGTTTTGTTGCCGAGCACCGCACGGCGCTGGTCATCGGCGACCTCATGCTGGACCGTTACCTGATCGGCGAGGTGGAGCGCATCTCGCCCGAGGCGCCGGTACCTGTCGTGTTGCTGAAACAGGAAAACGAGCGCGCCGGCGGCGCGGCCAATGTCGCGGCCAACCTCTCTCTGCTCGGCATCCGCACCACTATGGCCGGCATCATCGGCGATGATGCCGAGGGCCGCGCCTTACTGGATATGCTGCGGGAACTGAACATCGACAGCGCGATTGTCACCTCACAGCAGCGCCCAACCGTGACCAAGACCCGCATCCTCGGCGGTCATCAGCAGATGATGCGGCTGGACAAGGAAAGCCGCCTGGCGTTTACTGAAAGCGAAAACAACGCGCTACACGAACAAGTATCGCAAGCTATCGCACAGAAGCCCGATGTCATCATCCTCTCCGATTACGCCAAGGGCGTGTTGAGCGACGCGCTCTGCCAAGCGGTTATCGCGCAAGCAAAAGCACTGGGCATCCCGGTGCTGGTAGATCCGAAAGGCCGCGACTATACGAAATACCAAGGCGCCACTGCGCTGACGCCGAACAAGAAGGAAACCTCGGAAGCCTGCGGCATCGATGCCATGGATACCGACCGGCTGTTGCAAGCGGCAGCTGACCTCAGGGATCACCTCGGGCTGGCGTTCCTTGCCGTCACGCGCGGGGAAGAAGGCATCTCGCTGCTGGAGCAGAACGAGACCATCCACATTCCGGCGGCGGCGAAGCAGGTGTTCGACGTTTCCGGCGCCGGCGATACCGTGATCGCCACGCTGGCTGCCGGTCTGGTGCACGGCCTCAGCCATCGCCAGGCGTTCGAACTGGCTAATATTGCAGCCGGCATCGTGGTCGGCAAGGTCGGTACGGTACCGGTCAACCGCGAGGAACTACTGGCGGAACTCATCTCGCAGGACTCAGTTGAACAGGCAGACAAGATCTGCGAACTTGAGACCCTGCTCGGGCGCGTCAGGCAATGGAGACAACAGAAGAAACGCATCGTCTTCACCAACGGCTGCTTCGACCTCCTGCATGCCGGTCATGTCACTTATCTTGAAGCGGCCAGAAAAACCGGCGACAAACTGATCCTGGGCTTGAACACCGATCGCTCGGTCAGCGCGTTGAAAGGCCCCAGCCGGCCGGTGATTCACGAAGCCGATCGTGCCCGTGTGCTGGCAGCACTGGAAGCGGTCGATGCCGTCATCCTGTTCGACGAGGACACGCCGTTGCAGCTGATAGATGCGATCCGGCCGGACGTCATCGTCAAGGGCAGCGATTACAGCGAAGACCAGGTCGTCGGCGGCAAGGAAGTCAAATCCTGGGGTGGCAAGGTCGCACTGATCGACATCGTGCCCGGCCGCAGCACCAGCAACATCATCGAGAAACTCGGGGCCTGATGCGCATTCTGGTCATGGGGCCGTCCTGGGTCGGCGACATGGTATTGGCGCACAGCCTGTTCCAGGTCATCAAGCAACAGCAACCGGATGCCGTCATCGATGTCGCCGCACCGGCGTGGACCATGCCGTTATTGGACCGCATGCCGGAAGTCAGCGGCAAGATTGCACTGCCGTTCAAGCACGGCCAGCTCGCCTTGCGCGAACGCATCCGCTTCGGCAGATCCTTGCGGGCGAACGCCTACCAGCAGGCCATCCTGCTGACCAACTCGCTCAAATCCGCCATCCTGCCCATGGCCGCCGGCATTCCGCGACGCACCGGCTATCTGGGCGAATGGCGCTACGGCCTGCTCAATGATATCCGGCCGCTCGACAAGCAAGCACTACCACGCACAGTGGACCGTTTCGTCAACCTCGGACTTCCGCCGGCCACGCCACTACCGACCTCACTGCCAGACCCGCACCTGAAGGCGGACCGAACGAAGGCAGCTGAAACACTCGCAAGACTGAACCATGCCGAGCCAAGCAAACCCGTCATCGGACTCTGCCCCGGCGCCGAATATGGCGAAGCCAAGCGCTGGCCGGTCGAATACTACGCCGAGGTCGCCAACCGTGCGCTGGCGCAGGGCAATGAAGTCTGGCTGTTCGGCTCGGATAAGGACGCGCTAGTGACGGCTTCCATCAATCGACTGACGCAAGGCCGCTGCCTCGACCTTGGCGGCAGAACCCGGCTCGGCGAAGCTGTCGATCTGATGGCCCTATGCGATACCGTGGTCAGCAACGACTCCGGCCTCATGCACGTCGCCGCCGCGCTTGGCGTCAAGGTGATTGCGGTCTACGGCTCTTCCGACCCGCACCACACCCCGCCCATGAGTCCGCAAGCCGACGTCTTGTGGCTCGGCCTGGATTGCAGCCCGTGTTTCAAACGCACATGCCCGCTCGGCCATCTCAACTGCCTCAGGCAGATTGCACCGGAACGCGTGCTGCATGCCATGCCCCAGCAAACAGAAACTCCTCAAGGATAACGCGTTGAAATCATTGCTGAACAAACTCCTGCAACTGCCTACTGGCCGGCTCACTGGCTTGCTGACCGTGGTCGGCGTGCTGATCGCGATGCAGATCAACTACATCCAGCACGGCTGGATCAACAACGACTCTGTTTTGTATTTTGAAGCGGCAAGACTGTTCTCGATAGGCGAATGGAAAGCAAGCTTTGAGCTTTGGGGTTGGCCGCTCTATCCCGCACTCATCGCGCTGGTACACACCATCAGCGGTTTCAGCCTGCACTTTTCCGCGCAGGTGCTGAATGTCCTGTTCTTCGGCATCGCCACACTTTCCTTCCTGCAACTGATCCGCCTCTGTAGTGGCGACAACCTCACGCTGCTCTGCGGCGCGCTGTTGTTATTCAGCTCGCAATACATAGTCGGCGACGCCCTGCAGATGCTGTTGCGCGACCAGGGCTTCTGGGCATTCTTCCTGACCGGGGTCGTATTTTTCGTGCGCTTCTATCGCAACCTGTCATGGATGGACGCCATCGCCTGGCAACTGGCGATGATCGTCGCCATGCTGTTCCGCGTGGAAGGTATCACTTACCTGCTCGCCCTGCCATTTGTGCTGATGTTTAATAAAAATCTGCCGTGGAGCACACGTGGCTATGTGCTACTGAAGTCACACTGCGTGAATCTTTCTGCCGGACTGGTGATCACCGGTTATCTGTTCATCAAGGGATTATCCGTATCCCACCTTGGCCGCTTGCAAGAGGTATTCTCGTCACGTCTTCTGGAAGAGCTTACGCAAGAACTGGTATTGCGTGCCGACATCATGGCAAACAAGGTTCTTGGCAATTACCTTGAAGATTTTGCCATCGAAAGCTTGATGCTTACTTTTCTCTTTATCATGGCAGCCAAGACCATCTCATCAGCGGGCTGGATCACAGTTGTCCTTGCCGCTTATGCCGGTAAACTGCGCCAGCGTTTAATTGAACACGATGCATGGAAAATATTGGCAGCGGCAATGGCAATCGCTTTGGTCGATATGTTCCTGATTATTCTCAAGGTATTCGTGCTGTCTAGCCGCTATATCGCTCCTCTGACACTGATGCTGATCATACTGGCCGCTTTCGGTTTGAGGCATCTGGCGGGACAAATGAGCAACACTAATCGCAGCCGTCGCTACAAATGGCTAGTCGCGGGTCTACTCGTGATTATGGCACTCGG
>QXGG01082466.1_pt1 | contig 11519 bp, 9 predicted proteins | sample 1982491 | NCBI WGS metagenome assembly QXGG01 (sample SAMN09924614, study PRJNA488089) | Wastewater metagenome, whole genome shotgun sequencing project. | isolation source: South African research farm wastewater | place: South Africa: Irene, Agricultural Research Council, Animal Production Institute... | reverse complement strand
ACTTTTAAATCATAGCCGCCGGATAAAATACCGGGCTGGCCGGTCACAATGACGATGGCTTTATCGTGCTCAGCTTGATCCAAGCAGCGATTAAATGCGTCAATCATAGCCGGCGAAATGGCATTAACTTTGCCGTTATTTAGGGTTAAGGTAGCAATGCCTTCGGTACAGCTGTAGTGAATCAGATCGCTCATAGCATAGAATCCATCTTGTTATTAGTGCCTGCACACTACCCAGCTCTGAATAATAGGTAAAGCACCAAGGCTGACTTGTAAGTCAGTGCAGTGCTCAGTACGGCGTGCTGCAGCGAGCTTTTTTACCGGCGATATAAGGCTTTGCTGCACTACACATGAACTCAAAGGTAGAACGAAGGTGACACAGATGCTTATAGAAGTTGATGCGCAATTGGATGCCAGCGGTCTTTTTTGCCCTGAGCCGGTGATGATGCTGCACACTAAAGTGCGCGAACTGAGCCCAGGTGCGGTACTTAAAGTGATAGCCACTGACCCATCAACTCAGCGTGATATACCAAAATTTTGTATGTTTTTAGAGCATGAGCTCCTTGAAAGCAGCGAAAATGACGGCACTTATATGTATTGGATCCGCAAAAAGCTGTGAGTGGTTTAGACGGTTTGAAAAGATTTATTTATTGAGTTTCAGCTAGGGCGCAGATCATATGGAACAGTTTCGCAATATTGGCATTATTGGCCGCATGGGTAGCGTGCGTGTTTTGGATACCATTCGCCGCCTGAAGCGGTATCTGATTGGACGGCACTTGCATGTCATCTTAGAAGAGACGATTGCTGAGATGCTGCCGGGCCATAATTTGCAAACCAGTTCGCGCAAACTGCTGGGTGAAGTCTGTGATCTGGTTATTGTGGTCGGTGGTGATGGTTCTATGCTGGGTGCAGCGCGCGCGCTGGCTCAGCAAGGTGTGCCGGTATTGGGTATTAACCGTGGCAGCTTAGGTTTTTTGACGGATATTTCACCTGAACATTTAGAATCGCAAATTTCTGAAGTGCTGGCAGGTAATTACACCGTTGAGCAGCGTTTTCTATTGGAAACAGAAGTGCGCCGCGATGGTGTGCCAATTGGCCAAGGTGATGCGCTGAACGATGTGGTGCTGCACCCCGGTAAATCCACGCGCATGATTGAGTTTGAATTGTTTATTGATGGCCAGTTTGTTTATAGCCTCAAAGCCGACGGTTTGATTATTGCGACGCCCACGGGTTCAACTGCGTATGCGCTCTCCGCCGGTGGGCCTATTATGCACCCACGCTTGGATGCCATAGTGATTGTGCCGATGTATCCGCACACCTTGTCGAGCCGTCCGATTGTGGTGGATGCCGACAGCGAGTTAAAAGTGGTGGTGGCTGAAGACATGACGATTTATCCGCTGGTGTCTTGTGATGGGCAAAACCATGTCACTTGTGCGCCGGGCGATACCTTGCACATTCAGCGCAAGCCGCAAAAGCTGCGCTTACTGCACCCCTTAGATCATAATTTTTACGCGGTGTGCCGTGACAAGCTCGGTTGGGGCAGCCGCTTGGGTCAGGATCATAAATAATGTGGCTTGATCCGGCGCGCAACTATGACCTGATCGGTGATGTGCACGGTTGTGCCCGCTCATTGGAGCGCTTGCTGACGCTATTGGGTTATAGCAAACGTGCTGGCGTATGGCAGCATCCACAGCGCCAAGCCTTGTTTTTGGGTGATTTAATTGACCGCGGCCCGCATATCCGCGAAACCTTACTGCTCGTGCATGCCATGGTGGAGGCCGGTCATGCCCATTGCATTATGGGCAATCATGAATACTACGCACTGGCTTGGAATACGCCCTTGCAAGAAGGCGGTGTTGAATATGTACGCGCACACAATAAGCGTCATGCCCGTTTGCAGCGAGAAACCATCGAGCAATTTGCAGAGCACCCCTATGATTGGGGGGACTTTAATGAATGGTTTTTACAGTTGCCGTTGTTTATTGATGCTGAACGTTTTCGTGCTGTGCATGCTTGCTGGGATGAGCGTTTAATCCAGAATCTGCGCACACGCTTTGTTGATGGGCGTATTGATAGTGAATTTATTCGTCAATCGGCCATCAGCGGCAGTTTAGCGGATCAAACCTTTAACCGTTTGCTGCGTGGAGTGAACTTGCCGCTGCCCTACGGCATGTCGCAAATAGGGCAGGACGGTTATCGCCGCTCATCGTTTCGCACCAAGTTTTGGCATGATGATCACTCGGCATTAACTTACGGTGATGTGGTGTTTCAGCCGGATGCCTTACCTGAGCACATTGCGCAGAAGCCTTTGCCAGCCCAATACTTACGTCAGATTAATAACTATGATGCGCAGCAACCTTTGTTGTTCGTGGGGCATTATTGGCGGCAAGGCCAACCCAGTTTAATTCGTTCTAATTTAGCCTGTCTGGATTACAGCGCAGTCAACGGCGGCAAGTTGGTCGCCTACCGCCTCGGCCAAGAAGAGCGTTTGTTGGCGGATCATTTTGTTTGGGTGGATGCCCAAGAGTAAGGATGTAAACCATGAGTTGGAGTCGCGCCTTACAGGTGACGCTGGATACAGATTTAGCCGCCTTTATCCAAATTTTACAGCACTACGCAATTGCTCACCGCGTTACTGAAGAGAGTGGTGCGCAGGTGTTGTGGGTGGGCAGTGCCGCATTGGCTGAACAAGTGGAAGAGCTCTATCAGCAGTATCAAAGTGGACAGCTGGTCGCTCCAGCAGCGAGTGCGTCACACGCAAAGATGCAGTCTGGTTATCAGACGCTGGGCTTGGTTGCTCAATTGCGCAGAAGTGTGGTGACGGCGGCAGTGATCATCGCCTGCTTGCTGGTCGCTGCTGTGACCCAGTTAGGGGCTGATTTTGATACGGTGCGCTGGTTTACCTTTAATGATTTCAAGGTTGAAGGTGGTTATATTTACTTTCAAACCTTGGAGCGCGGTTTAGAGTTGGGCCAATGGTGGCGTTTATGGTCACCGATGCTGTTGCATTTTGGTGTGATGCACCTGGCAATGAATATGCTCTGGTACTGGGAGCTGGGGCGGCGCATTGAATATCAGCAAGGTAAGCTGTTTTTATTGCTGCTGACCTTGCTCGCGGCGCTGGTGTCTAATGTTATTCAATTTATGTTTTCTGGTATGTCACTCTTTGGTGGCTTATCCGGTGTGCTCTATGCAGTGCTGGGGCATTGCTGGATTTATCAACGTATTGATCCGCAGGCCAGTTATGCGCTGCCCAATGGCGTGGTGGCTATGATGCTGATTTGGCTGCTGTTATGCTTGTTTGGCGTCGTGACAGCCTTGGGCTTTGGGCAAATTGCTAATGCGGCGCATGTCAGTGGTTTAGTGCTGGGTTGTTTAAGTGGTGGTGTGTTTGCGCTGATTGCGCGGCACCGTGCGGCGTAATGCCTTTAATTTATTTTGTTTAGGAATCAATGATGAAAAGTTTTGCTGATTTAATCCAAAGTATCACGCCTGAAACCTATGAAACTTTAAAATTAGCGATGGAAATTGGTAAGTGGGGCGATGGCACTAAGCTGACGCAAGAACAGAAAGAGCTGACCATGCAAGCGATGATTGTATGGGAGCAAACCCATTTGCCAGAAGAAGAACGCACCGGTTACTTAGGCGGTCAAGAATGCGCCAAGCAAACTAAAAAGAAACTCACCGACGCGCAAGCGGCATTGTTTGCCCCTGCCGCCGGAACGCTGCACTGATGCTGGAATTAGGTCGCGGCGCCATCAGTAAAATGCAGATTGCTCTCGATGCGCCCGCACAATACAGCTTGCGCTTAGCTGATGAGCAGCATGCGCTCAACCCTTTGATCGGCAAAACCTTGCGTCTAGAATTTCTAGGCGCGATCAATTGCAGTCACTGCCAGCGTTTAACCAAGAAAAGCTTTGCTCAAGGTTATTGCTGGCCTTGCTTTTCTAAGCTGGCGCAATGCGACAGCTGCATGATGAGCCCAGAAAAATGCCATTATGATGCCGGTACCTGCCGTGATCCAGAGTGGGCGCAAAACTTCTGCATGACCGATCATTTCGTTTATTTAGCCAATTCGACCGGGGTTAAAGTGGGGATTACCCGTGGCACGCAACTGCCAACCCGTTGGTTGGATCAAGGTGCGATTCAGGCGCTGCCGATCTTTCGGGTTGCGACGCGCCAGCAATCGGGCTTTGTCGAAGATGTGCTGCGCAGTCAAGTGGCGGATCGCACCAACTGGCGAACGCTGCTCAAAGGTGATGTAGAGCCGATTGATTTAGTTGCCATTCGTGAGCAGTTACTCGACAGTTGCGCACAGCCTTTACAAGATTTGCAGCAACGTTTTGGTTTGCAAGCCATCCAGCCCATTAACGATGTAGATGTGCTGGATATTGCTTATCCTGTCGAAGCCTATCCGGCAAAAATCAGCAGCTTTAATTTGGATAAAAACCCGGTCGCAGAAGGCACCTTGATTGGTATTAAAGGACAGTACTTGCTGTTTGATACCGGCGTGATCAATATCCGTAAATATACGTCGTACCAGTTGGCGGTCAGCGTCAATGATAGTGTGGCGCTATAAGTGGTAAGTTCTTAGGTCAGTGTGTTTTTAAATTGAGGTGTTTATGATGCGTACCGAACAACCGAAAATGATCGCCTTAAGCGATTATCGTCTACCCGATTACCTGATTGATGAAACACACCTGACGTTTGAGCTGTATGAAGACCATGCGTTGGTGCATGCGCGCTTGCTGATGCAGCGCAATCCAGCACTCGATAGCAGTTTGCCGCCGTTACTGTTGCATGGACAAGCGTTGGAGTTGTTGACGCTGGCGCTCGATGGTCAGCCTTTAACAGCTGTTGAATACCAACTCAGCACTGATGCTTTACAAGTGCAGCCGCAGCACAGCCGTTTTGAACTGAGCAGCACGGTGCGCATTGAGCCGCAAAACAATACTGCACTGGAAGGCCTGTACAAGTCATCGGGTATGTTCTGTACGCAGTGTGAGGCGGAAGGCTTTCGCAAAATCACCTACTACCTTGATCGCCCCGATGTGATGAGTCGTTTTACTACGACCATTCATGCCGAAAAGCACAGCTATCCCATTTTACTGTCCAACGGTAACCTCGTGGCTGAGGGCGATAGTGAAGACGGCAGGCATTGGGCGACTTGGGAAGATCCTTTTAAAAAGCCTGCGTACTTATTTGCCATCGTGGCAGGTGATTTGTGGTGTGTGGAAGATACCTTCACCACCATGAGCGGCCGCGAAGTGGCGCTGCGCATGTACGTGGAGCCAGAAAATATTGATAAATGCCAGCACGGTATGGACAGTCTGAAAAAATCCATGCGTTGGGATGAAGAGGTCTACGGTCGTGAATACGATTTAGATATCTTTATGATCGTGGCCGTGAATGATTTCAATATGGGTGCGATGGAGAATAAGGGTCTGAATATCTTTAACTCCAGCTGTGTACTGGCCAAAGCTGAAACAGCGACCGATGCCGCACACCAACGCATTGAAAGCATTGTGGCGCATGAGTACTTCCATAACTGGTCAGGCAACCGTGTCACTTGCCGTGATTGGTTCCAGTTGTCACTCAAAGAAGGTTTTACCGTATTTCGTGACAGTGAGTTCTCCGCCGATATGAACTCTCGTGTGGTCAAGCGTATTGAAGATGTGGCTTATTTGCGCACCCATCAGTTTGCTGAAGATGCCGGTCCCATGGCGCACCCTGTACGCCCAGCGCAGTATATGGAAATCTCCAACTTCTATACTTTAACTATTTATGAGAAAGGCGCCGAAGTTGTGCGCATGTTGCACACCTTGCTCGGTGCGCAAACCTTTCGTAAAGGCTCAGACTTATACTTTGAGCGCCATGATGGCCAAGCAGTGACCTGCGATGACTTTATTGCTGCGATGGAAAGTGTCAGTGGTACAGACTTAACCCAGTTCAAACGCTGGTACAGTCAAGCCGGTACGCCGCAGTTACACATCAGTGATAGCTATGATGCGGCGACGCAGACTTATCAGTTGACGGTGAAACAAAGCTGCCCTGATACCCCAGGACAAAGCAATAAATTACCCTTTGTGATTCCATTGAGTATGGCGCTGCTGAATGCACAAGGCGTGGCCTTGCCTTTACAGCTGGCAGGCGAAAATACCGCCATAGCCGATGAGCGCGTGTTGTCGATCACTGAAGCGGAGCAAACCTTTAGCTTTATCAATGTGCCTGAACAGCCGTTGCCATCGTTGTTGCGTGGCTTCTCTGCGCCAGTGATCATGGATTATGACTACAGCCGTGATGATCTGGTGTTCTTGCTGCAACACGATACTGATGGCTTTAATCGTTGGGAGGCGGGGCAACAATTGGCGCTGCAGGCGATTGAAGATGTGGTAGGGCAGTTGTACGAAACCCAAGAGCCGATGCTGGATAGCCGTTTAGTCGAAGTTTTTCGTGCGTTGCTGGCGCAAGAGGATTTAGATCCGGCTATGCTGGCGGAGTTTATCGCGCTGCCGGGCACGGGCTATATCATTGAGCAGTACGAGCAAGCCGATCCTTTGGCAATTCATCAGGCACGTGAATATGTCAGCGACCAATTGGCTTACGCATTAAAAGAGCCGATGCTGGCGCGTTACCATGCACTGCGTAAAGTATCGCTGCAAACCCCTTATGTGGCGCAAGCTGAAGATATTGCTCGCCGTCGTTTGCAGAATATGCTGCTGGCGTATTTGATGCGCACGGATGATTTAGACATTGTCGATGAGTGTGTTGATCAGTTTGGCGTATCAGACAATATGACCGAGCGCCTATCAGCCTTGGCCTGTTTAGTTAACTCACCTTTCCATGATGAAGCCGGGCAAGCACTCGAGAGCTTTGCTGATCGTTTTGCTGATGATCCTATTGTGATGGATCAGTGGTTCAGTGTGCAGGCGGCGGCGGTATTGCCTGATGGTTTGGAGCGTGTGCAGCATTTATTGCACCATCCAGCATTTAGCATTAAGAACCCCAATAAAGTGCGCGCGGTGATTGGTGCGTTTAGTACGCAAAACACGCCAAATTTCCATGCTCTGGATGGTTCAGGTTATGCCTTCTTAGCGGATAAGGTGATTGAGCTGGATGCCTTAAACCCACAAATCGCTGCGCGTATGATCTCGCCGTTGACCCGTTGGCAGCGTTATGATTTGCATCAACAGGAAATGATGCAAATGCAGCTCAAACGCATTAAAAACAGCGGTGACTTATCAGCCGACTTGTTTGAAGTGCTGGAAAAAAGCCTCGCTGTTTAAAGCGATGTATGACATTCAGCGTAGGGCAGCGATGCTTCTGCGTTGAATGTGCAAGCACAGATGCAAAGCCGACTGACTGCTTAAACGCGTCCTGCCTGAGCAGTCAGTCTGGCACTCATGAGTCATGTGTTACCCGCGCTTTATAACCTGCTAAAGGTTACCTTTAGCCACTCTTGGCTATTTTTAGTACTGAATTACACTTATCTATAGATAATATGACTGCACATACCTCGCTGTCTGATGATTGACTATTTCTGATAAATATATTTTTTTACGTCGATTTGGTCATTCTTCAGTTGTTTTCTGATGATAATTGATGTGACTTTGTGGTCTAAAAAAGACTGCTAGATCATTGAATTAAAAGGGTTTTTTATTTCTTAAAGAGACAAAGTTGGCATCATGATTGCTCTGTACTCTATGAGAGAAGGGTCTAGCCCCTGTATCGCGTGCCAGCCAGTGTGATCGAGCGCTTTTAACCGCCGGTACTGGCGCTTGAAGTGTGATTGAAGTGCGAACTGTATCTGACTGACAGCGGAGAAAACTACAATGTTAAACAGCAAAAGCGTACTGACAGTGATGATTTTAGTGCTGCCAGCTTTACCTGCATTAGCTGCAGTGTCTGCACAACAAGCAGCACAATTGACCAGCACGCTGATGCCACTCGGAGGCGAGCGCGCTGGTAATGCGGCCGGAACTATTCCAGCTTGGCAAGGTGGCTTAACCACAGCACCCGCCGGTTACCAAGCGGGGCAACATCATGTGGATCCGTTCGCCAATGACACACCGCTGTTTACCATCACGCAGGCGAATATAGATCAGTATAAACAACACTTATCAGCGGGGCAGTTGGCTTTATTTAAAACTTACCCCAACACCTATCAAATGCCGGTATATCCAACACGTCGCAGTGGTGCCGCACCGCAATGGGTGTATGACAATACTCAATACAATGCACTCAATACTCAGTTAGAGGGCGGTGGTACAAGCTTTTCCAATGCGCGTGGCGGCATTCCTTTTCCGGTGACTGATAATGCGGTTGAAATGCTCTGGAATCATATTGCGCGCTACCGTGGCGTGTATGGTTCGCGGCATGCCGCCGAAGCCGTCGTGCAACGCAATGGCTCTTACGCACTGGTGGCTGCTCAGCAAGAAATCTTGTTTAAGTTTTATGAGCAGCAAGGCCGCTCGCCAGACAACAGCAATATCTTATTTTATTATTTATCTTTTGTTAAAAGTCCCGCACGTTTAGCCGGTGGTGCGGTTTTAGTGCATGAAACCTTGGATCAAAACAAAGATATGCGCCAAGCCTGGGCTTATAACGCTGGGCAGCGCCGGGTGCGCCGCGCGCCGAATTTATCTTACGATGCGCCTATTGCCGCTTCTGAAGGGATTCGTACCGCCGACAGCACTGATATGTATAACGGCAGTCCTGATCGTTACACTTGGAAGCTGATTGGTAAGCAAGAGATTTATATTCCATACAATAACTACAAACTGACGCATCCCAGTGTCAGTTATAAAGAGTTATTGCAGCCAGGGCATATTAATCCAGCGGTGACACGTAACGAATTACACCGCGTCTGGGTGATTGAAGGAACAGTGCGCTCTGATGCGCGGCATGTGTATTCCAAGCGTCGTTTTTATTTGGATGAAGACAGTTGGCAAATTGTGCTGGCTGATGAATATGACGGGCGCGGTGAGTTGTGGAAGGTGTCGATTGCCTATTTAAAAAGTTATTACGAAGCGCCGACCACCTGGACGGCTTTGGACGTGTTTCATGACTTACAGGGACGTCGCTATCATGTGCAAAATCTGGATAACGAAGAAAGCGCTACCATTAATTTCAGTTTAACGCCGCCGGATGACAGCTATTATAAACCGGCGGCATTACGTCGCCGGGGCGTGCGTTGAGTTTGGCGCTGATACAGGATAAAAGTAACGCTATGGTATTGAGTGTTTTTATGCAGCGCCTAAATGGCGTATATGTAGAGCAGCAGTTAAGTTTAGCTAGCGATTGCAGGACTTTAGGCGATTGCAGCGGATTGCCAAGCAACAACGCAAGTGTGATCCGGTGTCACTTTAAAAAAATAATAACGGGGAGAGTCTCTATGCGTGAACCCTTATCACAAGCGGTTACGGCCAACACGGTTCAAGCAGGCATCGGTGCTGCATGGCGTCGCAGTATTAATCTATTGAAAGTCTTACCCTTATTTGCAGCGCTGTGTGTGCCAAGCCCGACTGTTAGCGCTGATACGCAAGCAGTAGAAGGTTCAGCTGCGGTGTATGCCATTGAATCCGCTAGCGCGCGCTCAGGCTTATTGCTCGATGTAGTCAAGGCGGGGCAGCGTTTGTTCGCCGTGGGTGATCGCGGGCATATTTTGTACTCAGATGACCAAGGGCGCAATTGGCTGCAGGCGCGCGTCCCCACTCAGCAGTTACTCACGGCGGTCTATTTTATTGATGATCAGTACGGTTGGGCGGTCGGCCATGATGCGCTGATTCTGGCCAGCCGCGATGGCGGTTTAACTTGGGAGCGTCAATACGACAGCCTTGAGCAAGAAGCGCCTTTATTAGATATCTGGTTTAAAGATCGCAACATAGGTTTTGCTGTGGGTGCCTACGGCATGTTGCTGAAAACTGAAGATGGCGGACGTGACTGGCAGCGCATTGATGAAGCACTGGATAACGAAGACGGCTATCACTTAAATGCCATCAGCGCCGTGACTGATTCAGGCATCTTTATTGTTGGTGAAATGGGCATGATGTTTCGCTCCAGCGATGACGGCGCCTCATGGCAAGCGCTAGAGGGACCTTACCAAGGTTCTTTGTTTGGGATTATCGCTGGGCAGCAACCCGGGCATGTCTTGGTGTACGGTTTGCGCGGGCATATTTTCCGCTCAAGCGACTTTGGTGACAGTTGGTTGGAAACGCGTGTCAGCACTGACAGTGGTGCACTGCAATTTGGCTTGGCTGGTGGTGCTGTGTTGGAGCAAGGTGACCTGCTGATTGTTGGGCATGGCGGTACTGTATTACGCAGTCAAGATGATGGTGCAAGCTTTAGCGTATCCAATCGTGCTGACCGCACGTCCTTGGCCGCCGTTGTGGGCGTGGCTGATGGTGCTCTGGTGTTAGTTGGGCAAAACGGTGTGCACCGAACCGATGCGGACGGTAACGATGCGCACGATTAATAATAAGACTGGAGAGCGTCACTATGACATCTAAATCAAGAAACAATCCAGCCGCTGTGCTTGAACGTTTGATTTTTAATAACCGTCCTGCGGTTATCGCTATTTGTGTTTTTATCAGTATTTTCTTGTTTTGGAGCGCGGCGCAAGTGCGCCCGGAAACCAGTTTTGAGAAAATGATTCCACTGAAGCACCCCTATATCGAGAAGATGCTAGAGCACCGCAATGATCTGGCAAACCTGGGTAATAGTGTGCGTATTTCCGTTGAAAACACTAATGGGGATATTTTTGATAAAGACTATATGGAAACCTTACGCCTGATCAGTGATGAGGCGTTTTATATTCCGGGTGTTGACCGCTCGGGCTTACGTTCGTTGTGGAGTCCGAATGTACGTTGGACTGAGGTGACCGAGCAGGGGTTTGCCGGTGGTGATGTGATCCCGCAAACCTATGATGGCTCTGAGGCGAGTTTGGAGGAGTTGCGCAGCAATATTTTAAAGTCTGGACAAGTCGGGCGCTTAGTCGGCAATAACTTCAAATCCAGTATTGTAGAAATTCCGCTGCTGGAAGAGTTTCCTGATCCGGACGATCAAAGCAAATTGTTAAAGCTCGACTACCAAGCCTTTTCGCACAGTTTAGAAGAGAAGATTCGCGAGAAATACCAGTTACAAAATCCCAATGTGAAAATCCATATCATTGGTTTTGCCAAAAAGGTCGGTGATCTGATTGATGGCCTCTTTGGCGTTGCATTGTTTTTTGCCGTAGCGATTGCGATTACTTTTGTACTGCTGTTTTGGTTTACCAAATGTATGAAAAGTACCTTAGCCGTGCTCTTTACCACTTTGGTGGCAGTGGGTTGGCAGTTGGGTTTACTGCATTTAATGGGCTTTGGTCTTGACCCCTATTCGATGCTGGTGCCGTTCTTGGTCTTTGCCATTGGTATTTCCCATGGCGTACAAAAAATCAACGGTATTGCCATGGCATCTGGTACAGCGCTGGATGCGTTAACTGCTGCACGGATGGCCTTTAGGCAGTTGTTTGTCCCAGGT
>QXGG01195999.1_pt1 | contig 11526 bp, 10 predicted proteins | sample 1982491 | NCBI WGS metagenome assembly QXGG01 (sample SAMN09924614, study PRJNA488089) | Wastewater metagenome, whole genome shotgun sequencing project. | isolation source: South African research farm wastewater | place: South Africa: Irene, Agricultural Research Council, Animal Production... | reverse complement strand
GCCAAAGCGCACTACGGCGCGGCCTACCCGGTCGGCGTCGATGCGGACAGATTCGACTACGCCAATTTGGTCGCGGGTGTCGTGGTCCATCAGCAGCGGGCCGCCACTGGTGAGACGGCCAAGGCGCACGGCCGGCTGGGTGTTGTCGAGCACTTCAATGCCCCACCAGCGCTCGTAGGGCGTTTCGCTAGAAAACGACAGCTCAATCGTGCGTGCGTCTTCGCGGATGGCGGCGCGGTCAACCGTAAAGGCACGGTGTACCGTGGTGCCGGGCTTGATGGTTTTGAGGTGTTGGCTCATGGGCATGCAGTGTGTTGGCGCAACCCGCAACCCGTTAAGGCAAAGCGGTTGCGGGTCATTGCTCTAACGGGTCGTCTTGCCCTGCATCGGCGGTGGCCGGGGTGCCAGAGGGCGTGCTGCCACCATTGGTGAAGTCGATCAGCGTGACCTTGGCTTTGGCGACCATTGACTCAAAAGCGGCGATGGAGTCGATGACGTCTTCCACATCGACACCGTTGCGCGCGGCCACCATTTGCGGGCTGGCAATGCCGGTTTTGATTTCCAGCCGTGCGGCCTCAATGTCTTTCATGGGGTCCACCCATGACCAGCGCCGGCCTTGCCATTCATGCGCGCTGAACTTCTCTTGTTTGGCCAGCGGCAGTGGCGAGCCGTTGGGCATGGTGATGGCACCAGCCAGCATGGCGCGCGGGAACCACTCGGCATAGATGGGTTCCAGCAGCGCGTCGATAAACCAGTTTTGCAGCGTGCCCCACTGGTCGCGCTCTTCAAGCACACCGGCGCGGATGCTGCTGTAGTTGACGCCTTCAAGGTCGTTGGCCAAGCTGTTGTAGGCCACGTCTAGGCCGCTGGAAATGCGCCGCAAAATGGCCTTGGTGAAGGGGTCGAACACCTCGTTGGGGTATTTGCTGTCGAAGGCTTTCATGTCGTAGCCCTCTGGCAGCACGTCAAAGGTGCCCGGCGCAGTCAGCTGAATTTCTGCGTCGCCATCCTCCCCAGCGCCCATGTCGGGCGCGGTGCCGTCGGGGCTGACGATGAAGCCCAGCGTGTCGGCGCCCTTGCGCGCAGCCAGCAGCGCGCTGCGAGTGAATTCGCCAAGGTCGTGCATGGCCAACATGGCAGCGTGCATCCACGGCACGCCGCGCGCCTGCTCGGCCATTTCGGGCAAGAAGATGTGCAGCACGTCGGCAGCGGGCAAAAAGGTGCTGCTGCTGCTGGAGCCATCGGCGCGGTCTTTGAGCCAGTAGCCCAGCGGGCGCTGGAATTCATCCATTTCCACGCCCATGACAATCGCGTTACTGCCGCTGGTGCGCTCTTGGTTGCGATGGGTGTCAAGGCGGGCTATGTCCAACAGCTGGATGGCAAAGCACTCCGCGTTGCGGGCCTGCTCGCCGCGCACCAGGCGCACCAGTGCCTCGCCGTCACGCGCAACGGCCACGATGGTGGCGCGGCAGGCGTCGGCAAAGCTCATGCGGCCGGTGATTTCTGCGCAGCCTTTTTTGGCCCACTTGAAAAACGCCAGCTCGATGGCGGCGTTGGCCAAGCTGTCGGGCTTTTTGGGCCCATCCTGCACACGCGCTTGCAGCGTAAAGCCCGCAGGCCCCACCACGTTGCGCGAGACCATGCGAAAAAACTTGCGGGCGTAGTCGTTGTTTTTTGCCAAGTCGCGGGCGCGGGCGCGCAGGGCGTCAAGGTCTGAGCGCAGTTCGTCGTTGATGGCCCGCGAGCCGGCCAGCCACGATGCGGTCAGGCGGTCGTGCGTGGCCGCAGTGAACGGGCCACGTGCGCCGCGCGTTGGCAACGGGCGGTTGCGGGCAGCGGCCACGGCGCGGTCGGCCTCGCGCTGGGCGGTAAATTTGGCCAGCACCGTGCTGCCTTTGTGGGCGGCCAGCGCTTGGGCGCGGGCAAATTGTTGGGCGCTCATGGTCAGTACCTCACGACCACGCGGCGCGCGCCGCTTTGGCCGCTCAGTTCGCGCGCTTCGCGGCGCACCTCTGATTCAGCCATGCGGATGCGCTCGCGGATCTCAAACGCGGTGGCAAAGCGCATACGGCGCCCCGCAATTTCGTATTCCTGCACCTGGCCGCTGGTGCTGAGCCATTTAAGCAGTGCCGCGCGCAGGTCAGCCAGCGCGCGGGTGGCAGGGCTGCGCGCGTCGGCATGGCCTGCGAAGGCCCAATCGGGTTTGATGGTGAGTTCGCCTTGGCCCACGGTGTAGCGCTCAGTGGCGCGTGTGACGCTGGCCTGCCAGGTGTAGGGGCCAGGGGCGTAGGCGGCGCTGGTGACGGCGGCGATGGTGACCAGGTAGGCGTCACCCTCTGTGGTGGCCACCACGTCAATGCGTGCGGCGGCGCTGATGAGCCGGTAGCTCAGTTGCCAGCCTTCGCTGGCGGGGTAGTCCGGCAGGGTGCGCTGCCAGCAAATGGTGTCGCCAGCTTGGATGCTGGCCGGTTCGGTGGGGGGTGTTTGCGCCATGGCCCGCACGATGCACGGGCAAGGCGCAACCCGTTAAGGCAAAGCGGTTGCGCCCTGCCCGTTGGCGCGCTCGCCGGCGACGATGCGCCGCACCATTGCGCCGCTCAGGTTGTGCTTGCGCGCCAGCGCGGCTGTGCGCTCGCCCGCGCGCCAGTCGCGCACGATGGCTGCGTGGCGGCGCGAGGCCAGACGCTGGCTTTCGTTGGACTTGCCTATGTAGGCGCGCTCGCCGCCCCAGTCGGCAATCACGCTTTGCTGCCACTGGCTGGCAAGCTGGCCGGTGATGTCGGTGTCGACGCCCAAGGCGCGGGCAATGAGCACGATGCGCTCGGCGGCGTCGGCGACGAATTCTGATGCCATAGCTACTAGACCTTCCGGACGGTGAAACGGGCACGGCGCCCGGCGATGGTTGGCGTAGGTGGCGCGCTATTTTCTGTTTTTACTGGTGCCGTTTCAGGCGGTAGCGGTAGCGCTGGCGCTTTGACGCCCAAGCGTGCCGCTACGCGCCCCCAGTCGGCGCGGGTGCGCCGGTGCAGGCGCAGCTCGGGGTGGTGCGCGGCGGCGTAGGCGTACACCCATGTATCGAGCGGCTCGTTGCGCGCGCCCCGGCGAGCCTCAAATCGGTTTTTGGCCGGGTTGTAGGTCTCGGACACCAGCCCGACAAAGAAGGCTGGCTCCAGCTGGTCGCTGAAGTGCGTCAGTCGGTGCTCGGGGTCTTTTTCGGCATCGGTCGAGAGTCGGCCATATAGCCAGTGCTTGGCAGCCACGGTGCCCACTTGGTAGGTCATCACGCCGCGCTTGTCGGTGCGGTCGCGCCATGTGACGTCTGAGGGCTTGCCTTTGCTCAGGATGGGTGCGTTGTTGGACGTGGCACCAAAGATGGCCATAGGCCGGCGCACGCGGCGCTGGCGCACGTAGTGCTTGACGGCCTCCGTGCGGTGCCCGCCCATGTCGTGGGCATACGCCTCGACCACCATCAGCGCGCCGCTGGCGTGTTGAATGGGGGTGTTGAGCAGTTCGGTCAGCGCCACCCACACCGCCTCGTTGGCCGGGTCGCCGGGCAGCTCGATGTAATCCAGCGTCCAAAACGCCAGCCCTTCGCCCCAGCCCACAATTTGCACGGCCAGCCGGTTGTCTTGCGTGTCCACGCCGGCGGTGATGACCAGCACGCCTTGCGGTGCGGTGCGCAGTTTGTACGGCTCGGCTCGGTCGGCAATGGCGTTGTGGCGCACGCTGCGCATGGCGGCGTCTTCCCACGGCTCGGCCAAGCGGTCGTTGGTAAACGTCTTCAGGCGTGCTGGGTCGTTTTGCGCCTCGCGCCACATCTCCACCAGGTCCAACCAGCGCGGGCCTAGGCCAAACTGGTAGTACAGGCAGTTGATGTGGTAGCCGCGCATCTTGGCGCCGGGGTTGCTGGGCACCCACTGGCCAGCGGCAATCATGGTTTGTTTGTGGTGCTCGTCAATCATGGCGCCGCACTCTTGGCACACGTACCAGCACTGGCTGGCATCGGGCGTCCAATGCAGGCCTGCCCATTGCAGGTGCTGCATGTGTCCGCAGTGCGGGCAGGGGACGTGGTAGCGGCGCTGGTCGCTTTTTTCCCACATTTGTTCGATGCGGCTCAGCCCCCTGATTTGCGGTGTGCTGATGTACAGACGTTTGTAAGTGGACGGAAACGCGCTGGTGCGGCCATTGAGCATTTCGACCGGGTCGTCGCCGCCGCTCAGGTTGTTGGCAAATTCGTCCACTTCGTCCACCAGCAGCGTGCGCACCGTGGTGGACTTGAGGCGGCTGGGGCTGCCGGCGTGCTCGATGTAGAGCTGCCCGCCGGCAAAGTCTTTGAACGTGCGGGTGTTGGTGGCGTCACGGCTGGCCACGCTGGTCAGGCTGCGCTTCATGGCGGGCGATTCGTCCACCGCCGGGTTGAGCTTTTGCGTGACCCACTTGTTCATCGAGACTTCGCCGGGCAGGCACACCATCACCGGCCCGGGGTCGTGGTCCATGCAGTAGCCCAGGGCGTTGATGGCCACCTCGGTGTTGTGGGTGGGGATGAATTCGTGGCCGCACAGAAACAGGTGGCTGGCGTTGTCGACGGCAATGCAGCGCGTGGGCACTGTAGGCACGGGCTCCACGTTGGTGATATAGCGAAAGCCCACCGCATCGGCACCGCGTGTGCTGGGGGCGCACAGCATGGTGTCTGCCTTGCGCGCCAGCTTGAAAATTCCGGCACCACGGTGCGCTGGGAATGTGATGCGTGCTGATGGCTTGCAGGCGGTATTGCGCCATGCAACGGTGGGGCGAAAACCCAGCGTGCGCAGCAGCTGGGCAATGTCCTCGGCCAAGACGGGTGTGGACGATGTGATTTCTGCCGTGCCGCGCGTGCCTGCATGGCCGTCGGTGTCCATCAGCCCTTGCAGCAGTGCCAGACGCTGCGCGTGACTGGCGCGCAGGTACGGCGCGGGGATGTGTTTGTTTTTCAGCACGCCTGCGGTGCGCAGCATGGCCCCAAACCCATTGCGCAGGCCGTAGGTGGTAGCGCGGCCCGCGTTTTGGTGCTTATGGGGCTTGGGGTTGTACGCGGCAAATGCTTCCACAATTTCAGGATCCATTGTGGTAATGGCGGCCATGTGGCTGTGGCCGTCGCCCAGCCACAAACCCAGCAGGTACGGGTTCACAGGCAGCGCTGCTGGCCGGGTGCTGATGGGCGCAGCCACCTGCACAGCGTAGCGCGACTGCTTGCCGCCGGATCGAGACGTTTGGGCTATGTGCTCGGTTGTCAGCGTGACCGTGTGGCCTGCGTTACTCGCATCGGGCACCAGGCGCCGCGTGCGGATTGACCGCCCCTCACGGGCCATGCGGCGCTTGATCTCTTTGCGGTGCTCGTTCCGGGCCTGCAGGTCCACGACCGTCCAGCGGTGGCCAGCGTCTGCAACCACCTGCGCACCGTCTGAAAACGTGAGGCGGTAACAGGCGTGGTCGGTGAATACAGGCGACACCGCCACCACGCAGGTGGGCTGGCCGTCGCTGCCAAACACTGTGTCGCCGATGGCCAGATCGCCCATAGTGCTCCAGCCCGTGGGCGTGGGGATGGGCGTGTCCACGCACAGAGCCTTGCCAAATTGCACCGGAAACATGAGCGCCACTTCGCGCACGCCGCTGCGCGCGCTCATGCAGTCCATTGGTTCGCACAGCGGTGGGTTGCGCTCGGTGCGCCACGGGCCGGCCTCGGCGCTGCCTTTGCTCGACAGGCGCCGCTCTTTGTCGGCCCACTGCGACACGGTCATGGCTTTGCGCGGCGCTATGGCGCGGGCAGCGGCGGCGTAGCCCCGTTCTGCACTGGCAAAGCAGCTATCCGATTGATAGCTGCTTGCGCTTGTTGGAATTGGGCTAGAGGCTGTTTTCATGCTGAGCTTCTTGGTGTGATTTGGCATGGTGTTTCAGCCGGTCGGCAACGTCGCTCAGCAGCAACTCGACTTGGTCGGCAAGGGTGGCGCGCACGGCGGCTTCGTCGCGCCCGGCCAGTTGCGGCGGCAGGGTGCTGGCCCAAGCCTCTAGCTTGCTGCGCACCGTGGCACCGACATCGGCCATCGCGGCAATGTGCTGCGCAAGTTCGATCAGCTCGCCCGCGTCTTTGCGAAACGCGGCGTGCTCGCGCTCTGCGGCCCAGTGCTCGCGCTTGGCTTTGCTGCTTTGGTAGTCGTACTCTTGCGCATCCGACGGGGAACGCTCCCCGTCCGACGGGGAAATTTCCCCGGCCCTAGTAAGCGCATGCCGGTCGGCCACGCCTTGTTTGCTGGGGTCTTTGGTGGCGTTGAAGCGCTCGATGGACGCTTGCACCAGCACGCGCTTGCCGTCGGGCGCAAACACCAAGCGGCCATCTTTGGCCAGCTGATTGCCGTAGTGAGGCTTGTAGCCCAGCTGCTCGGCAAACTGGCGCGGCGTCAGGGTTTCGTCGGGGGTGCTCATACGCCGGCCGCCTGTCGCACTCGGTAGCGGATGCGCTTGTCAAGATAGGGCTGCAGGTTTTGCGCACGCGCCAAGCGCTTCATGCTCAGCAGCGGTTTGGTGTAGCTGGCTGGCCGAGTGAATACTACGGCGCAGCGCACGCCATCAGGCCCGCGCGCCCAGATGCCCGGCCCCAAGCCGCCTCGCTCGCCGGCGGAGACAAACCATTCGCGCCCGTCCATCAGCTTGATTTCGCGCCGCGTGCGCATATTGCTGGCGTAGCCGTAGCGACGGGTGTTGCGCCGCGCGCCGCTGTTGAAGTAGCCCAGCACGCGCTTGACAAATGCGCCGGTGAAGTTGCCGTTTCCGTCGTCGCTGCCGGGATACGGCCCGCCGTACTGCGCAGCGGGCAGCGCCACTTGCATGCTTGCGGGCAACAGCCCGCGCGCCTTGAGCGCTATTTCCATGCGCTTGTCGGCACGCCGTCCACCGAATTCTTGCGCCTGCAATACCTTTTCGGGGTTGACGCCGGCGCGGCTGGACGCCTTGCGCGGGCTGACAGCCACCGACAGCTTTTCCGCCGTGGCGCGCTCGACCCACGGGCTGTTGGCGATGTAGTTGGTGGTGCGGTCAAGCACGGTGCGCAGTTCGGTGCGCATGGCCCGCTGCAGCTTGCCGCCGGTGTCGTTCAGGGCTAGCGCGTAGGCTTCCTTGGCCTGCTTGCCGCCCAGGCGGTTGAGCGCTTCGCGCACGCGCTCCAAGTTTTGCAGGCTGATGGTGACGTCCACGCTCATGGCACCACCTTTTGACCAGCGGCCATAGGCGCGTTTTCTGGCATCACTGCACCCAACCCCTTGCTGACGAATTCTTCGCTGCCTGTGATGGTGATTTGCAGGCTGCGCAGGCCAGGAAACAAATCCTTTGCCTGCACTGATTCGACCAGTGTGCTCAGGGCAGGCCAGCGGCGTACCAGCGCGCGCACTTCGGCGACGTTGTCGGGGGTGCAGTGGATCACCCTCTTAACCTGTTTTTCATCCATCATTTTTTTCGAGTGCGGTATGTGGGGTGTGTTGTGCGGTATGGCAAAACGCGTAAGTCGTTGTCGCACAAGGGGTGTGCGGTATGTGCGGTATGTGCGGTATGTCTATGTGTTTTGCATAAATGCATGTGGGGTAAAGAATGGGGCCGGCGCACACACACGCGCGCCCGCCCCCGTAAGGCGTGATACCGCACATACCGCACAAGCCTTATGAATCAACGACTTAATACCGCACAACATGCCGCACAACATACCGCACATACCGCACAGAATGCGTATTGCTTGTAGCTTTTTGGTCATGTGCCGAACCCGCCCAAGCCTTTGAGGTCTTTCAACGCGGTTTTGAAGACGTGGATGCGCTGGCCTACCCAGTCGGTTTCGCTCTCGCCCGGTGGCAGGTCGTGGCCGCCGGGCAGGTAGGTGATGGCGCTGGGGCCGCGCTTGCCGCCTACGCCGCTGTCGTAGCGTTTGCGCTGCACCGTGGCACCGTGCTTGCGCATCAGTGCGTTGGCAAAGCGGGGCTGGTGCAGCGACTTGAGGCCCCACTTGCCGCACCACGCGCAGTACAAATCATAGAGGTCTTGGCTGAGCATGGGCGAGAGCAGGCGCGGCGCGTGCTTGCCCGGAAAGCCCTCTACGTCGCCCGACTCGAATGCGAGCATGAAACGGCTGGGGCTGTCGAGGCTCAGGTCGATCAGCTCGCGCTTGGCCTCCGTCATTGGCGGCAAGGTGGTGTTGTGAAAGTCGCCCATGTCTAAGTGCAGCAGGTGGTGGTGCAGCGCAGCAATGCCGCCCGAGTCAATCTCGCGCTGCACGCCGGCGTAGAAATCTCGGCTCAGTTTGGGCGGCGTCCAGATCACGACGTGGCGGCGGTCGTCCTCTTCCAGCACCACGGGCATGGATTCGTTGGAGAGAAACACCATGTTGACGTGGTTTCGCTCCTCATACGCCGCCATGTTTTTGGGGTTGATGCGAATCCACTCGCCGGTGATAAACGCTTTGAGCTTGTTTTTGATGTGGTAGAGGTCTGAGCGCGCCACCACTTCGTCGGCAATCAAAAACAGCTTGCGGCTGGCCCAGTCGTTGAATTTGTCTTCGATGGCCGACTGGTCAATCACCCGGCCATAGCGGCCGTAGATGCCCATGATGGCTTCGAAAAACATGTTCTTGCCGGTGCCTTGCGGGCCGTGAATCACCAGCGTGCTCTTCATTTTTGCGCCGGGGTGCTGGATGGGGTAGGCCAGCCAGCGCAGCACCCACTGGTACAGCTCCTCGGGCTTGCCCTCATCCGCGCACATGTAGCGCAGCAGGTCGAGCAGGTAGTCGCACGCGCCCGCTTGGGGCGTGGTTGGCCAGCCGGCCCACAGGTTGCAGTGGATGCTGGCGTCGGTGCAAGCTGGATCAAACCCCACCTCGGTCACGCGCACCAGTTGTTTGTCGGGGTGCTCGGCCCATGCACGGTGAATCTCGCGGCTCAGGCACACCTCGCGCATATCGCTCAGCGCCACTAGGCAGTGCTCTTGGTGGTCAAACACCGTGCCACCTTGGCCATACACCAAGGCGTAGCGCTCCAGCAGTTCGTCGATGGTTTCGATGGGGCGCAGCGGCGTGTCTTTGGGGCTGTCATCGGCGGCGCGCGCGGCACTTTTATTTTGGCCGCTGCTCCATCCAAGTGCCATCAGGCGCGCCTCAATTTGCGTGCGCACCACGTGCAGGCCTTCCAGCAGGTGCAGGTCGTTGTAGTCCGAGAGCTTTTGGCCGCTGGTGTCAAACGCTTGCTGGCGCGCTGGTGCGTCGGCAAACACGGGCGCGGCATAAGCGCCGCCCACTTCCATCGCTGCTGCGCTGGCGCACGTCACGCCGGGGTTGCCATTGCTGAAGAAGTCGTCATCCGCACAGATCAAAATGCCGGCTTTTTTGTAGCGCTTGCGCAGCGCCACGGCCACTGGCCCCAAGTTGCCAGCGTCAAACGCCACGGCTACGGGCAGGCCGGTGGCTTCGTACAGCGTGGCAGCGGTGGCGTAGCCCTCGGCCACCAGCAGGACTGGTGCGCCACCGGCCATGCCCAGCTGGTGGAAGTGGCCTTTCTTGACCAAGCCAGCAGGCCAGAATTCTTTTTCTAGTCGTCGTGGCTTTTTGCCATCGACCCGGCCTCGCACAATTTGCAGCCCGTGGATGATGCCGGCCACGTCGAGCATCGGAATGACCACCGCGCCTTGCGGTGAGTAGCGCACGCCGTGGCCGCGCACACCCTTGCGGTGCAGGTATTCGCAGTCGCCTTGCTCGCTGCACCCCTTCCATGCCTTGGCGGCGCGCGCTGCTGCGCGGGCGGCGTCGGCCTTGCGGGTCAGCTCGGCGCGGCGTTTGTCTTCGGCCAAGCGCTTGCGCAGGCTGTCGCGTTGCTCGGTGCTCAGTTCGCTTTTGCGCAGCTCGACTTTGGTGGCGTGGTTCTCGGCACCGCGCCAAATTCCGTAGCTGCCCACGATCAGGTCGTCGCCCGTGGGCAGGCGAATTTCGTGCAGGTGGTACCAGCCGCGCTTTTCGTGATCGCCGCCTTCAACTTTGCAGCGGCGCATGCGCCCAATGTCCAAGCTGTCCACCAAAAGGCCAGCACCCAGCAGCTGGCCCAGCACATCTTCGTAATTTGAGGCCATCAGTAACTCACAGCCCCGCTATTTACACACTTATCGCGGCACGAATTACCCCCAAGCAGGCTTTTGAGGGAGAACCTAAGCCCGGGGGTGGCTGTCTTTGCACCGCGCGCGGGCGCACAAAACCACGGGGGAGAGGGGCGCGCGGGCGCGGCGTCACGCACGGTGCAGCTCCATGTTGGCCATGCTTGGTGCAGTCGTGTCGATGGCTTGGTGCGCAGATGCGGCAAGCGCAGCGCGTGCGTTGATGCGATGCTGACGCATCAAGTCCTCGTAGGTAGCGCCATGCACATCAATGCATACCAAGTCACGCAAGTACTCACTGGGTCGCATAGCCAGCATCGCGGCGCGGCGCTTGAGTCCAACGGCGGTCAGGTCGGGCACGTGTGTGCTGCACTCCTCGGTGAGCTTGCCGGGTTCGAATTCGATCATGACTACCTCCGATGTGGATGTGTTGGTGGCGCGCAAGAAAAGCCCCGCGCTGCTGCGGCTGACGAAACACGGCGTACTGGCCTGCACGTCGTGGCCTGTGTTGATGGGGGAAAGAGGAAGCCCCGGCGTCGCAGCCGTACAAGCGCTAGCAGCGCGGGAGGAAAAGAAAGGCACGAACATCAGCGATCAGCCATGTGCTGCCCCCTGCGCTACGGTTTCAGTAGCTGCCAGCGCACTGCTGGCGGGCGTTTGAGCGGTTTTTGGCTTTGCATTGCGCAAAACACTCCAATCCACATCGGGGCGCAGCGCTTCGCAGGTCACAACACCACGCGATTCGCGCTCGATGTAGATACAGGTCGCGGCATTGATTTTTTGGCGCGTAGAAACAGCTTTACGTATGTAGCCAACAGTAGTGCCGCAACGCTGCGCAAAGTCATCTCTAGCAGCGGGCGGCAGGGCATTGAGAAAATCGAGAATGGCTTGCATTGCAGAATATTACCATATAGTAATATAAAGACAATACTTTTTGGTGTTTTACCTGAAAGTAATAGCGCCGCACAATTGGGCGCAGCATGAAAACGCCAGTCAACACCGCGTCAGATAACCGACGTAAGCAACTGCGCCGGTGGATTGAGGCGCACTTTGGCGGAGTGCAAACGGCCTTCATCGCCTCCACCAACGATGGCGAAAAGCAAATCAACCAAGGCGAGCTTTCTGGGCTACTAAGCACCAAGTCGTTTGGCGAAAGACGGGCGCGCAGCTTGGAAAAACAAGCGCATATGCCCGAGTTCTACCTAGAAGAAAATCACGACAAGCCAGCCATGGCCGTGAATGAGCCGACCGCATTGACCGAACACGCGCCACTACCTACGAACTGGCCGTTCTCGCGGGTGTCGCTGCGGCGAGTTTTGGACTTGAAACGCGCACTTGGCGGGCGCGCTGGTGCCGATGCCATCCATGACATTG
>QXGG01013200.1_pt1 | contig 11528 bp, 12 predicted proteins | sample 1982491 | NCBI WGS metagenome assembly QXGG01 (sample SAMN09924614, study PRJNA488089) | Wastewater metagenome, whole genome shotgun sequencing project. | isolation source: South African research farm wastewater | place: South Africa: Irene, Agricultural Research Council, Animal Production... | reverse complement strand
GCCACCTCGAAGGCGTCGAGCGTCAATTCGAACGGCGGCGTCACCAGCCCCACCACCGGCGTCACGCGAAAACCGGTGCCGGTGAGGTAATCGGGCAAGGTGCCGATGAGCTCGATGTGGCGGCGATCGAGGCCGATCTCCTCTTCCGTCTCGCGCAGCGCGGTGTCGATGGGCGAGGTGTCGGCATCTTCCACCCGGCCGCCGGGGAAACTGATCTGGCCGGGGTGGTGGTGGAGGTGGTCGGTCCTGCGCGTCAGAAGCACCGTCGGCAGACTGCCCCGCACAACGACGGGCACGAGGACTGCAGCCGGGTGATGCGCCCGGCCACCACTCAACCCAGCCCAATCACCGACAGGAGCCGAGTCGCACGCCAGCAAGCGCGCCCTCAAGTCATTCGGATTGAAACGATCTGACAGCTCGGGCAAACCTTATCCCCTTGCGTACTAATAGCGCTTCTGGAGGATCAATTTATCCCCCTCGCGCTGCCATTGCGTTCTATTCAAGAAGCTCATCCCGAGCAGGTTTACGGGAAGGTCTTTCTCATGAACCGCCGCATCGACATTATGAAAAGCCAGGCCGCCCACTTCGAGCGAGTCAATTTGCAACCGCCAAACTCGGACGATTCCATTTGCCGTACTTGACTGGGCGACCGTTCCCTTACGGTAATCAAGTCCCGCTCGCTCTGCATCACGGCGCCCAATTGAAACTAGCGTTGCGCCGGTGTCAATCAGAAACTGGGCACCGACGCCATTTACCCGCCCGGCCGTCACAAAGTGTCCGCGCGAATCTGCCTGCAGCAGCAACTTGTCTATGCCGCCTACGCTGCTATGCGCAACACGCTCCCCGATGCGAATCGCCTCGCGTCGCCCCTCGAACTCCACGGTAGCGACACCCTCATCGAGCGCCACCAGGCGAACTCCCTCGCGGGTAAGGCCTCCCGGTGCCAGGGTCTGCGGCGCCCCACCGTCGATGACAAGCGTTGCACGGCGCCCCATGACGCCGGCCAGCGACACCTCTGCGGCGAACGCAGCTGCCGAAAAAAGGAGCACCACCAAACCAATGCCCGCTCGCAAACAGCTCACCAGCACTCCTTAGCGCTCATCCCAGCCTTCATTCCCTTCAGGCCGGTGTTATCGAGTGTCAGCGTGCCGCACTTGTCAGTACTCTGCGAGCCGGTGGGTACAGCCTGTAGCGTAAACGAGGTCGCTGTCGGCCCCGCAGCGAAATCGAGGTTGTAGAAAGCGTCTCCGCCATCGCGCGGACATTGCGTAGGCTCGCCCGCGGGCCATTCGACGTCGGCATCGTAGGTGTTAGATATCGAATACCGCCGCTCCATTGCATTCGCGACCCCGACCAGGACTGCAGTACATTCGGCGCGCCGCGACTTACGAACATACTCGATGTAGCTGGGGTACGCGATCGACGCCAGAATACCCACGACGGCCACCACCACCATCAGCTCTATGAGGGAAAAGCCACCTCGACGCCCTCGCCCACTCATCTCATGCCTCCCTGGGTATTCGAGGGGTCTCCGCTCTGACGTAGGTCATCGCGCAACAGAATGCGATCGACGATCAATCTATCGTCTCCGGCCCCAATCACACCATATGCGATCGACTGCCCCTGGAGCTCGCCAGCGATCTCCACGAACGACGCGAACTCGTTCACACCATTGCGGGTGAGCATGATCCGTTGAGCAACCGCGAACCGCTTTCCTCCAATCACGATCTCTGCCGGGCTAACCGCAACACTATCCACCCGCCCTAGAAGCTCCGGCATCTGGAAAACCGGTCCCGGCGCCTGCTGCGCCACGACAGGCAACGCTTGAAGGCCGATCAGCGCGCCAACCACTGCAAGGTAACGACCAAGCGAACTCACATACATCAGCATTGCCTCCTCTTAAGCTTTGGCTGCCACGCAAACTCCCGATCAGCGCACCTGACGCCAGGATTGGCGACCAATACCAATCGAGAGCTTGTTCTTGGTCACCCCGAGCACTCCTGATGATCCCGAAGTGTACTTATTTGCTCCACCAGCGCCTGACACCACCGCTGGCGTCTTTGCAAGCCCACCGGGGACCTTGCGCCCATTAGGGGGCTCAGGCGGGACAGTAAGACCAGGCGGCACCATCTTGTCACCGTCATCGAAATTGCCATCGGCATTCATATCAAAGACGGGAAAAGAAGTCTGCCCACCCGATTTCGTATCGATCTCCATGATCCAGCTTTCACCACCGTAACTGCATGGATCGCTGTCGGGGATCTGGGTGACGAAGATGACGCGGTCGTCCCAGACCAGCGGTGTGCTGACGACGCGCTCGCCCTGTTTGCCTTTCGCGGGAGATATCAGGTCGAGATAGAAGCCCTTGTGCGTATCGGCGATCACGTTCTTGCTTAGCAGACGGGCATCCCATGTGAATTCGCCGAAGCCGGCAGACTTCTCCACCGTAATAGTCTGCTGAAGTAAGTCTGTGCGTAGTACGTGTGCCCCCCCTGTGGCCTTGCCGCAGTCCCCAGAGGTCTTGAGGCCGCACACATCTATCACGCCATAGAAGGTCTGTTCACTCTTGTCAGCCTGGTCGCCAACCTCAAAGAACTGACCTGTACCGAAGTAGACGATCACCCCTCCTTTCGGATTGCGCGAAGCCTGTGGCTTGGCCGTGATCGGCTGTCGCGCCGTCCCGTAGCTTGCCTTGAATAGCGGCGCAGACTTTCCTGAAGCGCTGAACGGGATGCCCCACGAACTGGTGTTACTGCCGCTAAGGTTGAACTTCCAGAGATTCCCGTACATATCCCCCGCATAAACGAGATCCACCCCACCATTCTGATCCGTATCGATTGCCAGCGGCGTCGCCAGGCCATTCGGGTCGGCTGTACTGCCCACACCCGTGTCGATCCGCTTGACAAGTTTTCCTGTTTCGAGATCAACAATAAAAAGCTGCGCCTTCTGCGACTTGCTGTTGTAGCCATTCCCAAAAATCGCCAGCCACTGGCCGTTCTCACCGAGCACGATCGACGCCTGCCCGATTGCCAAGCCCAGTTCGTCCGCATCAACAGCCAGCACGCCGGGATTCGGGAACTCCCAAAGCACCTTGTTCTCACCCATCGCGGCAGGGTTCTCGACATCCAGCGCAAAGTAGCCCTTGCCACCCGCCCCGGTTGAGCCGACCAGGACCGTTCGCCACGCCGCTACCGAGTCACCCACGCCCTTGATATGAGCATCGGCCGCACGTGGCGGACCATCGACCAAATAACGGTGCAGGTAATCCGCTTGTGCCAAGTTGTACAAATTGCCGTAGCCGACCACGTTGGGGACATAGGCGAATTCCTCCACGCCCGTCTCGGCATTGAAGCCGTGCAACATCCCATCGTTCGCGCCAACGTACAGCATCTTCTTGCGCTTCTTGAATGTCTCGCTGAGTTTTCGGACGACATAGGTAGCCCGAATCTCTTCGGACAGCACGCCGGCCGTCCCATACCCATAGTCTTCCGACCCAACGAAATACGGATCGGAGTTGATGATGTCGCCAAGTCGCACCGAGCGATTGCGCAACGTGCCGCCCGAGGACTTCTCCTTGCTCTGGTCTCCACGCAGCCAGTTCAGAACGTCCTCGGATTTGAGCGCTGCTTGTTGCGGCGTAGAAAGATCGCCCCAGGTGAATGTCGCGCCCTCACCAAAGGTCGCGGTCGGCTTCCAGGTCAGGATGTTTCTTGCCGTCGCACCCGGAATCAACGCGCTTGCTTTCCACAGTGCCGTCGCTGCCGGAACACCGGCTTCAGGGTCCAATTTGAATGCGGAAATCTCGCTCGTCCACCCCGCACTTTCAAAAGTCACCTGATAGATCAAGCTCCCGGACGACAGGCGGTTCGAGTTCGTCGCTACTGCCGCAGAGGAACTCGTGCGATCGGCAATCTTGGCCAGCGTGTCACCGAGCGCCTTCGAAAATTCATCAGGATTCTTTGCACTGAAGAAGTCGCCACGACTATTTACAGCGGCGTGCAAGAGGTCATCCACCTGATTGCTCGCGCCATCGGGCCACGAAATTTCCTTGGTTCCATCGATCGCCGCAAACGCATCAGCAGGGCTGATCACGCCCTCCACCCCAAGTCCGATACCGAAGGTCACCATGTGCTGCCAGAACGCCGGATCGATGGTCGAAACCGGGACGCGATTCTCGAGGCCGGTGCGCAAGTCGCGCTTCCAGTAATACATCGCGATGTCGGCAAGCGTATTGCTGTGCGCATCCGTGAAGGGTGACACCGCCTTGTAAGTGAAGGACTTGCCCTCTGGCCCGGTGATTGTCGGCCCACCTGTGCCGTCGACGTTGGCGCGTGCCGAGGCTGTGCCCGCCTCGCTGCTATTCCAATAGCCATCGGTCATCATCACCGTGTAGCTCTGTCGGCACGACAGGTCAGTACCCCCAGCAACGCCCGGCGTCGTGCTCCACGGACTCGTCGTCGTGTCGTTTTCGTAGTATTGCCCCGCTGCATCGAGCGCGCGACGGAGCGGCGTGTTGCCATCTGGCTGCACCGCGAACAACCAATCGAAGAAGGCCTTTCGATCACCACCTGAAAACGTCCTCACACCCCGTGAAATGGTCGTCAGGCTCTTGCCGTCCACGGTACTCGATGTGGACTTGTTGATACGCCCGTAGCCCACACGAATTCCGGAACCCAACACACCGAAGGCGCGACTGACGCCCGCCTTGGCAGCGTAGTTGCGAGTTCGATAGTACGAATACCAGTTCGCGAAGTTCTGCCGCTCGTCCTTGTCGGCGGCGTCGACCTTGCCGTCGCGATTCACGTCTGCGACGGCGGGTCCCGAGGTGTCGCTCACGTTGACCCGGGTGAAGCAATCGTCATCCCACGTTGCACCCTCGCCATCACACCCTGGATTTGCAGCATTGAAGACGAAATAGTGGGCAGCGCCTACGTCTCCAGCGAATTCACTCGTGCCACCGGTGTAATACCAGGTCGCGCGAAAAGCCGTGCTCAGGTCCACTAGCGTGGAAGTGTGGTTACCACTGGCATCCAGCTTGTAACCATCGAACCATGCCGCATCGAATTTCGCATCGCCCAGAGAGGTGCCGTTCTCATTCAATGGCGGCGGGTATGCCACAGTGGGGTCGTAATAGACCTTGTTGTATCCACTCCAGCGCGCACGGCGCTGGTTGTTAGCCCCAAAGGTGTCATCCGGCATGAACGACCAGTACATCGAGCCGGAGTCGTCGTGGATGTACATCACGTTAGGCTCGATCGTCCCACCAAGATAAAGCGGTACCTGCGACACGTCGAAACTGACGGTCGTTGCGCCTGACGCGCTCCCCGTGCCAACAAACAAAGCAAATATCAGCGCAGGCAGCAAAGCAAGTCGCGACGCGTCAGGTCCCTGATCGCTGCCAGCCTGAATGCGCGGGCCACGCTTGATCGACTTTCTGAAGGCACGCATGGAATTCCCCTTAATCCCTCTTGAAACTGCTTTGCAGAACCACCACTGCCGTATCACTACCGCCTACGCCGCGGCTGGTCACCTTGAAGGCCTCAATCGACTTGGCAACCCCTGCTTCAAGCGACGGACCACTTACGGCGGGCTGTCTTTCGACAAAGTAGCGCGGGGCCGCACTGGACTGCGCCAGACCGACGTGGGCTACCGGCGACACGCACGCCGCATTGAAAGCGTCAAACAGATAGCTGTTATCGGCAGTCCATTCGGCAGTATTGGCTTCTCTGACAAAGAGCTTCTCGGCTTCCGTATTGGCCTCGAGGTCATAGGCGCCGTCACCGTTGAATACCTGCAGACAACGATTCATCAGCGCTTCTTCGCCACGCCTGAGCGCGGCCTCGGCTGCCTGAAAAGCAATGTTGCGATCACGTAGATTCCCGGACATCCGCTCCTGCTGTGTCGTGCTCTGCATCGCCGTCAGTCCCATCATCGTCACGACGATCAGCATGATCAGACCCATGATCAAGGCCGAACCGCCCTGCTTGGCGCCGCGCACGCTTTCCTCGGATCTGTGCAATCGGATTCTTCGCGGACTCATGGCAGCCGATTCCTCAAGGCAATGACCTGGGTGAACTCATGACGCATGACCTTGTCGGCTCCATCCTTCTTAGCGTCATCGGCAAACTGATACTCCTGCGCCTCGGTCAGGGTTGGCTCCTGGGTGGAAAGGAGCAGGTGCACCCGGATCGCGACAACACGAGCCCAAGCCGTTGCGGCGACCTCCTCCTTTGCCTTGAAACCGGTGACGTCCGTATCTAAGGCATAGAAAGCGCGCATGTCTTCAACGCCATCGACTATTTCCTGAACTTGACCATTCACACGCCGAAAGAGGGCGTTGATCGGTTTTCCACTCTTCGTCTTTCGATCGGTCTGGCGCACAAAGAATGCGATCTCCTCGAACCGCATGACCTGCGCATCAGGCCCATACGTCTTGGACAAGAAGTTGGTCGTGTTGCTGTCCGAAGCATGCGCCAAGGTGACCTTGCCTTCTCCGCTAGACACGTTAGTCGCCCTGAACAAGTCCCCGACTGTGCAGTCAGTTACCAGCAGCGCATCACCCGCAACGAATCCATCCGGATTGCTGGCTACCTGGATATTCGCGTTAGCGGTTGAAAGATTTCCAACCAGGTTAAGCGGGTTCGGTGACGCACGCCGGATCACGATCACATCCGAATCCGCAATGCCTTTGAGCAAACCGGAGTCGACAAACGCCGCACCGGCGTCGCCGTAGGTGTGCCCCCTCACGGCTACCCCGCCGTCAATCTTGTCGATTGGCGGATCATTCGCAATGACGTTGATCGGAATCAGATCGGCCTTCCCGCATCCGAAAAAACCGGCCATCCGGATGTCGAAACTCAGACTTTCCAGTGCCAAGCGTCCGTTCTCCTGAATTCGGGAGAGTGTTTCGTTATACGTATAGGTGGTGCGGCTCGCGAAAAACACAGACGTCACACCGGCCAGTATCAGCAAGCCGATAACCAGTGAAATCATCAGTTCCACGAGCGTGACACCATTCTGGGAGCGCGGACGCCCGCGCAGTTGCTCGTTCGCGCTCCCATAGCGCCGTTGAGCGTTTCTGCCTTTAAGCCTCATAGCTGCCCCATTACCGATACGGTCTGCTTAGTTGCACCCGCCTTACGATCGTTCTCATCGACCCATCGGATCTCCACGATGAAATACTCCCCAGACCCTGCACAGGCCATCGATGCCGGATTGCTCGTTCGGCAGATCCGACCCTCGGAACCGACGAGGGCGTGGCCTAGCGACAAGCCCCACTGCTTGAGCGACAAGTTTGTTGAATCCGCGAGCACTTCGCTCGATACCGGGGAGGTGGTGCCCACGTCGTACTTTCCTGCAAGCGCCGCGGTGCGGTCGCTCCGCATCCGGTCCAAAACGTCGTAGGCCAGCATCGTCGCCTGGGAGCGCTGCATGGCCCCCTGGTTCACACGCAAGCCAGCAACCTGCAGTCCTGCCAGCCCCAACAGGCCGACAGACAACACGACCACGGCGATCAAGACTTCGAGCAGACTCGTGCCCGCTTGGGTTTGCATCGCCACTGAGCGGTTGGACATTGCCGGTCTCCTATTCAACACGACTTGCGGACAACCGCCACGCGGCCGGAACCCAGGATAGAAATCTGACGTGCGCGCTCGCTGCCAGCCGGGCACACCGTGGGGGTCAAGGTCAGAGTCATTTCTCCTCCGATCAAGCCGCCTCGACTGCTGAATCGCAGGGCCGCCACGTCGCCAGTTACGCCCAGATCGCTGAGTGCCTCGTGCCTGACCAAGCGCGGCACCGCGGCAGCGCAATCCGCTCCCGCAACAATGAACCAACCGCTCGCCAGCCCGGTGCCATCTGCCGCACAAACGGACACGTCCAGGCCGCGCTTGATCGCCTCGCTGCGGGCCAGACTCAAGCTCGAAATCAGCTCATTGGTCTGGGTCGTAATACGGCCATTCACGATCAACTCGCGCATGTTCGGAAACGCGATACTCGAGATGATCGCCAGCACGGCAACCGTGACCATTAGCTCTACCAGCGTGAATCCTCGATTCGCTTGCATCTGCTTTCCCGTGATTTTTTGTTCAGGCTATAGATCTGGTGCTCAAGCGTCGCTGGCGGACTGACAGGAGGCTCGAGATCGAAGACGGGCGGCGCTTCCGCAATCACTGACAGCCCTCGACTTCGGAACGCAGAACTAGCTTCACAATGTGTTCACAGCCACTGTCCGTCAGCCTCGACCTGCCTCTCGTGATGCTGGCACAGCCAACGAGATGGAATCGAACAATTGACACAAGACTGCGACATCGATCACGACGAAGCCCCCGCCCGGACCCCAACCGAGACTCGCCATTTCGCTTGCCTTTGCATCTGGTCAGCCGGAATGCTCGGCCCGAGGTCTTCGTCGCGCTTAGGCCTGCCTTGTTGCGCAAGGACACTTCGCCCTGCTCCGCCTTTACCCAAGTCGATTCGAGGGCAAGCGAGGACAGCGCGACGGCGAACGCGGCGTCCCCGCTCACCCCCCCGCCACGTGCCGCCTTGCCCGGTAGAACGCCAGAATCCGCCGCACATACTCCTCCGTCTCCGCATACGGCGGCACGCCGCCAAAGCGGTCCACCGCCCCCTCCCCCGCGTTATACGCGCCGGCCACGCGCGCGATGTCGCCGTCGTAGCGGGCGATCAACCACTTGAGGTAGGCCAGGCCGCCGCGCACGTTCTGCTCGGGGTCGAAGGGGTCGCGCACGCCGAAGCGCTCGGCGGTGTCGGGGATCAGTTGCATCAGGCCCATGGCGTTGCGGGGCGAGCGCGCGCTGGGGTTGAAGTTGGATTCGGCGCGGACGATGGCCAGCGCCAGGCGGGCGTCGACGTCGAAGCGCGGCGCCAGGCGCTGCACCAGGCGAGCGTGGGCGCGGTGGGTGCGCGGCAGGCCAGCGATGAAGTGCTCGACGACCTCGTGCGGGACGACGGCGTCGGCGTCTGCCGGCGGGAGCGCGGCAGAGGTGAACAGGCAGGGCGGCAGATGACTGTCGACGTTGGCTGGCAGGGGTTTGCGGATGGACGAGAGCAGCGTCTCGGCGCGCGCATGCCCGCGCTGGGCGGCGAGGGCGAGCAGCACGTGACCGGTGTCGTGCCCGCGCCGTGCGCGCAGCGGGCCGAGGTAGAGCCGGGCAAGCTGGTACTGGGCTTCGAGGCTGCCGTGGGCGGCGGCGGTGCAATACAGCCGCGCGGCTACGAGCCGGTTGCCGGCGGTGTTGGCGCGACTGGCGCGCTCGATGAGGCGGACGAGCTCGATCGGCTCGTCGGTCCAGGCCGGCACCTCCGCATGCAGCAGCGGCGCGACCGCCAGCAGGACGACGAGCGCAAGACGCCGCATCAGGCCCAGGTGTCGATGTAGCCGCCAGCGGTGCCGGAGGCGACCGGCGCGGGCGGTTGTGGGATGGCCTGCAGCAACTGCATGGCACTTTGTTCCTGGATGTCCATGGTCTTCTTGAGCACCGAGACCGCGGCCTCGTGCTGCACTTCGGCCATGGCGTTGGAACTGGCTGCGGCGGCGATGGATGCGACGTCCATGACAAATCCTGGGAACGTTGGGGATTGTGTGGGTTAACGACGCACGGGGGGCGGACTTGAGGTTTGCGGGTGTGGCGTGCGGTTCAGGGGTGGCGTGTAGCGTGTGATCGAGGCGCGGATTGTCCGTGAGAAAGGGCTTCGGTTTACAGCCGTGCCTGCGTCTGCCGCCAGGCCAGATATTCCGAGCGGCGCAGGCGGTATCGGGCGATGCTGCCTTCGTGTAGTTGATCCAGCGCGCTGGCGAGCATCTGGGTGAAGGCGGCCTGGTCGGCGCTGTCGGCGTGCTCGCGCGCCAGTGCGGCAAGGACGGGCTGATCCACTTGCCGGAGGCCTTTCACCACGGCCTGTACGGCCTGTATCAGCGCCTCCCGGTATTTGATCTTCAGCGGATCGGGCGCGACCAGGGTCTGGCTGATGGCGAGGTAGCGCTGGCACGAACGCTCGTAGGCCCACACGAACACATCGCGCAGCAGGTCGATCTGGTTGAGCTCGTACACGCCCAGGGTGCCCTCGACGTAGGCGCGCTCCGGCACGTCGATGAAGGACAGGGGGCAGAGGTTGTGCTTGATCAGCGGAAGGTTGGCGCCGATGCGCGAGACGCGCTTGTTCACGTCTTCGAAGGGCTGCAGGTAGGGCAACTGCACCATCAGGAAGAAGGCCTGCTCGAAGGGGTCGGGGATGGCAGCGGCCTTTGCCAGTAGCGCGATGAAGCAGTCTTCGATGACCTGCGGCATGGCGACAGGATGAAACACGGTGCCGGAAATCTCGACCGGCCGCCTGCGCAGCCGGCCACAGGCCGCGGGATCGCGCATCAGGTCCTGCGCCAGGACGGCGTGCAGGTTCTTGAAGGTGAAGGCGTCGAAGCCCACCTCGTCGGCGTCCTCGACCAGCATCTCGATGGCCGCCTTGTGGTTGAGGATCATCTGGGTTTCGATGGCGTCCTTGCCTTGGGCGACCTGGCCGAATTCGATGAGATGCTGCGTATCGAGCCGGCTGTAGGTGTTGCCCTCGAGTTTCGATGACGCCCACGACAGATCCACCAGCAGCCGGCCCAGGATGTCGCGCGCATAGGTACCGGCCGGGCGCTCGCTGACCGAGGTGCGGCCCATCTCGTGCAGTTGGCGCCGCAGCGCGTCGGGCAGGTAGAAGCTCGTGCCGGGCTGGTAGGCGTCGAGGAATTCGCGCAGGTAGCCCACCGGGCGGCGGTGCATCAGGGGGCGCCTGACCAGGTCGCGGATGACGGCGCCTTCGGGGGACAGCGGCACGTACAGCTCGGGCTCCGCGGCCAGCATCGCCGTGGCGCTTGCGGGGCGACTGGAGTGGTAGGTTCGCGCGCCTACCGCGGCCTTGTACACGAGGGCGACGCTTTCACCCTCGGTAGTCAGGCGCTGCTGATCGATGAGCTTTTGCAGGCGGCGCTGGAGCGTGCGACGGTTGAGCGTGGTGCCGCGGCGCTGCCACAGTTCCGCTTCCAGGTCGGCAATGCGGATGCCGCCTGCGTGGGCGGTGACGATGGATTCGATCAGCTCGAGGTCTTCGGTCGGCGTGGCGCGCGGCATCGGGCGTGTCCTTGCGGGGCAGAAGCGGCATGGAATGTCGCGCCAAAAGCAAAAAGCAAAAAGCGCGACAACATTGTGTCGCGCCTTTTGTCGGGCTTCAAGCGAATTGTGTCGGGCGTTCTTGGGGGGCGGAATCGGGTAACTGAATCCGCCGAGCTCAGGCTGCGTCGAGCACCTGCATTTCGATGCGAAGCCCGGCAGCCGTCGCCATGTTCACGAGCGCATCGAGGCCGAACAGGTTGATCTTGCCGCGCATGAGGTCGGAAATACGCGGCTGAGTCACGCCAAAAAGCTTGGCCGCTTGCGCCTGGGTCATTTCACTACGCGTGATGTGATTCTTCAGCGCCGTCAGCAAGGTAGAGCGCAACTTCATGTTCTCCGCCTCTTCCGGGGTGT
>QXGG01028449.1_pt1 | contig 11564 bp, 11 predicted proteins | sample 1982491 | NCBI WGS metagenome assembly QXGG01 (sample SAMN09924614, study PRJNA488089) | Wastewater metagenome, whole genome shotgun sequencing project. | isolation source: South African research farm wastewater | place: South Africa: Irene, Agricultural Research Council, Animal Production... | reverse complement strand
GGATATAGATCTCATTCTCTATATCCAGTTTTGCGGATTGATGGTAATACCTCAGATGTGACCCAACGTTGAAATTTGCGAGCTTCTGGCTTGTTTGATCTTGCAATTAAAGTATACAAACCTGATTCATTGATGAATTTCATACCATTACTGTTAATTTTCATGGTATTATCTCGGGGTCTATCGTATAGACCACGAGAATCATCAATATTTTCAATGGTTTCGTCACTTGTTGATTTTTGACCAAAAAGTTGCTTGCATTCATCAAAAGATAGCAACTTTTGATCTTCTTCGTCAACATTAACTAAAATTGCTTGTTTTGTGTTTTCATATCCCAATAATGTTGCGACCTCTTTTGCAATAAACCAAGGCTCCATATCTATTAATATAGTAGTGAGGTTTACTCCAAGAACCGAATTACTAAAGCATTTAACTAAATTTGAATTATCCATGAGCATTTCTCCTATTGTTTATGGATTAACAAACGGGATATAGTAACTATTATCTATATCCCGTTTTATTATATACAAGATTTACTTGTCTTACTTAACTCACTTACCATTCTCATTGATGAGATCAACGATATTCAGTATTTGTATAATTGGAGTATTATACAAATCCAATATTGAACAATGATAATAAGTACTCAGTTGCACAATAATCTTACCGATTGCTTTCTCATCAGTCACGAAAAAGATACTCAGATAATACCGTCTCACTCAAACATAATGCATCAACCATTGCAAGTTTTAATACATCATTGACCATGAGACCTGGAGTACCTTTCAATGCGGCGCACCAACCGATTGCAATACGTAAGTTTGGATTCAATCTTGGACTTACAGCACCATTGTCAATCTCGCCAACAGTATTATCATCAATCATCTTTGCAATCTTATTGCTTGTCTTTAAATCACTCATTGTAAGTGCATCAAAATCTAAGTTTAGAACATTGATTTCGTTATTATTGAGTAATGAAATTGATTTTGTAAGTTTAAATTCTACCATCTAGACCTCCGGTTTAATAATAATCATGATAGGCGTTTTGACCAATTTCTGATATATTGATATTGAGTTTAAAACTAACTGTTGAAACAGCATAAGGATAATCTGGCAAATCCACTTGTGGGTACTCAACTGTTATATCAGATACTGCTAAATCTTTATAATTTGAAATATAATTATAAACCTGATCCGTAAATAATATTGACTCAATCAATAAATCTGTATCACCATTTGTATCATAGCCTTCTTTTGCTGATATCTCAAACACACCATTTCCAAGTGGATGAGCTATTTCAGAGTCAGATAATGATACGTTTGAGATACAAAGATGGGCTGTAACGTCATAGATTGCATCATTTCTGCCGTCTAAAGTTAGACAAATGCAAGGACATCGAGCCGGATAAGCATCTTTCAAATCAGTTGATGGTATTGTAAAGCAATAAATATCCGGAGTATAAACATCATAAGTATCTGGATCTATACTAGATTTATATTGCAAATAACATTTATCTTTGACAAATTTATCTTGCATATATTTTGCAACTTTTTGTATACCTTGAACTATATTCAGCGTGCAAGCACGTGATAAACTTTGTTTATCTGACGTTGTCATAATATCCTCCTATATCACTGATCGTCTAACAAATTTGTTCATTCCAACCGCTTGTGCAAATGCAAGTGGCGTCGTTTGATTATTTGTCATATTGAAATTTTGATTTGTATTGAAATTATTGATGATCTGACTTGCACGACCTAATCTTGAATTATCAAGTGGTAATACTAACTCCGGCCCAGCTTCACCTGCAATAGTTGGTGAATTTACAATACCACCTTGCGCCGCTGCACCTGTGATTATAGGTTTAACCGCATCATCGTCTGATGTGAATGGATTCAAGAAATTAGCAATTTTGTTACCTATTTCAGATGGTAAATTGATAATTGTATTCTTGAACTCAGTAAATTTATTTTTGATAAGATTCCATTTATCATCAACCCATTTCTTTATAGAGTTCCATTTTTCAATAGCCCAGCTCTTTAGACTTTCCCATGCCTCTGATACCTTAGTTCCAATAGCACTTGGAAAGTCCTTTATCTTTTCCCACCACCATTTAATACCATCTAATAATATCTGTGGCAAATGTGGGATTGCTTGAAATACTTGTATCAATGCTGGAAAACCTGTTGTTTTGAGCCATTCTAATACCGGTTTCAAGACGTTTTCAATCAGTTTCTTTTGAACATCACTATACCATTTCAATAATGGTGTAAGTAATTCATCAATGACTGGCATGACAGCATCAATAAGTGGCTCTAATATCGTCAATAAGTTCTCAAGTGCCGGTGTTATTGCATCAGCGAGTTTGACCACGACATTAATAAGTTTGTCAAATATTGCAGGTTTAATCGCAGATATAAGTTTTTCAGCGATTGGCAATAATTTGACTAAGAGTTCATCTTTCTTTAGATTGAGTTCTCTCATCTTTTCTTGTATCTTTTCAGCTGAAGTCTTTTCAACCTCCTTATCATTGAGTTTTTCTAATCCAAGATTTGCTTTACCAAGTCTAATGCGTTCTTGAGCATCTTTGCCATAACGACTCAAATCAGTTTTATTGAGATTTTCTATGAAATTACCTTTCTGAGTACTGACTTTATTGATAATACGACTAATTGTCTCCTCATCTAATCCTTGTGCTTCTAATGCTGCATAGGCTTGAATATATTCAGTTTGACTGACTCTGCCTTTAGTGACAGCTCTTGACTTAGTTGATGCCTCTAATGCTTGCGTTAAATCTTGACTGCCAGTTTGTTTCTTGATTTGATCTATATGATTCTTTAGATTACCTAAGTTTCCAGTTCCGCTCATAGATGTGGATAATAACATTTTACCAATACCGGGATTTTGTATCTCTAATACAGCACCCTGTATCAGTTGTCCACTATCTTTAGTAACTTTAGACAGAGCATTGATTGCTGAAACTATACTATTATAATCCGCACCAGTTTGTACATAAACTCTGTCAGCAATCGTTGGATCAATACCAGATTTCAATGATTTGAGTGCTTTCTCTTTCTCAACTCTATCACCTGTAGCAGCAATTGCAGCACCACCAAGTGCACCAACTGCCATACCTGCCATACCGATACCTTTAAGCGCAACTTTACCGGCTTTAAGACCCGCAGATCCAACCTTTTTACCGACTTTAGCAACACCAAGAGCAGCTGATTTGAGTTTGCTTTCTTTAGCAAGTAAATTATTCATCTTGATCTGTAACTCAACTGCCTTTTGATGCAATTTTACAAGTTTAGATTCAGTATTGAACTTATTGCCAAGGAATTTCTTTTCAGCAACGCGTGCCTTTGCTTTTGCTCTTTCAAGTTTTAATAACTCAACATCTTGCTTCTTTTGCTTGATTTGAGTCTCTAATATCTGAATTGCGGCATCACGTTGCTTTTCAGTCAACTCTGTATTATTTGTTATTGCAACTTTCTTTGCCTCTAAAGTATCTATTTCAGACTTTATCTTTGAGATATTATCATCGATAACTGTGCCATATTGAGATTCTAATTCATTGACATCTTCAGTGCTTTGTAATAATTTGTCAAATGATGCATTTAAATCTCTCAATGACTCTTCAGTCGTTTTCTTGATTTTATCATCTAAACCGTCAAATGACTTATTGAGCTCATCTAATACAGCTTTATTGACTTTACTGCCGGTGAGTTTGAGTTCAATATTATATTGACTCGATTTTTTATTGCTAGCCATAACTTATACTCCATTTATATACATGATTATGTGCTATCTTTCAACATAATGTAACTCTATTTGCATACTATTTGATAGAAAATCAATATCATATTCAGTACAAACGCAGTTTAGTATCTCATCATTGCCAATATTGACGTTGATAATACTACCAATTCTGATTCTAGGCTCGTAAGGTATCGATAGAGTAATCATATTTTGATTAAAATTGACATATTTCAATACAGCATTAGCAGCATCTTGAGTAACACTTGCATTTGTATAGACATAATATGTCTCACCATCATCGTTACCAGTAATATATTCGGCTCTATCATCTCTAATGATACATTTTGTAATTGGCGTTGTCAATGTATCACCATCTAATATGTAATCATAAGTTATATCACCTTTGCCAATCTTATCTGGAGTATCATAAAGTATAATATCATCACCTTGCAATCCAATGTTATATCCTAAATCATCTTGCAATGCTTTCAAGACATTATATGGAGTATCATCATATTTGAAATATCTGACTTTTGCTTTAGATTTGACTTTTATATCATCACAATCACTGAATATATCTTTCAATGTAAAGACTTTCGGTGAACTAGGATCAGCGATGAACGTTTTAGTCTGTTTTTTATACCAATGTTTATTGAACTTAGTTAAATCAAAAGATAGCCAGTTATCATAAACAATGTTAGATGATAATATATAAAATTTACCATAATGTTCTATTTCAAAGTAACTTGTCTTTGAATTATTTACCTGTGCTAGCCATGCATCTCTGTCGATCTCAGTATAAGTATCAGCGAGAAATAGCTCTATCGTGCCTCTAAACCCACTAAGTCGTAAGTTTGCAATACTAATATCTTGTTTGCACTCAATAGATTTACCATCACAATATAATGTGACTTTTGGCATGATAAGTTCATTATTCGTCAATAACTCAGTATTGCGGTTTTCATCTTTGACGACTCGACTTGCGGATAATGTCCAACTTAGTTGCATTTCTTGCAATTTACCCAACCTATCTGACTGATAGGTGATATTTGTACTGATGAGCATAAACTCTAATTGTGGTAATAAGATATCATTACCCAAATATATCTTTGCTGGCTTTTCAGTCTTTGACGGTCTAACTTGAGACATGACGCGAGCAAACTCAATAAAATCCATGTCATAACAAGTTGATGGATTGATTGCTATTTGCAATTGTACTTGAACATTATTGATTCCTAAGCATCGACAGCTCAAATTCGATGAGTCAACGATATTGCCTTGCTTTGAATAAGACAATCCATTGATGCAAGATAATGGTATTTCATATTTTCCAAATTTCAAATATTGCATTACTCACTCCATGGTGCCTTGAAATAATCAATCGTTTTATTACTTGCTGGCATTTCAACCTCTCTGCCGCCATAGAACACAATATCATCTAAAACGGACGAACCATCTTCATTAGTAATCTTTTGTGCACGTAATAAATCCATCATCTTGAACTCAGACTTTAGTAATTCAAGACTTGCCATATCCCATGTATAAGTAAATTTATCTAATTTCACTTTCATATTTAATCCTTTGCAACCGCTAGGTCACTGACCTCATATAACAACGTTATAATATACATAATTATAGATATAAGAAAAGCCCTATATAGACAAATATAGGGCTTTAACTTTTATATTATCTCATGTATAATATTATTGTTAGTATAAAGACGTAAACTGCGAGATAAGGTCTTTACCTAAAACATTGAAAATGCCTTTGCCTCTGTCAATTTCAAATTGCACTAGACGATCAGTTGTATTGGTTTTCTTATATGAAATTAAATTCATAGTAATAGCACCAGTATTTTCTGCGCCAGCATTGACTTCGGCATTTGGAATGGATGTAATAAACCCACTAGCTTCAACTGTGAATGATTTAGGAGTTGTCTCACCCGTAACTGAATTATACTCTTGACTACACCAAGTAATCAACCATTTAACAACTTTACCCATTTCAAGCAATTCCATCGCTGATGGGACATCTAATGGAACATTGACAGTCAATTGTAAATTGCCAACTCTTGATAAATCTGGAACATCTAATGTGCCCATAAGTTGCAAACTGCTAGTTTCTAATTCAATTGATGGAAGAGTAATTGCGACGTTATCAACATTTGGATATTGACCAGGAGTCCCGTTGTCATCTAATTTCCAAACAGCTGCACCTCTGACACCTAACGATTTTACGATTGCTACTGACACGACTTACCTCCTTATGATTCTAAAATATATGACTGTAAGCCCGCGTCCGTGTACTGAACTTGCAATTCAACATATTTCGCAGGTGGAACAACAGTAATAAGATTGACAAAGTAAAATTGTCCTTGAGCAAGACTATCTTTTGTATTATCAGTTGATCTAAACTCGCATTTAGGTTCACCAATCAAGCAACCAAGCGCTTTAAGACCATTCAAATAATCTTGTTCCTCACTTACAATGCAATCTCTAAGTCGTAATGACATCGGACTGTCAATGATATGACCCCACTTTGCAACAAAACGATTGAGGACATGATATAATATTGCTACGTTTGAGTCAAATCGATATGTCTCATCATCAACTGTGCCAGCTGAAACTGCAGAAGTATGATCACCCCAAGTATACCATCTGTTATTGCCTTTATTGACTAATGATATAATACCATTTTCAACAACAGCATTCATATGATCTTGACGGCAAGTACATTCAACAAATGCAGGAGCTCCAGATAATTCAGTGACAATACAAAGTCCTTTAAGATCAACTCTTAAATTACCGACAGAACGATAAGGAACATTTTGTGCATTTTCAGCGTCCTGTTGACCGCGACGGGCTGATAGAACGATTGACATTGGAACATGCTTTGTAATAAGTCCTGTCTCATCTTTGTCAATAATACCATTGCCCCAAGCTGAAATTAGACAACCACTCGCTAAAGGAACTGTGATTTTTGATGCATCTGGACTGTTATTATCTTTAATTTGATTGGCAGCTTGTACACAATCAACAAATCCTTGAGCATGAATGTTATTATTGATTTCACCTTTGCATTGTCGTTCTAGTTCTTTCAAACATGTTGCATCTTGGATACCAGGAACGCAAATAATATTTGGAACGTCAGAACTTTCAAGACAAATCTTAGCAAGTGCGGGTTCTAATAGATCTTTAATTTCAGTGGCTGTAGCTTCAATATTATCAGCAGCTGACTTGCAGTTAACACACCAAATTTCACCCACTAATGAAAGTGCATATTCTGCTGCTTTATCGAGCAAAAGCGTTGTTTTAGGTTCAGTGCCTTTATGGTAGATATCTTTATACTCTTTATAACTTGTTACTTTAACGGGTTCACCAGTCTTTTCAGTGGATGATGTACCTGCAAAGTATACAAGACATGATTTGGATGTTGCCGGCCGCTGAGCATCACCTTGCAACACCTTAGTCTTAATACCATATAATTCCATATTTACCTCTTATAAGATGGTTATATACATGGGATATTTCACCCATGTATATAATGTTATATATTATAGATATTAACTAACCGATAGCTGCAAGAACGATAGCCTTATCTTCATCATCCCGATCACTATCAACGGGAACTTTGATTTTATTGCCAGTTTCTTTGAGTTCTTCTGCGGGTTTGCCATCACGGACAGCATAGAGTTTAACAGTCTTGCCAGAAACTGTGCCTTTTGTAACTGTAACTTCATCGCCAGCAAAGCAAACACCATCATGGCCAGCTGCACCTGTGATGCCACTGCCTTCAGCGATTGAAACTGAAACACCTTTATAAACTTCACCTGAACGAGCACCGGCAGCATTTGCTAAACTTGTATCACAATAGATCCAATCCCATTCATTGACTGAATGACGTGGTGCGGGTAATGGGCGTGATTCTTCACGGATATAGATTTTCTGATTATTGAAATCTTTGAAGATTGATTGCATATGAATGCCAGTCATACCAACAAAGCTATTTTCAATTCCATAACCGATTGAATCTGGATTTAAGAGTGTGCAACCACCTTGGAGACCACGACCGATACCGGATGAGATAAGAATCGCAGCATTTGGATCGATGAATGTGACTAATTCACCAGCAGCATTCTTATAAGCACCGCTGTAAACGATAACATTTAACTGAACGCCATTGAATACCGCACGAGCAACATGCTGAGCGCCTTCAACATCGCCAAAGTCAATCACCATTCCTTCACTGTGGAATGTGCTACCGGCAAATTTCATGAAACGTTCATCACGGCTTAATGCTGACCAAGCGTTTGCACCTAAGAGTAAATCTTCATACATGCGCCCACGTTTCATGCCCTCATTGACCATTGCGCAAACATCGTCATAAGGTTTAGCATCAGCTTCTGACCATGCCTTTGCAACAACGTAATGATTGTCAGCACCTTTCTTTGAGTCATAGAATTTGCAACTGATCAAATCTGTATCAGATCCACCACTTGTATTCTTATCCTGATCGAATGAGATTTTACCCTCTTTGAGAACTAATGCACCGAGTACCTCACGAGCACGATCTGTGCGTTTTGCAAGTCGAGCGGCTTTGATATTGAGTAAATCTTGATAAGCGGCAGCACGATTTGTATCAGCACCTTGAGCGCGGCAAAGGCGTTCAAAGAGCATACGATCTTGATCTGTTGGATCAACGGATTCCTGATTTGCAACGCGTGGCGGGACGACAGCATTTGCAATCCAACTTACTGTATTGCAATCTTTGTATCCACTTGTAACGAATGCACCTTTTTCAAGATCTGAGCTATCGAAGTCAAATAATACTTCTTTGCCAGCAAACTCATCACCCGCAGTTGTTGGGAAATAACGATTACAAATGAGTGATGTGTCTTTTACCTCAACACTAAAACCATTCGCTTGAGCGATTGTTGAACGAACATCAATTGTCTGAGCCATAATAATTATATCTCCTAATTAAATTCTAAAGATTATATACACAATTTGTATATTAATATAGATATTATACAAATTTAATTGTTAGTATTCATTAATAAATGCTTTATAGGTTTTATAATCAACCTTTTGGACAACGTTTTTAGCCTTTGGGGCATTAGCAACGACAGCCTGTGGCATTGTAATACTATTAAAAATATTATTTATCCGCGCTTTTACCTTTTCATCTTCGGATGCATCACAGTTTGATTCAGCTTTAACTTCCTCGTCTACCGTCTCTTTAACATCAACATCTTCTAATGCTAGAACACGTGCTTTTAGGTTCATAACTTCTTCAGTTAATTTTTCAATAACTTCTAATAAGTCATGATCATCTTTAGCGGGTTCCTCTGATGGCATTTTTTCACTATCGCCAGATGGTTCTTCAGCAACGGGTGTTTCAACCTTGACATCCTCATGTAGCTCCTCAACAACGTCACTTGCAGTTTCAGGGCTTACATCACCACTTTCAACTAATTCTTTGATATTCTCAACAACCTCTTGAACCTTCTCGTCCATCGGTAATACCTCACTTTTCAACTTTGCATAAAATGCGTTAATAATAGTACTATTATTTTGTATATTATCAATAAGACCAAGTTTTAGACATTCATTGGCATTATACCAATTATCTTGCTTTAAAGTCTTATCACTAATAGCTTTACAACGTTTATTGATAATTTGTAATTGAACTTGATTGCAACGTTTGATACCGGGATCATCACTATCCGACATTTCCGACCATGCAGAATGTATCATCAATGAACCTAGACTTGACATTGTAACAACATCACAAGATAACGCTAGAATAGCAGCAGCACTTGCAGCGAATCCTACGATATTTGCAGTTGTTTTCAAGTTTTTAGATTTAATCAAATCAATGATACTAATTGTCGGTAATATTTGCCCGCCATACGATGCAATATTCAATTCGAGATCATCACCGTCTTTTACACTTTCTAATATGCTAGATACCTTTGAAAGTGTATAAGGCGTTATATCCTCAAATATGTTGATACTGACCATATTATCACCTATTATAATAGATATTATATAGATATATTGATATAACCGTTAGGTTATTGATATTGATATTGATATCAATATACACTTACATTTTATAGATATTTAGCTTCCTCAACTGTTTGGTCAAATCCTTGTCGTATCATATCATAGAGTTTTGGATCATAGTATAACAAATCGCCTAATTGTTCAGCTAACAGTGCGGGAGCAATCTTTTTACTCGATTTATCTTGATACCACACGAGTGGTTTCTTATACTTATGAGTCTTGTTATGTGATGTTTTACTCAGAAAGAATCGACTGTTGGCTGGAATATCGGGATCTAACTCATTAAATAATATATCTTTAATATCGGGTTTATATTTCTTAGGCACAAACCATCCTTGACTACCTTTAACCGCAATACGTTTGATATTCTTAGGTATTACAACTCTTTTAGGTTTGTAATTCTTACCTTTCAAATACGTTGCATTGACAGGTCTCGATGCAAACCATACATTGCCAATGAATGACTTAGGTGCTTTCAATCTAATATAAAATGGTATCTCTTTAGATTTATTTCGCCACTTAGTATTATAGAGTTTATTAGACTCATTTTCAATATAAGTTTTGATAATCTTTGATGTATTGATTGACCATTGAGTATAAAATCGCTTTAACTGTTTTGCGTTCTCTATACCCAATGCTTTTTCTGTGATATCTCCATAGAATGTATTACTCATAATATGATACCTTATAACTTGCGCTTTCGAGTCTTGACGATCTTTATATTATTATTAGTGGCATTATCATTGCTAATCATACTCTGATTCAATTCCTCATATAATAATGACTTTAGAGTCAAATCATTATTATTCACTCCCGTTATGGAGTTGCCATTATCAGGCATTTTATCATTATTAGATTCATCTTTAACAATATTTGAATCATCATCCTCGATAGTACAACTCATTGCAGCATTACCCGTCACTAATCTTGCAATATCCACAGCGGTTAATGCATAAACAGTGCAGTCTAACGCCTCATTTCTAACGCCATTCTTGAGTACCCACTTATATTTACCATTCGCATAATTTTCTCTAAACTCAGAGTTCATCTGATTAAAGAACTCAATATCAAATCGTGCCTCGATATCTGATGAAATAACCCATTCAGACTCTTTACTATCCACTTGGATCTTTAACATTTGTTCACGGATAATATCTTTAGCATAACTTGTATTAACGCGAGTCACTTGCACACGGCCAGATCCATTTGCAAATGCTTTAAATCCAATATTTGATACTTTTTCAATCAAGTCATTAGGCAACGATCCACCAATCATATTAGAACCTTTTACTGCTCTCAATCTTGGACTTCTTAGACAAAATGCATAGACATCTTGGGTAAAATGTCCGCCTGAGTCGATGCAAGTAATTTGTATTGGTAGCTCTCGATTGTCTTTAGTTACACATCTAAAATTATTCAAATAATTTAATAAATCACTCCAAACCTGTGGCTCTCTTAAATCACCAGGTATAATATTTCTTTCAATAAAACAAACGTGCTTTCTATTTGCATCAGCGCCTATAACAACCGTCTCAAATCGATTATCTTGAGTATCGACGCCACAAGTAACGAATCTAACCCACTTAGGTAATGTTTTTGATGTATAATATCTTCGGCATTGGATGATCTTATTCAAATCAATACTTTCATCGATACCAGGATAATAAACTTCTCCTAAAGACGTATTGACAAAACTTTGATACGCTGACTGTCCTAACTGTCTTGCAGCAATTTCT
>QXGG01311377.1_pt1 | contig 11572 bp, 8 predicted proteins | sample 1982491 | NCBI WGS metagenome assembly QXGG01 (sample SAMN09924614, study PRJNA488089) | Wastewater metagenome, whole genome shotgun sequencing project. | isolation source: South African research farm wastewater | place: South Africa: Irene, Agricultural Research Council, Animal Production Institute... | reverse complement strand
GTAAGAGCCTGCGCGATCGAGGATCCATTGCATGAGATGGGATTTAGCGCCGACGTTTACCTCCTGAGACGAAAACTGGAAACATCACCTGCCACGATGGAGTTCGCCACCAAACTGGAAGAATGGACCAAAGCAAGCGATTTGCAAGCCACCTCAACTCATGCAGCAACCGCCATCGATTGTATTTCTCACTGAATGGTCTGACCTAGCATTTGCTCTTCTTTCTTGAGATCGAAAGTACTTTGCAAATTTAACCAGAACTCGGGGGTCGTATCGAAGTAACGCGCCAACCTTAGCGCAGTGTCAGGCGTGATCGCCCTGCGCTCTCTGACGATATCATTGATTCTGGGAGCAGGAACGCGCAAGGCCAGTGACAGCGCATTCGCAGTCATGCCGAGAGAGGCGAGATACTGAATGGAGAGGGCTAAATAGAGCCGAGGGATCTGCCGACTGATGCTGGTGCCCGGAGCGGGAATCGAACCCGCACGGCCGAAGCCTCCGGATTTTAAGTCCGGTATGTCTACCAATTTCATCATCCGGGCGCAGCAGCTGCGCATTGTAAACTGCTTGTCAATCGAGCTTGGCTCAGCAGCTGGTTCACGCTGCCCAGTATTCCAATCCAACGCACTTCTACGGCCTTCAACGTTCATGACCGACGCGAACTCCTTCCCCGATCTTTCCAATCTTCCTTTGTCTGGACTCAAGGTCCTGGAGCTGGGTCAGCTGATCGCCGGACCGTTTGCCGCCAAAACGCTGGCAGACTTTGGTGCCGACATCATCAAAATCGAGCCTCCGGGCGCTGGGGACCCACTGCGCAAATGGCGTCTGCTCAAGGATGGCACATCCGTCTGGTGGCAGATCCAGTCACGCAACAAGCGCTCGGTCGCATTGGATCTTAAAAGCCCTGAGGCTCAGGACATTGTGCGCAAGCTCGCCTCTGAGGTGGACATCCTGATCGAGAACTTCCGCCCTGGTGCCATGGAGGGTTGGGGCCTGGGACCAGATGATCTGCTCAAGATCAACCCGCGCCTGATCATGTTGCGCATCAGTGGCTACGGTCAAACAGGCCCCTACCGAGACAAACCCGGCTTTGGGGTGGTGGCAGAGGCCATGAGTGGCTTGAGACATCTGACAGCCGAGCCCGGGCGCACCCCGGTGCGTGTGGGCGTGAGCATCGGCGATACATTGGCCTCGCTGCACGGGGTCATTGGCATCATGATGGCCCTGCAAGAGCGCCATCGCAGCGGTCAAGGGCAGGTGATCGACGTTGCCCTTTACGAGGCCGTATTCAACTGCATGGAGAGCCTCCTGCCGGAATACAGTGCCTTTGGCGTGGTGCGTGAACCTGCGGGTAGTGCCCTGCCCGGCATTGCGCCAAGCAACGCCTACAAGTGCAAGGACGGCGGCTATGCGTTGATCGCAGGCAACGGGGACAGCATTTTCAAGCGCCTGTGCGCCACCATGGGAAGAGAGGATTTGGGCTCAGATCCCTCGTTGGCTGACAACACCGGGCGTGTTGCACGCATTGAGGAAATCGACGCGGCCATCAGCGCATGGACGTCTCAGCACAGCGTCGATGAAGTGCTTGCCGCCCTGGACAAGGCGAGCGTGCCGGCAGGTCGCATCTACACCGTGGCAGACATTGCAAGCGACCCCCACTACCTTGCACGCGAGATGATCCAGACCGTTCACATGGAGGATGGGACTGACCTGGCCGTGCCGGGAATCACGCCCAAGCTGTCACGCACCCCGGGCAGACATCGCCGCAATGCACCAGGGGTCGGACAGGACACCAATGCTGTACTGAAGGAGATCGGCTTGACGGACGCTCAAATCGAAGCGCTCAAGTCCAAGGGCGTGGTTGCCTGAGTCAGCCAACAACATTGCCCTTGCCAGCAAGACGATCAGTTCGACTGTCGAATCATGTCTGCTGCTTTTTCTCCGATCATCATGGTCGCTGCCGCCGTGTTGGCTGATGTGATGTTCGGCATGATCGAGGCGTCCACCACGCGCAGGCCCTGCATGCCGTGCACACGCAGCTGAGCATCGACGACGTTGTGTCGATCTGAGGCGGGGCCCATGCGGGCAGTTCCGTTAAGGTGATAGGAGGAAACGGCATAGCGCCGAACGTAGTCCATCAGCTCATCATCTGTTTCGGCCGCGTTGCCTGGCATCGCCTCACCGTCAAAATACGGTGCCAAAGGACCGGTTCGCAGCAAGCGCCTTGCCAAGCGAGCACCGTCCAGGATGGTGCGTCGATCGTTTTCATGATCGAGATAGTTCGGCTGGATAATGGGATCGTCAAACGGATCAGACGAGCGCGCATGGGCATAGCCCATGCTCTCTGGCCGATGCTGCCAAAGGCCACAAGTCATCCCTGGGTAGCGGTCCAGCATGCCGACATATCCCTCGCGATAGCTGGCTGGGGTGAACACCCCCTGGATATCAGGACGAGTCAGTCCCGCGCGTGTTTGCCAGAAAAAGTAAACCAGAGAGGGGCTTAGTGCGAGGATGCTGGGCTGCTTGGTCGCCCACTTGAAGATCTGCCCCCATAGCCTCGGCGCACGGGCAAGCTCGTTGATGGTGGTGGCACCCTTGACCTTGGCCACCACGCGAATGGAGAAGTGCTCCTTGAGATGATTTCCCACTCCCGGCAACTCATGCACGACTGGAGCGCAAATTATTGCCAGCACGTCAAGAGGTCCTACACCAGAGAGCTGCAAAAGCTTGGGCGTATTCAGCGCGCCACAGGACAAAATCACCTCTCGGTTCGCTTTGACACGATGCACTGCTCCGCCGCGTCCACCCTTGACGTACTGCACCCCGACAGCACGCTTGCCCTCAAACAGCACCTTGGTGGCTTGAGAGTGCGTCCGTACCGTCAGGTTGGGGCGCTTCATCGCTGGTCGCAAAAACGTCCTCGAGGTACTCATCCTGAAACCGTTGTGAATGCTGCGCTGGTAGTACCCCACGCCAGCCTGCTTGCCACTGTTGTAGTCCGGATTTCGTGGGATACCCAACTCCTGGGCTCCCTTCATGAACGCCTCGCTGATCGGGTGAAACCAGTCCATGTCCGTGACCTTCAAGGGTCCCTTGCGACCATGATGCTCATCCGAACCTTCACCGTACTTATGCTCGGATTTTTTGAAATACGGGAGCACATCTGCAAAACTCCAGCCTGGGTTACCCGCTGCAGCCCAGTCATCAAAATCCTCTGCTTGACCACGGTTGTAAACAAGCCCGTTGATGGAGGTCGAACCACCAAGCGTGCGGCCCTGAGGCACCGGGATGCGTCGGCCACCCGTGTTGTCGGTCGGCTCCGTGGTCAAAGGCCAGGACACTTTGGAGTCAAAGACCTTTTTAATGTAGCCGGCTGGAATACGCAGCATGGGATCCCAGTCTGACGGTCCAGACTCCAGGACACAAACCGTGACATTGGGGTTTTCAGTCAACCTGCTGGCCAAGATGGCACCAGCCGCTCCACTGCCCACAATCACATAATCAAACGCCCCCTGGTCCAGGACATTGCTCTGCATTCTTCCCCCAATCGGTTTTGACCGTATCAGTATTTTTTAATTAATTGATCCTGATGTGTACATCCAGGTGATTCGCTTGTTATAACAAAACCTGTGCACCATTCGTCAGCAATATCCAAAAATCCATCAGATACCAAAAAAACAGCAGCCTGGAGACAACAAAATTGAACGCCCGTCAATCCACCCGCGCCCCTACCTCGCGCAGCGTATCCAAAACACTTTCTGACCAAAGCCTGGTTTCACTTTACAAACAGATGCTTCGCATCCGAAAGTTTGAGCAGGCCACCATCAAATTGTTTGAAAAGGGTCTCGTCAAAGGTACGGCACACAGCTACATCGGCGAGGAGGCCATTGCAACAAGTGTTTGTGCGAACTTGAGGCCAGATGACTACATCGGCAGCTATCACAGAGGTCACGGTCACTGTATCGCCAAGGGTGCAGACCCGGGCAAGATGATGGCAGAACTCATGGGCAACAGTGAGGGATACTGCGGCGGACTCGGTGGATCGATGCATATTGCAGACATTTCGCTTGGCATCATTGGCGCAAACGGCATCGTCGGGGCTGCCATGCCACTGTGCTCCGGTGCCGCACTTGCTGCAAAGCTGCGTGAACACAACCAGGTGGCAGTGGCCTTTTTTGGAGACGGCGCCTCAAACCAAGGTGTGTTTCATGAGTCCATGAACCTGGCTGCCGTCTGGAACCTTCCCTTGGTATTTGTTTGTGAAAACAATCAGTACGCGTTGACAACGCCCTACCACCAGACCACGTCCGGCAAAACTATTGCAGGTCGCGCAGATGGATATGATGTACCCAGTTTGAGGGTGGACGGCAACAATCCAGAAGAGATCTTTGAAGCTGCCCGCATCGCCATTGAGCATGCTCGCAAGGGTAAAGGCCCCTTCCTCGTGGAGGCCTTGACCTATCGCTGGGGGCAACACTCCATGCGCGCCAACCTGCGTGATCCTCGCAGTGACGAGGAAATGACAACCTGGAAAAAGCGTGACCCGATCGCACGCACTGCAGCCCTGATACTCAAGCGCAAGATCCTGACACAGAAACAACTCGACCAGCTCGACCAGGATGCTCACTCTGAGATTGAAGAGGCCGTCAGTGTCGGCATGAGTGGCACCAAGCCCACCATGGAGCAGGCCATGAATGCGGTGTATGCACCGCACATTCAATGTGCTGAGCCAGCAGAAACCGGGGATCGCAAACTTTCCTTCGTGGAGGCCATTAACGAGGCATTGGACCAGTCCATGCAAGAGGACCCCCGCGTCCTTGTGATGGGTGAAGATGTCGGGCCAACCGGTGGGATTTTTCAGGCAACCAAAGGGCTGTTTGACAAGTATGGCCCGGAGCGGGTTCGCGACACACCAATCTCCGAAGCGTCTTTCGTGGGCTGCGGTGTCGGTGCTGCTCTCGCTGGTTATCGTCCCGTCGTCGAAATGCAAATTTTTGACTTTGTGACTCAGGGCATGGACATGATCGTGAACCAGGCCGCCAAACTCAGGTTCATGATGGGGGGCCACCCGACCATCCCACTCGTCATCCGAGGGCCTCAGGGTGGTGGCATCCGCATGGCCGCGCAGCACAGTCAATCGCTCGAAACCTGGTTTACTCACACGCCTGGCCTTGTCGTCATCGGACCGTCGTCACCCTTTGATGCCAAGGGATTGCTGATTTCAGCCATCCGTGACAACAACCCGGTCTTGTTCCTGGAAACCAAGCTCCTGTATGTATCGAGCTCCGGGATCGTACCCAAAGACCCCTACGCCATTCCGATTGGAAAAGGCAAAATCAAACGGCTAGGCTCAGATGTCACCATCGTCGCCACCATGGCCATGGTTCCAAGAGCCTTGGCAGCGGCCGAGCAGCTTGCCGCCGAGGGGATTCAGGCTGAGGTGATTGACCCCCGCACCCTTCAGCCGCTCGATGAGGACATCATTCTGGAGTCTGTGCGCAAAACCAATCGCCTGGTGATCTGTCACGAGGCTTGCACACGCTTTGGATTTGGCGCCGAGGTCGCGAGTGTTGTCAGCGAAAAGGCGTTTGACTGGCTAGATGCTCCGATACAGAGAGTGGGTGCACCATTTTTGCCCATGCCATACGAGGATGAGCTTGAAAGACAGGTGATTCCATCACAGCAACAAATTGTCGCTGCAGTGCACAACACCATGCGATAATCTTTTTCAAATTGACCTTGATCCAGAGGCTTCCATGCGCAAGTTTGCTTTGACCGCAATCGTTTCCACTTTTGCACTTTCGATTGCATCGGATGGGCTGATTCAAACATCATTGGTCGTGCCTGCTGCGCATGCGCAGTCCGCACAACAATCCAACAATCTGTCGATGGCTCAGCTGCAGTCCTTGGTCGCCCCCATCGCGCTTTACCCTGACGCCCTGCTTTCCCAAATGCTGATGGCAGCCACATACCCATTGGAGGTAGCCGAGGCGGACAACTGGCTCAAGAACAACTCCAGGTTATCCAAGAGCCAGCTTGAGGACGCGCTCAAAAATCAGACATGGGACAACAGCGTGAAGTCCCTGGTGTCCTTTCCCAATGCCCTGGACATGATGGGCAGCAAACTGGACTGGACCCAAAAGCTGGGGGATGCCTATCTGGCCCAACCCAAAGAGGTCATGCAGGCGGTTCAGGCACTGCGCGCCAAGGCCAAACAAGCTGGCAACCTCAAGTCCTCCGAGCAAATCACCGTTAGTGCTGACCCACAGTCGAACATCATCATTCAGCCTGCCAATCCTCAGGTGATTTATGTGCCGACTTACAACCCGACGGTGGTGTACGGTGCATGGCCTTACCCAGCTTACCCTCCCTATCCGGTCTACAACCCTGCTTGGGGATTCATGTCTTTTGGTGTGGGGCTAGCTGTTGGTGCTGCGCTCTGGTCAACCCCACATTGGGGTAGTGGATCGATCACCGTCAACAACAACAATTTCAACCGTTTCAACAACAACGTCAATAATTTCCAGAACCGTGCCCCCGAGCGCGTTGGTTCATCGAGTGCATGGAACTTCAACAGTGCCCACAGGGGTAATGTTCCCTACTCCAACTCGGCATTGGCCAATCGTTATGGTGGCGAAGCCAGCCGCAGCCAAATTGAGCGTAACCAGCTCGAGCGGCAGCAATCTCGTGAAAGCGACTGGGCTCGCTCATCGTCCAGCCAGGAAAGGGCGGATCGAGACCAGGCACGCGCCCGTGCCCAAAGCAGCTTCAGCTCTCACGCTGACGACTTCAATCGTGGTGGATCCGATCGGGGCAGTTCTGACCGGGGTGGCTTTGACCGAGGTGGCTTTGACCGTGGTGGCTTCAGCCACGGTGGATTCGGTGGCGGCCACTTTGGTGGTGGATTCCGGCGCTAAATCAGGCGCTAAACCAAGCGCTAAAGGTACTTGAACACATAAACGGTTGCTGCCAGCATGGCGGGCAGCAGTCCAGCCAACAGCGAGACGATCAGCCAAGTCAGCTTGTTCATGTCACTGTGCAGGACCGCTTTCAGGTTGGCTAAATCCTCTCTTGTCGCCAATGTGGGGATGACCGACTCAAAACGGGCCAGATCCTCTCGCGTGGCGAGCGTGGGAATGATGGCGTCAAGCCTTGCGATGTGTGTTTCCATTGCCGGCATTCTATCTGTCTTGAATGGCAGATTTCCATTCGTAGAATCATCGGCTTTTGTAACAAAAGGTTATTGCCTGGAAAGAGGCAGCGCCGTTTTGTACCGCACCTGTTTCAGTGCAAAACTGGAACGGATTTTTTCGATGCCGGGGATCGGGGTGAGCTGCTCCAGAATGAATTTTTCGAGCGCCGCAATGTCAGCCACGGCAACCCGGATGAGGTAGTCACTGTCGCCCGTCATGAGGTAACACTCCATGACCTCATCATGCTCACTGATTCGCTGCTCAAAATGCGCAAGTGACTCCTTGCTCTGGCTTTTGAGGCTGATGCTGATGAACACGCTCAATCCCAGCCCCAGTGCTGCGGGGTTGGCGATTGCCACATATCGATCAATCACGCCTGCCGACTCGAGTGCCCGGACTCTGGCTAAACAGGGAGAGGGACTCAAGTGCACGCGCCTGGCCAACTCGATATTGGACAGAGATCCATCCCTCTGAAGCTCATCCAAAATCTTCAAATCCGTCTGATCCAACTTCATTATTCTGTTTTTCCGTTAAAAACAAATTTAAATTCTGTTTTTTTTCATTTTCACCCCTGAAAATAGTAACTCATGCCGAGGCCAACTCTCTAGAATTAACCCACACACAGGAGACCCCATGAACGCCTCGATCGACCCTCGACTACTTGGCAATCTGTCAGACGCACAAGACACAGACCGCCTTGAAACGACTGAGTGGAGAGAGGCTTTTCAGGCGCTCATTCAGTCTGCCGGCAAAGACCGGGCTCGCTTTATCCTGGACGAGCTGACACGCCTTGCCCGCGCAGAAAAAATCGGCTGGCAACCCGAGCTGAATACTCCGTATGACAATACGATCGGGGTGGATGCGCAGCCTGGATTCCCAGGTGACCTCGCGATGGAGGAGCGTCTGGCCTCTCTGATACGTTGGAATGCCCTGGCGATGGTCGTGCGTGCGAACCTGGCTTATGGAGAGCTCGGGGGGCACATTTCGAGCTATGCCAGTGCTGCCGACTTGTTTGAAACAGGATTCAATCACTTTTTCCGTGCGCGTGAGGGAACGGCACCCGGGCAGCATCGTGGTGACCTGGTGTTTTTTCAGCCACACAGTGCACCTGGTGTTTATGCTCGTGCATTTCTTGAAGGGCGACTCACCGAGCGCGATCTTAGTTTTTATCGACGGGAGATCGAGTCTGGACAGGCTCAGGCACGCGGACTTTCCAGCTACCCTCACCCTTGGCTGATGCCGGATTTCTGGCAGTTTCCAACCGGCTCGATGGGCATCGGCCCCATCAGCTCCATCTACCACGCCAGGTTCATGCGCTATCTGACTCACCGCCAACTGCTTGACTGCCAGGGCAGAAAGGTCTGGGGCGTATTTGGTGATGGTGAGATGGATGAACCCGAGTCCATGAGTGCGCTCACCCTGGCTGCCCGCGAGGGCTTGGACAATCTGGTCTGGGTGGTCAACTGCAACTTGCAGCGCCTGGATGGCCCTGTTCGTGGCAATGGTCGCATCATCGATGAACTGGAGCGACTGTTTACGGGTGCGGGATGGAACGTCATCAAGCTGATCTGGGGTAGTGACTGGGACGGCCTGTTCGCGCGTGACCACACCGACGCGCTGGCACGCGCATTTGCCAACACGGTGGATGGACAAATGCAGACATTCGCGGCCAAGGATGGTCGTTACAACCGGGATCACTTTTTTGGTCAAAACGAGGAACTGAGCCGGCTGGCGCAAGGCATGACGGACGAGCAGATCGATCGCCTCAAGCGTGGCGGACATGATCTGGTGAAAATCCATGCGGCCTATGCTGCCGCTGCTTCTCACAGGGGCCAACCAACGGTGATCCTAGCCCATACCAAAAAGGGTTACGGTATGGGCAGTGCAGGTCAAGGGAAAATGACCACCCACAGCCAGAAAAAACTGGATGACCAAGACCTCATTGAGTTTCGCAACCGATTCAACCTGCCCTTGACGGACGAGCAAGCCACCTCGCTCCAATTCTATCGTCCGGCACAAGACAGTCCGGAGATGCAATATCTATTGGCCCGTCGACAAGCTCTGGGGGGCTTTCTGCCAAAAAGAGAGACCAAATGTGACACCTTGCCGACCCCATCAGTGGATCAGTATGCCGGCTTTGCGATTGCAGCAGACGGCAAGGAAATGAGCACCACCATGGCCTTTGTCAGGCTCTTGGGCAATCTGCTTAAGGATCAGACCCTTGGACCACGCATTGTGCCGATCGTGGCAGATGAGGCCAGGACATTTGGCATGGCCAATCTGTTCAAGCAGGTCGGCATTTACTCCAGCGTGGGCCAGCGCTATGCACCTGAAGACATTGGATCCGTGCTGAGCTATCGCGAGGCAATGGAGGGTCAAATCCTGGAGGAAGGCATCTCCGAGGCAGGCGCCATCGCCAGCTGGACTGCCGCCGCGACCAGCTACAGCGTGCACGGCTTGGCCATGCTGCCGTTTTATATCTACTACTCGATGTTCGGTTTTCAGCGTGTGGGAGACCAGATCTGGGCCGCCGCTGATCAACGCCCACGCGGATTTTTGTTGGGTGCCACCTCAGGCCGAACCACCTTGGGCGGTGAAGGCCTGCAGCACCAGGATGGAACCAGTCACCTTCATGCCGCCACGATTCCCAACTGCAAGGCCTATGACCCGGCATTTGCTGGTGAAATGGCCATCATCATCGACCAGGGCATCCGTGAAATGATGGTGGAGCAGAAGGATGTTTTCTACTACATCACGTTGATGAACGAAAACTATGCCCAACCCAGCTTGCCCGATGGCGTGCGTGAACAAGTGATCAAAGGCTGCTATCGCTTTGGTGTGTTTCCACCTGATGCCGACAAAAATGTTGCCAAAGCAAAGGCAACGAAGCACATCACGCTCATGGGATCCGGCGCTATTCTCACCGAAGTCATTCGAGCCGCCAAGCAGCTGGCCAGCGAAGGCATCCATGCGACCGTCTATAGCGTGACCAGTTGGAGTGAGTTGTCCAGGGATGCCATTGCTCATGATCGTGCAGACAGCCATCAGGCTGCGGCCAATGAGCCTATCTCTCAGCAACAAGGTGCTCAAGGACAAGGCATTCAAAGACAAGGCACACAATGCAGGCCATCCCAATCTTTCATCCACGACATGCTCTCCTCCAGCCAAGGACCGATCATCGCAGCAACCGACTACGTGCGGTTGGTGCCCGAATCGATTCGCGCCTGGATTCCTGAGGGGCGTCGTTATGTCACCTTGGGTACAGATGATTTCGGGCGCAGCGATACGCGTGCGGCCTTGCGTGCCTTCTTTGGCGTGGACGCCAGCAGCATCGCTCATGCTGCAAGACAGGCACTAAACTAGCAGGATGTCACCCGCCATTCCACCCAGCACGCTGGTGCTGGATGCCTGCATTATGATGTCAGGCCTCTTGAGGCCCTTTTTGCTTGACCTGGCAAAAAGGGGCCTCTACACACCAATCTGGAACGATCGGATCGGTATAGAGTGGCGCCGCAACGCCGCCAGGATGTGGCCGGTATCGGCTGAGCTGCTCGACAGTGAGTGGGACAAGATGCAGTCCGAGTTTCCCACCGCAAACATGGGTGACGTGAGCCATGTCGAAACCGAACTCTTACACTGCGACAAAAAAGATCGTCACGTCGCGGCTGCTGGCATGTTGGCAGCTCGCGATCATCACTACCCCGACGTCACCATACTGACCTGGAACACCAAAGACTTCAGCCGATCGGAGCTGCGCAAGCACCATCTCGGGCTCAGCGACCCTGACCTATTGCTCTCGCGCTGGTGGCCCAAGCATGGCAGCGTCATGCAGGAAAGCCTGACTGTAGTGATTCAGGATTTGTTTGACTCAGGCCGCAGGCAACCTGAAACGATGGTTGACATGATCAGGCGCGATCGCTTGTTCCGTTTGGCCAAGTTGTTTGAGCAGGCCGACAGTCTTACCAACTGATCCGGCGCCAAAAAGAACATGCCCCGCCATCCTTAAGGATGGCGGGGCATAAGACCACTAAAAGGTAGTGAATCAGGCCTGAGGTGCCTGGTCTGCTACTGGCTGAGCGGGCGCTTCGGCAGCAGGTGCTGCTCCAGCAGGTTGCTGCTGCTCAATGCCACCAATCGCCTTGACGGACAAACGCAGGCGTCCTTTGTCGTCAGCCTCGATGACCTTCACGCGAACACTTTGGCCAACCTTGAGCACGTCATTGATATTGGCGATACGGTAGTTGGCAATCTCGGAGATGTGCAACAAACCATCACGGCCAGGCAGAACCTGAACGATGGCGCCAAAGTCGAGCAATCTCAACACACTGCCGTCATAGACCTGACCCACCTCAACGTCAGCTGTCAAGTCAGTAATGCGG
>QXGG01154257.1_pt1 | contig 11573 bp, 8 predicted proteins | sample 1982491 | NCBI WGS metagenome assembly QXGG01 (sample SAMN09924614, study PRJNA488089) | Wastewater metagenome, whole genome shotgun sequencing project. | isolation source: South African research farm wastewater | place: South Africa: Irene, Agricultural Research Council, Animal Production Institute... | reverse complement strand
TATTCGTTTAGGTCATGACTTAGAGTTATTGACCTGCAAGTGGGCGCCAATGTGGGTGGTTGATTTCCCCATGTTTGAAAGCAACGATGATGGCTCGCTCACCGCGATTCACCACCCGTTCACTGCACCAAAATGCTCACCTGAAGAGTTGCGCGCGAATCCAAGCACAGCGTTGTCACGTGCTTACGATATGGTGCTTAACGGTACTGAGTTGGGCGGTGGTTCAATTCGTATTCACGATCGCACCATGCAGCAAACTGTATTTGAGATTCTTGGTATTGAAGCCGCTGAGCAGCAGGAGAAGTTTGGCTTCTTGCTGGATGCCCTCAAGTACGGTGCACCACCACACGGTGGCTTGGCCTTTGGTTTAGACCGTTTAGTGATGCTGATGACTGGCGCACAATCGATTCGTGAAGTGATTGCCTTCCCGAAAACCCAAAGTGCCGCCTGTGTGATGACTCAAGCACCGGGTACAGTGGATAACACCGCATTACGCGATCTACATATCCGCTTGCGTGAGCAGCCTAAGGCTGAGTAAGTCGAATTAAAGTAAAACTGCGCTGTGTGATTCGATGATGAGCATGGCGCAGTGTGTAGTGACTACAGTAAAGATATCGAAACGGGAGTTGTTATGGCTGGGCATTCGAAATGGGCGAACATTAAACACCGCAAAGAGCGTCAAGATAATAAGCGCGGTAAGATTTTTACAAAATTGATTCGTGAATTGACCGTTGCAGCCAAGCAAGGCGGCGGTATTGCTGCTGATAACCCGCGTTTACGTTTAGCCGTCGATAAAGCACTGGGTGCGAATATGACCCGCGATACCATCGACCGTGCGATTGCGCGGGGTGTCGGTGCCGATGATGGCGATAACGTCGAAGAGTTGGTGTATGAGGGTTATGCACCCAATGGTGTGGCGGTCTTTGTTGAAGCCATGACCGATAACCGCAATCGTACGGCGGCAGAAATTCGTCATGCCTTTAACAAGTATGGCGGCAATCTCGGTACTGACGGTTCGGTGGCGTATTTATTTGAGCGCAAAGGTCAGATTTGTTACGCACCGGGTGTGGACGAAGAAGCGTTGATGGATGCGGCATTGGAATTGGGCGCAGATGATATTGCGATCAATGATGATGGCTCGGTTGAAGTGTTCACCACTTTTGCCGACTTTATCAGCGTCAATGAAGGCTTAAAAGCGGCAGGTTTTAGCGCTGAAGAAGCGGAAGTGACAATGATTCCAACCATGACGGCTGAGCTTGATTTAGATGGCGCAGAAAAAGTCATGCGTTTGATTGATGTGTTGGAAGATTTAGATGACGTACAAAACGTCTACTCCAATGCTGAAATTCCTGACGAGGTGATGGAGCAACTCTAAGCCTTAGCCGATGTGACACAAAAAACCTCTGGCTGCTTGTGCTAACAGGCCCAGAGGTTTTTTATTGCACAACGAATATTTCTGTTTTTAACAGCGTGAACGCGCTGATTGAAGGATGCACCATGACGCTTATTTTAGGCATTGACCCCGGCTCACGTATCACCGGTTACGGTATTATTCGTGATACTGGGCGTGGCTGCGAATACGTGGCTTCCGGCTGTATCCGCACCGGTAGCGGCGAATTGCCGGAGCGCCTGAATGCGGTGTTTGCCGGGATCAGTCAGATTATTGAAACCTACCAGCCGACCACCATGGGGATTGAGCAAGTCTTTATGGCGCGCAATGCGGATTCGGCGCTAAAGCTTGGCCAAGCACGTGGTGCGGCGATTGTTGCCGGTGTGCAGGCACAATTGTCAGTCTCGGAATACAGCGCCACGCAAGTTAAATCAGCTGTAGCGGGCAGTGGTCGCGCGGCGAAAGAGCAAGTGCAATTGATGGTGATGCACTTATTAAAGCTGACTAAAAAGCCACAAATTGATGCCTCAGATGCCTTAGCTATTGCCATCTGCCACATGCACCATCAGCAAACCTTGAACGTGCATGGTTTGTCGGCGGCTAAGCTGCGTGGTGGACGTTTGTCAGTATAAAAGGTGATAGCTAGCTAAAAAGTAAAGTACTTGCTATGAGTCAGGCCTAAGGCCTTGAACTTCTGCAAATATGCCTCATCTATTAAGCAATGAATCGAGCGCTACAGCCACTTGGAGCTGACTGCTCGTTGTGAACTTGATGAGGACTACATTATGCGTATCGATCGCTTTACCAGCCAACTGCAGTTGGCCTTATCTGATGCTCAGTCATTAGCAGTGGGACAAGACCACACCGCTATTGAGCCCCTACACTTATTTGTCGCATTACTGGATCAGCAGGGCGGTGCCATTCGTCCATTACTGATGCAGGTGGGTTTTGATGTTAAAGCCCTGCGCGAGTCTTTAAATACAGGGCTTGAGCAGCTGGCTAAGTTGCAAAACCCTACCGGCGATATGAGCATGTCGCAAGATTTAGCGCGCTTGCTCAATCAGGCTGATCGTTTGGCTCAGCAAAAAAACGACCAATATATTTCCAGCGAACTGGTGCTGCTGGCAGCGATGGATGCCAATACCACGCTGGGTAAGATCCTTTTAGCTCAGGGCGTGAGTCGCCAATCCTTAGAAAACGCCATTACCAATCTGCGCGGTGGTGACAGTGTTAATGACCCCAATGCTGAGCAATCACGCCACGCTTTAGATAAGTACACTGTTGATTTAACCAAGCGCGCTGAAGAAGGCAAGCTGGATCCGGTGATTGGCCGTGATGAAGAGATCCGTCGCACCATTCAAGTCTTGCAGCGCCGCACCAAAAACAACCCCGTGTTAATCGGTGAGCCGGGCGTGGGTAAAACCGCGATTGCTGAAGGTTTAGCGCAGCGCATTATCAACGGTGAAGTGCCGGATGGCTTAAAAAGTAAACGTCTGTTGTCGCTGGATATGGGCGCACTGATTGCTGGCGCTAAATACCGCGGTGAGTTTGAAGAGCGTCTGAAAAGCCTGCTCAATGAAGTGGCCAAGCAAGAAGGCCAAATCATTTTGTTTATTGATGAGCTGCACACCATGGTTGGCGCCGGTAAAGGCGAGGGCGCAATGGATGCCGGTAATATGCTTAAGCCTGCCTTGGCACGCGGTGAATTACACTGCGTGGGGGCGACCACTTTGGATGAGTACCGCCAGTACATTGAAAAAGATGCCGCACTTGAGCGTCGCTTCCAGAAAGTACAGGTTGATGAGCCGACGGAAGAGGATACCATTGCCATCTTGCGTGGCCTGAAAGAGCGCTATGAAGTGCACCACGGGGTGATTATTACCGATGGCGCGATTATCGCGGCGGCTAAGTTGTCACACCGCTACATCACCGATCGTCAACTGCCGGATAAAGCCATCGACTTGATTGATGAAGCCGCCAGTATGATCGGGATGGAAATTGATTCTAAGCCTGAGGCCTTGGATCGTTTAGAGCGCCGCTTGATTCAATTAAAAATTGAGCGTGAAGCACTGAAAAAAGAAGACGATGCCGCCACTATTAAGCGTTTGGAAAAGCTTAAAGAAGAAATTATTGAGCTCGAGCGTGAGTACGCCGATTTAGAAGAAATCTGGAAATCAGAAAAATCTGAAGTGCAAGGCTCAGCGCAACTGCAGCAGAAAATTGAGCAAGCCCGTCAAGAGATGGAGCTGGCGCGCCGTAAAGGTGATCTCAACCGTACCGCTGAGTTGCAATACGGTGTGATTCCAGATTTGGAACGCAGCCTAGAAATGGTTGATCAAAACAGTAAGGTCGTCAATCAGCTGTTGCGCACTAAAGTCACCGATGAAGAAATTGCCAATGTGGTCTCGAAGTGGACGGGTATTCCTGTGTCGAAAATGCTCGAAGGTGAGCGCGATAAATTACTGAAAATGGAAGACCTGTTGCACACCCGCGTGATTGGTCAAAATGAAGCGGTGACGGCGGTCTCTAATGCGGTGCGTCGCTCACGTGCAGGCTTATCGGATCCGGATCGCCCCAGTGGCTCATTCCTGTTTTTAGGCCCAACCGGTGTGGGTAAAACTGAGCTGTGTAAAGCACTGGCGGAATTCTTGTTTGACACTGAAGATGCGTTGATTCGGATTGATATGTCGGAGTTTATGGAGAAACACTCAGTGGCACGCTTAATTGGTGCGCCGCCCGGTTATGTCGGTTACGAAGAGGGCGGTTACTTAACCGAAGCGGTACGCCGCAAGCCCTATTCTGTGGTGTTGATGGATGAAGTGGAGAAAGCCCATCCTGATGTATTTAACGTACTGCTGCAGGTGCTGGATGATGGCCGTTTAACCGATAGCCAAGGCCGTACAGTTGATTTTCGTAACACCGTGATAGTGATGACTTCCAACCTCGGCTCAGTGCAAATTCAGGAGTTGATGGGTGATCGTGAAGCCCAGCGTGCGGCGGTGATGGATGCGGTGGGCAGTCACTTCCGTCCTGAGTTTATCAACCGTATTGATGAGTTGGTGATCTTTGAGCCCTTGGGTGCTGAGCAGATTGCCGGTATTGCTGATATTCAGTTGGGTCGATTGCGTCAGCGTTTAACTGAGCGTGAATTGCGCTTTGAATTAACCCCGCAAGCTCTGGAGAAACTAGTGGCTGAAGGGTATGACCCGATCTATGGTGCGCGCCCACTCAAGCGGGCGATTCAGCGCTGGATTGAAAACCCGCTTGCGCAACAAATCCTTTCGGGTGAGTTTGAGCCGGGCAGCACCATTCATGCACAGGTGCAAGACGGTGAGATTGTGTTTAACTGAGTTGAGCATTGATCTTGAGTGAAATAAAAAACGCAGCTTAATTGCTGCGTTTTTTTATGGCGCTCATTTATATGTGAGCTGCGATTCATCTGCTGCTTATTTGGGCTCGCGGTAGTTGTGTTGTTGCAGTAAATCAATACCGCATTCAAAACTTTCGACCCAATTTAAAAAGTCATTGACCATTTCTTTACCCTTAAAAGGGCGACCGTGCTGCGGCACAATCATTTCAACATCCATCTGGCGCACCATATTAGCCCACAGGTGCATCACTTTTTTACTGACCATGTAGCGGCGGTGAAAGCCGGCCATGGATGGAATATGCTCAGTGAAATTGGTCACTGGCTGCGCATCATCCAACAAAGAAGCGCCCATATCGCCCGAAAATAAAATCTTACTCAAAGGGTCATACAGTTGAAAGTTACCTACCGAGTGCAAAAAGTGCGCTGGAATCGCTTTAAGACGGCTGCTACCTAAGGTGAAAGTGACACCCTCATCAGGCACAGCGACTACGCGTTCGCTGGTAGAAATACCGTGGTTGACCGTTAAGTAACCGGCGGTTAAGTGGGGTAAAAAACGCGCCCACAGTTTTGACGTAATCACTTTGGCTTTAGTGTGTAGTAACCATTTATCTAAAGCCGCGATGATATCGGGATCTTGGTGTGAGGCAAAAATATAAGTTAAGTCTTTGAGGTTGATGCGCTTAGATAACTCTAAAGACAAGGGCGTATAAGTGAGATCGCCACCCGGATCAAGCAGTAAGGACTGATCGCCGTCGGTGATCAGAAATTGATTGGACTGTATACCATCGCCAGTCACCAGATCATCAAACATCAGGCACTGGTGGGTGCCATTATCAAATAAAACAATAGGATCGCGACGCATAATACACTCACTTATGAGAACAGCCTGAGACTATGCCAGTGCTACACCGGCTCTGCATGATTTATATCAACGCCTAGGCGATTGGTGCAAGGTCCAATCGTCTTAGCTGCAGTATGTTTGTGTGCGGTAATCGGCAGCTAAGTGCCGCTTGTGCCAGCCCCTACATTCTAAAAGCGCCAGAGTCGCCGTGTTTTTGTGACGAGTACCGTTGTGTACTTTATATACAGCATTAGCCGCATAAGAAAAGCTGTTAAACTGCGCGTTTTTATTGCTTGAGTCTTGAGTTATGCCACACGCAGTCGCCCGCTTGCGCGAGCAGCGGTTAGCCCGCAGTAACAAACCTTTCTTAGCCCGTGGCGCCTACTTGCAGCGCTGCGAGCGCTGTCGTGTGAGTGCGGCGTACTGCATGTGTGCCTGGCAACCTCAGGTCAGCGCCAATAGTGCCGTGTGTTTATTGATGTATGACGTTGAGCCGCTCAAGCCTACTAACACCGGCTGGCTGATTGCTGATGTGGTGCCTGAGACCTTTGCTTTTAGTTGGTCGCGCACAGAGGTTAACCCAGAAATTTTAGCGCTGTTAGCTGACCCGCAGTGGCAGCCCTATGTGGTGTTTCCTGAGGAGTACGTGGCTCTGGAGCGTGTGGTGCATGAGGTGCCGCATCAGGCTTTAGCTCGCACAGGTCAGCGGCCATTATTTATTGTGTTGGATGGCACTTGGACTGAAGCGCGGAAAATGTTTCGCAAATCCGCTTACTTGGCTGACTTGCCGGTGTTGAGTTTACAGCCCGAGGCTATTTCACAATACCGATTACGCCGTTCGACCCGCGAAGAACACTTGTGTACTGCCGAAGTTACAGCCTTATGCTTGCATCTGGCTGCTGACACCACGGCGGCGTTAGCGCTGGAACAGTGGTTTGCCCGTTTTAGCCGTCATTATCTAGCCGGACGTAAGCCGCCGTCAGTGGCAGAAAAAGAGGCGTTACGCACCGGCACTGCGCTCTAGTTTTCATCTGCGGCGCAGTTTTTAAAGCGGTGTCTACAGCCGCTGTTAGATGGCTTGGCTGAATGACTCAAACTGTTCCACGTATTGCTTATCCACATCAATAATATGGTGGGTGAGCCAGTTTTTTAACAGATTGGCAGCCTCTACCCCCAGGGTTTCACCCATGTCGTGGCGTGTGAGTAAATCCATGATTTGCTCGCAGAAAATATTATGCTCAGCGATATGGCTGTCACTCTCAGGGTAACCCAGACGTATAAACAGGGCTTCCTCCATAACAAAATGGTTCATGCAGTAATCCATTAAGCGTTCCAAAATATAACTGACATCTTGCTTGCACACGCTGGTGCTGCTGACCAACTGATGCAGCTCATTGGTGGTGTCGACTAACCAGCGGTGCTGTTGATCGATTTCTGTAATACCTGTTTCAAATGCTGTATCCCAAGGCATAAAAAGCATCGTTATTTCCTTCGCTTGTTGTTTTTATATGGCTCCCTGTATATCGAGAACACTTGGCTACAACCTTGACCCTAGTCAAGTACAAGCAGCGCATACCACTTATGGATAAGTTCAGATACTCGCTAACAGTGCTTTTGCAGTGCTTTTTTGCTATCGTTAGCAAGCTAACTAATTTGCAGTGGGTGTTATGAATACAAGCTCAAAACCTTTGTACGGTGTGTTATTGGTCCTATGTGCTGGTTTTTTGCTGGCCTTGCATGATGGTTTTTCAAAATACCTAACCCTGACTTATCCACTGCTGATGGTGATTTGGGTGCGCTACTGTGTGCAAACATTAGCGATGTTGCTGCTGTTTTTCCCACGCATGCGCCTGGCCATGCTACGCACCGGTCGGCCTTGGTTGCAGTTGTTGCGCGCGCTATGTTTGCTCAGTATCAGTCTGCTATTTATTGGTGGGTTGCGCTATATCCCGCTGGCAGAAGCCACGGCGGTGATCTTTTTAGCGCCGCTGATCGTGACTGTTTTATCCGCAGCGGTGCTGCGTGAGCAGGTCAGTGCAGGGCAGTGGCTGGCTGTTAGTATTGGCTTTTTGGGCGTGTTGTTTATTGTGCGCCCGGGTGGTGCGCTCTTTACCCCAGCAATTTTGCTGCCGATCTGTGCTTCTGTGTGTTTTGCACTCTATCAATTGATTACGCGGCGCTTGGCCAGTACGGATCATGCGGTGACCAGTAATTTTTTATCAGGCTTGTTCGGTGCTCTCGCCTTGAGTGTGTTTTTGCCAGGGCATTACAGCTCGGATATCGCTCAAGTTGATCTGCTGTTTATGTTGGCGTTGGGGCTGCTTGCGATGACGGCGCATATGCTGCTGACCATGGCTTTAAAGTATTCCTCGGCGGCCACCTTAGCGCCTTTTACTTATGCACAAATCATTTTTGCCGGCGTGGTGGGTTATCTGGCGTTTGCCCATACGCCAGATACCTTGTCAGTGGTTGGTGTGGTGATTATCAGTGGCAGTGGTTTAGCGGTGGCTTATTTACAGCATAGGGGTGCGGCGCCGACACAGTCATCTTGAGTTGTGGCTGAGGATAGCTTGCAGTTGAGTAAACTCGATGGGTTTGGCGAGGTGGTCATTCATCCCTGAGCGTATGGCGCGGGCTTGATGCTCCTCAAGCACATGCGCAGATAAGGCAATAATAGGGATCGCAGGTAAACCGTGCTGCACTTCATATTCACGTTGTTTTTGTGCTGCGCTAAAACCATCCATAACGGGCATTTCACAGTCCATTAACACCAAGTCGTAGCTGTTTTTTTGCAGCAGTTCTAGCGCCACTTGTCCATTTTCAGCGATATCAAATTGCACGCCGAGCTTGCTGAGCAAGCCACTGATCACCTTCACTGAGATAGCATTGTCTTCAGCTACCAAGATCCGTTTGCCGACCAAGCTGCGGCGGCTCTGCGGGGTGCTCATACCCTGTTGCATTGCATTGAGCAAAGTCACTTTCAGAGTGGAGCCACTAACGGGCTTCATCAGCACTTGGCTGATACCGGCATTGCGCGCGGCGACTAAGTCAGTATTGCTGCTGCTGGTTAACATAATTAATGTGGTGTCAGTGGTGAGTAGCGGGTCTTCTTTGATGCGCACAGCAAAGCTGATAGCGCTGGCTGACAGCGACGTTTCACTGATTAAAATGGCGGAAAATATCTGCCCCTGTAAACTTTTATTGCGCAATAAAGCCACGGCTTCAGTGGCGGCTGAGCAGGTGCTGACCAAGAGTCCCCAGTCTGAGCATTGTTGTGCTAAAACCTTTTGCGAGAGTGCATTGCTATCGATAATAAGGATGTGTTTATTGCGCAGCATTAAATCGTTACTCGAGTGCTGAGTGATTTTTGCTTGAGCTTGCAGGGTGATATTAAAACTAAATACCGTGCCTTGGCCGGAGTCTTGGATGGTTAATTGCCCGCCCATTAATTCAATCAGCTGACGCGCAACAATAATGCCGAGGTGGCTGCCGATAAAGGAAGTGCTGAGCAAGTCTTTGCTGTCCAGCTTGGTGTGCTCAAGCTGATAGCGCTCGCTGGCACTCAAAGGCTGTCCAGTATCATGGATGGTAAAGACCAGTTGTTCTGGCTGCTGCTGCGTGTTGAGCGTCACGCTGAGGAGAACTTCCCCCGCTTGGGTGCGCTGGAATGAGTTTTTCAGCAAACTGACTAGAATCTGCCGCAGGCGGACGGGATCACCCAATAATGTTTCAGGCACTTGCGGCTGTAAAAAGACGGTTAACTCGACCTGCTGCGCGTGCGTGCTACTGGAAAAAGCTTGGCTGCATTCTTGTAAAACATCAGCAGGATTAAAGGCTGTGTGCCCCAGCGGCATCTCGGCACTTTCTAAGCAGGAAATATCCAGAATAGTATTGATCAGTCCAAGTAGTTCATGCCCTGAGCCTTGAATCGTTTGCGCATAGTCACGTTGCTTGTTGGACAGGGGCGTGTCGAGCAATAAGCTGGTCATGCCTAAAACACCGCTTAAGGGTGTGCGGATTTCATGACTGATTTTAGCCAAGAGTTCAGCTTTAGCGCGGCGCTCTGTTTCTGCTGTCGCGTTTGCATGTGAATGGATGGCACGTTGCTCAAGCTGCTGGCGATGGGATTGCAGGAGTCCCATGCTGATCACCGTTGCACTGACCAGCAGTGTCAGCAACACAAAGAGCGTGTCACCCTCAACGGAGATTAAGGGTTGGCTGACCAGTGAGGGCCACAACACAATAAAGGGTAAAAATAAGCAGCCTAAACCCAGCAGTACTGTTGGTGCGGCGCTGTGTTTTAGACTGATCATATGCAAAGTGCTGCCCATCAGGAGCACGGCTGAACTGATCATCAGTAAGTAACTGAAGATATGCGCATAGGTGGGGGCTAGGGTCAGCAGGAGAATACCCGCTAAGCCTAAGTAGGCCATGTGGCCAATCAATTGCTGAGGCAGTCTTTTGTTGCTGGAGCAGGTCTGTATGCAGCCTAAACACAAAACATGCAGGCATAAAAAACCAATAATAATAGGGAGGTAAATAAACTCATCGTTACTGTTGAGGTAAAAATGCGCCTGGCCATTAAAAATCGCAGACACAGGCAGTAGAAATAACAGGAAAAAACTTAAAGTAATGGCGAGTAGCAGATTGCCTAAATAACGCATCTGCACGGAGCGCACGAGGTTGTAAATAATCACACTCAGATTGCCGCCCAGCATGATGCCAAACAATAGTGTGTGTCCTAGGCTGGACTCGACAGGTGTCACCGCAGGGCTGAGAACCTTGTCAATGGAAAACAATACATCGTAATAGTGGGGCACGCTAATAATCAGAAAGATGCTGCCCAGAGTCATACTGACTATTAAGGCGATAGCTAAGCGAAGCGGATTCACATCAGTCCCTCAATAGTGCTTAATAACAGCCTCGCGCAATGCATGCGCAGAGGCTGTTTAGCGCGTGTTTTTAGCGAGACTGCTGCTCACGTGCAATGGCGCGATAACCAATGTCTTTACGATAGAAGCTGCCTTTCCAGCTGATTTGCTCAGCCAGCTTATAGGCATTGGCTTGCGCTTGCGCAACTGTATCACCCATCGCTGTAGCGCACAGAACGCGGCCACCGCTGTTGATGATTTTGCCGTCTTTAAGGCTGCTGCCTGCGTGGAACACTTTGCCTTCCAGCTTGGCTGCTGCATCCAAACCTTGGATTTCGTGGCCAGCGCTGTAATCAGCAGGGTAACCACCCGAGGCAATCACCACACCTAAACTTGGACGTGGATCCCACTGTGCTTCAACTTTGTCCAATGCTTTAGCTAATGCTGCTTCAATCAACAGAATTAAGCTGGACTCAAGACGCAGTAAAATCGGCTGAGTTTCAGGGTCACCAAAGCGGCGGTTGTATTCAATGATTTTTGGCGCGCCGTCTTTATCAATCATTAAGCCGGCATAGAGAAAGCCTGTGTAGACATTGCCTTCAGCAGCCATACCGCGCACGGTGGGGTAGATGATCTCATCCAGTACACGCTGATGTACCGCGTCGGTCACTACTGGCGCAGGTGAATACGCACCCATACCACCGGTATTGGGGCCAGTATCGCCATCGCCGACACGTTTGTGGTCTTGACTGGTGGCCATGGGTAAGACGTTTTCGCCATCGACCATCACGATAAAGCTGGCTTCTTCGCCATCCAAAAACTCTTCGATGACCACGCGTGAACCTGCTTCACCAAAGGCGTTGCCAGCGAGCATATCAGTCACTGCGTCTTCTGCTTCTTGCAGTGTCATCGCAACAATCACGCCTTTACCGGCGGCTAAACCGTCAGCTTTAACCACAATGGGTGCGCCTTGCTCACGGATATAAGCCAGCGCTGGCTCCACTTCGGTGAAGTTAGCGTAGTTACTGGTGGGGATATTGTGGCGGGCAAAGAAGTCTTTGGTGAAAGCTTTAGAGCCTTCCAGCTGTGCCGCTGCTGCCG
>QXGG01248802.1_pt1 | contig 11580 bp, 12 predicted proteins | sample 1982491 | NCBI WGS metagenome assembly QXGG01 (sample SAMN09924614, study PRJNA488089) | Wastewater metagenome, whole genome shotgun sequencing project. | isolation source: South African research farm wastewater | place: South Africa: Irene, Agricultural Research Council, Animal Production... | reverse complement strand
AAAGCTAAGGGTAAATGTACTACTGATCATATCTCAATGGCTGGTCCATGGTTGCGTTATCGAGGACATTTGGAGAATATATCTGATAACTTGTTGATTGGTGCAATCAATGCTTTTAACGACAAAGCCAACTCGGTATGGAATCAGTTGACAAAATCCTATGAGGGTGTATCAGCTACTGCAAAGCAGTATAAAGAGCATAAAATCTCATCTATTGTGGTGGCTGAAGAAAATTATGGTGAAGGGTCAAGTCGTGAACATGCAGCTATGGAGCCTCGTTTCTTGGAGGTTAAAGCGATACTTGTGAAAAGCTTTGCTCGGATTCACGAAACAAACCTTAAAAAGCAGGGGATGCTAGCCATCACTTTTGCTAATCCGTCAGATTACGATAAGATTCAAGAAAAAGATAAAATCTCAATAATTGGTCTAAAAACATTTAGTCCAAACCATAACCTAAAGGTTGTGGCGCACCATATTGATGGTACAAAAGATGAATTTGAGGTTCGTCACACTTATAATGAGCAACAAATTGAGTGGTTCCGTGCAGGTTCGGCTTTAAATACGAAGAAATAATGAGTAAGATTAAAATAGATAGTTCAGGTAAGCTTTTAGTTCCCGATCAGGTTACTATACCCTATATCATGGGAGATGGTGTAGGGGTAGAAGTTACTCCTGTTATGCAAGCCGTAGTGGATGCTGCAATTCACAAAGCATATGCTGGAGCCAAAAAGATTGAGTGGAAAGAGGTTATGGCTGGCGAGAAGGCTTATAACGCCACAGGCTCTTGGTTGCCTGAAGAGACGCTACATGCTTTTGATGAGTATTTAGTAGGGATTAAGGGACCACTAACCACACCTGTTGGTGGGGGGATTCGCTCGCTCAATGTAATGTTGCGACAGACCTTAGATCTTTATGTTTGTCTTCGACCCGTGCGTTGGTTTAAGGGGGTTGAGTCTCCCTTAAAACGTCCTGATTTGGTGGATATGCATATATTCAGAGAAAACACCGAAGATATTTATGCTGGTATTGAGTGGGAAGCTGGTACTGCCGAAGCAAAAAAGTTCTATGATTTTATTCACAATGAACTGGGAGTAACCAAGGTAAGGTTTCCTGAAACCTCATCGTTTGGCGTTAAGCCTGTCTCTCGTGAAGGGACCGAACGATTGGTTAGAGCAGCTTGTAAGTATGCTTTAGAGCACGACCTCAAGCGAGTAACTCTAGTTCATAAGGGTAATATTATGAAATATACCGAAGGGGGATTTAAAAAATGGGGTTATGAGCTTGCCCAGTGTGAGTTTGCTGACGCAATAGCATCAGGTAAGCTTGTAATTAACGATAATATTGCAGATGCTTTCTTGCAAAACACCTTATTGAGACCTCAAGATTACGATGTAATAGCTACCTTAAATCTGAACGGTGATTACATCTCAGACCAACTTGCAGCTATGGTTGGTGGGATAGGCATTGCTCCTGGAGCAAATATCAATTACGATAGCGGACATGCCATATTTGAGGCTACACACGGTACTGCTCCTAATATTGCAGGACAAAATATTGTGAACCCCAGCTCAATTATTTTATCGGCCGTGATGCAACTTGAGTATATGGGTTGGACGGAAGCTGCTGAATTAATCACTCAAGCCTTAGAAACCTGCTTTAGCAGTGGTAGGGCGACCGCTGATTTGGCTAGATTTATGCCCGATGGACAATCCTTGGGTACCTTGGAGTTTGGACAAGAACTTGTTCAGATTATAAATGAAAATAGAGATGAATTATGAAAGAGGAATATTTAATTTATAAGCTGTCGGAGAAGATGAAAGAAGCCTCCAAAATTGACAACGACTTGTTTAGCAAGTTTGATGTAAAAAGAGGCTTGCGTAACGAAGACGGCACGGGAGTACTGGTTGGACTTACGAATATCGGAAACGTTGTGGGTTACCAGAGAGTTGAAGGTGGCGGGTTGAAACCTGTCCCTGGTAAACTCTACTACCGTGGCTACAATGTCGAAGACTTGGCTAATGCTGCTATAAAAGAAAATCGTTTTGGTTTTGAGGAAATTGCTTATTTGCTACTTTCGGGTGATTTGCCCGACAAGGAGGAATTACAAAGTTTCAAACGCCTGATTCATCGGAATGCAACGTTGGAGCACACCACACTAATGAATATCATTGAGCTCGAAGGGTCTAATGTAATGAATATATTAGCACGTAGTGTATTGGAATTGTATACGTTTGATCCCAACCCCGATGATACTTCTCGTGATAATTTGATGCGTCAGAGTATTGATTTATTAGCTAAAATTCCTACGATAATTGCATACGCGTTTAATATGTTTAGGCATGCTACTTTTGGTCGTTCTTTACATATTCGCCACCCTCGCAAAAAGTTAAGCTTTGCAGAGAACTTTCTGTATATGCTAAAACGCGATTATACTCGCCTAGATGCCAAAATGTTGGACTTATTACTGATTGTTCATGCAGAGCACGGAGGAGGTAATAACTCCACATTCTCGGTTCGTGTAACCTCTTCGACGGGTACTGACACCTATTCTTCTATTGCTGCAGGAATAGGATCTCTTAAGGGGCCGCTTCATGGTGGATCAAATATTCAGGTAGTTGATATGTTCCATCACCTTCAGAAAACCATCAAAGACTGGACAGATACTCAAGAGATAGACGATTATTTCGAGAAGATGCTAAAGAAGGAAGCTTACGATAAAAGTGGCTTAATCTATGGCATTGGTCATGCAGTCTATACTATCTCAGATCCTCGTGCCGTAATTCTGAAAGATGTTGCTAGAGATTTGGCGAGAGAGAAAGGAAAAGAAAAAGAATTTGCATTCTTAGAACTTTTAGAAGATCGTGGAATACTTACGTTCGAACGAGTGAAAAATAATGGGAAAACCGTATCGAGTAATGTGGATTTCTATTCGGGCTTTATTTACGAGATGATTGGACTGCCTGTCGAAATTTATACTTCGCTATTTGCGATGGCTCGTATTGTGGGGTGGTGTGCGCACCGAAACGAAGAGTTGAACTTCCAAGGCAAACGAATTATTCGCCCGGCATATCGTTCTATTTTTGATGAAGTCAGTTATGTTCCGTTGGATAAACGTTAAGCTTGTATCTTTAAGTTAATTATAAAACAAAGCCCCTTTGTCGATATCGACAAAGGGGCTTTGTTTTATAGCTTTTAGTCGAACTGTCTTAGATAGACAACTCAGCAAGAACTTGTACTAATTCTTCTTTAATTGGCTTGTCGTTCTTAATGGCTTTTCTAAAAGGTACATATACGATTTCATCGTTTTCGATTCCAATCATAACGTTGTGGTATCCTTCTATCAAGGCATCGATAGCTGCAACTCCTAGGCGGCTAGCTAGAATACGGTCGTTAGCCGTAGGGCTTCCACCACGTTGTAAGTGTCCTAGAATAGTCACACGTACGTCGTATTGTGGGTATTCGTTTTTCACCCTTTCAGCAAGATGCATTGCACCACCAGTAAGTTCGCTTTCTGCAACAAGTACAATACTACTTGTTTTAGACTTTCTAAATCCTCTACTGATAAGAGATTCTAATTGATCATCTTTTGTACTAAATTCGGGAATAATTGCAGCTTCAGCTCCAGCAGCAATGGCCCCGTTTAAAGCTAAGAAACCTGCATCTCTACCCATAACTTCTACAAAAAATAGTCGTTCGTGCGATGAGGCTGTATCTCTAATTTTATCGACTGCATCAAGTATTGTATTGAGTGCGGTGTCGTAGCCAATTGTGGTATCAGTACCAAAGAGGTCATTGTCAATTGTACCAGGTAGACCGATACAGGGTACGTTATATTCTTGAGCGAAGATACGTGCTCCACTGAGTGAACCATCTCCACCAATAACTATTAAGGCATCAATACCTTCTTTTTGTAAGTTATCGTAGGCACATTTACGTCCTTCTTCAGTCTTGAATTCAGCACATCTTGCAGTCTTTAGGATAGTACCTCCAAGTTGGATGACATTACTAACGTCTTCACTTTTAAATTCTTTGATTTCTCCAGTTACCAACCCTTTATATCCTCTATAAATGCCTTTAACTTTTAAACCTTTATATACAGCCGCACGAGTTAAAGCACGAATAGCTGCATTCATCCCAGGTGCATCACCACCCGAAGTTAATATTCCTACACACTGAATAGTTTTCATTACAATTATACTTTTAAAGTAGTTGGTGCAAAGATACAAAAAAGGGATTTCATTCTTAATTTATTAAGAATGAAATCCCTAATGTTATTAGCACCTGACAAAGATTAGTTTGTTTTTTGTTTGATAAAAAGTAGAACCTCCTCCATGAGCCAAGTAGGTGTTGAGGTTGCTCCACAAATTCCTATTGATTTGGCTTGATCTAAAAGAGATATATCTATTTCTCCTGTTCCATCTATAAAATGAGTGTTTGGATTCATGGTTTTGCACTCATTAAAAAGGATCTTTCCGTTAGAGCTTTTTTTGCCACTAACAAAGAATATCAAATCGTGTGAGGCAGCGAAAATCTTGATATTAGGGATTCTATTGGATACTTGTCGGCAGATTGTATCTGAGTATTTAAAGGTAGCTGTAGGAGCTAAATGTTCTTCGATATAGCTCACTATCTTTTGAAATTCATCGAGTGATTTTGTTGTCTGAGAATAGAGACGAATACTGTGATTAAAGTCAAGTTGCTTAACCTCATCAAGATTTTCAACAACAATGGCCTTACCTGCAGTTTGCCCTACAAGACCTAAGACTTCTGCATGTCCATTTTTACCATAAATCACAATTTGTTTTTCCTCCGTATTGGTAAGGTCGTGCTCCTTCTTTATTTTTTTCTGTAGTCGAAGAACAACGGGGCAGGTTGCATCAATAATTGTAATTCGATTTTTTTTTGCTATTTCATAGGTTGTGGGTGGTTCTCCATGCGCTCTAAGGAGGACTGTCGCATCTCTCAGTTGAGCAAACTCTTCGTGATTAATGGTGATTAGTCCCATTCTCTTTAGTCGTTCAACTTCTTTGCTATTATGCACGATATCTCCCAAACAATACAATTTGTTTCCTTCGGCCAGTACTTGCTCAGCTTTGTTTATAGCAGTCACTACACCAAAGCAAAATCCTGACCCTTTGTCTATTTCTATATTAGCCATTAAATTAAAGTTTTAATTTGATGATGAAACAGCTCTCTTATATTTGTCTAGTAGCCATTTCTTTTGTTCAGCAATGGTCATATTGCTATTGTCTAAAACAATAGCATCGGCTGCTTGTTTAAGTGGGCTCAATTTTCTTGTCTGGTCGATGTAATCACGTTCTTCGATGTTTTTTAGAATCTCTTGATAATCAGCATTACCAGTTTTAGCCATCATTTCATCATATCTTCTTTTTGCTCTGACTTCGGCTGAAGCTGTGACAAAAATCTTCAATTCAGCTTCAGGAAATACTGTTGTACAGATATCGCGTCCATCCATGACAATACCTTTGTTTTTGCCCATCGCTTTTTGTTGAGCGACCATTTCATCTCGAATAAAATCAAGTGTTGCTATTGGGCTGACACGTTTGGATACCTCCATGCTGCGAATCTCCTTTTCTACATTGATTCCATTTAAATAGGTTTCGGGTAGGTTTGTTTCTGGATTGAGTTTGAAAGTGACGTTAAGCTTATCTAAGTTGGCTTTTAATAAGTGGGTATTGATTGTATTATCAGGGTTGAATGCATTAATATTTAAGGCAAAAAGGGTAACTGCACGATACATTGCACCGCTATCTATATATATATATCCTATCTCTTTGGCTAAGTCTTTAGCCATAGTACTCTTTCCACATGAAGAGAACCCGTCTATTGCAATAATTATCTTATTCATATATAAATTCTTTTTTCTTGTTTGGATAATCTGTTTTAAAGCTCAGTTGTTTACTTTTAAAAGACCAAAGATAAGTCATTATTTCAGCATAGCTATATTGTATACGTTCTAAATTGCATGCTTTTAAAAGCTTAAAAAAAGTAAAAAAGAATAAGTAGTGAGCAAGAATCTACTTTTTATAGTAGAAATCTTGTTTAAATAGTTCTATATTTGCCATTAAGTAGAAGCAGATTACATTTTATTAATCATATATAGATCATGGAAGTAAAAAAATCGCCCAAAGCGAACTTAGAGCCAAGAAAACTCACTTGGCAACTTCTTGGATTTGTTATGGTTTTAGCATTCTTGTTCGTGGCCTTTGAGTGGTCTCGTCGTGATGTTAAAATTGACACAAGCCAAGCAGTAAGAGACATTGCGTTTGAGGAAGAAATTATGCCGATTACCGAGCAGCTTGAACTCCCTCCACCACCACCACCAGCTGAGGTTCCTACCCAGGTTCCTGAAATTTTGAATGTGGTTGAAGATGATGAGGAAGTAGCAGATGTTAAAATCCAAAGTGATGAGGATTTAGGACAAAAAGTTGAAATTAAAACGTATGTAGCTCCTACAATTATAGAAAAAGGTCCTCAAGAGGACGAAATCTTCATGGTTGTTGAAGATATGCCAGAACCTCCGGGTGGTATTGCTGAATTGATGAAATTCTTAGGTAAAAACATCAAATATCCAACCATTGCTCAAGAAAACGGTATTCAAGGACGTGTAGTTGTTGAATTCGTAGTAAACCGAGACGGTTCGATTGTTGATCCTAAGGTTGTACGTGGAGTTGACCCATCGCTGGACAAAGAAGCAGTTCGTGTGATTATGTCTATGCCGAAGTGGAAACCAGGTAAGCAAGGTGGTAAAACCGTACGTGTAAAATACACTGTTCCTGTAACATTTAGATTAAAATAATCATTGATTATACATTAAAAAGGCTGCCTTTGCAGCCTTTTTTTATTAAGTTTTTGTAGAAATGAAGACTGTACCCGAATTAAAAGCTCTGATAAATGGGCAAATTGCAACGCTAAAGAGTAAAAAAGAGCCTAAAAACTTGTATGAACCGATACATTATGTTCTCTCTATGGGAGGGAAACGTATTCGTCCTTTACTTATGTTGATGACTTATGAACTTTATAAAGATAGTTACAGTGAGGTTTTACCTGCTGCTGCAGCTATTGAAGTATATCATAACTTTACGTTGCTTCACGACGACTTAATGGATAAGTCCGATTTGCGTCGTAATAAGCCGACAGTGCACAATGTTTGGAATGAGAATACAGCCATTCTTTCGGGGGATACGATGCTCATATTATCTTATCATTTACTCGCTAAAGTTCCTGCCGAGCATCTATCTAAAGTGCTTAATGAATTTAACAAGGCAACGCTCGAAATTTGTGAAGGGCAAGAGTATGATATTCAGTTTGAAACGCGTGATAATGTTAAAGCAGAAGAGTATCTTGATATGATTCGCTTAAAAACAGCTGTTTTATTGGCTAGTAGCATGAGAATTGGTGCTGTAGTAGCTGGAGCATCAAGTAAAGATGCTGATCTTCTCTATAAGTTTGGGCTTAATGTAGGTCTAGCTTTTCAGCTGCAAGATGATTATCTTGATGTTTATGGAGATCCTAAGGTTTTCGGAAAGAATACGGGTGATGATATTGCAACCAACAAAAAAACATATATGCTGATTAAGGCTTGTGAGAAAGCTACTGGTGAAAATAAAAGGCTCCTTAATGAGTGGATTCATACAGCGTTTTTTGAGCGTCAAGACAAAATTAAAGCTGTAACAGCAATATATAATGAGTTGGGTATAGATAAGATCTGTAAAGAGAAAATGGATGAATACTATAATGTGGCTATTGAAGCATTGTCCAATGTTTCAGTTGATTCGAAACTAAAAGAACCCTTATTTAAGATTGCCGCTGAACTTATGAACCGTAATATTTAAGCTTAATGCAATTTATTGATTCTCATGCCCATCTTTATGCCCAGGAGTTTGATCTTGATAGATTAGACGTTATTAGTCGTGCCAAAGAGGTTGGTGTGTCAAAAATACTGCTGCCTAATATAGATGTAGAGTCTATCGATCGTATGATGGATACTTATCAGTTAGATACTGATTTTTTCTCTGTAATGATGGGCTTACATCCTACCTCTGTAAAGGCTGATTATCAAGATCAACTTGATGTAATGAAGGACTTACTTGAGTCTGATCCCGATTTATATGTAGCTATTGGTGAAGTTGGGCTTGATTATTATTGGGATAAAACTTTTCAGACTCAACAAATCAGTGCTCTTAAAGAGCAGCTTAGATGGGCCTTATTCTATAATCTTCCCGTAGTTTTACACTGTCGAGATGCTTATTCCGATTTAGCTTCATTACTGAAGAAGCCAGAATATCAAAATCTTACGGGGGTTATTCATAGTTTCTCGGGGAGTGAGCATGAACTTGATCTGTTTTTGCCGTTGGATAATTGGTATATAGGGTTAAATGGAATTATAACATTTAAGAACTCTGGAATGGCTCAATTCATAAAAAAAATCCCTCTTGAACGCTTGTTAATTGAAACAGATTGCCCATATTTAACCCCAGTTCCTTACAGGGGTAAACGCAATGAGAGTGCTTTTTTGTATCATACTCTAAGCAAAATAGCCGTAATCTATGCGAAAAGTGTAGAAAATATGGCTGAAGTTACGCTAAATAATACCATAAGGTGTTTTGGGATTTAAATTTGCTATAATAAGCTTTTAAAGTTTATTAATTTATAAGTGAACTGTTACATTAATCATCTAATAATAGGGAGATGATAAAAAAAAAGAATACATTTGTAACTAAATATCTTTTAGTCAGTTTTGGTTATTAGTGTATTAAAAGGAGAGGTGCTCGAGTGGTTGATGAGGCACGCCTGGAAAGCTTGTATACGTGTAAATGTATCGCGGGTTCGAATCCCGCTCTCTCCGCGATTAGGAAACTAAATTAAATCAACAAAAAGTAAATATTAAATTAATTAATCTTAAAAATTAGACACACAATGAAAAAGTTATTTGCAATTGTTGCTGTTATCGGAGCTATGGCTTTTGGCTCAATTCAGCTAGTAAATGCACAAGATGCTGGAGTAAAAGCAACTGAAGCAGCAGTAGAACAAGCTGAAGCGATGCTAGATACTACTTACGAAGTAAACGGTAGCCTTCACAAAGAAATGAAAACTAAGTTTATTGAGGGTGATGCCTTCTTTATGAGTTTAGTAGCTATTGCTTTAGTTATTGGTCTTGCATTCTGTATTGAGAGAATTATTTATCTAAGTTTAGCAGAAATCAACACAAAAAAATTCATGGCTTCAATCGAAGCAGCTCTTGAAAAAGGTGATGTTGAAGAAGCTAAAAATATCGCAAGAGACACTAGAGGTCCAGTTGCGTCAATTTACTACCAAGGTCTTATGAGAATTGACCAAGGAATTGATGTAGTTGAGAAATCTGTAGTATCATATGGTGGTGTTCAAGCTGGTTTCTTGGAAAAAGGTTGTTCTTGGATTACTCTATTTATCGCTATGGCTCCATCACTTGGTTTCTTAGGAACAGTACTTGGTATGGTTATGGCGTTTGATAAAATTCAACAAGTAGGTGACATTTCTCCAACAGTTGTTGCTGGTGGTATGAAAGTTGCTTTGATTACTACAATTTTCGGTCTTGTTGTAGCTCTTATTCTACAATTATTTTACAACTATATCCTTGCTAAAATTGAGTCTATCACAAGTGAAATGGAAGATTCTTCTATCTCTCTACTTGATATGATCATCAAATATAACTTGAAATACAAAAACTAATCAACAATGAAATTATCATATAGAATATCATACTATATCCTATACGCATTGTTTGCTATTATTTTGATTGTTTTAGGTCTATACTACTTTGGTGGTGAAATGGATAGTCCCATTGTTCCTGAGCTTTCAAACCCTGCAAATACTGAGGCTTTGATATTCCTCATGTATGCGTTATTAGGTTTAACTGTAGCTGCTACAGTGATTGCATTCCTAGCACAATTTGTGGCTTCACTAAAAGAAAACCCTGTTAAAGCTATTAAGTCTTTAGCTGGTGTGGTCTTCCTAGTTATTGTATTAGTTGTTTCTTGGGTTTTGGGTAGTGATACTCCGCTAGTATTGCCAGGTTATGAAGGTACTGACAACGTGCCTTTCTGGTTGAAACTAACAGATATGTTTATCTATTCAATTTATTTCTTATTATTTGTTACTATCGCATCAATTTTTGGTAGTAGCATTAAAAAAAGATTTTCTTAAGTATTACTACTTAAGAAGTAACCTGAAAAATTAAATATTATAACTATGGCAAAAGGAAATAGAAAAGTACCTGAGATTAACTCAAGTTCAACTGCCGATATCGCGTTCCTATTGCTGATTTTCTTCTTGGTTACAACGTCTATGGATACAGACATGGGGCTTGCTAGACAGCTGCCTCCTATGCCTGATGAAAATGAAAAGATAGACGAAGATATTAAGATCAAGGAGAGAAATATTCTTAAGATTATGATTAATAGAAATAACGAAATCATGTACGACGATGAAGTTATTCCACTTAATAAATTGAGAGAAAGAGCAAAGGAATTTGTTGCTAATCCGTACAATGAAGCATCTAAACCAGAGAAAGTATCTGAGCGTGTTCCATTTTTTGGAGACTATTTGGTTACTAAAAACCACGTAATTTCTGTTCAGAATGACGGTGATACATCTTATAAGGTTTATTTTGAAGTTCAAAACGAATTAGTTGCGGCTTATAACGAACTTCGTGATGAGATTTCTAAGGAAAAATGGCAAAAGAACTATGCCGCTTTAACTGATGATCAGCAAGCAGCAGTTCGTGAAATTTATCCACAGAAGATATCCGAAGCTGTACCTAAAACATATGGAGGGAAAAAATAATGGGGAAATTTAATAAAACGGGTAAGAGAGGCATGCCCACTCTTAATACTTCTTCTTTACCTGACTTGATTTTTACTTTATTATTCTTCTTCATGATTGTAACTACAATGCGTGAGGTAACTTTGAAAGTTAAATTTCAAGTTCCTACTGGTACAGAGTTGGAGAAGTTAGAAAAGAAATCACTAGTGACATTTATTTATATCGGACCTCCGACAGACCTAAAGATGGGTACTGCGAGTCGTGTGCAAATCAATGATGATTTTGCTGTAAACGAAGGAGATATTCGTGAATTTGTTACTGCTGAACGTGCAACAATGAGTGAAGAAGATAAACCTTTGATGAGGGTGTCTTTAAAGATTGACGGTGATACTAAGATGGGTATTGTATCAGACGTTAAGAAAGAGTTAAGACAAGCTTCAGCTTTGAAGATTACTTACTCTGCTCGTAAGAAAGATTAAACTACAGCTAGCTTAGTTTATACATAAATAAGGGTCAGAACTTTGATGAGTTCTGACCCTTATTCTTTATTTTAATTACTGCTTTATAGGTTCGGGTTGTGACAAGTGTTGATCGGCCTATTTGGGCTCAGTTCATAAAGTTGGGGATTTAACATATGGTTAATGATATAGTAATTACTTTTGCTCCATGAGACCACAACATCACATCGACTACAAAGCAGTACTTTCTTTATTTCTACCTAAAGGGTTATTGGAGTATTTTGAGATTATTGATTTT
>QXGG01238765.1_pt1 | contig 11580 bp, 8 predicted proteins | sample 1982491 | NCBI WGS metagenome assembly QXGG01 (sample SAMN09924614, study PRJNA488089) | Wastewater metagenome, whole genome shotgun sequencing project. | isolation source: South African research farm wastewater | place: South Africa: Irene, Agricultural Research Council, Animal Production Institute... | reverse complement strand
GTTCTAAACGATACAGAGTCGCTGCGCCTAAAAAGGTTTTACCAATAATGATGGCCCTGAGCGGGCTCTCTGGCGAGTCGATAATGTCATCTGGACGCAGTAATACATCGACAGTGCTGCCCGCAGGCCAGTTGTAGGCACGGTTACCGCGGATTACGCCAAGTTCAGTTTGTACGCTGTCATTGGTGAGCATTTGCCCACGAATAAAGTAGCCTTGACCGACAAAGCTGGCAACAAAGGGCGTCAATGGTTCGTGGTAGAGATTAAAAGGTGAGTCCCATTGTTCGAGACGGCCTTTATTAAACACACCAATACTATCGCTCATGGCAAAGGCTTCTTCTTGGTCATGGGTGACCAAAATTGCACTGGTGCCACGGTGTTTAAGGATGTCGCGAACTTCTTGGCTTAAACGGCGGCGCAATTCGCCATCCAAGTTAGAAAAAGGTTCATCGAGCAACAGTAAGCGCGGTTCAGGTGCTAAGGCACGGGCTAAGGCCACGCGTTGTTGCTGACCGCCGGACAGTTCATGGGGATAGCGTTTACCCAGATCGCCGAGCTTGACCAATTCCAATAGTTCTTGGGTAATACGCTCCACATTGGGGTGTTTGCGAATGCCAAAGGCAATGTTCTTCTCAACACTCAGATGGGGAAACAGTGCGTAATCTTGGAACACCATACCAATGCGGCGTTTTTCTGGGGCTAAAGTAAATTTCGGTCGTGAAATCACCTCACCAGCCAAAGTGATTGAGCCTTTTAAAATAGGTTCAAAGCCGGCAATAGCGCGCAGAGTGGTGGTCTTGCCGCAGCCGGAAGGACCGAGCAGGCAGCCAATGTCACCGCTATTAAGGTGCAGATTTAACTGCTGCACTATCGGTTGATCGGCATAGCCACAACTGAGATCAGTGAGACTTAATAACAACCCGTTCTTATCCATGTTGGTACAGCGCTGGATTGATTAAAAACTCAAGCAAGGCTTTTTGCGCATGCAAACGGTTTTCAGCTTGTTGCCACACCACTGCACGGGGATCATCGAGCACATCCAAACTGACTTCCTCGCCACGGTGCGCAGGCAAACAGTGCATCAGCAGTACATCATCGGCAGCCAAGTCGAGTAGCTCTTTGCTGACTTGGAAGGGACGAAACTCGGCCATGCGCGCTTGCGCTTGATCTTCTTGGCCCATCGACGCCCACACATCAGTGCTGATCAAGTGAGCACCTTGCACCGCTTGCTGCGGATCATCAGTAATACTGACACGCTCACCCGCCCACGCCACTAATTGCGGGTCAGGTTCATAGCCTTTAGGGCAAGCAATGCGTAAGTTAAAGTCAAACTGCACCGCAGCTTCGATATAGGAGTTGCACATATTATTGCCATCACCGATCCACACCGCGGTTTTGCCTTGAATCGCACCGCGTAGCTCAGTAAAGGTTTGCAGGTCAGCAAGTAACTGGCAAGGGTGTAAATCATCGGATAAACCGTTGATCACTGGCACCGTTGCGTGCTTAGCAAACTCCGTCAAAGTGGCATGGGCAAAGGTGCGGATCATCACCGCGTCAAGCATGCTCGACATCACAATGGATGAGTCAGCCAGTGGCTCACCGCGGCCCAGTTGGGTGTCACGCGGTGATAAAAAAATCGAATGACCACCTAGGTGAAACATGCCTGCTTCAAAAGACAGACGGGTGCGCGTTGAAGCTTTTTCAAAAATCATCCCCAAGACGCGGCCTTTAAGAGTTTCCTGCGCTTGTCCGGTTTGGCGCTGGCGCTTGAGTTCAATGGCGCGCTGGATGATCAGCTGTAATTCTGTAGGAGAGCAATCCGTTAGTGACAAGAAGTGTCTAACGCTCATATTTTATAACCTTGATGAATGCTGAGGTATGCAAGTGCGGCATAAAAAACAGTAAAACCGCTACGGCTAAATAACATAAGCCCCGAATCTTATAAGGTAAAGGGGGCTCTGTGCAAACGCTGGCAAGCCTGCGCTTAGTAATCATACTTGGTGAGCCTGCTGGCTCGCTGTGAAAATAGCGCAATCGCGCAGAATTGGCTTAGATAAAGTCAATTGCTTGATTTGAGTTAATCTAAAGCAGAGCGTAACGCTAGGTTTTAGGCTAGAATACGCGCCAGGTGCCCAGCAATGAATGGGTGTAATGACTAAAATATGTGTCGAGGTGGATTGTGGATATCATCGAAACGATTAAAGAGCAGATCGAAAACAACGCGATTTTGCTGTACATGAAAGGTTCTCCAAACGCGCCGCAGTGTGGTTTCTCGCAGCGTGCGACCCAGGCTTTGATGGCCTGTGGCGAAAAATTTGCTTATGTTGATATTCTTGCAAATCCAGACATCCGTGCCAACCTGCCAGCTTATGCAAACTGGCCGACTTTCCCACAATTATGGGTCGATGGTGAGCTGGTTGGTGGTTGCGATATCATCACTGAGATGCATGAAAGTGGCGAGTTGGAAAAAATCGTTAAAGCTGCAGCGGCAAAAGTACAAGCTTAAACAGTACTCGGCAGTCTTAGACTGCGCGCCGGCTGAAGCAAAAAGCCCCTACTCAGAGATCTGGATAGGGGCTTTTTTATTGCCTGTGAACTGTGCGTTAGCAGTTAAGCGCTGTTACGCATCGCTTCAGTATTGCTCGTGGCATTAGCGCTGGCACGGTTTAGGGCGCTGAAGAACGCACGAATGCTAGCCGTGGTGATATTGCTATCAATACCGACACCAAATACTGGGCGTTGGCCTGGTAAGCGCAGCTCAATATAGGCTGCAGCTTTAGCATTACTGCCGCTGCCAATTGCGTGCTCGTTGTAATCCATGATCTCCACGGCAACAGGCAAACTAGCCACCAAGGCTTCCAGTGGGCCGTTGCCACAACCGCTCCAGCTTTTAACCACACCGTCAGCAGAGACTTCCGTGGTTAATGTGCAAATGCCGTCTTCTTCTTGTAAACGATGCTTCTGCAGGGCGTATGGGCTTAAGGCCTGCAAATACTCGCTGTCTAGTAAGGTGTAAATTTGCGCAGCCGATACTTCCAAGCCTGAGCGGTCGGTTTCCGCTTTAATCACTTGGCTAAACTCAATCTGCATACGGCGTGGCAATTGAATGCCGTATTCCTGCTCCAGCAAATAAGTGACGCCGCCTTTACCAGATTGGCTGTTGACGCGGATCACTGCCTCGTAGTCGCGGCCAATGTCAGCCGGATCAATGGGCAGGTAAGGGACTTCCCAAATACCGTCGACGTCGCGTTGGGCAAAGCCTTTGCGAATGGCATCTTGGTGCGAGCCGGAAAATGCCGTATGCACTAAGTCTCCCGCATAGGGATGGCGCGGGTGTACGGGCAGTTGATTGCATTCTTCGACAACTTTACGCACCGCATCAATATCAGAAAAGTCCAACTTTGGATCAACGCCATGGGTGTACATATTTAAGGCTAAGGTGACTAAGTCAACGTTACCAGTGCGCTCACCATTGCCAAACAAGCAACCTTCAACACGGTCAGCGCCGGCCAATAAGCCTAATTCGCTTGCAGCCACGCCAGTGCCTCGGTCGTTATGGGTGTGCAGGCTAATGATCACGTGCTCGCGGTAATCAATATTGCGCGCAAACCATTCAATTTGGTCGGCATAGACATTGGGTGTGGCAACTTCGACTGTGGCAGGCAAATTCAAAATCACTTTGTTATCGGCGCTGGGTTGCCATACATCCAACACCGCATTGCACACTTCAACGGCAAACGGAGTTTCCGTGGCGCTGAAGGTTTCTGGTGAATATTCAAAGGTCCATTGGGTTTCCGGTTGCATGGCCGCGTATTTTTGAAACAATTGTGCTGCATGCACGGCGATGGCTTTTACACCGGCTTTGTCTTGGTTGAAGACAATGCGACGGAACGCAGGTGAAACCGCGTTGTACATGTGGACAATGGCTTTAGGTGCGCCTTTTAATGATTCAAAAGTGCGCGCAATCAAGTCTTCACGAGCTTGGGTTAGCACCTGAATCGTGGTGTCCTCAGGAATATGTCCGTCTTCGATCAACAAGCGCACAAAGTCGAAATCGGTTTGCGAGGCAGACGGGAAGGCCACTTCAATTTCTTTCACGCCAACCGCCACTAAGGTTTTAAAGAAGCGCAGTTTTTTTTCAGGGCTCATTGGCTCGATCAGCGACTGGTTACCATCACGTAAATCCGAACTGCACCAAATCGGTGCATGGGTAATGGTTTTATTTGGCCAGGTACGATCCGGTAAATTCAATACAGGATAGGCGCGGTATTTAGTGGCTGGGTTACTCAACATTGGCATGAGTTGATCCTTAATCGAAGTCAATGAAATACAACATGGCTTTAGCGCATACTCTGTGTGGTTATTTGCTCAATAGGGCGCGCGATACTGCATGTGGGCTGGAGTAAATCTATGTTTGCAGGTTTTTTATTGCAAGTAATGTTTTTAAATTGGTAGAAGTCATCTTTTTATTGTTTTTTATTGATTTTTTGTTGCTTTATTTTTAAGTTTTTAGGTTTTTATTGTTGATGGTGTTTTTCTGCGACAGACTGCCGCGCTAGTTGTACGCTGATTTGTGTGATCATTTATCAGCGATAATTTTTACTGGGATAGGGATGGAAGTAATGGAGTATCGGGCTTGATTAAGCAGGGGCGTAATCACGGCATAGCGATTTGGCTTGGCTTATTTGCCATGCTGATGATCCATGTCGGCCCGCTTATTTCCGGTACTCAAGCATTAATCGAGATGGATGCAGCAGTTGTCCATTCTGCATCTTCTCTGCACGAGCGGGCCACGCCCGCGATAATGCATTTACCCTTAGCGTCAAATACAGAGCATCACCAGCACTCTAATATGCCGCTTGCCGAGACCGTTCATGCAAGCGAGCACGCCGAGCATGCTGTTGATTACCACGCGCTCATGGGGCATCAACCGGCGCCTGCTGGCACCCCGCAATGGTTGGCTAATTTAGAAATGTGTGGCTACTGTGACTTATTAACAGTCAGCCCGCCTTTGCTGTTAGCGCTATTGCTGGCGCTGCCTGTGGTGCCGCCAGTGCAATGGTTAGTTGTACTGCCGACACCGCCACGCCCTTTGCCAGCCGTGCACAGCCTGCGCCATCCGCGCGCACCTCCGATCCATCTGTTTACTTAAATCAAACGGGTCACAGGCCCGTGACTTAATTTAAATAAATGATGGATGCCAATATGTATACCAATCGTATTCGAGGCGTTGCTTCGTCGCGTCAAGACAATGCTTTCAAGTTGAAGCCGTTGTCGCAGGGCTTAGCGGTGGCACATGCCGCTCTGCTGGGCTTTGCAATCTGCGTGCCGCTGCAAGCCAGTGCTGCCGATGAGCAAGAGGCTGCACAGTTAGCACCGATGGTGATCACCGGTGTGGCGCAGCAGTCGCCGATTAAAGTTGTCACTGATCCGCGTATTCCACGCCAGCCGGTACCGGCCAGCGATGCGGCCGATTATCTGAAAACTATTCCAGGTTTCTCTGCCGTGCGTAGCGGTGGCGTTAACAGTGATCCAGTGTTTCGTGGGATGTTTGGCTCGCGGATTAAACTGCTGACCAATGGCGGTGAAATGCTCGGTGCGTGCCCCAGTCGTATGGACTCGCCTAGCTCGTATATCAGCCCGGAAACTTACGATAAGTTGACTGTGATTAAAGGGCCGCAAAGTGTCCTTTGGGGGCCTGGTGCATCAGCGGCGACGGTTTTGTTTGAGCGCGAGCCGGAAAACTTTGAAGAGCCCGATTACCGTTTAAACAGTAGTGTTCTAGTCGGCTCTAATCGTCGTTTTGATCGCAGCATCGATGGTGCGGTGGGCAGTCGTGAAGGGTATGCGCGGGTGATAGCGAATGCTTCCAAGGCACATGACTACAATGATGGTAATGGCGATCGCGTGCCGTCACGTTGGAGTAAGTGGAATACCGACCTGATTTTAGGCTGGACGCCAACTGACGATACCTTGTTGGAGCTGACCGCAGGTACCGGTGATGGTGAATCGCGTTACGCAGGCCGTGGTATGGATGGCACGCAGTTTGATCGGGAAAGTTTAGGTTTGCGCTTTAAACAAACCAATTTGACCGATACGTGGACTGCCTTAGAAGCGCAGGTGTATTACAACTACGCTGATCATGTGATGGACAACTACAAGCTGCGTACGCCAAATCCCAATGATGTGATGATGCCCATGCGCTCGCCTATGGCCAGTGCGGTTGATCGCCGTACTTTGGGTACTCGAATCAGCGGTACTTGGCAGTGGGATGCTGTCGAAGTGGTCGCTGGTGTTGATGCGCAGAAAAATGAACACCGTGCTCGCAAAGGGCCGGGCGATAGCTACAAGAATATGGCTTGGGCCAAAGATGCTGAATTTAAGCAGTATGGTCTGTTCAGTGAGCTAAGCTGGAATGTGGCCGATGGCGAGCGTTTGATTAGTGGCGTGCGTGTCGACCGCGCTTCAGCCACCGATACCCGTGCTCAGCTCTGTAATATGATGGGTATGGCTTGTCGAGCTAATCCAACCGCTGATAAAGAGCGCAATGAAACATTACCCAGTGGTTTTGTGCGTTATGAGCACGATATGCAGGCAATTCCAGCGACGACTTACATTGGTTTAGGTCATAGTCAGCGTATGCCAGATTACTGGGAGCTCTTTTCGGCCACCAGCCAAGTCGGTAACCCGACTGCCTTCGCATCAACCAATCCAGAAAAAACCACGCAAGTGGATTTTGGTATTCAGTACAGCCGAGGCGCTGCTGAATTGTGGGCGTCTGGTTATGTCGGGCAGGTGCGTGATTACATCATGTTCAGTTTTAAGCCAGGCATGAACCCTAATCACACCATTTCTGCAGTCGATAATATCGATGCTCGGATTATGGGTGGTGAGTTGGGTGGTTCGCACCGTTTTGCACCCCATTGGAAAGCTGATCTGAGCTTGGCGTATGCCTATGGCAAGAACAGTTCTGATGGTCGTGCGATGCCGCAAATTCCACCTTTGGAAGCACGCTTTGGCTTGAGTTATGAGCAAGGCGATTTCAGTAGTGCCGCCTTATGGCGCGTGGTAGCTGCACAAAACCGTATAGATGATCGTGAACGTGGCCGCGGCAACGTCGTCGGTAAAGACTTTGGCCCAAGCTCAGGCTTTGGCGTGTTCTCTTTGAACAGTGCTTACCGCTTAAGTCAGAACTGGAAAGTCAGTGCAGGTGTGGACAACCTGTTTGACAAAAATTACAGCGAGCACTTAAACCTAGCTGGTAACGCAGGCTTTGGTTACACCGATAACGCCACGCGTGTTAACGAGTCAGGTCGTACCTGGTGGACACGGGTCGATATGAGCTTTTAAACACGCTGAAAGTGGTCAATGCCTAGCGTTGATCGCTGCTGTAAAGCGGTCGTTATCAGCCACAAGTGCGCGAACAGTGGTATAGGGACATACGGGCAGCACTGGATGCGCCAAGTGGCAATGCCGACTGAGAATTTACAGCAATAAACAGAAAAGGGCTTGCGTCGACGCTGGACACGTCAGGCTCAAGCCCTTTTTAAATGCTAATGATTAATGGCTAAAAAAAAGCAACAAAAAAACGGCACAAGCAATGGGCTTGTACCGTATTTAAGTCTGTTACGCAGCAGTGTATGAGTTAGCGGGCGCGGTAAGTGATGCGACCTTTGCTTAAATCATACGGCGTGATTTCAACGCGAACTTTATCGCCGGTTAAAATGCGAATATAGTTTTTGCGCATTTTTCCAGAAATATGCGCAGTAACGACGTGCCCATTTTCTAACTCCACACGGAACATGGTGTTAGGCAGGGTGTCGACGACAGTGCCTTCCATTTCGAAGCTGTCTTCTTTCGACATGCAGTAAAATCCTCAAAATACAATAAAAAACCTGACGCTTAAAACACATTCAGGCAAAAGCGGCGGGTATTATGCCGTATTAAGTCAGAAAAGGCCAAATATCGATTGGTAATAATATTATGAGCTGAGACCTGCTCGTTGTTTGCTCAGCAATCTATGCAGGAAGCGGCTGCCATTCTTCATCAATAAAGCCTTCCAGGGGCTGGTATTGAGTTTTGTAACTCATCTTTTGGCATTCTTTAATCCAGTAGCCCAGATAGAGATAGGGCAAGTCCAGTCGCAAGCTTTCTTGGATCTGCCATAAAATTGCATAGCGACCAAGGCTGCGGCGCTTGTCATCAGGATCAAAAAACGTATACATCGCGGATAAACCAGTGGGCAGCACGTCAGTCGCAGCCACGGCGAGCAATTGCCCGTTTAAACGAAACTCGTAAAAGCGTGCAAAAGCTAAATCAGAGGTTAAAAAGCTTTGAAATTGCTCAATGGACGGCGGGTACATGTCGCCGTCAGCATGACGTTGCTCAATGTAGCGTTGGTACAGCGCATAATGCTCAGGGCTAAAATCAGTGCCAACCAGTTGCACTGTCAGGTCTTGATTGCGGCGAATGATTTTCTGCTGAGCGGCTGACGCAGTAAAAGCGTGCACGGGAATACGTACCGATACGCAAGCGTTGCAGTCAATGCAGTGTGGGCGATAGACATGTGTCGCGCTGCGGCGAAAGCCTTGTGCAATAAGCTGGCTGTATAAGTCTGCGGTGACGGGTTCGGCGGGGTCAATAAAAATTGAACCGGCGCTGCGCTGCTCTAAATAGCTGCAAGGGTGCTCTTGGGCAAGATAGAGCTGTAAGGTTTTCATAGCGCAAGGGTGCTCGTAGTAATCGCAGGCGTGAGCCATTGCATGTCGGTATTTATGTCTAAATGCTGAGTTAAATATTCAGAGAACTCGCTGCGGCGAATGCTTTCTGCGCCGAGACTGATTAAGTGTGCGGTTGGCATTTGACAGTCAATCAGCACAAAGCCAGCTGCTTTGAGCGCGCTGACCAAGGTCACAAAGCCGACTTTAGAAGCGTTACTGGTACGACTAAACATTGATTCGCCAAAAAACAGCTGGCCAATAGCAATGCCGTACAAGCCGCCAACCAATTGATCCTGTTGCCAAACTTCCACCGAGTGGGCGTGGCCTTGTGCATGCAAGGCAAAATAGGCAGCTTGCATCTCGCTGGTAATCCAAGTGCCATCTTCATCTTTGCGTGGTTCGGAGCAGGCATGGATCACATCGGTAAAGTTGCGGTCAAAGGTCACGCTAAACAGATCGCTGCGTAAAACCTTGCGTAAACTGCGGGAGATATGCAGATTATTCGGCAATAAGACCGTACGCGGATCAGGTGACCACCAGAGCAATGGCTGGCCATCCTGATACCAAGGGAAGCAACCATGGCGATAGGCTGCCACTAAACGCGCAGCGGATAAGTCGCCGCCAGCTGCCAGTAAACCATTGGGTTCGCGTAGCGCTTTGTGCAGTGGTGGAAACTTTAGAGAGGCGCGATTGAGCCAAGTAATCATAAAAACCTTTATAGGGCAGCAGAGCGCTAATAAACGAAAATGTACATAATTAATCTGCTATTAAGATAGGCTAATTTGACGAAAAATTCATGCGTAGAGCGAATGCAGCACAGTCTCAATGGCTAAAGATGAAATAACCCGCTTAAATCCGTACAATGGCGCGTTGTTGAATGTTTTTTGTGATTCTATTTTTTTGATGAGCCTTAATGTAGCAAGGCCGTGCAGGACGCTTTTTTGAAGAACCCAACACAAACTCAAACCTCGGATAAACATACTTGGCAGGAACAGGCTCAATTACGCTTGAAAGAAGGCGTGCTGATCCTCTTGGCCGTGCTGTGTATTTATTTATGGATGGTGTTATTGACCTTTGATGTCAATGACCCAGGCTTTACGCAGAGCGTCAGCCAACAAGACACAGCCAACAATGCCGGTGGGCAGATTGGCGCGTGGATTGCTGATGTGTTGTTTAGCGTGTTGGGCTATTTTGCTTGGCTGTTTCCTTTAGTGTTGATGCTTAAGACAGTTTTGGTTTTCCAGAACCGCTACCAGCCAATGGTTTGGAATGGCTGGTTGTTTGCACTGCGTGCATTTGGTTTTATTTTATTGCTGTGTTCCGGTGCTGCGCTGACCCATGTGCATTTTCCGTTACCTGAAATTACTCCGAAGAACTTTAATATCCTTGGCGAAACCTTGGGTGAAGCCTTAACTGCTGTGCTGAATATCGAAGGAGCAACCCTGTTATTGCTGGCCTGCTTCTTGTTTGGCTTGACGGTCTATGCCAATTTTTCTTGGTTTAAGGTTATGGAAGGTGTGGGAGCGCTGACTTTACGGGCTGCTGAGGCAGTGAAGTCGTTCGTACAGAAAGTCTGGGACAACGCGCAAACCCGCAAACAAACCAAACTCAAACTGCGTGAAGTTGATGAGCAAGTCAGCCAAGTCACCGGCTCTTTGCGTGCCGATAAGGTCGAGCAAGCGCGTGTGCGTGATCGTGTATTAAAACGCGATGAAGCCTTGGCGCAACATGTCAGCGCCCGCGAAGGCCGTCGTGAACCAGTGATTGCCGCACCGAGTGCCGCGCAAGCAGCACCTGCGCCGAGCAAACGTGTGCAGAAAGAAAAACAAGCACCACTGTTTGTCGACAGCGCGATTGAAGGTACTTTGCCGCCATTAGCTTTGCTGGATAAAGCTGAAAAGAAAAAACCAAGTTATTCCGAAGAGTCACTGCAGGCCATGTCGCGCTTGTTAGAGATCAAGCTGAAAGAGTTCGGTGTAGAAGTGCAGGTTGACTCCGTGCATCCAGGTCCTGTGGTCACGCGCTTTGAAATACTTTTGGCGCCAGGGGTAAAAGTCAGCCGCATTACTAACTTAGCCAAAGACTTGGCCCGTTCTTTAGCGATGATCAGTGTGCGAGTGGTGGAAGTGATTCCAGGAAAAACCACAGTGGGCATTGAGATTCCTAACGAAGATCGGCAAATTGTTCGCTTCTCCGAAGTGCTAGAAACAACTGATTTTGATGAAGCTAAATCCTGCGTCACCATTGCGTTGGGGCATGATATTGGTGGTCATCCAGTGATTGCAGATTTGGCAAAAATGCCGCACTTGCTGGTAGCAGGTACCACGGGTTCAGGTAAGTCGGTTGGTGTTAACGCGATGATTCTATCGGTGTTGTTTAAGTCCACACCGGAAGAAGCACGCTTGATTATGATTGACCCGAAAATGCTTGAATTGTCGATCTATGAAGGCATTCCGCATTTGTTATGCCCAGTCGTCACCGATATGAAAGAAGCCTCCAATGCGCTGCGTTGGTGTGTGGCAGAAATGGAACGTCGCTATAAGCTGATGTCAGCGATGGGCGTGCGTAACTTGGCGGGTTTTAATCGTAAAGTTAAAGACGCGCAAGAAGCCGGTACACCATTAGAAGACCCATTGTTCCGTCGTGAAAACATTGATGATGAAGTACCGCATTTAAGCAAGTTACCGACCATTGTCGTGGTGGTCGATGAGTTTGCCGACATGATTATGGTGGTCGGTAAGAAAGTTGAAGAGCTGATTGCACGTATTGCGCAAAAAGCCCGAGCAGCAGGTATTCACTTGATTCTCGCCACTCAGCGGCCATCCGTTGATGTGATTACCGGCTTAATTAAGGCTAATAT
>QXGG01272602.1_pt1 | contig 11611 bp, 6 predicted proteins | sample 1982491 | NCBI WGS metagenome assembly QXGG01 (sample SAMN09924614, study PRJNA488089) | Wastewater metagenome, whole genome shotgun sequencing project. | isolation source: South African research farm wastewater | place: South Africa: Irene, Agricultural Research Council, Animal Production Institute... | reverse complement strand
TTGTTGTACTTCGGATATTATAAAATCTTTCATTCTGTACTTTTAAATTTCTACTAACAAATATAACAAATAACTGCAAGGCTTTAGTAAATCTGCTAGATTTAAGAATAGGATTAATGCATTCTAACTATAACAGATAAGAATTCATTAGGTTTAACACCAACTCACCAAATATAAAACAAATACGGTCTAACCTCGAATAGGTTAGACCGTATTTGTTTTATTTGTAGGACAAGATCTAGTCGTTTAACTCGCCTAACTCATCATTTGCATTAACTTCTTTATCTGGTAAACGGTAAATGAATAGCTTATCGTTTGCAGGAACTTCCATTTTTGTAGAGACATTATGATTAGTAGATTTAGTTCTATTTAATCCCTCTCCACGACGCTTCATATCTAACAAACGAGTTCCTTCACCCCACATCTCAATTCTCTTTTGAGTTTTAATTTCATCTAGAAGATCTTTACCTTGAGTTGAGTATTGAGGATTACGGGTCTTTACAACCTGCTCAAGCATTGTACGTGCTTCTTCCTGCTTACCATCGTTATAAAGAGCTTCCGCTGCAATAAAGTACATTTCAGCTACACGAAGATAGATATAATCAGATGCAAATACTTCCCCCTTGCCTAAAGATCCAACGTCAACAAATTTCTTTTGAATATATTTTCTATAAGGGTAGTGAGGATTATCCTCTGGCAGAGAAATACCAAACCAGTCTTTTCGCACATCTGCATCAGGAATTTCAGATAATAGCTCACTTGCAACCATTTTATAATTACCTAAATTTCCTCCATATCCAGGGCTATAAGGATCCATATGACTCATAAAAGATGCATAAAATGTATTACTTTCTTTATCAATAGCTGATCCCCATAATACTTCAGAAAGATCTAAACTATTAAAGCCAGACAATAAATCATCTTTGGATGTCATTAAAGCACCTCCAGCTATTGCCAATTTAGCATACTTTACAATCTCTGTTTTCTGATTCGGATAATCATTTACAAACTCGAGAACTTTTGCATAAATAGCGGCAGCAGAATACTCATTAATTTGAGATTTATCAGGACTTGAAGCAGTTTTTCCTTCTAGTAATTTATACCCATAATCAATATCTGCAATAATCTGTGTATACACATCTTTTACAGGAGCACGACTTAAGATAATTTCAGTCTCCGTATAAATAGGGATACCTGGTTTGTCTTTATTCCACTCATAAGGCTGTTGATACATATTAATCAGCCAAAAATAAGCATAGGCTCTCAATACATAACTCTGAGCCACCATGTTAACTAAGACATTTTTATTAGCAATCTCTTCATCAGTATTGGCGGGTATATCATCAATCATTCCCACTTTTTTTATTATCTCATTTGCACCATTGATAATTGCATAGAATTGCTGCCATGTAGAGTTTGATCGACGATACTTAGAACCACGGTTATCTAAGTCATAATCAAACACAAAAAAACCAGATGTTTTGTATGCAATATCATCAGTCATCAAATCCATTGCAAGTTGAAGAGCTTTTAATCCAAAGTCATCATGACTTGCTTGTGCTTCAGGAGCAAACACGTTTTTGTAATTTCCTGATAGAAATCCTTTTAGTTTATTCGGATCACGTGCTATTTCTTTGCTTATCTGATCTGAAGAAGCGTTCTCGTTAATATCAGTATCAAGGAAACTGCTAGAGCAACCTACCATCAATAAGGGTAAGACTGCAAGTATAATATATTTAATCTTTTTCATTTAAGTATACTGTTAGAAGTTCAATTTTAAACCTACAGAAATCGTACGAATTGCCGAGTAATTTGCTGCTGAATAGCCATAAACATACTGACGGGGATCCATACCTTTTCTTTTAGATGCTAATGCCACATTATCTGCAGAAAGATAAACTCTTGCACTATTAGCAGTTATTGCTCTTACCCACTTGGTTGGGAAAGTGTAACCAAAAGTTATATTTCTTAGATTAAAGAAAGAGGCATTTGTCAAAAATCGAGTTGATTGACTATTCGCTGTTTGTGATGCATTTAGAATTGGCACATTAGTCTTAGAGTTCTCTGGAGTCCATGAGTTTAGAATGTCTTTATGCCAGTTAGATCCTTGGCGATCGCCTGCATGCATAAATGAAGCATACATGCTATCATACACCTTACCTCCTATTTGATAGTTAGTTGAAACTGAAAAATCAAAGCCTTTATAAGATAATGTTGTGTTAATAGCACCTTGAAAATCAGGTAAAACTGATCCTTTGTCATAATCAGTAGCAGATTCATAATCAGAAGTTACTGTTTTAATCTTTTTACCATTTTCATCTACTGAATCCATATACCATAGAGCTACACCTGTATCCGAATCGACCCCAGCATAATCTTTCATATAAAGATCATAAATAGACTTACCCTCCATTAATCTAAACATGCTACCAGTACCATGAATAATCCCTTTCTCGCGTTTATTCTCTGGTAATCTCAATATCTCATTTTTATAGTGTGTACCATTTAAAGACAAAGTCCACGTGAAATCTTCTGTCATGATAGGAGTTGCACTAATATTGAATTCAACACCCGTGTTCTGCATATCTAATAAGTTCATAGGGACATACGATATACCTGAAGAAATTGGATAAGGCATATTATAAAGCATATCCGAAGTCTTCTTAAAGAAATAATCCAACTCCACTTTTAATCGGTTATTGAAAAATCCACCCTCAATTCCCAGATTGAAATTTTTACTAGTTTCCCAAGTTAATCTTTCATTTCCTCTATAAGTTTCCACTAGACTAAAATCACCACTATTATTGGATACACTATACTGTTGCAAATAAGGTTGATAAACAACGTTACCAGACGTATCAAGAATTCCATCATTACCTTGAGTACCATAACTAGCACGAAGTTTTAAATCAGACAACCATTCAACATCTTGTAAGAATTCCTCTTGAGTCATTCTCCATGATGCTCCTAAAGACCAAAATGTTCCTTGTCTACGACTGGGGTGAAATTTAGAGGATTTGTCAGAACGAATACTTCCTGAAAAATAATATGTATTATTATAATCATAATTAACACGACCAAAATAACTATCCATTGTATGTTTCTGAGTAAAAGAACTCATATCAGACATTGTTATAGCATTATTAAATTCAGGATTGCCCACCACGTAGAAGTTATATTTATGAGCATACTCATATCTATACTTAAACGAATAAGCTTCATGCCCAAGCATTACATCTACACTATGTAAGTCAAACGATTTGTTATAATTCAAGATTTGGTTAAACGTGATTGTCTCAGTTCGATTATTTGTTTTATAAGTTCTACCTCCAACTTTAGCAGCATCACCATAGAGTGGATTCATATGATCAGTTCGACCTTGAACCATCAAATCGTAACCCATATTGGCTGACAATTTAAAATCATTCAAAAAGTTCACATACATAGAACCACGACCACTGAAGTTGTCATTGAGAGTTTCGTGCACATCAAGTCCTGAAATTGCTGCAGGATTTTGATTACTAAAGCTACCAAGACGAGTACTATATTCTCCATCCCCAAAATCATAAATAACACCATTCTCGTCATGGAGTTTGTTACCTTCTCTATCATAAGCATAAACTGGATAAATAGGAGATACAGATTGAGTGAAAAAGAATGCATTCGAGAAATTACTTAAGCTAGCACCTTGTGATTGACCAGCATTTATTTCACCTCGAGCATATGAAAGACTTCCGTCAACACCAAAGTGTTTATTTACTTCATGAGTAATGTTAGCACGACCAGAAAAACGTTGAAAGTCAGTACCCTTCAAGATACCTTCGTCACTTAAGTAACCGAAGGAGAGGAATTGTTTAGTCTTTTCACTTCCACCTTGAAAGCTTACATTATACTCTTGTCTTAAACCTGTATGCATAACGGCATCAGACCAATTATCACTATGAATTAATGGAGCATTTGACACCTGTCCATTAGGAGTTACCATTTGGTCATTAGGTACACCAATAAATGGATTATAACCAAGACTACTAATCAAGTCTTCAGAAGCAGATTCAGCTGTCCCTTTAGGTTTGTTTTTTAATACATTCCAAGTAGATAAGACAAACTGACGAGGATCCTTCATTATATTGTATTCAGGAACAGCTCTTTGGTTAATCCCCCAACGAGCCTCAACATCTACACTGGATGAACCAGCTTTTCCTTTTTTAGTTGTAATCATAATCACACCATTCGCAGCACGAGAGCCATAAAGTGCCGCTGACGCTGCATCTTTCAAAATTGAAAGACTCTCAATATCATTCGGGTTAATCGCATTTACAGCAGATTCATCATAGGGCATCCCATCTACTACATAAAGCGGTGCAGAAGATGCACTAAACGAACCAATACCACGAATACGTATTTTTGCATTTGAACCTGGCTGTCCACTTGTATTAATAACTTGAACACCTGGGGCAGCACCTTCTAGAGCTTTTGAAACTGAAGAAACTTGCATTTTAGTTAACTCATCACCCTGAACCGTAGCTGCTGCTCCTGTGAATGATGATTTCTTTGCTGTACCATAGGCTACAACCATCACTTCATCCAAGGCCTTGGTATCTGATTGTAAGACAATTCTCATTGAAGGTTTAATAGGCAACACTACAGACTTCATACCAATATAAGACACTTCAATATGCTTGGCAGAAGTTGGAGCATTCATTAGTGTAAAATTCCCATCAATATCAGTAATTGTCCCCATAGAGGTACCCTGAACCAATACACTAGCTCCAATAATAGGCAAGCCATCATCCTCAGAACTAACAACTCCTGTTATTTTCTGAGTTTGAGCTATTGTAACTCCTACACCTATTAGTATGTAGGCAAAAAACATCATCATTTTTTTTCTCATAACTTTTCGTTTAAAAGTCTTTCTTTTAATTAACCTTTTCTTGTGTTCATAAATCTAACACATTGCAAAATTATTAAAAAATACATACTTGTCAACTTTTTATAGTTAAAAAGAGCGTTAAGCTACAATTTATGACAAATAAACAACATATATCTATTATTTATATGCAAAAACCGTATTTTAATTAATACCACATTAAAATACAATCAATAAAATAATCACATTTATCACATCATTAAATTACATCACGACACTTATGAAGCAACTATTGAATATTAACTTACAGATTGCTATATTAATAGCATAACTAAACAGTTAAATTATGAATCTATACACTAAAATACAACGACTAAGGTTACAGCTGTTTAAATACAATAACACAGTCCTATAAAAAAGTCAAGTAGGCTATCAGAATAAACTGAACAACCTACTTGACTTACATAAAGTTATGAGAGGAGTGGATTCCTGTTTCTTAGTAACCTGGATTTTGTTGACCTCTCAAGTTTGGATTAACATTTACCTCACTCACAGGAAGCGGCAAGAGTGTTCTAAAATAAGTTCTATCAAACTTTTGAGACTCGGGAATCAAGATATAGTGTAGTTGCATATCGTTTTGATCGGTATAACGAACTACTGTTTCATTATTACGCATCGCATCAAAGAAGCGTTGTCCCTCACCTACAAGTTCTTTTCTTCGCTCTATACTAATACGTGCTAGCGTAGCATCGGCTTGACTAATAGGAGAAGCTGTAGGATTGGCACGAAGATGAATCACATTCAAATAAGCAGCAGCTTTATCACTTATACCAAGCTTAGCGGCAGCCTCGGCAGCAATTAGATAAACTTCAGATAAACGCATCATCGGTAAGCTGTTTAATCGTACATCGCCGTTAGCTTTGGGGAATTTATTAACGAAGATAGGAGTTTTACCGTATTGCTCAATAAGGTCTTCATTGGTTTGAGGCGCTATCAAAATACCATTACGCACATCGTCTGGATCACTACCTAACATATTAATGAAAGACTGAGTAGCGATCAAATCGGCATACCCTTCTTCGTACATCAAGTAAGCAATTCCTTCACGGTCGGTCCAATCACTAGAGTTTTTGTTGATAACTTCAAATAGCATCTCTTTTCTTCCTGTATCTTTAGTATTCCAACCATCAACATATTCTTCGGCTGTCCAAAGCTCATAAGGAGAGTTTTCCAAAACATCTTCAGCAGTTGTTAGGGCCTGAGTGTTATCCTCTTTATATAGGTAAACCTTAGAAAGCAAAGATTTAACATACCAAGAGTTTACATATCCATAGTTCTTTGTGGTTTTTAGACCACCCAAGTCCAACGACGCTTTTAGGTCAGATATCACTTGGTCATAAACTTCAGCTACAGTATTTCTTTTAGGTAAAGCATTTAGCTCTAAAGGAGTCAAAACAATAGGAATCCCAAGGGATGCCCCATTATCTACACTGTAGGGTGCTCCGTATAATTTGCAAAGATCAAAGTGAACCAAAGCACGAATAGCAAGAGCTTCCGATTTCAAACCATTCAATTGGTCGACTGTGGCATCAGGAATCTTATTCTCTTCTACAGCCTGAATAATCCGATTAGCTCTACGAATCACATTGTAAGGAATCTCCCAAATAACAGGAGCATTGTCCAATACATACTTCATTTCATAAGTCGAAGACGTACGTAAGTTTTGCGCTCTTGCTTGCATATCTTCACCACGCACATCACCTGTATAGAACATACGTGCACCATAATATTCTACTCGACTTGAACTTCCCTGAATTCCATCATAAAGACCATTAAGTGCAACCGTAGCAGAATAGTAATCTGTAATTGCTTTATCAGAAGGTACCGATGTACTTGGGTCAAGGTTTAACCAATTGTTTCCACATGCAGAAAGTGCTACCAGCATCAGTCCTAGCGTAATGGATTTATATATCTTTTTCATTTATTTCTTCTTTAAAAATTAAAAACCAATTTCTAAACCAAAGGTCACTGTTCTTAGTGCAGGATTTTCGAACATCACAAGACCATTAACTGGCACTTCTGGATCAACATATAGATCCTTTGATTTGAATGTCAATAGATTATTAGCAGAAGCGTATGCACGCAATTTGTTAATACCCCAAGCTCTTGTCAAATGCTTAGGTAAGCTATATCCCAAAGTGATATTTTTAAGACGGACATGGTTTGTCGACTTGATCCAACGTGAAGAGGTTGTTTCGCTGTTGTTGTAAGCAAACTGTGGTAACTTCGCATGATCACCTGGTTTTTGCCACATGTCAGAAAGCTTGTAATAAGATGGGATGTTTCCATCATAATGATCGCTTCCTCCATTACTTTGCAACCAACGAGCTGCATCCATCATGTGACCTCCAAAAGAATAAGTAAATGTAAAGTTCAAATCAATATCTTTCCAACTTACAAAGTTGCTAAACCCTCCTTGAACTTTCGGATTCGCATTACCCAAAATGACTTTGTTTGCTTCAGCCGAATTGGTTGTTATATTACCCGAACCATCATTTAGGTAGTAAGACTCTTTACCTGTTGCTGGATCAACTCCTGCATATTCATAACCGTAGAAAGAGTAGTAAGGCTTACCTACTTGATGAATTAAATATCTGCCCTCAACAATCTCAGACTGATCTCCATCAAGTTTAGTCAACTTGTTTTTATTATGACCCAAATTCAATGAGGTAGTCCAGTACCAATCGTCATTAGCAATGTTGGTCGATTTAATCTCGAACTCAAATCCTCTGTTACGCATAGAACCGATATTTTTCAATATAGTAGCCATACCTGTAGTTTGAGAAACAGGCTGATCAAGAAGCAAGTCTTTTGTATCGCGATTATACCAATCAAACCCAATAGATAATCTCTCCCAAAGAGTAAGATCAAGTCCGACATTTGTAGCGTAGTTTTTCTCCCATTTCAAGTCTGGGTTAAAAAGTCTAGTCTCAGAAGATCCTGGTTGTCCATTATAGTTAGCTCCGTAGCTGTATACTCCCAAGTACCCATAATAATCATCGGGCTGTGTACCATTAACACCATAAGAAACCCTAAGCTTTGCATCGGTGATAACATCACGTACACTCGACATAAAGTTCTCTTGAGTTAACCTCCAAGATCCCGAAACTGACCAAAAGTTACCCCAACGACTATCTGTTGATAATCTTGAACTACCATCACGACGATAACTAGTACTGAAATAATACTTATTGTCGTAGTCGTAGTTCAGACGACCTAGCATCGAAACCATTCTGGATTCGGATTTGGAGCTACTTGATCTTGATTCGGCAGCATTACCAATCTCTTCCAAATAACCAGGATAATTACTTCCATTAGCATAAACATAGTCGAGCTTGTAAGATTCTGTTTCAAATCCACCCAACACGTCAATCGCATGTTTCTCGGCAATCACCTTATTGTAGGTAAGCTGAGTTTGAGAAGTCCATTTGCTACGGTTCATCATATAGCGTTGGTAAACTCCTTTTGAAGCACTTCCATCTTTAGATCTAGGATCCCACCACACACGATTATTCGCTTGATTAAAGTCGTAATTAAATACTTCTTTTAGTCGCAGATTGTCCCAGATATTCCAAGTAGCAGAAGCTGTACTCAACGTACGAACGACAGAGTTTCTATCGTAATTATATTTCATAGTTTGTACGATATTCGCACCATTCAAAGCAGGAAAATAGGTACTAAATGAACCGTCTTCGTTATAAGGATAAGAAGAGGGAGAAGCAGTCATAGTAGCCACCATAATAGGACTAGCATACGAAGTACCTTCCGACATCTGATTTTGATTTGCATTCGAGATCATCGTATTGAAATCTAGAATTACACGATTAGCTGTATGAGAAATATTGGCCATACCTGTCATTCGCTCAAAACCAGAGTTACTAGTAATCCCTTCTTGTTTGGTATAAGATAGAGAAGAGTAAAATTGAGTTTTATCGCTTCCACCTTGTGCACTAACTTCGTAATTTTGGTGAAAACCATTTTTGAATAGCAGTTTTTTCCAATCGGTATAACCCGACCAAGGTTTTGCTGCATACTTATCAATATTATCATCAGCAAACTGAGTAGCATCAGCCATTGTTGGGTTTTTGCTGACATCGTTCATGTAGTTGTTAACTAAACCCACATAAAGTAATTCACGTCTATCTTCCCCATTTAAAACGGGACGATAATCAATAGCCATATTAGAGAAACCAAAGCTAGTTTTAGCATTGAAGGTGGTTTTACCCGAAGAACCCTTCTTTGTAGTGATTACAATTACACCATTGGCAGCTCTAGATCCGTACAGTGAAGCAGCAGCAGCATCTTTTATTACGGTCATCGACTCAATATCATTACTATTGAGAGTTGATAACAAACTGGTTCCCCCTTGAGAATAACCAAATCCACTCACATCGCCATTATACAAAGGAACACCATCAATAACATAAAGTGGCTCGTTACTGGCATTAATAGAACCCATTCCACGAATACGCACCGACTCTACAGAACCTGGTTGTCCAGAGGTAGAGGTAATTTGCACACCCGAGATCCCTCCGGCCAATTTATCTGCAACATTTAGAGCTGGCACATCCGCTAGTTTTTCAGTACTCATACTAGAAGCAGCACCAGTAAAGGATGATTTTTAAAAAGTACCATAACCCGTTACGATTACCTCATCTAAAACCTCCGCATCAGATACTAGCGTAATCTTCATATTCGGTGTAATAGTTACGGTCTGAGATTTCATACCAAGATAAGATACTTTTAATTTGGTGGCAGTTGCAGGAACATTAGTAATGTTAAAAAAGCCATCAAAATCTGTTATCGTACCAAGGGATGTACCCTCAACTGTAACTGCTGCCCCAATCACAGGCAACCCATCTTCCTCAGAAAGCACCACTCCTGACACTTTCTGATTCTGAGCTGAAGCTACTCCTAAGGATAATAGCAAACAACCCAAAAACATCATTAATTTTTTCATATCTACAAGTTTTTTTAGCCAACTCGTGTTAACCTTTTGCAATATTGACACAATTATCAAATCTCACAAGAAATCAAACAAAAAACTTTCTTAATGAGTATATTTTACGAAAAATACATACATATAGATATTAATACCACCCAAAACAACCAAAAGGTCAAAACAAATAATATTGAAAAAGAACCTTTTCGATAGATTAAATCACACTTTCAACTTAATTGCAGTTAAAATACATCTTATAGATACATTTATTAGTATATTCAACTAAATAGAATTTTAGTATATGTTATGATTTCACCTATAAAATCACTCGATAAACACAATACTTAAATAGCCGATTATAAGGGATAGAAACACTAATTAAACCACTAAAAAAAAATGTTACTAGAGTCATCTCTAGCAACATTTTTCAATTTGTTGATATAGTAAATTCTTATGCTACGTAGTAAAACAAAAAAGGCTATACAACATTAATTGTACAGCCTTCTCTATTCACAATTTATCAGTAACTCTTATTTAACTTGAATCACCAAGTATTTGCTTAGACTCCAAAAATATTTAGCATTAGTAATACTTAGTACGTATTCTCCCTTGCTGTTTTTTTCTAGGGTATATGAACCATCAGGATGAGAAGTCAAAATCTTAGCTGATTTAGAGTATAACTCAATGGTTTTAGTAGTACGAATATCAATTTCGGTAAAATAGTCCTTATTAAAGTCTTCAGTCAAAACTTCAGTAGATTTAAATAACCCACCACCAGCTAAGATTTTTTGATCTTTAAGCTCAGATTTAGTACCAAATACGAACCAAGCAGAATTAATGATTCTGTCTTGCTCTTCTACAGCCTCAGCTTTAGCATCGTTAGCCGCAGCAAGCGTTTCCACATCAGCAGCCAAATTACTAACAGCAGCATCAAGCTCTTGAATACGAATATTCTTAGAAGCAAGTTCTGCTTGCATCTCACCTATTCTGTTGGTCTTCTCAACCAACTCCGCCTTGAGCGATTCAAGTGTTTGAGCCAGGTTGGCTGATGCATTTTTGTTTCTCTTAAGCAGAGATTCAAGCTTTTCTATTTGAGATTTATTGTCCTCCATTGTTTTTGCAATGAATTCCATATCCTCTTTTATTTTCTGACGAGCAGTAGCTCCTTGTTCGATAATAGAACCACGTTGAAGATCTACACGGTTTTCCGCAATATTAATCTGACGGAATCCTTCTTGAATCTCATTAAACACTCCCCAAAACTCATTAAGCTCACTATCTTTTTCAGATAAGGCCAATGCTAAAGAGTCTTTCTCAGCTTGAAGCTTTTTCTTCTGACCAAAGTCACAAGCCGATAGACCTATAACGCATGCTAATAGTATAAACAAACTCTTTTTCATACAGTTATTCTTTAAATTTATCTTTTATTTTATTTTGATTTCCAGCTAATACTACTACAATTTCACCACGAGGTTCGCTTGAAGTAAAATGTGCAACAACCTCAGTTAGTGTTCCACGAATTGTTTCATTAAACATTTTCGAAATCTCTCTCGAAACTGACACTTGTCTTTCCTCTCCTACATATTCAATAAATTGAGTCAAGGTTTTAACCAGTCGATGTGGGGACTCATAAAATATGATTGTCCGAGGTTCATCTGCCAACTCTTTAAACCGAGTTTGTCTTCCCTTTTTCGGAGGTAAAAAACCTTCAAAACAAAAACGATCATTGGGCAACCCCGAAT
>QXGG01320615.1_pt1 | contig 11614 bp, 8 predicted proteins | sample 1982491 | NCBI WGS metagenome assembly QXGG01 (sample SAMN09924614, study PRJNA488089) | Wastewater metagenome, whole genome shotgun sequencing project. | isolation source: South African research farm wastewater | place: South Africa: Irene, Agricultural Research Council, Animal Production Institute... | reverse complement strand
TGTCGCCTCTAATTTGATAGAAGGGTATCTTTCTCCTAAAGAAGCCACAGGCTATTTTAGTTTTCTAACCGGCAAAGGGGGCTCGTCTCTGGGAGTTGAATCACTAGGAGAAGCATTCAACGTCGATCCTGAGGTACAGCTAATTGCTAGTCAAGACTGGAGATTGAATGCCATTGGAAATGAATATGAGAAAGTAATTGAAGCAAACAAAGTGGTGTCGAAGTTTCTATCAAGTAAGTCTACAACAGGAGGCGTGATTTCTGGTTTTGAAGACATCTTGAATGGTGTTGCTATGGCAACGGCAGCAACTGGATCTAATAAAAATAAATCTTTATATAATTACTCCACGCAGACTTGGTGGAAAAATCTCGAAGGGTGGACAGGATCGGATCCTGTATCATTCCAGTTTACATTTGATTTTGCATTGGGTCAGTATGGATTGTGGAATGCAAAGAAAGAAGTCGTAATCCCTATGCTTAACCTCATAGCAATGTTTTGCCCCTCTCTTATAGCCGACGGCAGCATGATAGGACCTACTGCCACCCCAACTGGAATGTTATATAATGTAATAGCTGGAACTCTCATGCCTGTTGTTGATCAGATTGAAGGCATCATTACTAGCAAAGACACTGAGGCAGTGACAAATTTTGTGGACTCTGCAAAATCCTGGATAGGGGGTACATTTAAATCGGGAGCTAGTGGGGGCGGCAATAAATTTACTGAAGTGGCAAATGGTATTGCGTCTTTGTTAGGGGGTATTACATCAGAGGCCGTGGGGCTGATATCAGATAAGCTCCTGGCAGTTTTAAAAGACAGTACCTATAATATTCAAATAGGAAATTTTATGAGCATTTCAAATTGTATCTGTACAGGAATAAATAGTATTGTATTTTCTAATAAGGTCGATGAAAACGGGTATCCAATATCAGGCAGCTTGAGCTTGTCATTGAAAGGAGTTATTCCCCCCACATTCTCCGGCACTCGCCAGGATTTGGTCACTCTGCGCTTTGGAGGATTTTAATGGACAGTCGATATCAGTATATGAAGGCTTCGTCGGTCAGAGACATTAATCAAAATAATTTTCCGGATCCCCTCAGTCTTAATTATAACAATATATTTTTATCTAAAAAGCCTGAAATCATCTATATGGAGGAAGGGGATATAAGATATCTTTGGATGGTTTCAAATAAGATCTACGGGGCTCCTGAACTAGAAGACGTAGCACTTTCTCTTAATGGATACCCTCATAAAAATTTTCTCGAAGAGAGAGATCCAGTCATATTCCCCGATAAAGAGGATATTAAGGCCAGTTTTGGAGGTTGAGATTGATTTCTGTTTTTATCAATGCTAGTGAGAATGAAGGAGAAGCTCCTCTTCCCATAAATGGCCTATATCTTGAAAAATACGTATTCACTGAGAGTATATTTTCCTTGTACACGAAGGGATTTTTATACATAAAAGATCCTTTTTGCGGTTTTTCTCCTCTTATTAAAATAGGTACAGAGTTTCTTATTTCATTCCCGAATGAGGCGACTCAACACAGTATGCGAGTAACTTCTTTTAGGAAGATACCGAGTACTCAGTCTTCCGCGGGGTGCAATATAGAGGTTAATTTAATTAACAGCTGGTTTTTTGCGAAGAAAGTATATTCAACAGCTTGCCAGGGAAACGTATCTTCTATTATACATTCTGAGATTTCAAAAGAGGGATTTTTCAAAAAATACCAAATAGAAGCAGGATCTGACACTCCGAGGGTGAGATATTTGCTCGGCAAGTCACTTCCGGAGTATATAAATAGTATTATAAAATACGGATTTAAGAAGGGAGATGATGGCACAAGGTCGCCTTTCGTGGCTTTTACAGATTTTGGGTCTTCTTTTGTGGTTTCTAGCCTAAAAACCCTTTCTCAGAAAAACCCCTGCGTATTATGCGTACCATGGGGCGATATAGTAGATGCTGGGGTTCGAGTTCCCGCAGAATTTGAATCCTACAACATCGTAAGAATGTTAGCTTATAGTCTTGTTTCCGGAGGATCAAGTATACCCTCTAATGACACGCTAGAGGTCTCGAGGAATCTTTTAATAGAAAGCAATAATAATAATAAAGAGTCTAAGGAAAATTTTTCTAGTAGTTTAAATAGATCTTTTGTAAGTAAGGAATACCCCCAATCTCTGAGATACTCCTCTTGGTATAATGTGCCTGGAGATGAGATTTCAGAATATATGAGGGAAAAAGAAATAACTCTTAGGAAGTCCTCGGGCATAGAATGTATTTGTCCTGACTTGGTTATATTCGATTTAGGAAGCACAGTTAATGCGATTCTTCCTCAAACGTTCTCTTTAGGTGACTGCAATAAATTCCAGGTGTATGAGGCAAGCTACATAAAAGAACAAGATAATATAACCACATCTCTAAAAATGTATCCCATAGGAGATTAATATTAACATGAATTGCGAAATATATTTAGCCGAAGTGGTAGGGGCAGCCACAGCAGGGAATACAAGGTTGCAAATAAGGGTAATTCCCGATATGCAGGATATCCCTGTTGGAAAATGCCCTGTGTGGCCTTCATTTTTTAAGGATAAAATCTTTTGGTTGCCCGTAGGTAGTAAGGTATGGGTAATTTGTAATAGAGAATTTACTTTAGGATATATTCTGGGTGAGGCTAATGAAACTACACTAAATACAGGGCTAGGTGTTTTCGAGGAAAATTCAGTATCAAAAAACTTCTTAAACGATATTAATAAAGATAATAAGTCTTACTTTAAGAGCACTAAAAAAGAAATAGATCCCTATAATTCAGTCGTAACCTACTGGGATAAAGACTGTGTTCATTTCATAAATAAAAGTGACGGCTCTCTGACAGTATGTTATAGAAATGGATCTATATTTAAGGCAAGTAAGAGCTCTATGTATATGTCAGTAGGCTCTAGCGTACTTAATATAGATGAATCAGGTATTGCGCTAAAGGCAGACAGAATATCTCTTACGTCCCCCAATGTACAGCTGGGAAATTCAAACCAAGGATACGTGATGGTTTCTGGAGGAAGTACTTCAGGAAAAAATGCAGTAACATCCACTTGTGTCCAAGCCTGAGGGCTTTTCATATAAATAGAAAGTAGCTCGGTCTAGACCGAGCTTTTTATCGCGAGCTGGCGAAAAAGGACTAAATTACCATGCCTGAATTATCAAATAAAGTAATAGCCAACGATATTGGGAGTGCGGCTGTAGCATTATATGCATCTGCAGAGTCTGTCATAGCAAATCAGCTGGACTCTCTTAAAGAACAGCTGATGGAAACAAGAGAGGTGTCCATAGGGACGCTTCTAGGAATGGCAGATACCCTACACTCTTTGAGCTGGAGTGATCTAGGAAAAATTTTATCCTCTAATCTTAAACAAGTAGTTTCTAACATATTACAGGTTACAATAGGATCTAATTCTTCTTTCATAGATGATGAGGGAAATTTGGATTATGGATCCATGCTTCAGACTTATCTTAAAAGTACTCTAAAAGATACGGTTTTGAATAACGCGGAGTTCGGTCAGACCATTGTGCAGTTAGATACTGTACAGGCTTTGACTGGCGTCCTGGCTCAAGGCCTAGCTTATTATAATAATGTAAAAGCTATTGCTGAAAAAGTGGAGCCTTATTTTCCAGCCATCGAAATAACAGCATCTTTTGCGTGTGCCTTTATGAGCGGAGGAGGGACAGCGCCTCAAGGAGCTTCACAAGCCTCTCAGCTCGCAATGAATTATATAAAGCAGCTAGCTGTAGCAATAGTCCACCCTCTGAAAGAAAAAATTTTTAATTATAAAGTTAAGGTTCCTAAAGTATTACTGGATCTTTCAAACGTGCACACCTCTAGAGAAGCATATCAGATATGGGCGGAATCTAGAGAACTTTATTCAGCAGAAGACCCCGATAGAACTTACGAAGAGATTAGGAAATTTTTAAGCGATGATTTCTATTCATCCACTATGAACAATCTAGACTGGTGGAATAGTGTATCAGGTGCTATAAATAGAATAGATAGAGATTTACAAGACATATCTGCCTCAAATCAGTTTGCGAATATACTGATGGCCGACATCATTGACAAGTCTTTGGGAATAACTGGGGTTGATATCCCCGACACCTCAAACTGGATGTGGGCATATAGAGGCAGTCATAATTATTTGGTACCAGCAGGTGAGGATTATATAGATCCTTTGAAAGCTCCTGTTAAAGATTATACAATCTCTGTTGACGAGGATGATATTATATTTATGTCAAAGGAAATCGTAGATGCGGAGGATGACTTCACTTCATTCTACACTTCCAGGCAGCTTAATAAAATTATCGTCGATAACATGAAGCTAGATGGAATTGCTTGTGATTCTCTTAGAAAGACTTATGATGAAGAAGGAACAGAAAATAACCCATCAGGATCCAGGAAATTATTCAACACCTATAATAAGCTTATAACAGATTACCACAACATATTATCATCTCTATATGGAGAGGTGAGAGCTAATATAACGGAGTCTCTTCCTGTAATAGATTATCAGCATCCTGAATATACTGGGTGGAGATATGCCTACCTTGATTCTGTCGAGGAGGATCCTACTAGCGAAAAGGATTCTGGCTATAAATATAAAAATATCATAGAGATATCTTCGAGTGGGAAGTCAGATCTCGAATTATTGAAAAATGGTGATCCTTTAGTAATTAACAGGGCTCTCTGCTTTGATACTATGGCCCAGCATTTCTGGAATACTAGTTCATCCCTTGGATCTTCTGAGCCCAACCTCCAAGTTAGTGTGCCTGAAATAACCCTTGGAGAGTCCTCTGAGCTAGACGAAGATTTTGAGAAGTGGCTCGATGATCTTTCTCGCTTTGAAGACATAGAGGACGCGGACATAACAGCCGCAGGCGATAACGACGATAATGATAACACCTTCACTACTTCAGGAAGTGGCAGAGCCAGGAAGGGCTGGGTTAAAAAGCTTATATATGCAGTTATAAATGCATTTAGGGGCCAGGCTTTAAAAGATGGTCAGAATAATGCAACCAAGGCCGTATTTGCTGCAACAGGCAATGTAATATCTTTTGGCGATCTAGGAGATATTACCACTACTGGAGGCGCGTCTAACGTTGACGTAGGAACTTTTAATAACTTGATAGATAACCTGGCAGGAGATGGCGGGGAGGATTCCAAAAAAGTATTGGCAGCTCTTCTAGGACCAGGAAATTATGGATTAGCCTCAGGTCTGCTAGTAGGAAGGTTTTCCAGCCCAGCTGTGTATGATCCTACGAGCGCGGACGGATCCAAAGTAAAACTGTGGAGGTTTGAAACTTCTGAATCTGAGCGTGTAGGAACCCTATATAATGAAAATCATTTACTTTTTGTAGATGGAGACGGAAATATTACAAAACAGATCATACCTGCACCTTTGACATTAGTAGGGAAGGGCCTCCCAGCATCTCCTAGAGATCTAGCCACTGAACTAGCCAAAAAAGGTCTTTTTGAGGGTGATTCAGGCGTCTGTGTTTCCGAGATGAAAAAAATAGTAGGGGATGTAGATAAACCTTACGAGGGGATCGCATCTATTCTTTATGATGAACTCTCATTCCGACTCGCTGAAAAAGCCTCCACGATCTTTGTACCCGTAGAGCAGGGTTGGAGTAAATTTCCTTTAGTGACTCTGACGGATGTTACTTGCAATTCCATGAGAGGACGCCCGGGAATCTCCAAGTCTCAGTATGGTTTCAATTCAGCTAAAAACGGCTCGATAAGTAATATTGACTCTTGCTTGGATTATTGGGATTATATTTATTCTAAAGGAACATTCCATTTTGACCCAGAGGTCGAGGGCGATTCAAACAATGGAATGTATCACAGGAGCTCCTATTTTTATGGACCTACTGTTTTTGAGGAATATGAAGATTCAACAGATTTAGGAAATTCTGTTTACAGATCGAGCGACGACAGAGAGCTGATACTCGAGCGAAAGACATCTGAAGGGGTCACAAAATTTAGATGGAAATTTCTCTCCCCATATCACAAGGTAAAAGGGTCTAATAAAACCCTCGCTCATTACACCCTGAGCTCGGCTGAAGACAGTTCCAGCAAAGGTGGAAATCATAATAGACATTGGGATATTGATGTCGAGTTTATGACTCCGTGGGGCTTGCTGGGATCTTCAGAGTCTAGTCTGAGAGGAGAAGCCACTGTATTTTATCCGTCAGGCACAAGGGACCTTTCGAGCGTAATAGGGCCTACGGCGCAAAACACAATATATATTCTTTCTAAGAAATCCCTTCCTTTCTCAACATTAGGGCCTAGATCCACATGCTATTTTTACAATAAAAATCATGAAGTAGTTTTATTTAAAGTATCCGCCATCCACAACTACCCCGAGGGATTTTCATCGATCAATTCAGTGGACATTACCTTAAGATCGCTGCCAGGCGTTGAAGGAACTTGGAAGGCGAAGGGGCCAGTCTCTAGTGATCATAGCCATTCGTATGATGGGCATATTCACAGTATCAACAGGACTTTCAGAGGTTACTCGGGGGCTACATTCGTATATAAACTATCTCCGCTAAGCGATGCCCCAGAGGGAGAGAATGCTATTGTAAAAACATACTATGACGAAAATATACCTCTCCCGTCTTTTGATACTATATCATATCCTCAAAACTATTTTGAGAAGGTCGGCGGGCGTATAAAATCGGGAGATCTGTCAAGGCTGTCAGGAAGCTACATACTCCCGGGGATTCCAGCCTCGTCTAATTATAAAACATATAGCCTCAAGAACTCAGGTTATAATCTTATAGGGATTCAGAACCTCCTAGATTCTTATTCCGGAGCAATCAAAGGAGCAATATCAGAGGCACTTGATAAGTGGCCTGCTATATCGGGGTGGAAAGTTACAGAAGAATCACTCGAATCCTGCAAGGCCACAGACGTTATGCTTAAAGAGATCTATAAGATAACGGATTCTTTGTATAGTGTGAAGACACCTATCGGAGCAGTATGCCGTCAGGGAGCTTTTGCAAAACTTGGAACTTTGCCTGGCCAGAATCCTTATGATTATGACTTGCGAGGACTTTTTAGAATGCTAGAGCCTCTTAAGAAAACAGGCCAAGCGTTAAAAGAAACTTTTGGAGCTTCAGAGGGGTCTTTTTCAAGGTCAACTTGTCAGAAGCTAGATAGTATGATGGGATCTCAGCCATGGCTATCTGTCGCAGAGGTTTATAATGTAGACCCCACTAGCCCTCACTGTGCTCGATTTGAAGCAACACATGAAGGAGATGATTACTATTATAGGAATTTTTCAGGAAGTACCATAAAAATTTTATATCCTGAGAGGGTTGTGAGAGATTCAGGTTCTTCTACTGGTTTTTATTACTACGCTGTAGACATTACAAAAGATTGTCTTATTAATTTTAAGAATTTTCTTATTAATAGACTCGAAGGCAATAATGAGTATGCAGGTATACAGTATTATGAAGGCGGTAAGAAAAAGCTTGATAAAGATAGTCTTTATTATAAGAGATATCTCGCGTTAAATTCTAGGATGTCGAGACCTCAAGGACCTGCAGCATATGCAGCTTTCTTCATTGCAAACAAAAAGCTCATCAACAGCACGGATGATTATAATAAAAATAAGATAGAGGAATATAGAGAAGTTATTGAAGCTATTCCGATTTCAAAGATGGATGAATATGCTTATATCCCTACTCAAGAGGCCACAGGGTCTCAGCTTGAAGTAAGAGGTACCGCATATGATTCTTCGGAGCTCACTACTACAGGAGAAGGAAGTACTCTCCAAATAGGAAAATTTTATAATAAGAGTCTTTTGGAAGAAATACGCTCAAGGATTCATGACAAGTGCGTTCTAGTGTGTGCTCCTTGCCCTGTGAAAAATTCCTGTCCATTCTATGATGAGACTGAGGTTCTTAAAAAATACGTACCTGAAGTAACCACGATAGATTTTTACATAAAAGACAATACTGTCGATTATTTGGACTATGAATCAGGTAATTTGGAATCTGTAAAAAATTCTCAGGGCAGCCCAATTGACATAGGCGAGCTTAAAAAGCAATCCAAAAAGTATTCAGATATTGTAATGGATGATGACTCCGAGAGGGATCTTGAAGAAATAAGAGAAACTATAGGAGACAAAATACCTGAGTATAGAAAGAATGGAAAGTGCGTAGATGAGCTCGGGTGGCTTCAGGGCGGCAGATGGGGGACATTAGTCCAAGGGGTTGATTCAAATGGAAACCTCAGCAGAGATGCCAAAGATTATAAATATTTGTATAACGCGGTATTCTTGTGTGATGAAGAATCCTATGTAAATTATGAGTTATCTAGTAATAAGTATCCCGTAGGCGTTGATTATAAGGGAGATCATTATAGTGGAGATATTAAAATTAAAGTGCCAACCTCTCTGAAGATATTTGATGATGTATCTCTTGATCCGTCTATGACAAAAGTATATCTAATATCTGATGATACAAAAGATTCCGAGGGCAATGAAATTAAGCCCATTATATACCTTAATACATTAGATTCTTTGAGGTACTCTTTTGATCTATCAGATGATGGCAATCCGAATGGTGCGCAGTCTAGCCGCGATACAAAAGTATATGCGAAAGACGTCGCGCAGGCCAGCTTAAATTGCATCAAAGGACTAGAGGATAGCGGAGATCAGATTTGGCAGGAATCTATAAGAAAAACAATCTCCAACCCTGCAAGCGGAACAAGCAATTACACCCAAATAATCTCTATAAAGGGCAGAGAGAGGGCTGATTCCGGTAAAATGGAGGTGGTGGAAGACGTCAGCAGCTTGAATGAGGCAGAGGTTATAAGAGGCAAGCCCTATGCGATTTCCTACATTAACTTCTTAAGGAAAGTACGCATAGACATGAAGACAGTCAAGTGGGCTGATTCTGACGATCCTGCTGATGTTGAGAGAGCTCGTCAGACATTACCTTTTATGAAAACAAACGTGAGATTAGCGATGGTTAAAGGCTGATTATAATTTTTCAATCCTTTTGAGCCATTTAAGGTTAACAAGATCCTGCACGGAGGCTCTCCTTCCTGCAGGATTTATAGCCTTTGGGATATCACCGACATCTTTGATAGGAACCCCAAACAACTTTAAGGGCAACCGTAGAATGCTTACATTTGAAAGGCCACTTGACTTCAAGATAGATACAGTCCTCTCACCAGCGTCATCAGAGTCTGGGATGTATACTACGGAAGGGAACTCGCTCATTAATTTAATTTGCCTTTTCGTTAAATTCGCACCAAAGATTGAAGTTGAATTTTTGAAGCTTCTACAGGACCTTAACACAAAGAGATCCATCAAGCCCTCGACTGCAAAGAGAGGCTGATTTTTGTCTAGCAGATCTATATCAAACAGAGTGTTGACAGAGCAATTTTTAGGGTATAGGACTTTAGGGGTTTGCTGGCCTGTAATATCTCTCCCTTCAAAGCTTATAATTCTACCATTTTCCCTTACAGGGATAATAAGTCTTTTTTTAAAGAGAGTCCCATTAATACGAGTCTCTTCGGCATATTTGCAGCTAGAAGCGCGCACGGTGGATTCACTAATGCCCCTTTTTTCAAGATACTCCATGCAATCGGGAGACGTTTTTATTTCTGAAAAATCTCTTGAGTTATAATTTATATATATGGTTTTAAGTTTATAATCGTCTTCTTTATTAGGTTTTGCAGGAGGAATTGCGAACCTAGCAAAAGGATCATCATTTATATTAAGGGTCTTCTTTAGGCTAGATCCTGTTACTTTATAAAAAAGAGACTCAATAGATCCGCTAGCACCACATGCGAAGCAATTATATACGCCTTTTTCAAGATTGATCCCCATAGAGGGGTTCTTATCATGCCCATGAAGAGGACATGATACCATTATTTCTTTAGTATCAGGACCAGGAACACCCTTGCATTTAAGACCCATATATCTTAAAGCCTCTCTCGTGATTTCTGATCTAGATAGAGTTTCCACAGCGAAGTTCCTCCTCTTATAAATATATTATAATGAAAGAACATCATTAGGGCAACAAAAAAGTGGAGTTAACTCTCCACTTCTTCAAAATCTGCTGGATCTACTGTTTGAGGCGTTTTCTTAAAAACAGACATAACCTGATTCAGATATTGAAGTGCCTGCAGCTGCTCCTTATCCGTAATGCCCTCCGATATCTGTTTAGCCTGAGCGTTCGATACTTGATCTGTCTTTCTAAGGGAATCAACCAAGGTGCCCTCATTTTCATTTGTAAAGGGTACCATGACATCTCTATGAGCCTCGTTAGTCAAGCTTCCATGAGTCCTATATAAAGAAATTAGGTCGCTGGGGGTAAATTCAGGTAATCTATCTCCTATGGCTTCTACAATCATGTCCCCTAGTTCATCATTTTTCTTAAGGTTTTCTAATCTAGAAGTTATGTAGGAAGTCAAGGATCTTTCTACCTGCTTCGAGGGTGTAAGAATCTTAGCCTCGTCTACGGCCTTAGTTATCTCGTCCGAGTCTTTAATTACTCTGTCACTTAGCTTCTTGAGCTCCTCTATATTTTTCTCTCTTTGAGTCATTTTTTTAACACCTTGTCATATGTGGAGGAATTAATATTTAAATGCTTCTGAGTCATTTCCTTGAGGAAGGTATCAAACTGCTTGCACCTTATGCCGAATTTAGCAGTCTGCAAATCAGGCTCCATTACAAGAGATTTTACCTCTTCCCAGCTTTTACCGCAGACATATCTATAGTAATAACAGAGGACCATCAAGATAGTCTCTTTAAAGGATTCCTGGGTAGGAAATGTGATGGTCTTCCCTGATAGAAGTTGAATTACTTCTGTGAAAGATTCAAGGCCCAGAAGATTATAGAGTTCAGAAAACACTAGCGTGTCTCTGCTCTTCTTAGAATCTTTGAGCAAGCTGAGTTCAATGAGGCTGCTCACGAGGGTTTCTTCCGGCTCTTGAAGAGTTTCATTAATTTTTTGCTCAAGTAGATTTTCTGGGCTCTCGAATATCATTTATATCAGTTTCCTTCTTTTTCAACAAGAAATTCTTGAAGCAAAATAATATCCACAGTACTTAATTCTATAGACTCATCATTTACTTCTTCAATTTCCTTAGTAGGTACTTTAAGAACCTCGACAATTACACTTTCTGCGAGCATCTTAGCAATTTCATCTAGTGCCTTGCTCTTAGATTCTTCGTCCTGGATTGAATATTCGTGAGTTTCTTCATTCTCGACGCCATATTTTTTTATAATTTCTTTTCTTTTTGTGTCGTAATCACTAGCCGCAGTTACGAGAGAGTTATAGTTGCTAACAAGCTTGTACTTGAGCCCAAAAGGGAGTGACCTTTCTACAGGCACTATCTTATTGTCACCATTATTTTCAGCAGGCTTGAAGAGGATTTTCTCCAGGACTTCAGTTAACGTAAGAACAGCCGATCTAGGGATGTTAATCTTCATTTTTAATCATTTTCTCCTTGTATTTTGATATAAATATATTATAATTATATAACATTGATTTTTGACTAATTAGTCGCTATTATTAATTAATACAGTTTACTGTCTTCTGTGAAGTTAAAGAT
>QXGG01186414.1_pt1 | contig 11622 bp, 13 predicted proteins | sample 1982491 | NCBI WGS metagenome assembly QXGG01 (sample SAMN09924614, study PRJNA488089) | Wastewater metagenome, whole genome shotgun sequencing project. | isolation source: South African research farm wastewater | place: South Africa: Irene, Agricultural Research Council, Animal Production... | reverse complement strand
TTTCTATTCTTGCCCTGAGTTTCAGCACCTTGTTACCGCCGCTGCATGCCTCTGCCCGGAGGCTGTCGCCTTCCAGGGTGACTTCGACAGCCATTTCGCAGCATTCGTCAGGCAATACGGCGCCCGTGAACTTGCATTCCTTTATGGATGCGAAGCGCATCCTGCAGTCCAGGAAGCGCTCCAGCTGTTCCCTCACAATGCTCAGGGTGCAGACCCCGGGCACCACGGGCTTTTCCGGGAAGTGGCCCCTGAAAATGGCGTGCTCCGGATTCAGCCTCAGTTCCAGACTGAAGCCGTCCTCCCTGCCTTCGAAGCGGGTGCAGGTGTAGAAATCGTTCTCAAGTCTCATTTCACTATCTTCTTTCGGGTGAAGCTCCAGCTGGTGCTGTCTCCGCCTGCCTCACACATTTTCATCGTATCCAGCGACATATCCTTCTTGTCGAAGCGCAGTACAAGGCTGCTGAACATACTACGCTGCCTTGCCGCAGGGACGAGAGTAAGGGTGTAGCTTGCCGCATCCTCGTCCAGACTGCTTTCGAAGCCGTTCACAAGGGCTTTCATATCCCCGCTGAGACAGGCTGCCAGCATACGTTTCATGCCTCCCAGCATAGGGTTCGAGGAGCTCTTCGCCCTGGAGAGCCGTCCCTCGCTGAGCATTTCGAACTCCTTGTCACTAATATGTATATAGTCTCCGTCGTCGAAGTCCATCCTTATCTCCTCAGGCCTGCGGAAACTGAAATTCCCTTCCTTGACCACGTCCGAGGCGAAGACCGCCATGCTTCTTGTCTGGGTGAAGCGGCTGTCTATGGACTTGACCGTGGCGTTCTCCGCCAGCCTTGCCATGAAAGTCTCCATCCCCTCCTGCGCGTATGCAGGCCGGGAGAGGCAGAGCAGAGCGGCGAGGGCCGCGATTATCCGGCTTGTCTTTTTCATCTCTTTTCCCCGTATGCTTCGAGTCCGCTCAATTCTTCAAGCGTGACTGTCCTGTATCCTTTCTTTTCCAATGCGCACAGCAGCATTTCCGTCAGCCTGTCTGCCTCCGGACACCTGTCGTGCATCAGTATTATGCCTCCGGGCCTGATCTTGCGCATTATCCTGGCGACCACTCTCTCCCGGCTGAGGCGGGAAACGGTGTCGAAGGACCTCACGCTCCATCCTATCACCTCCATTCCGCACAGCCTTGCAGCCTTCCCGAGATGGGGTGTGGTCACTCCTATAGGCGGGCGGTAGAATCTCGGCTTCAGGCCGCAGGCACGGTAAACGGCTTCGTTGCAGAGTTCGATCTCGCTTATGTGTTTCCTGCTGAATCTGAACTCATTGCGGTAGTCGTGCGAGTAGCTGTGGTTGCCTATGCAATGGCCCTCTCCTATCAGTCTGCGCAACTGCTCCTCCCTTCCGGCAAGCTTGCTGCCAATCACGAAGAATGATGCCTTGGCCCCGTGTCTTTTCAGCACTTCGGCAATCCTGTCGGTCATCTCTCCGTTCAGGCCGTCGTCATAGCTCAGGACCACCAGCTTATCCTTGCAGTCCTTGCGCTCGCAGAAGGCCTTGACATACCAGCTGTGAGCGATGCAGGCGGAAGACCTGACGAACGCAGCCAGCAGAATCAGCAGGGCGATGCCCGAAGTCACAATCAGCCAAACCATTCCACGTCCAGTAAATCGAATTCCATTTTCATAGCGTTGGCAGGCGAAAGTATGCTTCCGTCCTTTTCCAGACCCTTTGGACAGGTCCTGAGTCTTACCCTGCCTATGCTGTTCTCTGTCTTTTCCGCGCTCAGCAATGCGAAGACGGAGCCCTCTTTCTGAGGGGCTATGCCCAGCCTGCGCATTATCTCCACGCTCAGCTCTATGTTCTCGTCGAAGGCACCCAGCAGCAGCTTGCGGGCCTTGTTCTCCCTGACAAGCAGCAGGGCGTCGGTCAGCGCGGCCTCAAAGGAGTGGCCCCTGTCCACGTATGTAAGGTTGTAGCAGTGGTTCCTGCCCATCAGGGCTATCTGGCCTCCCACCGTGTTGAAGGTGGACTGTATGAAAGGCGTCGGGTTCAGCAGCTCCTCCGAGTCGCGTACTATGTTCTGCAGGAATTTCTCGCTGTCAGCCAGGCATCCCAGGCCCGTGGCGGTGATTATGGCGTCAGGGACGCAGGCGCTCTTTCCCAGCAGTTCGGCAGCGGTGCCTACCGCCTGTCTCAGCAGCTTGCCCATTCTGCGCCTCATTCCGGCATCGGGGACTAGTTCCTTTATATCCCTGCTCACTTCCGAGTCGTCGAGCAGCAGCTCGATATATGCCTCGGCAGGCTTACGCTCCAGCTGCTCTGCGTTGCGCTGAATTTCTTTTGCGCTGAATATCAGACTGCTGCAGTTGCCTCCGAAGCCGAAGGAGTTCGACATCACGTGGCTTCTGCTTCCGTCTCTGAGACTCAGTACGGAGAAGACGGCCTCTATGCCTCCCGCCGCGGCGAGAGTGTGTCCGGTGAAGTTCTTCGTCGAACTGAAGGCAGGCAGCCCGTCCGGGAAGATCCTGCAGAGTGCGGTATATTCGCTGCTGTCGTTGTTCCGCGTGCCTGTGCCGTGTGCATTCACATAGCTTATGTCCGCTGGCTTGAGTCCGGCGTCTTCCAGGGCTTTCTCCATGCAGAGAAAGGCCCCTTCTCCGTTCTCGGAGGATGCTGTCTGGTGATGAGCGTCGTTGGCATTCGCTCCGCCGGCATACCAGGCCAGGGCCCCGTTCCTGAGCAGTTCCTTTCTGCAGAGCAGCAGGAATCCGGCTCCTTCGCCGAGATTCAGTCCCTTGCGCTCCTCTTCGAAAGGCCTGCATATCTCATCGCTGAGTATGCCCAGAGACTTGAATCCGTTCAGGGTGAAGCGGCTCAGGGCGTCGCAGCCGCCTGCAACGGCAGCATCCAGCACCCCTGCCTCTATGAGCCTTGCCGCCAGCATTATGGAGTTGGCGCTCGAGGAACAGGCCGTGCTGATGGTGGTGCAGAAGCCCTTGATTCCCAGCAGCGAGGCAATGAAGCCGGTGGAAGCCGCGCAGTCGTGCATACGGCAGAGTTCCGCATCCGCATTCTCCGGATCTTCCATCCATTTCCGGTAGAAGTCCTCGCTGAGGTCCATTCCGCCGACGGACGTGGCATTTATCAGACCGATCCTGTCCGCCTTCAGTTCCTCTCCTATGCGCAGTCCGGAACTTTCCAGTGCTTCTTTCACAGCGACGGCTCCGAGCAGGGCGGTGCGGGATATCTTCTCCACGGATGGAAGCTGCAGCAGCTGCCCGAGCTCCCCGTTTGTGACGGTCAGTTCGCCCACAGGCAGCCTGTGACGCGTCTCAAGCAGGACGGGGCTGGCTTTTATGCCGCTCCTGCCTGCCTTGAGGGCCTCCAGGTTCTCCCTGAGCCCGATTCCCAGAGCACTGACTATGCCCAGTCCGCCGACTGCTATGCTCATTTCGTCCTGTTCTTGGCTACGAATTCGGCGAGACTGCGTACTGACTTGAATATAGGTCTGGTCTCAGCATTGTTCTCAACCTTGATTCCGTATTTCCTTTCCAGAATCAGTATTATCTCAAGGGCGTCTATAGAATCCAGTCCCAGACCGTCTCCGAAGAGAGCTGCATCGCTGTCGATATCCTCGACACTCATATCCTCGAGGTTCAGGGCCTCGATCAACTGCTCCTTGAGTTCCTTAATCAGTTCTTCCATAAATTCTTTTAATTATATAAATATTTGTCAATCAGTAATTTCGATTAAAGGCAACTCTGCCCTGCACTTCTTTCCCAGCTGCTCGCACCAGCCCCATACCACTTTCTTAGCCTGCCCCTGCTCCAGCAGCAGACGGGCATATCCGCGGCAGAAGCCGTCGTCGCTCTCCTGCACGAAGAAGCTGTTCTCTCCCTTGAAGCCGTGGCGTATGCAGAGCTCGCCGGCCGCCACGTTCGGCAGGGTATATACGAAGACCGCAGGGGAGGCCCCGTCTCCGGATTCTATGTTGCGCTGGTGGTGCAGGTCGGCATCCAGGGAAGACGAACGGTTGGCGAGCACCAGGGCAATGTCCTCCGCTCTGCACTCTTCGCTCAGCTTCCTTCCCGCCAGCAGTTTCCCGCAGGCCACGTATGCCACTTTGTCGAGGTCGCTCATCTTGTAGAATTTGGGATATGACTCCCCGAGCCCGTGGTATTGTGCGCGTATCCACTCTTCGAAGCCTTCGCCCTCGTGGACCAGAGGCTCCCCGTCGCTGACCGCGATATCCTTTTTATTATATATATGCTTGCGGCCTGCAATTTTTTCGTGCTCGCTTTCCAGAGCCAGCACCACAGCCACGTTGCAGCCTCCGAAGCCCGATGCCGTCTTGACGCAGCGCGCCGTGGAGAAGGCCTGGCGAGCGGCGGAAACGCCCACCGGACAGCTGACTCCCGGACTTGAGAAACCGGCGGTAGGGTAGATCCATCCGCGGCGCAGCTCCTCCGCGCAGACCAGCAGGTCCACGATTCCGGATGCTCCCAGCGTGTGCCCTATGTATCCCTTGATGCTGTTGAGAGGCTTGTCGGACAGCCCGGCCAGGCTGACCGCCTTGCTTTCCATCTCATCGTTGTAAACGGTAGCCGTGCCGTGGGTGTTCACGAAGCCTATACGCTCAGCTGAGACAGCGCTTTCCTCCATCGCCTTCCTTATGGCAATCGCAAGTTCCTCTCCCGTCCTGGACGGTCCGGAGATGTGGTTGGCGTCGTCGCTTATGAATCCGCCTTCCATCACGACCGGATTCTCTCCCAGCTCAGACCTGATCGAAGTCATGAGCACTGCCGCGCAGGCCTCTCCGAGGTTGAGCCCGTCACGGGCCGAATCGTAAGGTCTGCAAGGGAAAGGACTCAGGGATTTGAAGGAGGCGAAACCGCTGGAGATGAACTCGCAGAGCAGGTCGCAGCCCACTATCACCACTCTCCTGCACTTTCCTCCCACTATCATCCTGCGGGCCACCACGAAGGCGCTTGCCCCGGAAATGCAGGCGTTGGAAAGCAGCAGAGGCCGGCGGGCGCAGCCGAGAATTCCTCCCAGCTTTTCAGCCATAGCCCCGGGAAAGGCGCCAAGCGGTATATCCTCCACGCTGGAGGCGTGTCCTGCAAGCAGTTCCACGTTGCCCTTGGTCGAGGAAATAAGCAGCTGTGTGTCTTCGTCATCCATCCTGACCCCGCTTTCTTCGCAGACTTCCCTTACACAGGTGATTATCAGGGACTCCAGGCGTGTGCAGCCCTCCACGACAGGGTAATGCGGAATGCGCCCGGCGATTATTCCGAGTTCTCCATCCTCCCTGAGCGCGCTCTTCCCGCTGTCCAGTCCCAGGAAGCTGGCCTTCCTGTCGCCGTAAGCGGTGTAGAGACTTCCGCAGCCGATGTATGTCGTCAAGCCTTCAGCCATTTCTTCTCCCAGTCCTTGAAAAATTCGGGTTTGACCAGACTCATATTCCCTTTCGTATCCACGAACACCTGGGTGCTTTCTCCGCTGCAGACCGGCATTCCGTCGCTCTTGCGGCACACCTTGTAGCCGAAGCGCAGCCTTGCGGCCGCCTCCGGATAGTAGGATATCTCTATCACTGCGCAGTCGTTCATCGCGAGAGGGGAGTGGTAGCTGATGTGCAGGTCCACGACGGGTGCGGTGAAGCCGGCCTCGTACATCTGCATATATCCTATACCGTCGAAGCGGCGTCCGAACTCCTCGCGCGCGTCCTCGAACAGACGCAGATAGTTGCCGTGCCACATCACGCACATAGGATCCAGTTCCGAGAACCTGACCCTGCTTTCGACGCTGCAGCTGAGCGCCGCCTCCATATTCTCCAATTCCTTTCTGCTGCGCATATCTTTATTCCTGTAGAAATATTTTCATCTTGCAGCCGGCCACGAGTTCGCCGTCCACGTAACTTTCCGCGCGTATAAGCGACACTGCGAACACCTGCTGCAGCACTTCTATCTTCGTGGTTATGAGTTCCCCGAGCCGCGGCAGCCTCGACGCCTCGAATGCGTTCACAGCGCCTATGAAGCCCAGCGGCACCTCGCGTCCTTCGCAGCGGCAGATATGTCCTACGCGGGCGGCTGCGCTCTGGGCGATATGCTCTATGACGCCGCATTCGTTCAGGCAGCCGTCGTTGCAGAATATGTTGTCCGCGCGCACTTCGAGGCAGGTGGTGGATATGCCGTCCTCAAGCCCGAGGAAACGGTCCACCATCACTATCGGAGCCCGCTGCGGAATCAGCCCGAGTATTTCACTGTTCATTTCTTCCTGCATACCATTATGCTGTGTCCCAGTCCGAGATTGTCGTGGAGTTCTTCCACCTCCAGGCCGGCCTCTGCCACGAGACGGGCCATGTCGTCGCTGTGGTACATCTTGCTGTTGCCGTTGGCCATGGCGGTGAAATAAATGCTGGTCAGGGTCAGCACGAGGGCGGCAGTCTCATATTTCTGACGGTCCCAGAAGGTCTCCATAATGTAGAGACGGGTGTCTGAGTCCATAGACTCTGCGGCCCTGCGCAATATGCTGACTATCTGTTCTTCGGAGAAGCAGTCGAGGAACTGGCTCATCCAGATTGCGTCGAAATGCTCCGCAGGGAAACGCTTGCTTTCGTCCAGCAGGTTGGTGCCGTAGCCGTGAATGCGCTCCGCACCCTCCAGCGAGGCCGTCTCCTTTCTCATCATCTCCAGCTGCTGCGGCAGGTCCATTATGGTGACCTCCACATCCTTGTCGTAAGCCACGCAGCGGCTGGCCCACCGTCCCGTGTTGCCACCCACGTCGAGCAGCTTGCGCACCGGCTTTCCTGACTTGCCGAAAACCAGCTCCAGCGCCTCCCTGAAGGAGTTGTCCGAGTAGAAGTGGTCGAAGCCGAACCAGCTTTTCTTCACCTGCTCCGGGAGACTCGAAAGGGCCTCGTAAATGGTCGGCCATTCTCCGAACACCTTCAGTCCGGCAGGCTTGCCCTCCCTGAGTGCCTCGTCGAGGTAGAAGAGTCCCATATAGTTCACATCGTGGTTGAAGTCCAGGTCGGCCACGGTGCTGGCGTCGTTCAGCAGGAACCATCCTGTCTTGGTAAGCAGGAAGCGGTCCTCCTTCACAATCACGGTGCCTATGGACAGCGAGGCCTCCAGCAGCACCTTGGCCGCATAAGGGGACAGAGCGCAGTGCTCCGCAATCTCCTCCATGGTGACTCCGTCCGGGTTTTCCTCCAGGTATTTCAGCACACCTGACTTGAGCATAACCCTGGACACCTGGAAAATCACAGGGGCGAATGCAATCTCCTGTGCCTTTCTCTGTGCTTCACCCGCCTTTACATTGTCCCGGGTGTATCTGGCCTCGAGGGCCTTGGTCATATTCATAGCTTGTCGAATTAGTCTTCCCAAAAATCGTAGAAATTGAACCACTGCATAGGGTAGCGCTTCACCTTGTCAGCGAGTGAGTTCAGATAGGCGTCGATGAGCCCGTCAGGCCCCTTGAAGCTGCCAAGCGGCATTTCCTCGAAAATGAAACGGTATCTGCGTCCCTTCTCGCGCATTGCGTAGAAGAAAATGACCGGTACCCGGCATTTGGACGCTATCCTGTAGGGCCCTTCCGGTATCATCACCTTCCCTCCCAGGAACTCCCGCGGCACGGCCGAATTCCTGTCCACATAGCGGTCCCCGTCAAAGCAGACATAGCCGCCCGAGTTGAGCGAGGCCTTGATTTCGAGCATCGCTCCCAGAGGGTCCACATTGATGGCAATGGGCTTGAACGGCAGGGTGCCGTACATTTCCTCGAGCAGTTTCTTTATGTCCCTGTCCTCGTTCTGGTACATCACTACGCTGATGTCCTTCCCGTATTCTCCGAAGAAGTGGCTTGCCACCTCCCAGTTTCCTATGTGGGCTCCGATGAATATGGCCCCTTCGTGCCTTCCCACGATTTCGAGTGCCTTGTCGTAGTTGTCGTACTCGAAGGAGAAGCGGCCGGCGGCACCGGCGGTCATCGCCATCTTGTCTATGAGGGCCTGGCCGAAGTTGAAGTAGTGGCTGTAGAGCCCGACCAGGCTGCGCAGCACTCCGCGCTGCAGCCTGCGGCGCTGGTAATGCCAGGAAGCAGAGGTCTGGGACGGTGCAAATATGATGAAATAGGGCACCACGAAAGCGAGGAGACAATAGGCGAAACCCACTCCGAGATGCTTCAGTATAAATGCAAATATGAGGTAGCCTGTACGGCCACCTCTGGATTTACCGTCCCACTTTTTCTGCTTTTCAGCCATTTATCTTCTTCTCAAGCATGGTGTAGAAGTCGTCGAAGCTGACCACTCCCACGAAATCCGGCCCCGTGAGGGTCACACCGAAATTCTGTTCGATGAGAACCACTACGTCCACCAGGTCCAGGCTGTCGAGACCGAGGGTCTCCTTGAGTGGGGATTCAGGGGTGATGAGATTTTCGTCCACTTCAAATTCACTTGCGAGAAACTCTTTTGATTTCGCAATGATTTCTTCTCTTGTCATAAGTTCAGTACGGGTTTTTAGGTATTATTCTTTGAATTTTCTGATTACCAGTGATGAGTTGGTGCCTCCGAAGCCGAAGGAGTTGCTCAGGAAGGTGTCGAATTCCATCTCCACCCTCTCCTTCGGGATGTTGAGGTAGCAGGAAGCCTCGTCCGGCTCCTCGAAGTTCAGGTTCGCCGCCACGAATCCGTTCTGCATCTGAAGCATCGAATAGACTATCTCGCTTGCGCCGGCCATCCACATCTCGTGTCCGGTGTAGGACTTGGTGGAGTTCACCAGCGGACGGCAGTCTCCGAAGACCTCGTGTATGGCCTTGGCCTCGTTGAGGTCGCCAACCGGCGTCGAGGTGGCGTGGGCGTTGATATACTGTATGTCCTCCGCCTTGAGCCCCGCGCAGTCGAGGGCCATCTGCAGCGACCTTTTCGGACCGTCCACGTTAGGCGTGGAAATATGTTCCCCGTTGGAGGAGAAACCGTAGCCGAGCACCTCGCCAAGTATGGTTGCGCCGCGTCTGACGGCCGACTCGTAGCTCTCGACTATAACCGTTGCCGCTCCGCCTGACGGCACGAGCCCGTCCCTGTTGCGGTCGAAAGGCCTTGACGCCGCAGCCGGATTGTCTTCCCTGACGGAGAAGGCGCTGAGCGCGTCGAAGTTGCCTACCGAATATATGTTCACCTCCTCGGCCCCGCCGCAGATTATGCAGTCCTGCAGTCCCTGGCGTATGAGCAGATAGGCCATTCCTATGGCGTGGGAACCGCTGGCGCAGGCCCCTGAGACCGTGAAATTGATGCCCCTGAGGTTGAATATGGTGGCAAGGTTCATCGTGATGGTGGAGTTCATCGACTGGAATATGTTGCTTGAACCCACCAGTATGGTGTTCTTCTTTTCGCGTATGATGTCGGTGCCGCGTATCACGGCCTCGGCGCAGCTGTCGTTGCCGTAGAGTATGCCGGCCTCGTTCTCTTTGAGCCAGGCTTCGTCTATGCCGGCCTGCTCCAGGGCTTCCCTGGTGGCCACGTAAGCATACAGGCCCTGCTCCGAAAGGTAGTTGCGCTGCTTGCGGTCGAGCACGCCCTTGAGGTCCGGCTTGCGCAGAATACCGGTCAGCGCGGAGCGGTAGCCCATTTCCTTGCGGGCCGGGTCCAGCCCTATTCCGGACCTGCCGTTGCGCAGCGAGTCGCAGACCTGCTCCTTGTTTTCCCCTATGCAGGAATATATTCCCAATCCTGTGATTACTACTCTTCTGTCCATATCCCTGTCTATGAGTAAAGTCCTCCGTTGATGTTGATTACCTCGCCCGTGATGTAGGCCGCCCTGTCGGATGCGAGGAAGGCCACGAGTTCCGCCACCTCGGACGGTTCTCCGAAACGGCCTGCCGGCACCATCTTCTTGAGCTCGTCCACCTTCAGGTCTTCGGTCATATCGCTGCGTATGAAGCCCGGGGCTACGGCATTGACGGTGATTTTCTTGCGGGCCAGCTCCTGGGCCAGGGCCTTGGTGGCTCCGATGAGACCGGCTTTTGCCGCGGAGTAGTTGGTCTGTCCGGGCAGTCCTTTCAGGCCGGAGAGGGAGGCCACGTTCACGATGCGTCCCCATCTGGAAGAGAACATATCCTTGATCAGCAGGCGGGTAAGGTTGTAGAAGCTGTCGAGATTGGTGCTGAGCACCTTGTGCCATTCCTCAGGCTGCATCCAGAGCAGCAGGTTGTCCCTGCGTATGCCTGCATTGTTCACCAGCACGCTGATGTGCTGCCCGGGGTGGGAGGCTTTCCAGCCTTCCACGGCTGCCTCGCAGGCTCCGGCATCCGCGACGTCGAACTTCAGCAGTTCGCCGTCCGACCCCGCAGCCCTCACGCCCTCAAGCGTGATCTCAGCTTCCCTGTCATTGGAAACATAGTTGATTATTACCCTGTAACCGTCTTCGGCAAGTCTTATGCAGATAGCCCTCCCTATGCCACGGCTTCCGCCCGTGACGAGGGCGAATTTTTCTACCTTGTCTCCAGTCTCAATCATATCGTCCATTTAAAAACATAACCCGCAAATATACGGTTTTTGGAATATATTCCCTAATTTAGCGGCCTAAATCACACGGTATCGGATGGATAGGATAAAATTGACCTCGTTTGCATGTGCGGCACTGCTCTGCCTGTCCCTGCCGTGTGCCCTCCGTGCCCAGGAAAAGGCCCCTCTCGGCACGAGGGTGGAGAAACTGAAGGCCTCCCGCATAGAAGGCCGTTCTCTCCGGGGACTCAGGGCGCTGCGCCCGCTTTACGGCATACCTGTGCTGAGTTTCAACACGGGCAGCTACGACGCCGACAGCCGGGAGCGAGAGCCGGAGATATTGCCTACCAATGTGATATGCGGCCATTCGTATGCCGAGAAAATAGGCTATTCGAAGCGGGCCTGGAATTCCGTAAACCTCGATTTCGATATACCCAACTGGGTGGCCTGGGACCCCGATCCCTTCGAGGCGGGCGATTCGCTGGACCGTTTCAGCCGGCAGATGGCGGAGTTCTGCAGCAGCGACCTGCGCCGCAGCGACCCTGCCTTCCGTCCTGACAGCCTGCTGCTGGCGCTGGTGCTTGAGGAGTGCCGCAAATGGGCGCTGGAGAAGCCTGTGGGCAGCATATCCCTTGCCTGCGGGCCGCTGGTGCGCAATGCCGAAGACTGCAGGCCTTACGAATATTTCGTCGTGGTGTGCAAACGTACGGGCAAAGCATTGGGTTACAAGTCGATAGGCTTTCTGATACCGCCTGCTTCCGACGCTTCGGAGACCGCCGCTCCGGGGACTGCGGCCGTCAATCCATATACCCTCTCCACTTCCGTCAACACCGTCGAGTACAAGAGCGGCTACGATTTCTTTCCGGGGCTGCCAGAGGGGGTGCAGGAATACGTGGAGGGCATGACGACTTTCGAACTCTTCTGCAGCTACGTGGAGGAGGCCGCCTACAACGAGGAGCCGCCCGACAGCGACAACGACGCCATGGACGCACTCAACGACTATCTTCTCGATTTCTACGACCGCTGACCCGAATCTCCGGCCGGGACATTACGCTCCCAGCACCAGGGTCCAGACATAGAAGCGTGCCGCCACCCCGACCAGGGTCATAAGCAGGGTGGGCACGGTCTTGCTG
>QXGG01395650.1_pt1 | contig 11631 bp, 8 predicted proteins | sample 1982491 | NCBI WGS metagenome assembly QXGG01 (sample SAMN09924614, study PRJNA488089) | Wastewater metagenome, whole genome shotgun sequencing project. | isolation source: South African research farm wastewater | place: South Africa: Irene, Agricultural Research Council, Animal Production Institute... | reverse complement strand
GCATATACCTGGGAGCCACTGCCTCCGCCTCGATGCGCAATGCAATGCTGGTGTCGGCAGCCGCCTTCTTTGCCGTATGGATGCTCGGGATAAGACTGGCAAACGAAAAAGCGGCCATCCACATACTGATGGCCGCCTATTTCGCTCACCTAGTCGCCCGCACCATATACCTGAGTGTGGCCTGGAAGGGTGTCAGGGACAAGTCGCTCCGCTGACAGAGACTAGCGTATTCCGTATTTCGAGAGTATCCTGAGCACCGGCCTCTCTATCGACCTTGCCCAGTAGCTGTAGCCCACATTGTCGGGGTGTACGCCATCCACGGTGGCATTGCGGTTGCCCGAAACGGCATCCGGGACTATGAAGTAAACGTCCTTGTACTTCTCGCGACCCTCTTTGGTGGACTTGATTTCTTTGAATATGGAGGCGGCCATGTCCATCTTGGCCTGCTCCTTCTCTTCCTCAGCCACATTGAAATTGCGCTTCTCGCGGTATATGGTCTGCTGGAAAATCATAGGCACACCCGGATGGGCGGCTATCATCCTGTCGATGAAAGGCACGAGGCGTTCCCTTATCATATCCGCCTTGGGATTCGAGAAGGAATCGAAAATGAATGCATCCGCCTTCACGTCGCAGAGCACGTCGCAGAAATAGTCCTGGAGCAGGCAGCGTCCGCTGCAGCCGAGGGAAAGCAGCTGTATGCCCGTATTGCGGCTGAACTGGGCCGGGTAGGACATTCCGGAGCGGGATGTGCTGGAGCCGTGCGTGTAGCTGGAGCCCCAGATGGCCACGCGATGACGGAAAGGATTCTCTATGGCCTCTATCGTGGAGCCCTCTTCCACACCTATCCTGATGGAATACTCCTCGCTGTAGAGAGGGAAGTAGAGCAGGCACTCGTGCATACTGCCGTCCATATTGCTTATGAGCGTGAAAGGCTGGTCCAGCTTCTTGTCCGACGCCACTCCGGCGGCAGCGAAGAGCCACTCACCGTCCTTGCGTATGTAGAGGTCATAGCCCCTGGCGGAAAAGCCGTTGGTATTGGTCGGGAAACTGAGCTGGCCATATTCGGTCATTATCCTCAGGGATCTGGAGTCGGTCCTGAACACGCAGGCCATTCCGGAAGTCATCCTGACCTGGAAGTTCTCGGTAGGGGTGAAGCCCTTGTAGCGCAGCGTATCCACCCTGTGATAAGGATTCGTCGTCTCCCCCGGCATCAGCTTGCCGACGAGGGTGAGGTCCGAGGCCTCGGTATAGACATAAGTCTGGGCAGCGGCCGCGAGGCTGAATGCCATCGCAGCAAAAAGGATAGATAATCTTTTCATATTCATTCCAATACGAGTTCGACCGGACAGTGGTCGGAACCAAAAATGTCGTTATGTATTTCAGTGGAGACTATGCGCTCCTTAAGGTCGGAGCTGACCAGGAAATAATCGATGCGCCAGCCCACGTTCCTCTCGCGTGCACGCATACGGTAGGACCACCAGCTGTACTTCTGTTCGTCGGGATGCTGATGGCGCCAGCTGTCGATGAAGCCGGACGCGAGCAGTTCGCCCATCTTGCCCCTCTCCTCGTCGCTGAAACCGGCGTTGAAGTGGTTGGTAGCCGGGTTCTTCAGGTCTATCTCATTGTGAGCCACGTTCATATCCCCGCAGACCACAACGGGCTTTGCGGAGCCGAAACGGCCCTCGTGAAGGGACTTCAGATAGGCCCTGAAGTCATCCTCCCAGCGCATACGGTAGTCCAGTCGGCGAAGACCGTCCTGGGAGTTGGGCACATAAACGCACACGAGGTAGAAATCCCCGAACTCCAGGGTGACGCAGCGTCCCTCGTGGTCGTGTTCCTCCACGGCTATGCCGTAGCGCACGGAAAGGGGTTCCACGCGGGTGTAGATTGCCGTTCCCGAATATCCCTTCTTGTCAGCATAGTTCCAATAGGAGCGGTAGCCGGGGAATTCGAGTTCCAGCTGTCCCTCCTGCAGCTTGGTCTCCTGAAGGCAGACGCAATCGGCGTCGAAGCCGAGAAAAATGTCGGAGAAGCCCTTGCCGCACACGGCCCTGAGGCCGTTCACATTCCAGCTTATCAGTTTCATACCCTATTCCAGACTCCAGCTTGCGCCGTCCTTTCCATCCTTGACCTGTATGCCTATGGCCTTGAGGGCGTCGCGTATGCGGTCACACTTGGACCAGTCCTTGGTAAGCTTGGCCTGCTCACGGGCCTCAGCCCTGGCCTCGAGCACCATATCCATAAGTCCTTCTATCGTTTCCATCGCACGTCCGCCACCTGCGTTCTCTTCGTCGCGGAGGCCCAGCACGGCGAAAACTATGTCGTCGAAGAGGCGGCAGAGGCAGTCGAGGTCGGCAGCAGTGAACTTGACCTTGCCTTCCTTGGCGCTGTTGATGAGACGCACGGCATCGAAGAGATGCGAGAGGGCCACAGGAGTGTTCAGGTCATCGCAGAGAGCCTCATACACGCCGTCGAAGATCTTCCTGATCTCTGCGCTGTCGGCATTGCAGCTGTCCGGAGCGACAGAGTCGGGGAACTCGCCGTAGGCATAGTCCGGGGCCTTGCGTCCTGCCATTGCATAGAGGTCGCGGGCTGCGGCCATCAGCCTCCTGAGGGCCTTGGAAGCTGCCTGCAGGGCTTCGTTGCCGAAGTCCAGGGTGCCGCGGTAATGGGCCTGGAGTATGAAGAAACGCACGGTCATAGGGCTGTAGGCCTGCTCAAGCTTCGGATGCTCGCCCGAGAAGAGCTGAGGCAGGGTGATGAAATTGCCCAGGGACTTGCCCATCTTCTGGCCGTTGATGGTTATCATATTGTTATGCACCCAGTAATGCACCCCGGCAGTGCCGCGGGAAGCGACGTTCTGAGCGATCTCGCACTCGTGGTGAGGGAACATCAGGTCCATTCCGCCGCCGTGTATGTCGAACTCGCGGCCCAGGTACTTCTCTCCCATCACGGAGCACTCCAGATGCCATCCCGGGAAGCCCTCGCCCCAAGGGGACGGCCATTTCATAATGTGCTGCGGCTCAGCCTTTTTCCATATCGCGAAGTCGAACGGAGCCCTCTTGTCGCTCTGGCCGTCGAGTTCACGGGTGCCTTCGAGCGTATCGTCGAGGTTGCGGCCGGACAGTATGCCGTAACGGTGGTCCGCATTGTACTTGCGCACGTCGAAATATATGCTTCCGTTGGACTCGTAGGCGTAGCCGGCGTCGAGAATGGTCTTGACGGCTTCTATCTGCTCGACTATATGCCCTGAGGCGCGCGGCTCTATGGAAGGCGGCGCCACGTTCAGAAGACGCATTGCCTCGTGGTAGCGGAGGGTATAGGTCTGGACGACCTCCATCGGCTCCAGCTGCTCCAGGCGGGCCTTCTTTGCTATCTTGTCTTCGCCTTCGTCGGCATCGTGCTCCAGATGCCCGACGTCGGTGATGTTGCGCACATATCTGACTTTGTAGCCCAGATGGCGGAAGAACCTGACGAGCACGTCGTAGGTCACGCCGGGACGGGCATGGCCGAGGTGGGCGTCGCCGTAAACGGTCGGTCCGCAGACGTATATGCCCATGTGTCCCGGATTCACCGGAACGAAGAGTTCCTTGCTGCGGCTAAGGGTATTCGTAAGAAAAATGTCTCTCATTTCAATATATATATTGTCTGTCTATTCCCGATTTCCGAGTTTGCGAAGATACTATAAATTATTGAAAATGGACTATATTTGCAACTACACCATATAATGCTGAAAATGAAAAAGACACTGACCCTGCTCGCGGCGGCGCTGCTGCTCGCCGGCTCCTGCAACGGACCTTCATCAGGAGAGGCACTGCTTCTCGACAAAGACAACATTCCGGAGATAGTCAAGGCGATGACCCTTGAAGAGAAATGCCATCTGGTGGTGGGCGGACAGCAGAAGGATGTGCTGGACAGCACCGACCAGATCCTGATGGCCTCAACGAGGAAACTGGTGCCGGGCAGTGCCGGAACGACCTACCCGGTAGAGCGTCTCGGCATCCCTGCCATAGTGCTGGCTGACGGGCCTGCCGGCCTGAGGATAAGCCCGACCAGGCAGAATGACACTGCCAGCTACTATTGCACAGGCTTCCCTACCGGTACCCTGCTTGCATCCAGCTGGGACCCCGGGATGGTCGAGGCAGTGGGACGCGCAATGGGCGAAGAGGTGCTCGAATACGGAGTTGACGTGCTACTCGCCCCGGGTGCCAACCTTCATCGCAACCCTCTCTGCGGCAGGAACTTCGAATACTATTCAGAGGACCCTCTGCTCTCCGGGACTATGGCTGCCGCCTTCATAAACGGCGTCCAGTCCAACGGAGTGGGTACATCCCTCAAGCACTTCGCGGTGAACAACAGCGAGATCAACCGCCTGGCCTGCGACTCCAGGGTGAGCGTGAGGGCCCTGCGCGAGCTCTATCTGCGCAACTGGGAAATCGCACTGCGCCAGAGTGCCCCATGGACGATAATGACCTCCTACAACTACCTCAACGGCGTATATACCTCCGAGGACCCGGAACTGCTGGAAGGGGTGCTCAGGGGCGACTGGGGCTACGAAGGCTGCATTATGACAGACTGGGGCGGCGGACAGGACCCTGCGGCACAGATTCACGCCGGCAACGATATGCTGCAGCCGGGAAAGGACTGGCAATACAAGGCCATATACGAGGCCGTCAGCAACGGCAGCCTGCCTGAAAGCGAACTCGACGCCTGCGTAAGCAATATACTCAGACTCATAGTAAAGACTCCGCGCTTCAGGGGATATGCCTACAGCAACAGGCCGGACCTCGCCGCACACGCCCAGCTGACGCGTGAAAAGGCAGCCGAAGGCTTCGTGCTGCTGAAGAACGAGAACGCCGCCCTGCCTCTCGCGGAGGCAAGCAGCGCCGCCCTTTTCGGACAGGCCTCGTACAGACTCAGCGCAGGCGGGACCGGTTCGGGCAACGTCAACAAGGCATACGTTATCAATCTCGACGAGGGACTCGCGAATGACGGCATATTGCTCGACGGCGAAACGGATCTGGCCTACCGCGAATACACGGCAGCCGAATATGCCCGCGTGGACGAAGCCAATGCCGGCAAGAAATGGTACCAGATTCCAGAAAAGGCACAGGAAATGCCTCAGGCAAGTCTGGAAGCCCTTGCAGAAAAGGCCGCCGTCAATGCGGAAACGGCAATAATCACCATAGGCCGCAACAGCGGTGAAGGTACGGACCGCCATCTGAAGGACGATTTCCTGCTGAGCGGGGACGAGCTGCAGCTCATCAAAACGGTAAGCGCCGCCTTCCACGCCCAGGACAAGAACGTCACCGTGGTTCTCAACGTGGCCGGAGTGGTTGAGACCGCCTCCTGGAAGGATATGGTCGATGCCATACTGCTCGTATGGCAGCCGGGACAGGAAGCCGGAAACTCGATTGCCGACGCCCTGACCGGACTGGTGAATCCGAGCGGACGCCTGCCTATGACCTTCCCTGAGAGCTATGCCGACGTGCCTGCGCAGAACTTCCCTGCACTGGAGCTCAACACGGGCAAGAACGATTCCTTCCTGCGTTTCTCCAAGGAGAAACTCTACGAGGTGAAGGACGTGGATTACATTGACTATAAGGAAGATATCTTTATGGGATACAGGCACTTCTGCTCCCATTGCGAAAACACGAGCTATCCTTTCGGCTACGGTCTGAGCTACACCGTGTTCGAAATCGAAGACCTCAGGCTGAAGAAAAATTCCGAGGGATGGACAGTGAAGGTCAGCGTCAGGAATGTGGGTGAGAACCCCGGCCGTGACGTGATCCAGCTCTACAGCTTCGGCAATCCTGCAAATCCGCAGACCTGCCCGTCAAGAGAGCTCAAGGGCTTCGCGAAGACCAAAGTGCTGAACCCGGGAGAAAGGCAGAGCGTCAGCATAGAGCTGAACGCGATGGACCTGGCCAGCTATGTGGAGGAGCGCAGTGCCTGGGTACTCACTCCGGGCATATACGCGATGGCCGTGACCGCCGACAGCGAGGACTTCGGAATGAGCTTCGGCCTGGAAGTGAAAAGGGAGCGTGAAAAGGCAACCGGAGATTACCTTCACCCGCGCGGATCGGTGTCAGACCGTCTCTTCATTGACAAATAACGGGAAACGAGTTCCGGAATCAGCACCAGCACGGCGCCGATGAGACAGAAAAGAATGGCGCCCGGGACGTGATTGCCGGCAGCAGCGTCCGGAATCTGGCCGTTCCAGGGCCAGAGCTTTACGAGAGAGCCGATGATGAATCCCAGAAGAAGGGTCATCGTCGGCTTTTCCCATCTGGCCAGCAGCCAATGGAGGAAACGTGCGAAGGCGAGGATGCCCAGCACAGCACCGATTCCGAAGCAGCCGATTATCAGCAGGTTGACGCCGATGTTCTGGAAGCTGACAAGCCCTGAGATGGCATTCATCACATATTCGTAACGTCCCATCACCAGAAGCATGAAGCTGCCGGAAACGCCCGGGAGTATCATCGTACAGATGGCCACGGCCCCGCAGAGGAAGAGATAGAGGCACTCCGGCAGAGACGGTGCAGAGCATATCGCTTCCCCGCTGCTGACGGCCTCTCCCTCGGGTATGAGACTCACGCCCACCCCTATTGCCACGCCGGCAAGGGCACAGAGCACATAGGACGGTTTCCATCCTTTGATGCCCCTGAACATAACCACGGCCGAGGCGGCCACGAGGCCGAAGAAAAAGGCCCAGGTCCTGATAGGATAGTTGTCGAAGACGAAGGTGACGAGTTTCGCAAGAGATGCGACACTGAGGAGCACTCCGACTCCGAGAGCCAGGAGGAAAGCCCCGTCTATGGCCTGCCAGAACTCACGGAAACGGCCTTTGAACAGGGCCTTCCAGGTAGCTGTGCGGCTGAGGGAAGCTATGGAATCGACGAGACGGCCATATATGCCGGTAAGCACGGCCATAGTGCCGCCCGAAACACCGGGAATAACGTTGGAGGCCCCGATGAGGAAGCCCTTGAGGGCATTGATGATGTGTCTAAGCATTGTCTTCTGTCTTTTCGGAATCAGCGGCAGGGCTGATGACTGCCATATATTCCTTCATTTTGTTGAAAACCTGCAGAGTCGTGGCATCGGAGCCGGTGCTGACGACCAGGTCGAAGGGGCTGTTCTCCCAGGAACGCCGGCCTATCTTGAAGCGGCAGCGGCAGCTGGCCGAGAAGAAACGTGTCGCGAAGAGATCGTTGTCCACCAGACAGATGAACAGGTCGGCCTTTATGTCCACAGAACGCACGGGATTCGGCATCCCGTACCAGTTCAGCTCCTTTTTCAGAACGGTGTTCTGTATGCTCGTGGTCAGAAGCTCGTTCTTCTCCAGCTTGCGGAAGTCGAAATAATGAACGTCCGGCTTGATTCCCACGGACCTGAACCAGGCAAGGATGGAGTCACGGGCTTCCGCGAAAGACGGATCCTCGACGTCCATCAGCAGGGCCACGGAAGCTATGCTGCTGAAAGGCAGCAGCTCAGTCCTGACCGGACTGGCCCACTTGAGAAGGGCTTTGCGGCGGAAATAGTCAACTATGGCTCCCATCAGCTGCTGTACCTGGCTATGAGTTCACGAATCTGTTTCTTGGCATCCCTCCAGCGCGGAATGTCTATCTTGGTGCCCACTACCTCGACCACCTTGGCCGCGATAATGGAGCCGATCTCCCCGCACTGCTGCAGAGGCATACCCAGCGAATGGGCATAGAGGAAGCCGGCGGCATAGGTGTCTCCGGCACCCGTGGCGTCTATAGGCTTCGCCTCGCAGGCAGGTATATAATGCACTTCGTCGCCACTCTTCACCCAGCTGCCGTCCTTTCCCACCTTTACCACGGCGATGCCGCAGTGCTTTGCTATCTCGTCGAGGGCCTCGCGCGCGTCGCTCAGACCCGTAAAGGCGCGGGACTCGGTTTCGTTGGCGAAGACTATGTCCACGTAGCGGTCCACTATGTCGTGGAGGAAGGCGAAGTTCGACTCGACCACATTGTAGGAGGCCATATCTATGGATATGATGCAGCCGGCTGCCCTGGCCATCTCCACAGCCTTGCGTATAAGGGCTTGGTTCTGAACGAGATATCCCTCTATGTGGAAGTAGTCATAACCTTCGAAGTACTCCGCCTTGAGATCCTCCGGCACCAGTTCGAGGGCGGCACCGAGATAGACCGCGAAGGTGCGCTCCGCATTGGCGCCGCTCACGAATACCATGGAGCGGCCCGAAGAGTGTTCGCCTTTGAGCAGCAAAGACTTGACCCCATACTGTTCCTGGTCGCTCTTGAAGAGATGCCCCAGATCGTCCTCCCCTATCTTGCCAATGAAACTCGACGGCATTCCGAAAATGGAGGTGCAGGTAATTGTATTGGCCGCGGAACCTCCGGCCACGTACTTGACACCCAGCGGTTTGAGGGCCTGCCATATCTTGTCTCCGGTGGCCATGTCCACGTGCTGCATGCTGCCCTTGGGCAGATTGTATTTCTTGAGGAAGGAATCGTCCGGAAGGACGGCGAGAATGTCGGTCAGCGCATTGCCTATGCCGAGTATGGATTTCATGTCGTCTATATATTGGTGCAGAAAGGCAAATTTACTATAAATTTTTATCTTTGCAGCCTTATGAAGCATCAAAGAAGCGTCAAATATATACTCTCGCTCGCGGCGGCGGCCCTGCTGATATGGTTCAGCTTCAGGGGAGTGGACTGGAAGGAGTTCCTCAACGGTCTGCGTTCCTGCCGCTGGGAGATGGTGCTGCTGTCGATGGCGGCAGGGCTTTGCGCCTTCTTTTTCAGGGCTTTGCGCTGGCGCAGGATAATGCTGCCCATATTTCCGGGAGTGGACCGCCTGACGGTCTTCAACGCCATCAACATAGGCAATATGTCCAATTTCGTGCTGCAGTACCTGGGCGAGTTCGTCAAGACCGGAGTCGTACTCCGCAGACGCAAGGGAAGGGAGGAGCCCGGCTTCGAGAAGGTGCTGGGCACCGTGGTGCTCGAAAGGGGCTGGGACATCATGGCTCCGGCCTTTCTGTTCGCCATCCTGCTGATTTTCGGCTGGGACGAATTCGGGGAGTTCTTCCGCAGGCAGATGTGGGACGGTATCAGCGGCCGCTTCAATTCCACCGCCATCTGGCTCGTTGCTGCAGCGGCTGCTCTGCTGCTTGGAGTATTGACGGCAATATTCCTGCTGCGCCACCGCGTCGCCCTCTTCGAGAGGATTTTTGAAAAGATAAAGGGCTTGCTTCAGGGTGTTACCAGCTGCCTGAAAATGGAGCAGAAATGGCTTTTCTTCCTCTACACGGCCATAATCTGGACGATGTACTGGCTTATGATGGTCTTCTGCATCGCCGCCTTTCCTGTCAGCGCGACAGCCGGACTGACGCTCGTGGATGCCCTTTTCCTTATGCTGGTTGGCAGTTTCGCCTCCTTCGTTCCCGTTCCGGGCGGTTTCGGGGCCTATCATTTCCTCGTCTCGATGGCCCTTTCGGCAATATGGGGCTTCAGCCGTGCGGACGGAATGGTCTTCGCAACCATAGCACACGAATCCCAGGCCCTGAATATGATAATCTGGGGCCTGGGATCATATATTTCCGAAACCGTCAGAGCTGCTTTGGCGGATAAAGCTCGTCCCACCAGCTAGAATCGTCCTGCAGGTATTTCGCGAACCAGGCGGATATGGTACGCAGCCACTGGCGCCTCTTGCCGAACTCGCGTATGCCGTGGTCCTCGCCATCGACGACCACGAAGGCCGTGTCCTCTCCAAGAATCTTCAGGGCAGTGAACATCTGTATGCTCTCGCCTATAGGCACATTGGTGTCGGCGCTGCCGTGCAGGAAGAGCAGCGGAGTGTGTATCTTGTCTGCGTTGTACAGCGGACTGCGGTCCACGAACAGGTCCTTGCGCGTCCACGGATAGCTGCCGGCCATGCTGACTTCGCTGTAGGAATATCCCCAATATCCCTCGCCCCAGTAGGAGCTGTGGTCGCTGATGCCGGCGTGGGAGATGCCGGCCGCATATATATCCGTCTTGCTGAGCAGCAACTGGGTCATGAAGCCGCCGTAAGATGCGCTGAAGCAGCCGATTTTCGCCCTGTTGACATACGGATGCGCGTCGCAGAAACGTTCGGTCGCCTCGATTATGTCGTCGGAAACCACGTCGCCGGCGGTATTAACGTGCCTGGCGGCGAATTCCTGCCCGAAGCCGGCCGCACCGCTAGGATTGACAACCAGGAATATATATCCCTGAGCCGCATAGTACTGAGGGGAATATGAGCCTATGCAGTAGCGGGAAGTAGGCGAGCAGCCGCCGTAGTAGTGCACGAGCATAGGATAGCTGCGCTGTGGGTCGAAGTCCGGAGGCAGCACGTAGAAGCAGTTGATCAGGTCTCCCCTGCTGCTGGTGAATTCGAAGGCGTGACCTTCATCGAGTACGACGCGCTCCAGTCTTTCGGCGCTGTAGTCGCGCAGCAGGCGTATGCGTCCCTTCCTGAGATCGACGCAGTAGGCGCGGTCCCCGTTGCCGAGGCTCTGGGCAGTGCAGACCAGAAGAGGGCTGGATTCGCTGAGGTCGAACGCCTTCACATAGTCCTCAGGCACATTAAGGGCCTCAGCCTTGCCGTCGGAAGGGTCGATGCGGTAGATCCTTCTGCAGTCCTTGTCCTCGGTAAGGGCGTAGATCATGCCGTCAGCCGCATTCCACTGCGCATCGGACACCGATGGATTGAAATCCGCCGTGAGAGGCTTCACACTGCGGTCGGAGAGTTCCATACGGAAGAGCTGTATGTCGAAGCCGTTTGGAATCTGACCCTCCTTCACGCGTGAACCTATGCCACCGAAGGCCTCCGGGGTGCCTGTGAACAGCAGGGAGGCGCCATCCGGCGAGAAACTGCCGCTGTTCAGGAAGCCGTCACCCTCGACCACACACTCGGTCCCGAGTGTCTCCATATCCATTACATAGAATGAATGCAGAGTGGTCGGCCTCTGGGTGAGACGCTCCCGGGAGCTCATAAAGAGCAGCTTGCGTCCGTCAGAGGAGATGTCGCAGAGCCAGGCGTTGTGCCAGCCGAAGGTAAGGGGCTGGAGCAGGCCTGAGGCAAGGTCATAGCGGGCCAGGTAAGAACGGTCGCGCCACCCTGGCTGACGGTCCTCGGGACTGAGTATCTGATGGACCTCTCCATCCTTGGGGCCTTTCTTTTCCAGACTGTATATCAAGTATTTGCCGTCTGGGGAAAAGCTGAACCAGCCTTCCGGTATATCCCTGGCAAGTACGCTCTCCTCCCCGCTGTCTGGGTCGAGAGTGCAGAGACAGCGGCCGTCGGCTTCCTTTCTCGTGAACCAGCAAAGGTCTCCGGACGGCATCCAGCGCGGCGCCGATTCAAGGCGGGCGAGACACCTGCCGTCTTTGCTGTCTGTGATTTCCCAGCTTGAAGAACCCTTCCCGTCAGGTAGGACTGTGCTGCGGCCCAGGGCGATATAACGTCCTCCGGCTGAGATGCTGGCTCCCCCGCTGCCTACGCCTATGGTGTTCAGGTCGAGGGAAAATATGCGTTTGCCATCCTCCCTGAGCTTCAGTTTGGATATATCTCCGGATTCGAGGCTCAGCTTCAGAGAGTCGGCGCAGTCACCCTTGCCCAGGT
>QXGG01335828.1_pt1 | contig 11673 bp, 8 predicted proteins | sample 1982491 | NCBI WGS metagenome assembly QXGG01 (sample SAMN09924614, study PRJNA488089) | Wastewater metagenome, whole genome shotgun sequencing project. | isolation source: South African research farm wastewater | place: South Africa: Irene, Agricultural Research Council, Animal Production Institute... | reverse complement strand
TGCGTGATGAGTCCGACCATGAAAACCCCTGTCGCATTGTGATTATTCCGCGCTCTAATCGGGTGTCCACCACTGAATTGATGCAGCATCTATTTGCCACTACAGATTTAGAGTCCAGCTATCGCGTCAATACCAATGTGATTGGTCTGGATGGCCGTCCGCAAGTTAAAGATTTGCGCAGTATGTTGGTTGAGTGGTTGGTGTTTCGCGTGGAGACTGTGCGTAAGCGTTTACAGTTTCGTTTAGACCGGGTGGAAAAGCGTCTGCATCTTTTAGAGGGCTTGTTAATCGCCTTTCTGAATATGGATGAAGTGATTGAAATCATCCGCAGCGAAGATCACCCCAAACCGGTGCTGATGCAGCGCTTTGGTATTACTGAGATTCAAGCCGATTATATTCTCGATACGCGTTTGCGCCAGTTAGCGCGCCTCGAAGAAATGAAGATCCGTGGCGAGCAAGATGAACTGGCTAAAGAGCAAGCGCAGTTGCAAGCGTTGCTGGGCAGTGAAACCAAACTGAAAAGCTTGGTGCGTAAAGAATTAATTGCCGATGCCAAAACTTACGGTGATGAGCGCCGCTCCCCCTTAGTTGAGCGTGGTGAAGCTAAAGCATTATCAGAAACAGATTTATTACCCACTGAACCCGTCACTGTAGTGATGAGTGAGCAAGGTTGGGTGCGCAGCGCTAAAGGCCATGATATTGATCCTACAGGCCTGTCTTACAAAGCCGGTGATGGCTTTAAACAAGCGGTGCAGGGGCGTTCCAATCAGTTTGTGGTGTTGCTCGACAGTACCGGCCGCAGTTATTCGTTGCCTGCGCACACCTTGCCCGCCGCGCGCGGTCAAGGTGAGCCGTTATCCGGGCGTTTAACTACGCCGCCGGGCGCGACTTTTGAATGCATGCTGATACCGCAAGATGAGCACTTACTGGTGATGGCTTCGGATGCGGGTTATGGTTTTGTGGTCAAAGGCGAAGATATGCAGGCGAAAAACAAAGCCGGTAAAGCCTTAATTACCTTGCCCGCTGGCGCACGGGTGTTGCCGCCGCAGCGGGTCAATAATTTTGACGAAGACTGGTTGGCTGCGGTGACCAATGAAGGGCGCTTATTGGTGTTTAAAGTGTCGGATTTGCCGCAACTGAGTAAAGGTAAGGGCAATAAACTGATTGGTATTCCAACTGATCGTGCGGCTAAACGCGAAGAGTGGCTGGTGGATCTGGCAGTACTCACTGCGCAGTCGAGCCTCGTGTTGCTGGCGGGTAAGCGCACTTTGTCATTGAAATTTGCTGACCTTGAATACTATCAGGGCGAACGTGGGCGTCGTGGTAATAAACTGCCGCGTGGTTTTCAGCGGGTAGACGCGCTGCGGGTTGAGCCTTAGAGTGTGCGGAGTATGTGCAGTATGCGGCGTTGTTTAACGTTGCTTTAGCCAGCAAAGGATAGTTCGATGACACAAGCGCCGCAATCTGCAGCACTCGAGTGGGATCACAGCCAAGACGCACCTGTGCTACAGGTCACGGGCAGTTGGACCTTACAACAGGCCAAGCCTGAATTGAGTGCGGTCTGGCGCCAAGGCGGACGTTTACCTGAACAGGTCGCTGTGCAGGTTAACGTTCAGGCATGGGACAGCAGTTTGCTGGCACTGTTGCGGCGCTTGCAGCGTTTGGCGACAGAGCAGAGCATCAGCCTGCAGTTATTGGGCTTGCCTGATGGTGTGGAGCGCTTGCTGGAAATGGCCAACAGCCCCTCGACACAAGCACAAGAAGACGCCAAACCAGACTATGGCTGGGTGTCACGCATTGGCTTAGGCGCACAAGGTGTTGCTACAGCAGTAGCTAACTCCTGCACCTTTATCGGTGAAGTGCTGCAAGCCATGGGGCGTTTAATATCAGGTAAAGCGCGCATGCGCATGCTGGATTTTTGGCTGGCACTGCAACAGTGTGGTCCCGGTGCTTTGCCGATTGTGGCGTTGATTGCCAGTTTGATTGGCTTGATTTTGGCCTTTGTCGGTGCGGCACAGCTAGAGGCTTTTGGCGCGCAACTCTACATTGCCAACATGGTGGCGATTGGTATGACCCGTGAGATGGGTGCACTGATGACCGCGGTCATTATGGCAGGCCGTACCGGTGCCGCTTATGCAGCTGAGCTCGGCAGTATGCAGGCCAATGAGGAAATCGATGCGTTAAAAACCTTTGGTTTTCCACCGATGGAGTTTTTAATACTGCCACGCTTGTTAGCTTTGCTGGTCAGTATGCCGATTTTGACGGTGTTTGCTGATGCGTTGGGTATCTTTGGCGGCTTTGTGATTGGCGCAGGTTTGTTTGATATTTCTGCTGCCCAGTACATCAATCAAAGTTTAGAAATGCTGACTTTAACGGACTTCTTAATTGGTCTGTTTAAAAGCTTAGTCTTTGCTGTGCTGATTGGCTTAATTGGCTGCTACTACGGTTTATCCTGTGGGCGTAATGCACAAGCGGTGGGGCAAGCGACAACCAATGCGGTGGTGAGCATTATCGTCGCGCTGGTGGTGAGTGATGCCATGATCACCCTTATTTGCACACAGTTGGGGATCTAAACATGAGCGATGCCGTCTTGGTGGCTGATAATCTCAGCGCGGGCTATGGCTCGCTGGTGATTCAGCGTGATTTGAATTTCAGTATTAAATCCGGTGAAGTCTTTGTCATTATGGGTGGCAGTGGTTGCGGAAAAAGTACCCTGCTGCGTCATTTGATTGGTTTACAAGCGCCGTTAGCCGGACGAGTGTTATTCCAAGGCGAAGATTTCTGGGCACGTGATGCCGATAGCCGTGCCAACTTACAACAGCATTTTGGTGTGCTCTATCAAAACGGTGCACTGTGGGGCGGCATGACGCTGCGGGAGAATATCTGTTTACCGATGAGTGCTTGGCGCCCTGAATTAACCACTGCAGATTTGCACGAGTTGGCAGCGATCAAGTTAGCCTTAGTGGGTTTGTCGGGTTGTGATCAGTTGTATCCTGCTGAGCTGTCGGGTGGTATGCGTAAACGTGCCGCCTTGGCCCGTGCTTTGGCGTTAGACCCACAAGTGTTGTTTTTTGATGAACCGTCCGCCGGGCTGGATCCACTGAGTTCAATGGCGTTGGATGAGTTGATTTTACAACTGCGTGATAGTTTAGGTTCCAGTATTGTATTGGTGACCCACGAATTGCCGAGTATTTATGCTGTGGCGGATACCTGTTTGTTTTTAGATAACAAAACCCGTACCCAAATTGCTTTAGGGCCGTTAACAGAACTGCTAGAACATGGACCTGAAACCGTACAGCGTTTTTTACGACGTGGTGAAGCAAAAAACCATGAGGTGACACAATGACGGAATCACGTAAGCCCTTTTTGATTGGTGCGTTTTTATTGGGCGGTGTTGTACTGCTGGTGGCTGGTTTACTGGTGCTCAGTCGCGACAGCTTGCTCAGCCGTCCGGTTGAATATGTAGTGTATTTTACTGGCGCACTGGATGGCCTCGATGTTGGCGCAGATGTGACTTATCGCGGGGTGAAGGTGGGCAGTGTCCGGCATATTAATTTGTCCTATGACCGCAGTATTAATGATGTGGTGATGCCGGTGACCATTCGGATTAATGCCGACAGTGCGCACAGTAAAACGAAGGAACGCGATTTTGATCGTTCCATTGAGCCTCTAATTGAGCGTGGTTTGCGTGCGCAGTTACAAACCCCCAGTTTCTTAACCGGTAAAGCCATTGTGGCACTGGATTTTTTCCCGGGGCAGCAAGGTTATATTCGCGAGCCACATATGATGGATTTACCGGCGATTCCAACAGTGCCATCGCGCATTGACCAAGTTGCGGATGTGCTGCGTGATTTGGTGGAAGGCTTAAAAGAAATGCCGCTGAAAGACACTTTGGAGGCCGCGAATAAAACCTTATTAGCTTTTGAACGCTTGGCCTCAGCGCCAGAAACACAATCCGGTCTGCACAGCTTAAGTGCATCTTTAGCCAGTTTTGAAAAAATCACTCAGCAACTGCAGCAACGCTTACCTGGAATGTTGGATAATGTGCACAGCGGCAGTGTTGAGCTCAAAGAAGCACTGACAGATGTGCGTCAAGCGGCACAAAGTGCCCGTGATGCTTTACAGCAAATGGATGCTATGGTCAGCGACGGGCGGCGTACTTTAGGGCCGCAGTCAGAATTACAGTATGAGTTGCTGCAGTCACTGCAGGATCTGGGGCAGGCAAGTAAAGCCCTACAGCGTACGGCTGAGAGTATAGAGCAGCAGCCGCAATCGATTATATTTGGCAAGAAACGGTGAACCCATGACACATTTTTTAACGCGTTTGCCCGTCAGACTGGCACTGCTGAGCGCCATTGCACTGGGTGCGGTGGGTTGTAGTATTGCGCCGCCGGCACAGTTTTATCAGTTGCAGCAATCGGCCGTCGATACAGAAAGTCGCAATAATAACGCCACTGTTTTATTGGGGCCGTTAAAAATCGCTGATTATTTACAGCGTGAAAGCATGCTCCAGCGTCAACTAGATGAGAGCTTAACCTTGAGCGACAGCGCACGTTGGGCTGGCAGTCTGCAAGATGATATTGGCCAGCTCTTGCTCAGACAAATTTCTACCCAGTTGGGCAGCAGTCGTATTTCTTTGTACCCAGACCGTGTTGGCATGCAAGCGCAGGCCCAAGTTGTGCTGAGTATCAGTCGTTTGGATTCAGGCGTTGAACAGCCGGCGGTACTGGAAGCGCAATGGCGCTTATTGGATGCGAAAGGCGAGCTGCGTAATAGCCGTGTGGTGCGTTTTGAAGAAGCGCATGACGGTACAGTAGCGGATCAAGTGCGTGCACAAAGTGATGTGCTGGCGCAGTTGTCACAACAGTTGGTGCGCGCCTTACATGAGCAGCTGCTGACGTCAGTTAAAAAAGATACGGGCAAAACCAGTCAGCGTGCCCGCCCGCAAAAACCAGAGGGTCAGCAAGGCGAAACCATCAGCATTCCAGTGGTTGAGCCGGTGCGCGAGCAGGATGTTTACCGTTTTTAAACCCAGCCGCTGCAGCAACTGACTGGGATGTAAATGTCGCCATTCAGCGCTTAGCAGCGCGCGGTTGACAGGGTTAATCAGCCGCGTTTGCTTTATGCAGGCGTCTGTTTTTGCAAACTGTGCAGCTGACTTTGCAGCAATGACGGGTAAGGGTTGAGCAGTGACTCTAAGCAGTGTGTGTCTTCCGGGCTGGCAATGGCGCGGGTGCGTGCGCAGGCAGCAATACTCTGATTCTGCGCTAAATTGGCACTGAGCAAAAGTAAGTTACGGCTGTGCTGGCTGAGCATCAGTGCGGTTTGCGCGGTTTCACTCAAGAGTAATTCGCCCAGTGAGTTACCGACAATGACGGCACCTTCGCTGAGCCCCAGTTGCAGGTGCAAGGCAATGCCGCTGTCAGCCACTTCAACTTGAAGCGCATGCCCAAAAGCACGCAGCAATTCGCCGCAGCACAGCGCGTTACGTGGGTATTCGGTGTGATCTGAATTAAAGCTGATCAAGCTGCGCCCGTCAGTGAGGTTGTGCAATTGCCCGCCATACAGTTGTGCAGACTGCTTGACTGCATGGCGATACTGTTGCAAAAGCTCGTTTAAACGCTCGCTGGGCAGTTGGCGTAACTGCTCCATACTGCCAAATTCTACCGCTAATACCGTGGTGTGTTGCGCAACCGTTTGTAGCGGGTGCGGACGTACGCTGTCCATCGAACTCAGCGGGATGGTATCGACATAGTTTCCGGTGTTGTTATCCAGCGTCTCTACAGTCTGTGCATACAGCTCAGGTGTTTGGATTTGATCCAATACCGGGATGTCCTGTGCGGTCGCGCTGTAGGCTTGGTTATTGATTAAGTATTGATTGAACTGGCGCGCCAAGAGTCCCACTTCATCACCACGCTCAATATAAGGTGCTGGTGCAATGGGATTGACGAGCCAGTTGCTTAAGCCTTGTAGTGGGCGCGCCACTGAGCGCCCCAGATGCACTGATAAAAACAACGCAAATACGGCCAGCACTACAGCTAAAGCAGCCATGCTTTGCATGCTTGTGGCTAAGGGCTGTTGGAGTTTATTAACATTAATATGTAAATGCAGCGAGCCCGCCGCCACATCTTGAAAAGACAGTTGTTGTGAATAAAAGCCGGTTTGCATGCGACTGGCTTTCGGGCGCTTACCGGCTTCGGCAAGAATGCGATTATCAACGCTGTATAACGCCGCATGTGAGACGTAAGGGTTTTCGACCAGTTCACGCAATAATACCGCGACGCTGAGCGTGTCATCTGCAGACAGTGCACTTTCGGCTGAGGCGCGCGTTTGCTGTAACAAGCTGCTGCCCAAGGCATCCGCTTGTTGCTGAATCGACCATTGCAGTTGATGGTGCACCAGCCAAGCAAAGGCCAGCACACAAGTGGCAATGATTAAGAAAACGTAGCCACTGATGCGAGAGCTAATGCTGGAGCGACGTGGAGGTACAGAATCAAGCGCCATATACAAAAATTTCCAAGGACATCGAAGCGTTTAAAGTGGATGCGGGTCGCTTAATACAGTGTGGAGCACTGCAAAGACGCTAAAGTATAGCGCTGGTAAAGCATAGAACAAGCAAAAGGACTGCACGTTAAGCGATTAAATGGCTAGAATGCCTCTTTTTATCTGCGGAGAATGTACCGTGCGCGAAATTGTCCTGATTAACATCACAGGTGAAGACCGTCCGGGGTTAACCGCGGCCATTACTGGCGTGCTAGCGCGCAGTGGTGTAAATATTTTGGATATTGGTCAAGCTGTGATTCACAACACCTTGTCCTTCGGTATTTTAGTTGAGATTCCCTGCACTGAGCAGGCGTCTGCTGTGCTGAAAGATGTGCTCTTCACCGGTTATAAGCTGGATCAGCAAGTGCGCTTTACGCCGGTGTCTGAGCAGGATTACCAGCAATGGGTGGCTGGGCAGGGGAAAACGCGTTACATCGTTACCTTGTTAACGCGGCAAGTGACCGCTGAACAGTTGCAGCGTGTCAGTGCCATTACGGCGCAATACGGGATGAATATTGATCATATTGATCGTTTGTCCGGCCGTATGCCACTGGATACACCGGTCAATCAAGGTAAGGGCTGTATCGAGTTTTCTGTGCGCGGTGAGCCCGCCGATGCCGCGGCCTTACGTGCTGAATTTTTGAGTGTGGCGCAAGAGCTCAATGTCGATATTGCTTTCCAGCGCGATACCGTATTTCGCCGCAATCGCCGCTTAGCTGTGTTTGATATGGACTCGACTTTAATTGAAGCCGAAGTGATTGATGAGTTGGCCAAAGCGGCAGGTGTGGGCGAACAAGTAGCCGCTATTACTGAGCGTGCCATGCAAGGTGAGTTGGATTTTAAAGCCAGTTTTAGAGAGCGTTTAGCGCTGCTGGAAGGCTTGTCAGAAGATGTGCTGGCTGAAATTGGTGCATCACTGCGTCTGACCGAAGGTGCGGAAATGCTGTTTACTGAGCTCAAACGCTTAGGCTATAAAACCGCTATTTTGTCGGGCGGCTTCACTTATTTTGCCAAACAACTGCAAGAGCGTTTAGGCATTGATTATGTGTATGCCAACGAGTTGGAAATTGTGGATGGCAAATTAACCGGTCGTGCGATTGAGCCCATTGTTGATGCGCAACGTAAAGCTGATTTGCTGCGTGAACTGACGGCTGCAGAAGGTTTACGTCTTGAACAGACGATTGCCGTAGGTGATGGAGCGAATGACCTGCCGATGCTCGGTTTAGCCGGGTTAGGTGTGGCGTTTCGCGCTAAACCAATGGTGAAAAAGTCAGCGCGTCAGGCGATTTCCACTTTGGGACTCGACGGTATTTTATACCTGTTGGGCTACCGCGATCGCGAAGGCGCAGACGACGAGTAAGTTCACACGCTTTGAGTCTCTACATACACTAAGAGTTGTGCGAGCCGGTTGGCGCGCACAACTCTGCTCAGAGCATTAAGACAGCGTGCCTAAGGCGCTGCGACTGAAAGGTAAGATTTCCGCAGGGCGGTCATCACGTATTTTAAGCGCCCATTCGGGGTCAACCAGTAACGCACGACCCACAGCAACCAAATCAAACTCCTCCGCAGCCATGCGCGTGAGCAAAGCATCTAAGCTGGCCGGCTGTGCAATTTCATCGGTGTTACCAAGGAAAGTGGTAAATTCACTGCCATCCAAACCAACGCTACCTACGGTAATGGTGGGTTTGCCGGTGAGTTGACGCGTCCAGCCCGCCAAGTTTAGATCGGAACCGGTAAACTCAGGCTCCCAGAAACGACGGGTTGAGCAATGGAAAATATCCACACCCGCATCGCTTAAGGGTTGTAAGAAGGCCTGCAGTTCTTCAGGCGTCTGCGCTAGACGTGCGCTGTAATCTTGCTGTTTCCATTGCGAAAAGCGAAAAACAATTGGAAAGTCAGGGCCGACTGCAGCGCGTACGGCTTGGATGATTTCAACCGCGAAACGACCACGGTTGGCCATGCTGCCGGCGTAGTTATCCGTACGCTGATTGCTGCCTTCCCAGAAAAACTGATCCAGCAAATAGCCGTGCGCACCATGGATCTCGACACCATCCATGCCAATGGCTTGTGCATCCTTGGCCGCTTGGGCAAATGCAGCGGTGACTGCATCGATATCCTGTTGCGTCATGCCGTGGACAATTTCAGTGCCGTCTTTTATTTTTTGCATCGGGCCATAACCCGGTACAGAGGCGTCAGGTTCGGTGCCTAAACGGCGTATATCACCGACATGCCAGAGTTGTGGCATGATTTTGCCGCCGGCGCTGTGCACCGCTTTAACCACTTCTTGCCAGCCTTGCAGCGCATCCTCACCGTAAAAACGTGGCACCTGCGGATAGCCATTGGCAGCGCAATGATTAACAGTGCTGCCTTCGGTAATAATCAAACCCACGCCTGCTGCAGCGCGTTTGCGGTAATACTCTGCCACCTGTGCATTGGGCACGCCACCCGGTGAGAAGGAACGGGTCATGGGTGCCATGACAATGCGCGTGGGCAAGGTCAGGTTATTGAGCTGAAAAGGTGTAAAGAGTAATTTGGAAGCTGTCATGCTGTACTCCGCTTCGATAGCTGTGTAGAAAATATGGGCGGTCTACCTGCTTTGAGTCACAGGTCGACCTAAATCATGTCTACGGTATCAGAGTGGTCGTCGCTAAAGCCACGTTCTAATTTGATTTTTAAGGTTAAGTCAGTGCGTGAGTCAGCAAATTTTAATGCCTCCTCTAGGCTGATGCGCCCTTCATTAAATAATCTAAACAGCTCTTGATCGAACGTTTGCAGACCTTGCTCTTGTGAGCGCGCGATTGCACTTTTGAGCTCATCGAGTTGATCACGCATGATCAAATCTTTGATATAGGGCGTACCCAGCATCAACTCAATCGCCGCCACACGTTTTTGCTCAATGCCGGGCACTAAGCGCTGCCCGACAATGGCGACTAAGTTTTGTGACACATCAGCCAGCACTTGGCGGCGTGCATCCTCAGGGAAAAAACGCGCAATACGTTCCAAGGCATGCGTGGTGCTGGTGGCGTGCAAGGTGGCTACGCATAAATGGCCTGTTTCTGAGTAGTGCAACGCATGTTGCATCGTATCCAGATCACGAATTTCACCGATCATAATCACATCAGGCGCTTCACGTAAGGCGTTATGCAGTGCAGAAGAAAAGCTGTGGGTATCCAGACCCACTTCGCGCTGATTGACCACAGATTGCTTATGCCGATGTAAAAATTCGATGGGATCTTCAATGCATAAAATATGACCACCTGCATGGCTGTTACGGTAATCGAGCATCGCAGCCAAGGTGGTGGATTTACCTGAACCGGCAGCGCCTGTCACCAAAATCAAACCGCGGCTGAGCATGGAGATACGCTCGAGCATCACCGGTAAACCTAAAGTAGCAAAATCGGGAATCTGACTTTTAATATGGCGAATCACCATCGAGACTTCGCTGCGCTGGTAAAACACGTTGACCCGAAAACGCCCAGAGTTCGGTACACCCACGGCTAAATTCATTTCTAAATCGCGTTCAAAATCGGCGATTTGTTTTTGTGTCATCAACTGATAGGCCATCTGTTGTACGGATGATGGCGGTAAGGCTTGTTTGCCAATGGTGCGTGATACACCTTCGACTTTCATTTGTGGTATAGCGCCGACACTAAAATACATATCCGAACCGCCTTGTTCGAATAATAAGTTTAGATAAGGAAATACATCATAATCAGACATTGGCAAACCCTGTTTTTAGCGTAAAGGCAGTGATCTAACTGTGCAAAATATGCGACATAAAACAATCGATGTTAGCGGGTTAAAGGTGGATAAAGTAGCTTAAAACAGAGTTAAAACATGGTAAGGCGCTTTTTTGTTGAGCGATCACATTTTTTTTGAATATCAGCGATCGCCTTTGTGCTGGGGCTTACAGCCTTTCTGAGTTTTATTTTGTGCTTTTTATTTGCGTCAATTATCGTTTGGAACGCGCCAGTCATACACTTATCCGCTAAAATACGTCTTTTTTCATGGCCCTATTGATATAGAGGTCTACATTTTAATGACCTAGGTTTTAACTATGCCACAACAACAAGATCAGACCATCCCATCCTATTTAGACTCAGAAAACCCCGGGCCTTGGGGTATCTTTCTTGAGCAGGTTGACCGCGTTGCCCCTTATATGGGTGAGCTGAGTAAGCTGACTAACACCTTAAAACATCCTGAGCGCTGCCTTATTGTTGATGTGCCGGTGCGTTTAGATGACGGCAGTATTGCCCACTTTGAAGGGTACCGCGTGCAGCACAGTCTCAGTCGTGGCCCTGGTAAAGGCGGCGTGCGTTACCACCAAGATGTGACCTTGTCAGAAGTGATGGCGTTATCGGCATGGATGTCAGTCAAAACTGCAGTGGTGGGTTTGCCCTTTGGCGGTGGTAAAGGGGGTATCCGTATTGATCCGCGTAACCACTCGCCAGCAGAAATGGAGCGTATTACTCGTCGCTACATTCAAGAGATCAGCCCTATCATCGGTGTGAATCAAGATATTCCAGGCCCAGATATGAATACCAATGGGCAAACCATGGCGTGGATGATGGATTCATACTCGACGCTAAAAGGCTCACAGCAGCCGGGTATCGTGACCGGTAAGCCCATTGCGTTAGGCGGTAGCTTAGGCCGTGTTGAAGCCACCGGCCGTGGTGTGTTTATCGTCGGTGCTGCTGCGGCTAAAGATAATGGCATTGACTTGAACGGTGCGCGTATCAGCTTGCAAGGCTTTGGTAATGTCGGCGGCACCGCAGCGCGTTTGTTTAGAGACGCGGGTGCGAAGATCGTTGCGGTGCAGGATCATACCGGCACGCTTTACGATGCTGAGGGTTTAGACGTTGACGCTTTGTTGCTGCATGTACAAAAAACCGGTGGAGTTGGTGGTGCAGCCAATACCACTTGTATTGCGGCTGAAGATTTTTGGTCGATTGAGACTGATATCTTGATACCGGCGGCACTTGAAGGGCAAATTACTAAGCACAATGCGGATGCCATTCGCGCACGTATTATTGTCGAAGGAGCCAATGGTCCAACGCACCCGGATGCCGATGATATTCTGACGCAAAAAGGGATTGTGATTGTCCCGGACGTGTTGGCGAATGCTGGTGG
>QXGG01182694.1_pt1 | contig 11675 bp, 22 predicted proteins | sample 1982491 | NCBI WGS metagenome assembly QXGG01 (sample SAMN09924614, study PRJNA488089) | Wastewater metagenome, whole genome shotgun sequencing project. | isolation source: South African research farm wastewater | place: South Africa: Irene, Agricultural Research Council, Animal Production... | reverse complement strand
CTAACGCAAAGCGAGGTCGCAAAGAAGCTCGATGTGACCATCATTGCCGTGTCGAACTGGGAAAATGGCAAAAACAGCATTTCCCGGAAGTACCACAAGAAGCTGGCAAAGCTGTATGGCGTCTCGGTGGAGGAGCTGATGGAATGCCGAGGACAAAGCTAGATCGGTTTTCCAGGAACCCGGAGACTTACCGGAAGATGGTAAACCGGACAATCCGGGAGGCGATGGCCCGCCAGGAAGTAGCCCACAATAAGGAGCTGGGCGAGGCCATCGGCCTGTCGGAGACGCAGACGTGTAACCGCTTCAAGAAGGGTTGGAGCGCCTGGGAACTTTTCCGGATCAGCCAAGTCCTCCATTTTACGGAGGCGGAGGCGATCCGGCTGATGGGAGGACAAGCATAATGGATGGATACACGCTGGCGCTGGTCATCATCGGGGCCGGGACGGCCACGAGCTGGGTGTTCCGGCTCATCGACAGGATCGAGGGGCGATGAAAGTTCTAGCGGCTTGCGAGGAATCGCAGGAAGTCTGCAAGGCGTTTCGATCGCTGGGGTATGAAGCCTACTCGTGTGATATACAGGAGCCGTCCGGCGGGCATCCTGAGTGGCACATCTTAGGTGATGTGCTTAATGCCATCGAGGGTGGGCAAGTGACCACCATGGACGGACAGACCCATGAGGTGGGGCGGTGGGATCTGATCATCGCTTTCCCGCCCTGCACCAAGACCAGCAACGCCGGAGCGCGGCACTTGTATAGGGGCGGCAAGCTCAATATCAAGCGGTACTATGAGGGCTTGTGCGGCAAAGCGCTGTTTTTAGCTATTTGGGCAGCGGATTGTGAAAAAGTCGTGATTGAGAATCCGACGCCGAGTAAAGTCTTTGAGTATCCAGAGCCAACCCAAGCCATACAGCCCTATCAATACGGGCACCCGTTTAGCAAAAAAACCTTGCTGTGGGAGCGTGGTGTCCAGCCGTTGGATCCGACAAACATCGTTGAGCCGACAGCAACATGGTGTCCGAGTGGCAGTTACAGCCATAAGCATGGGGAACAGCATAAAGGTATGTTTACCACGGATAGAGCCAAAAACCGCGCAAAGACCTTCCCCGGCATCGCCAAAGCTATGGCGGAACAGTGGGGGTGTCTATGAGCGCCTGGCACAACGATCCAATTTCCTCAGAGCGGGCGAAGGCGCTGCTGGCACTTCCGCTGGAGGACAAGGTGCTGACCTCTTGGGAGAAAATCGACCAATGGTATACCGCCTGGGGCGGGAAGTGCTACGTTAGTTTCTCCGGCGGCAAGGATTCCACGGTTTTGGCCTATCTCGTGGCCCGGTATCTCGCCAGCTACAGGACGCCGCCCTGGCCGCTGAATCTGGTTTTTGTCAACACGGGCCTGGAGTATCCGGAAATTCAGCACTTCGTGGACGATTACGCCGTTTGGCTGAGGCAGGAGTTCCCGCATGTCGAGGTCAATCTCGCCCGTCTGCGGCCCAAGATGAATATCCGGCAGGTCGTGGCGAAGTACGGGTACAGTATTGTTAGTAAGGAGGTCGCAAACAATGTTTGGCTTGCACGGAGGGGGAATAAATACCGAATGATGCGTCTCCGTGGCGAAATGCTTGATAAGAATGGGAACAAAAGCGTCTGGAACTGCGATAACTGGGTATTTCTGCTTGACGCTCCATTTCTTGTCTCTTCGGAGTGTTGCCACATTATGAAAAAAAGGGCGGCGCATACTTATGAGCGCGAGAGCCGTGAAAAACCTATCGTTGCGATGATGGCAGAAGAAGGACGACAGCGGTTTCAGACATGGACGGCGACCGGCTGCAATGCCTTTGATGGCAAGCGCCCGATGGGAAAGCCCATGAGTTTCTGGACGGAGCAGGACGTGCTGCGATTCATCGTAGACCAAGAGCTACCTATCGCCAGCGTATACGGTGACATTGTAGCCAGCGACGGCGAGAACGACTACGGCGCGACGCTGATCGACTGCAAACTACACTGTACCGGTTGCCAGCGCACGGGCTGTATGTTCTGCGGATTCGGAGCGCACCTGGAGAAGGGAGAGAATCGCTTCCAGCGAATGAGGCGCACACATCCCCGGCATTACGATTTCTGCATCGGAGGCGGCGCCTTCGACCCGGCGGATGGGCTGTGGAAACCCACGGCCAAAGGGATGGGCTACGCCAGAGTGCTGGATTTTATCGGGGTGGCCTATGAATAGTTGCAGGCCCCTGTATCATGTGATGGATGCCCCCGGTGGCCAAAGCGGCCGCCGGGGGAGAGAACGGAGGAAAAAGCAATGAACGAAGAAATGAAGATGACCCAGGAGCGGGAAGGCCGGATTCTGGAGGCCGCCATCGACACCTGGGGCACGGAGATGCAGATCATCGTGGCCATCGAGGAGATGAGCGAGCTGACGAAGGCCCTCACTAAGTACATCCGGGCCGATGATGCCGCCACGATTTCGGTCAATATCCGGGAGGAGATGGCCGACGTGGGCATCATGCTCAACCAGCTCTCCCTCATTTTTGGCGATACCACCGAGGAGGAGATCCGCAAGCTGAATCGCTTGCAGCGGAGAATCGAGGATGTGACCGGTGAGACGCTTTTCTGACATGGATATTCCGGAGCGGCCATTGGAGCCGCCGGAGCCGGAAGAAAATCCCCGCTGCCCCTGTTGCGGCGAGGAGTGCGAGACGCTGTATCGGGCGTTCTCCGGGGCCGTCGTTGGCTGCGAGAAGTGCGTGGACGCCCTGGACGCCTGGGAAAACCGGCATTTGGCAGACTAAATTTTGGGAAGCAATAGGAGGACAACATGAAGGAGATCAAGGTTAAGCTGACATTTACGGAGCCCATCTTGGGGACGTCTCCGGCCAATCCTGATGTGTATCGGGAGTTCATCGGCAGCAAAAGCCCGGACGCTTTGAGTGTGGAGGATGAGGTCGCCGCTCTTGGTGCCGACGCTGTGGCGGATAAGGGCATGACGGTATTCCCTCGCCTGGACGATGGCACGCCGTTCCTCTACGATTACCAGATCAAGGGATTTTTCAAGGATACCTGCGGTGGCCTTCGCAAAGTGAAGGGGACCGCAAGCGAGAAGATCAAGGCGTACAAGAAGGAAATCGACAAGCTGATTTTCCCGGAGCCCAGAACGATTCCCCTCTTGTTTGACGGCAAAATCGGTGAGTGTCAGCGCCCCCTGAGAGCGCAGACGGCGCAGGGAGAGCGCATCAGCCTTGCGATGAGTGAGGAGATTCCCGCCGGGGCGACGTGCGAGTTTACCGTTGTCTGCCTTTGCGACGATCACGAGAAGGCGGTCCGGGAATGGCTGGATTATGGCCGCTTTTCCGGCATCGGCCAGTGGCGCAACAGCGGTAAAGGTAGATTCCGCTGGGAGAAGCTGTAAGCGAAGGAATGGCGTTGGTCTGCCGTGCGCAGCAAGGGAAGTGCCAGGCGATGCAACGTACCGCTTTGGAATAGAACGGCGATGATGGGCAACGGAAATGTTATGGAACGCATTCGCTGTGGACGGAACAGCAATGGCAATGTTCCGCAACGAACTGCATTGGAGATGCGAAGCGCAGCACCAGAATAACTCGCAAAGGCGAGGCTTCGTGGAGCACGGCAACGGAAAGGCATAGCGGGGTTCCGATTTGAGTGGCCCGGCAATGGGGGTGCATGGCACTGCGGAGAACAGCGACGGAAAAGTGGAGCAGCGAAACGCAGAGCGGCGGATAAGTATTGCACTGAATTGCAATGGAATTGCCAAGGGTTGAGAAGCTGCGCAACGGAAGTGCCAAGAGATGCAAAGCAAAAGCAGTGGATATTGGGACATAAGGAGGACAAAGACATGACAGCACCGAAAGTGTGTGAGAACTGCAGGGCGGCCTTGGATGCGGGGGAGACCTGCGATTGCCGGGAGACGGCCCAGGACAGCGGATTGATCCGGCTGGTCCAGCTCCCCGTCATTGAGGAGCGGCTGCGGGACCTGAAGGAGGCCACGGAGCGGCGCACGGGCCAGGCCATGAGCATGGTATGCGATCCGGAGACCCTGGCGGCGGTGAAGACCGTCCGGGCGGAGCTGAACCAGGAATTTGCGGAGATGGAGGCCCAGCGGAAGGCGGTGAAGGCCGCCATCATGGAGCCCTATGACCGCTTTGAGGCGGTTTACCGGGACTGCGTGGCGGTCCCCTTCCGCCAGGCGGACGCCGACCTGAAGGGGAAGATCGAGGCCACGGAACGGGAGATCAAGGAACACTGTGAGGAGTATCTGCGGCACTACTTTGGGGAGCTCTGCGCCGCCCACGGGGTCGATTTCCTGACCTACGAGCAGACCGGCGTGAAGGTGGATATGGCATCGGCCCGTGCCAAGACCCCCAAGAAGCTCATGGAGCAGCTGCGGATGATGGTGGAGGGCTGCGCCCAGGCGATGGCCACCATTGACGGCATGGAGCATGGGGACGAGATCGCCGTGGAGTACAAGAAGTGCCTGGACCTGACCTTCGCCATTCAGGTGGTGACCAAGCGGCACCAGCTGTTGGAGGCGGAGCGGCAGCGGAAGGTGGAGGCGGCAGAGGCCTGTGTCCTGCCTGTCCAGGAGGCCCCGGAGGTGACGCCGGTCCCCAAGCGTGTGGAGAAGGCGGCTGTTGAGACCCTGACCTGCACCTTCACCGTGACGGCCACCCGGGAGCGGCTGAAGCTCCTGAAGAGTTTTCTGGACAGCAACGGCTACAACTACAACTGAGGAGGAGAATTTCCATGAACGAGATGCAGAACTATGCCCCCAATGAGTGGATGGCCCCGAAGACGGTAAGTACGGAAATGATGATCTCCCGGCAGGCCCAGGAGGTCCAGGCGGCTATGGTGGTGGCAAAGCGCTTCCCTCGGAACGAGGTGGAGAGCCACAACCGCATCCTCAACGCCTGCAAGCGCAGGAGCCTGGCGGAGCGGGCAGTCTATGAGTATCCCCGTGGCGGGGAGAACGTCACCGGCCCTTCCATCCGCCTGGCGGAGGTCATGGCCCAGAACTGGGGCAACCTGGACTTCGGCATCACGGAGCTGGAGCAGAAGGGCAACCGCTCCACGGTGATGGCCTACTGCTGGGACCTGGAGACCAATGTCCGGCAGACCAAGATTTTTGAAGTCCCACACGTCCGGCAGACTAAGAAGGGCACCAAGGCCCTGACGGACCCTCGGGACATCTACGAGATGGTGGCAAACCAGGGCGCTCGGCGGCTGCGTGCCTGCATCCTGGGGATCATCCCCGGGGACGTGGTGGATGCCGCTGTTGACGCATGCTCAAAGACGCTGCTGAGCGGCGGGGAGCCTCTGATCGACCGGATCCGCAAGATGGCGCAGGCGTTCCAGGAGGACTTCGGCGTGCCGCTGGAGTGCCTGGAAAAGTACATCGGCTGCAAGGCGGAGGCCTTCACCAGCCAGAGCATTGTGAAACTGCGGGGGGTCTATACGGCCCTGAAGGATGGCCGGGCGGACCGGGAGCAGTATTTTGACCTGCCCGCCGTGGACGAGAAGACCGGCGAGGTAGTGGAAGGGACCACCGCTGAAACGGTCAGCACGCCAGATGACGGCAGGACCGACAGCGCTCCGAAGCAGGTGAGCCTGAGTGACCTGTAACGTGATCGCAACCGGGTCTCAGGGCAACGCCGTGGTTCTGGATGGGACCATCCTTCTGGACTGCGGCGTGCCCTTCGGGGCGCTGGAGGAGGTCTGCCAGGACCTCTCCCTGGTGGTCCTGACCCACATCCACGGGGACCACTTCCGCCCGGAGACCATCAAGCGCCTGGCTTTCCTTCGGCCTGCGCTGCGCTTCCTCTGCCCGCCCTGGCTGCACCAGCCATTGAGTTCCCTGGGCATCTTTGAGCGGGTGACCGACGTGGCGAGCACGGCCTACCGGCTTTCCTACGGGCGTCTGGGCGGGACCTGGCGCAATATTCAATTCGAGATGCAGCCCATTCCCCACGATGTCCCCAACTGCGCCTGGCATATCTTTGCGGATCGGGGCGGTCAGCGGGAGGCGGTCTTCTACGCTACGGACTGCGGCTCCCTGGATGGCGTGGAGGCCAGGGACTACGACCTCTACCTCATCGAGGCCAACTACGGCGAGGAGGAGATCCAGGAGCGGATGGCCCGGAAGCTGGCGGCGGGCGGGTATGCCTACGAGAGCCGCTGCATGGAGAGCCATCTGAGCCGGGAGCAGGCGGAAGCCTGGCTTGCCGCCAACGCCAAAGAGGGATGGAGCAAGGTGCTGTTTCTGCACCAGCACAGAGAGTGAGGCGAGATATGGAGCGAAGTCAATTCACCTTTTATGCTTCCTTTGCCAAAGCGGCGGAGCGTATCCGGAAAAAATCGGATCGCTGCGACTTCTACGATGCTGTGAAGGACTATGCCATCTATGGGAAAGAGCCCGATTTGGATGTGGTTTCCGATACGGTGGCAGTGGCTTTTGAACTGGTTCGCCCGACCCTGGACGCAAGCAAACGCAAAGCGGAAAGCGGGAAGCGTGGAGGAACCACCAGCAAACTGGAAGCAACCGGAAGCAAATGGAAGCAAACCGAAAGCAAACGGAAGCAAAGTGAAAGCAAACCGGAAGCAAAGAGAAGCAAACCGAAGCAACCTGCAAGCGAGAAAGAGGGGGAGAAAGAGGACGAGGTAGAGGGAGAGAAAGAGAGTGAGATAGAGAACGAATGTTCAAAAATATTACCCCCTGGCGGGGGTAATACAAAAAGCCCCGCCGCAGCCGCCGATGTTTCTCCGCTCTCCTCCGCCGTGGCGATGGTCCAGGCAGATTATCTCAACCGGGTCAACGCCGCAGCCTCTCCGGCATCGCTGGACGAGTTGGCGGGTTTTGTGGAGGCGATGGGGCCGGATTGCTGCCGGAGGGCCTTCGACATTGCCCTGGACGAGCGCATTACCCGCTGGAGCTACATCCGTGGCATCCTGCAGGACAAGCAGCAGCGGGGCGTCAAGTGCCTGGCGGACTGGGACGCTCTGGACGGACAGCGGCAGAAAAAGCGCAGGGACGGCACGTTCCGGTACGACTACGGCGACATGGGAGGAAGCCTATGATGGACGATATCGTTGATTCTTTGGCCCGGAAGAGCGCCGCTAGGCGGGAGCCGGGAGACTACACGCAGGATGGCCTGCTGTACTGCGGGCACTGCGGGACCCCGAAGCAGTGCCGGATATCCCTCGGGGCCGGTGTGCGGATCGTCGGCTGCCAGTGCGCCTGCCAGACCAGGCGCTTCGAGGCGGAGCGGCAGGCGGAACGGGATCGGGAAATGCGGCTCCGCATTGAGCATCTGCGGGCCTCCGGCATTCGGGACCGAAATCTGGCGGATTGCCGCTTTGAGACGGCCACGGAGACGGAGGAACTGACGAAATGCCGCCGGTATGCGGAGCGCTGGGAGGAGATGTACGCCCAGAACAACGGCCTTTTGCTCTGGGGCAACACCGGGAATGGGAAGACCTACGCCGCCGCCTGCATTGCGAACGCACTGATCGCCAGGGGCATCCCGGCCCTCATCACGAGCTTTCCACGGATACTTAACGCAGGCTGGGACAAGCGGGAGATCGCCGAGCAGATGCGCCAATACCCATTGCTGGTCATCGACGATCTGGGGGCGGAGCGTGAGAGCGATTACGCCCTGGAGACCGTCTACATGGTCATCGACGAGCGCTATAAGGCCCGGAAACCGCTGATCGTCACCACCAACCTGACGCTGGAAGAGATCTGCAAGCCCAGGAGCATGGACTACCAGCGCATCTACGACCGCATCCTGGAGATGTGCGTCCCTGTGGTGTTCCAGGGCGGGAGTATCCGCCGCAAGACGGCCAACGAGAAGTTGCGAAGAGCACGGGAGGTGCTGGATGGTTGACCATGTGCGTGTGGTGATAGACGTCTACGGGGTAGACGATTACATGGCGGCGAAGGAATCCGTAGCTATGATGCTGGAACCGCTTGGGAATGTCCGGGTGGTACAGGTGATTGCGGATGGGAAGACAAACTAGGAGGACGAAATGACTAGAAAAGAAATTTTGGAAGCCGCTGAGAAATGCGTTTGCGGCGACCGGGAGCAGGATTACGGCAGCCCGGAACGGTCCTTTGGGGTCATCGGACAATTTTGGGAGACCTACCTGCAAGAGAAGTGCCTGGTACGACGCAGCGGGCCTGTGGAGGCCCAGGTACTTCCGGAGGATGTGGCGGCCATGATGTGCCTTTTCAAAGTCGCACGCATCGCCACGGGGCACGGCAAGGCGGACAACTGGATCGACCTCGCCGGATACGCCGCCTGTGGCGGGGAGTTGGAGGCAGCAAAATGAAGCAATCCGCATACCTCATCCAGCAGCGGGAGACCAAGCGGAGGCTGGTCCAGGCGGCGGAGCGGGTGACCCAGCAGCTCATGCTGGACACCCTGCAGGTGACGCTCCACCAGGAGTTCGGCTTCGGCTACGACCGGATCAAGCGGCTGACGGATGCCTGGGGCCGGACCTACAACCAGTTCCACGACGCCCTAGACGGCGGGACGGAGGCGGACTACTGGCAGGAGAAATTGGACCGGCTCTTACTGGACCTGCTGCGGGACCACCAGGCGCTCATTCCCTTCGGGGAGCGCTACCCGGAGATCCGGGAGATTACATACGGCACCAGGCGGGCCGGAAAGGAGGGGAAGGCATGAGCGCCAGAAGGCCCTATGTGGAGAAGCGGCTGACCCTCTTCCGCACCTGTGGGACCTGCGGAAAGACCGTCGTGACCACGGCGGACACACCCTGGGTGCGGCAGGTGCCCCGGGACGGGAAGAAGATGGCCACGACGTACTTCTGCTCCGAGGGCTGCTATGCCGCCAGCTATAAGCACATCGGCTGGTTCGACGGCAAGGCCGAGGAACGCCGCCGCCTGAAAGACCAGAACCGAGATCCGGAGAGGGAGCGGGAACGCTGGCGGCGCTACTACGCCTCCCACCGAGAGGAGCGGGTGGAAGCCGCCAGGCAGCGCCGCCTTGCGAACCCCGGACTTGCCGCCGCCGACAGCGCATTCTACCGGCGGAAGCGGAAGCTGACGGTAGAGGGGGCGTGAGCATGATTACCTGCTGTATGGACTGTGAGCGGCGCGGTGCCGACTGCCACAGCAAGTGTGAGGATTACCTCCAGCAGAGAGCGGAGCATGAGGAGGAGCGGGCGGCGTTGAGTACCATCCGTGCCAGGCAAAGCGACGCTTATGCGTTTAGGAAAAACGGGCGGCAGCGGGTAGAGCGGAGGAAAAATAAAGGGCGGTGAACGAATGGCATTGACAGCGGAAGACCTAGCCCGGCTAGGGCCGGGAGCGCAGCGGCAAGTGCTGCAAAAGCTGGGAGCGCAGCAGAGGCCCAGGGAGAAAAAACCGAGTAAGTACCACGCCAAGCCGACAGACGTATGGATGCCGGATGGAACGGTGAGGAATTTTGCCAGCGAGAAGGAGGCGGCGAGATTCCGGGATCTGGACTTGCTGCAAAGGACGGGCCAGATTACGGGCTTGCGCTGCCAGGTGCCGTTTGAGCTGATACCCAAGCAAAAAAGAGCCGACGGGAACTGGGAACATCCCTGCACCTATGTTGCCGATTTTGTTTACCGGGACGGCTGCAAAGTGGTGGTGGAGGACGTGAAAGGATACGACGATTCTAAGAGCGCCGCTTACCGGCTGTTTGTTATCAAGCGAAAGCTGATGCTAATGGTCCATGGGATTACAATAAAAGAAATTTAGGAGGGACAAAAAATGGAAGCGAAAAACAATCAGATGTACGTTGTGCGGTGCGCACAGGCTGGCGTTTTCTTCGGGCAGATCAAGGAACGCAAGGGCGACGAGGTGACCATGACCAATGCCCGAAAGCTGTGGTACTGGGATGGGGCATGCGCCGTAGAGCAGCTGGCGGTAGATGGGACGAAGAAACCTGACGACTGCAAATTTACCGTCACGGTGTCCGAAATGGTCCTTACGGGTGTGATCCAGATTTTGGCCTGTACGGATAAGGCGGCATCCTCTCTCGCCGCTGTGGGAGTGTGGAAACGATGATGCTTGATGATAAGATCAAGGCATTTCTTTCCGTAAGCTACGGCGACGGCGACGGCTACTGCTCCGGCTCCGGCGACGGCGACGGCTACGGCTCCGGCTCCGGCTACGGCGACGGCGACGGCTACGGCGACGGCTACGGCTACGGCTACGGCTACGGCTCCGGCGTAGATGTATTCGACGGCAAAAACGTTTATCGGATCGACGAAACGCCTACGCTAATCTATTCCATTCGTGGCAACGTCGCTCACGGGGCAATCCTTAATGGCGATTTAACACTCACTCCGTGCTATGTGGCAAAGCAGGATAATCTTTTCGCCCACGGAGAAACGCTGCGGGAAGCAATGGAAGCCTTGCGGGATAAGATCTTTGAGGATATGTCGGCAGAGGAAAGAATCAGCGTTTTTCTGGCCGAAACCGAGTGCGGCAAGAAATATCCCAACCAGCATTTTTATGATTGGCACCACCGCCTCACCGGGAGCTGCGATATGGGGCGGAAAGCGTTTGCCAAAGATCACGGAATCGATGTGGAGAACGGCACTATGACGCTGGAGGAGTTTTTGGAGCTCACTAAAAATTCCTATGGCGGCGATGTGATCCGGCACGTCCAGGAAAGGCTGGCGAAAAAGTGAAACGAAATGTTTGGGAGATAACGTACATCGTATGGATAGTGGTTGTGGTGGGCTTGATGCTTTTTTGGCCCGCCAAAGCCGCCGAAGATACGGAACGCACGGAAAATCACACGGAAGATGAGGCGGAACGCACGGAGTGCGTGATCGAGGAGCTGGAAGAGGATCCCGAGAACGAGTACATCGAGGCGGCCCTTTACGCTTCCGGGTACTTCCGAGAGGACGTGCCGCTTGACGGCGATACCCAGGCATTCCTCCGGGCTGCCTGCGAGGAGACCGGGATCCCCTATGAGCTGGCTCTGGCCGTAATCCGGCAGGAGACGGAGTTTCGCAACGTCGTGGGTGACGATGGGCGCAGCGTAGGCTATATGCAGGTACAGCGACGCTGGCATGAGGACCGGATGGCCCGCTTGGGTGTGACGGACCTCACGGACCCATACGGCAATTTCCGGGTGGGCTGCGATTATCTGGCGGAGTTGCTGGGGAAATATCCGCTGGAAGAGGCGATGACGGCCTACAACAGCGGGAAGCCCGGGAAGAGCGCCTATGCCTCCAATGTCCTGACGTATATGGAGGCGTACTATGGCGATTAAATGCAAAAGGTGTGTCCATCGCAGCGACAGGGGCTCTGTCAACGCATGTAATTATCAGCAGAACACGGGGCACTGCAAGATCGTGACAGCAGTCCGGGCGGATGGAAGGGAGTATAAGACCGTCTCACCTGTGGAGAACTGCGCATTCTTTGAGCCCGGGCGTCGGCAAAAGCCCGCCGTCGAAACATGGAGACTGGCCACCACTGTTGCGAAGATCGACTATAGGCTGATCTACAAGCTGTATCTGCAAGGGCTCACAGATAGGGCGGTTGCGGAAAAGGTCGGATGCAATGTCAACACCGTATGGGCATGGCGAAAGAAGAATAATCTGCCGGCCAACCGGTACAAGAAGGCGCACGGAGCATCATTTTCGTGAGGTCACGAAAATG
>QXGG01222597.1_pt1 | contig 11677 bp, 22 predicted proteins | sample 1982491 | NCBI WGS metagenome assembly QXGG01 (sample SAMN09924614, study PRJNA488089) | Wastewater metagenome, whole genome shotgun sequencing project. | isolation source: South African research farm wastewater | place: South Africa: Irene, Agricultural Research Council, Animal Production... | reverse complement strand
CGCCGATGCGATGGATGCTGAGCCGGTGGCGTGGATGTATCCAGACGACTACGAGCGAATGAAAACGAGCGAAACGTACTGCACTGTTTTCTCGGTGGAAGTGGGCAGCCCGACGCAAGGGACAACAACGGTTCCGCTCTACGCTCACCCGCCCACGCTCCGCCTGCCGGAGCCGATGACGGAGGATCCTGATCTGTGGGACGCCTACGAACGGCAGCGGGACGACTGGTGGCTCGTTGATTTCGGCGAGTTCCGGCGTATCTCTCGCGCCATCGAGGCCGAAGTCCTGCGCCGAGTGAAGGAGGCGAACGAATGAACATCCCTAAAGGCTGGCAGCAGGACGACGAGGCGCATCGCCCTGCGCAGTGCAACTGCAGCATGCGCACGCGCCTCGTCGGCGACGGCTGCGAGAAGTGCAATCCCGCGCAAACTATTGAGTACTTGCGCGAGGGAGTCGCAGACCTTGAACGAGAAGTCGAGGCCCTGCTGGCCGCGGCACCATCCATGCCCGCGCAGCAGGACGACGAGGCGCTGGAGGTGCTGCGGCAACTCATCACGGCTTTTGAGATGTCGCCCGGACTGCGCAAGACCATTCGCGTGTCGCGTCTGCTGGACGACGCCCGCGCCCTCCTCACCAAGCGAGGTGAGAAATGACCAAAGACCATATCAGCCGCATCGAGGCGGCGCTGGAAGCGGGACCGACTTCTGGGCACTGGGTTGTCGACTCTGGGTCGGCAATGCTGAATGGCGCACCTGTTGTCGACGAGTATTTCGTGCGCCGCGAAGACGATGACACTTCCATCGCTGCGGGCATCGTCGATCCGGAGACGGGGTTGCCGAGTGCAGTAAACGCCGACTACATCGCCGCCTGTAATCCCACCGCCATCCGCGCCCTGCTCGACCGACTCAAAGCTGCGGAGCAACGGGCGGAGCACTGGAAGGCCGAGCATCTCGCAGGGAATGCGGAGGTCGAGCGGCTGCGTGAAGCACTGGAAGCCGTCGTGGCGTATAGGACCGGCGGGCTGATCGAAGGGCTGTGCCGGGCCGCACTGGAGGCACCGATGCTCGATGACTACAACCGCTGATACTGAAGTCAGGTACACCTTAGAGTACCTAAGAAAGGAGAAGGAAGCCTGGGAGAACCTACCTAAGGAGCGAAAGCAACGACTTGCTGAGCTAGATCGACTGCACAAGGTGGGATCCCGACACCTTGGGTACGGCAGCTGTTTGCACCGAAGCAGAAGTCTGCCGAGAGTTGCTTTCAAGCCCTAACCCGTTAGGAGTAAACATGCTGATGCTGATTCGAGGCCTGCCCGGTGCCGGCAAGTCGACCTTGGCTCGTGCCCTGTGCGCCGCGGTTGATGGCGCCAAGCACTTTGAGGCCGACCAGTATTTCTACTGTCAGGGGGAGTACCAATACGACTCCACGAAGATCAAGGAAGCGCACAAATGGTGCTTCCACAACGCCTGCCAGGCACTGGAGAACAGGGCGTCACTGGTTGTCGTCTCCAACACCTTCCGAGAGGCGTGGGAGATGCACCCGTATGCCAGGCTTGCTCGAGAGCTTGAAGTTGATCTACAACTGATCGAGGTCCAGGGAACTTGGCCCTCGATCCACGCACCTGCCGAGGTTCGGGAGCGTATGGCAAGAACCTGGGAGCGCGTGACACTGACGAAAGACAAGCACATTCAACCGAGGAAGTAGCATGTACACGCTGATCGACACCCACAACCAGAGCACGATCTCCCGCCACCACACGCTGGCCGCTGCTGCTAAGGCTCGCAAGGCGCACTCGGCCGGGGTCAAGCGCTACAACGGCCCGAACTCCTACATCCCGACCGAACTGCTCGATGCGAACGGCGAGGTGATCCGCCCCGGGCATGCCGAGTACGACGCCTGGGCCGATGCCATCGACGCGACGTTCTACGGGGAGTGATGACCATGACCATGACCATTTACGCCAACGGCCGCATCCTGCTTGACGGCAAGGCCACTGGCTACGGGGTCCGTCAGGACCGTTATATGACGCACGTGTACCGACTCGACGGAGGCCCTCGGCTCAACCTGCCTAGACTCGTCTACTCACTCGCCGCGAACAAGCCCGGGAGCGGTAACCCAGGGCGCGAGGACTTCGAGCGCGACCTGCGGGCGGCGCTGGGCGCCAAACGCCCCTAACCGTTAGGCCTACTTTTGGAGATTCGAGTGAAAACCCTAGATGAAGAGGTAGCGGAAGTTGCCAGCCTGCCTCATGAGCTTAACCAGTTCAGTAGTCCTCGTAACTGGTTTGGGAACTACCCGATACTCAAGGCGTGGATTCAGGAAGAGCTCTACCGCAGCGGCAGGCGACTGGCAACGCGTGACACCAAGGAGCGGGAGATTCCCCCCGAGAGTTTCGAGCTTCAGACCCACACGATCTCAGTGCATGAGCACACAGACTCAGTGCGGGACTTTGAGTTCGGGATCTACGTGTTGAAGTGTCTGCCGGTGGTCAGGACTGCCTATGAGAGCAGAACACAGTTCACCTTCTACAGGGAGCGACATAAATCCATCAGATTCCTGAACGAGGGGGACTGCATCACTTTCAACCCTCGAAAGCCACACAGCATGACCTATTTCGGCGACGCCGCTACCTTCATGCTGTTCTCGGTGGACAAGTTATGAAGGACGAGGTCCAACTTCCGAGACCTCCCAGGCCGATGTGCCGCCGCGTACAGCATCAAGGGTACTACATCGGCAACGTGTACTCCCTTGACCAGCTGCGCACCTACGCCAAGAAGGCGGTGCAGGAAGCGCTGAAGCAGATGGGAAAGAAAGAGTGAACGCTGCCCGCGGAAGCGGGCTTTACTTTTGGAGTGGGAATGAAAGTAGACCTTGAGAACCTTTGGCTGTGCCAGGACTGCGTGCAAGCCGCGGTTAACGGAGACTTCACCGGACTTGACTACTCGTACGAAGAAGATGAGGCCGAGGATCGTATGCGAGAAATCGAGTCTGGCCTCGAGACTCTCGGTCCGAACCTGGTCATCGACTTCGATGAGAACAACACTTGGCATCAGTGCGATGACTGCAATCACAGGTTCATCGACGAAGCCGAGAGCACTGCTTGCCATGAGTGTGGAAGCGAGGATGTGTCTGTCCGGGAACCCGGCTACCTCAAGTTCTCCTGGATTGAGTGTGACTGCTGCGGTTCTGATTTAGGGGGCTCTCGGTACCGCTTCGCAACCCTGACCGACGACAACTAAGCACCCCGGCCCTAACCGTTAGGGCCTTACTTCTGGAGCAAATCATGGGCTGGACTCATACCAAAAAATCCTCTGAACAGTCGATGCTCGACTTCTTCATCTCCTCTGGCGTCCTTCGTTGGACTCTCCCTGAGGGTTCCCCGCTGTCCTACCGTGTGCTCGACAGCGGTACCGTCAAGCGCCGGGTGTTCTACGCCGCGGTTGAGCGCGTGGACAGGACGGATCCCGACAACCCCCAGCGCGAAGTCTTCGCGTTCATCATCCTCTTGCGCTGGGTCAACAGCGCCCAGGGCTACAACATCCTCTTCAAGGAGTTGGATGAGACATGCGGCCCCTATGAGGCCGAGTGCCCTGAGCGAATCCTTGACCTCCTGACGGAGACAACCTGCGAGAACAGTCTGGACTGGCGAAAACGCTGCCGGGAGTACCACGCCAAGCGTAAGTCCACGAAATTGCTCAAGGCCGGGGACGTTGTCGCCTATGGGGGCAACACTTACAGGTTGCGGGAGAACCTCGGTCGCAAGGGTTGGGAGGTGGAGCACACCGGCTCCGGGTACATCTACAGAATGCGTCAGTCGCAACTGGTTTCCGCTTCCGTTCGTTCCTAACCGTTAGGAGCGGACATGAGGAAAGCCAAGAACCCCCTCGGGTACGTCCTGTGGGAAGGAAAGTCGCGCCTGGACCAATCGCCGATCGTCGTTATCGTCACCTTGTCCTCGATCAACCGGAAAACAGGGGACATGGCCCAGACGTGGATCCTGCACCAGGACGTGCGACCCGCGGAGGCTGTCCGTACTGGTGCTGATCGTTCCATCTGCGGGGACTGCGCCCACCGCCCATTCCTTGCCAAACTGACCGGGGACATCCCCTGCTATGTCACTGTCGGGTACGCACCTACGGCAGTTTGGAAATCCTACAGGGAGGGAAAGTACCCTTTCGACCCGGATGCGGCTCGTCACGAACTTCGCTACAAGCCGGTACGCCTCGGCAGCTACGGAGATCCGGCGGCTGCGCCGCCCCATGTATGGGGTGATCTTCTTCGTAAGCACCGTGCCGGGCATACGGGCTACACGCAGCAGTGGAGGGAGTTCCCTGAGCTCTGTCATCTCCTGATGGCGAGCGTCCACAGTAGCGAGGAAGCCCAAGAGGCCCGGGATCTGGGTTGGAGGACCTTCAGAATCCTCCAATCGCAGGGAGAACTCGAGGCAAGGGAGTTCATCTGCCCCGCCTCCCCAGAAGGAGGTGACCGCCTCCAGTGCAGATCCTGTTTGGCCTGCAACGGGGCAGGGCAGAATCACAATCGCGCAAGCGTTGCCATCGTCGAGCATGGAGCGATCAATAAGGTCCGATCCGCCTTGAAGTTGAGGGCGCAACTGGGACAACCTTCCGGCGAAGTTGAGAAAGCCTCAACAGCCGACTGTCAATAACAATCTGAAAAATCCTGTGATACACGTCACAGGATTTTCTTAAGGAGCACACGATGAAAGAAGACAACCTCACCCCTGAGCAGCTCGAGCACTACCTGAGCGCGTTCACTGGCAGTGAATCCTTCCGGCTTTTCACTTACACCCCTGATGTGTTGACGGAAGGGGCTGCCTACCTAGCTGACGGGGCCGGCGCCTACTGGCTGATGGAGGCGATCGTCTTCAACCTGCGAGCGCTCAAACATCACAAGAAAGACTCCTTCGTGGTGGCTGAGTTGCAGGTCAAGGACGACAAAAGCGCGGAGCTTCGCCTTGAGGATGGGAACGGGGGGATTGTTCACTCCCAGACCTTCGGCTATACTGACTTCCCTGTGCCATCTTGCAAGCTCTTTGTTTGTTGGGTTGGAAACGGTTGGACCCTCATGTTGCCCAGCGAGTATTAACCATCGAGCAAGAGAGCACCCCGTTGAACGAGTGAATCATGACGCTGGAGAGAACCTACGTTTTGGAATGAGCCACCACGCTGAGTAGAACCAAACAGCACGAACGACCCAACACTACCCAGAGAACCAGACCTACGAGGGAATCACTGTAGTAGAGAGAACCCAGTACCCGGAATGAGTCAGTAAAAGCGAGAGCACCCAAAGCGCTGATCGTTGTTTTCAGCGCCATCACCCTTTACTTTTGGAGCAACCATGAGCTTCCCGTCGAGCCCCTTCCACCACGGTCAGAGCGTCATCAGCCTCGACCCGGTCCAGAAACTCACCAAGGACCTGACGACCGCAGCCCGCACCCTAGAGGATGACGAGGCCCGATTCCTCGTCGACTACTACTACATCGCCCAAGAAGATCGAAAGCGCGCCGGCAATCAGGCGCTTGCCCTGAACAATAACGCTGAGCCCAACTCGGTTCTGAACTGGCTGCACAAGCAGAGCGAGACACTGGAGAACCAGATCCGCCGCGCTCTGGATTCCTACACTCAAGCCCACTCGATGGGTTCCTGGATGCGGGAGATCTACGGCATCGGTCCGGTGATCTCTGCTGGCCTCCTTGCGAACATCGACATCGAGCGCGCCCCGACCGCTGGGCACATCTGGCGCTTCGCTGGCCTGGATCCCACTGTCGTTTGGAAAAAGACGGAGGACGTCCAGAAGGATGTCTCTGCAATCAAGGAACTGGACGAGACGGAGGTGATCCGCCTTGCCAAGGAGTACGGCCGAAACCCGGAGAGCTTGATCAAACGCTCCCTTAACGACAGGGGGGAGCTGGATCGCGGACAGTTACGCAATGCTCTTGCCATGCGCCCCTGGAACGCGACCCTGAAGACCCTGTGCTGGAAAGTCGGCCAGTCCTTCATGAAGTTCTCTGGTCGGGATGAGTGCGTCTACGGGAAGATCTACCTTCAACGCAAGGCCTATGAGATTGACCGAAACGAAGCGGGCGGCAATGCGACAGCTGCCGCTGCTGGTGCTCGGAGGGTGGGGAAGAACACTGACGCCTATGAGCACTACAGTGCTGGCAAGTTGCCGCCCGCCCAGATCGACGCTCGTGCTCGTCGCTACGCCGTCAAGTTGTTCCTCTCTCACCTCCACAACGAATGGTATCGGCGCCATTTTGGTGTCGAGCCCCCTCTGCCGTACCCGATCGCCATCCTAGGGCACGCCCACCTGATCACGCACGAGAGCCTTCAATGAGAATCATCGTACCCCTTGAAATTGACTTCGATCAGCTGCTGGAATCCGAGGAGCTGAGTGTCAGTACTCTGATCGACCTCCTGTTGGGCGACCCCTACTGGCTGAAGTCTCGGGTCACGAAGTACCAGGTGGAGAAGTTGGAGGAGCTGGTTGCGTACCTCAAGGAACCCAAGTCCTAACCGTTAGGGCTTACTTCTGGAGACAGGCATGAAGAAAGAAGATCGCCACGCGGCTATTCGACGACGGGCTGTAGCGGCCCTCTACGGGCTCTATGGCAACGCCACTATCCACGCCCCGGACCTGAAAGGGCCGTCCCCAGATCTCCCCTCTGGGGAGCACTGGACCTATTGGAAGTTCGCCAGGAAGGAACTCGAAGCCGAGGTCGACGGTATCAACAATTGTGAGCCCTACGGGGACCACAGAGAGATGCTCGAGTTCTTCATCAGTACCCACAGATCCCGGGCAACAGGCCTCATGGCCTACGACTACTACTGTCGAGGGCGTCAAGAGGCTACCGCTGGGGGTCAACGTCACCTGAGAACCTCGAACTACGGTCAGGTGCTTCTCTTTGGCAACGGCCAAGAAACCGCCGTACCTGACCACCTGACGCGGTCCCTAGACGGCAGGATCGCGATCGACCTTCGACCCGCTCAAGATCTGTCGATAGGGCCTCTAGTGGATCTCATCCTGACCCTCGAGGCTCTCAACAAGGCCCTGCGTGATTGGTGCAGTAAGGAGAACCAGACCTTCATGTGGGAGGAAGCGAAGGGGGACCTCCTACCCGCCCTGGACTACGACACGCTGCAGTTCCTTGATCTGACAATCGACTGAGGAGAAGAACATGCTTGACGAGATTCGCTACCTGTGGCGGAGCGTTCTGGTTGCCCTCTACCGCTTGATCGGGGACTGGGATACCCCTGAAAGCTCAGGAAATCTCCCTTACGGCGTAAAGTTGGAAGTGGAGCCGGGGACGGGGCTGATGGTGGTCCCCTGCACCAAGCATGACTTCGACAGGCGCGGATGAAGATTTACCGAAAGATGGAACACAACCTAGACTAACGACCTAGTCTAGCAGTCTTCTTGTTAGGGTCGACCCTTATAGAATGCCGACCGCTGTACCTACCTGTGGAGATACCCTTATGCTGAAAGTGACGAACCCTGGATTGATCTTTGCTGCATCAGACACTCTCGAAATTCTCGAGCAGTGGACCCGTGCGAAAGCCCGGGAACTGGAGGCGATTGAGGAACGTCGAACCCTAGAGGCCGCTCTTGCGCTCAGAACCGCGGACTGCCCGGCTGAGGGACAGAAGACGTACAAGCTCCCTCAGTGGCGGGTCGTCCGATTCAACAAGATCAACTACCGAGGAGATCTGGCTAAGCTCATCCCCCTGGCCCGGGAACTGGAAATCGAACCTCCTGTCGCCCCGAAACTCTCAGAGTCGGCGTGCAAGAAGCTGAGGAAGTCGGACGCCACGTCCTGGCAAATCCTTGAAGCTGAAGGTGCTGTGTCCTGCCAGGAGGGAAAACCTCAGTTTGACATCAGTCAGATTCCCTAGCCGTGCCCAACGAAGAACGAGAATTGGTCCTGTACTTCCCTGTCAAGGTTGCTGTCCACAGGGCAGGAGGGACGGTTGAAGTATCGAAGCGCCTTGGAGTTCCGGTTGCCACAGTGAACTCCTGGATCGTCCCGACCCTGAGGAGGAAGCCGTCTGATGACGTGCTGGAGAAGTTGAGTGACCTGTCTGGTGTCGCGGTGGAGTCCTTCCACCGTTACTACCAAGCTGTAAAACGATACCGAGAGGCGGAGAAAGTTCGCCGCAGTTGATAAAAGCCCGCGCGTGCCGCGGGCTTTTTACTTTTGGAGTTCTGATGATTCTCGAAGTTCGCCGTACGAACAGCAGCCGCTATGAAATCACTATTCCCCGCCGAACTGGGCTGGAGAGGGTTGGCTGTGCGGACGTGGTCAGGATGAGCAATGCTCAAATCCTGCCCGGGGACGACCTCAAGCTGCGGGGGAAAATCCTCGCCGTCTGGGGCCTTGTTCTCGATCCGAAACTTGAAGTGACGAGGGAAATCCTCCGACTTGTCGGTGTGAACCGCCCCTTCCTGCCGATGCGTGATACAAGGCATGCCAACCTGATCAGGTCGGGCAAAGAGCTTGCAATATGGCAGAACGGGGTTAAACTCTCGTTCGCTTCGATGATCCACCTCAGCAGTCAGGAGGTGGTCTGCTCACTCAACAAAAAGAAGAACGAAAATGAGTGACGTACCTGTGTTTGACTTCCCGCGCCTGTGCGGCGCGTTGCATGAAGGATGGCGAAGTCTTCTGGTCCAACACGAGAACACCGGAGCGCTGCTGACACACGTAGCGAATCTGGTTGCCGCTCTGGATCAGACCAAGGGTTATGCCCCTGAAGCCCTTCAAGAACACCTTGAGTCGGCCCTTCAGGACACCTCCTCCTTCGTTTTGAAGTACTGCGAGAACCATGGCGCGGTAAGTCAGATCCACGAGAGCCTCAGGGAGGTGTTCAGAACCTTGATTGAGGGGATGGAGACGGCGTCTAAGATTCAGGAGGCACAGGAGAAGTCGGGGTTCGGCAATGCTTGAGAGCACAGGCTGGACCCTAGTTCCTATCGTACCCACGCCTGAGATGCGTGAGGCTATTCGGGGCAGTACGATTTCCTTCCTCCATGAGACGGCAACGACTCGTTGGATCAGAGCGCTGTCTGTCGCGCCCGAGCCTCCTGCTGATCTGATCTACCCCTTGCCGGATTCTCTCTACCCGACCAGCAAGGATTGGGTAGAGGGGGATTACTCGTCTCGAGTGGCGTGGCTCCATGCCATGTATGAGAGCAAGAGGAAGGAGGCGGATCTCGCCTGGGGGCTTGTAGAGGAAGCCATGTCTCAGCTCCGTAACCTAAGGAAGAGTTGAATATGCGCCACGCTCTGACCGTGCTGGCCCTCTCACTGGGTCTGTACCTGCTCTGGCAGGTAGTCCCAGACGAGGAGAGAAGCCAGATCCGAGCACTCCTTAAGAGGTTCGCTTTCCCGATTTTCAGTCTTATCGCCCTCGTGTTTGTCGCACTTGGGTTGGCCTACTACGTCACCGCAGCAAAGATCCTTTGAGGAGAAGAACAATGAAAAAACTGCTTGCTGTTGCCGCCGTCAGCTTCCTGAGCGCCTGCTCTCAGATTGACACCGGGAACGTAGGGGTTGAACGTACTCTGGGCAAGGTCAGCGACAGTCCTCTGCCCCAGGGCATCTACTTCACGCTGTTCAAGACGGTCGACGAGTTCACTGCGAAGGAGGTGAGCTTCTCCCTGAACGACCTGACTCCGAAGTCTCGGGACAACCTGACCATGCGGGACGTGGACATCGACGTCTACTTCAAGACCGCACCGTCCGCGATTCCGAAGCTGTACACCAAGTATCAGGGAGACGTGTCACGCGACAAGAGCGGGGACTTCATCGCCGCTTGGAATCGGGTGACCCGTGAGGGCCGGGAGGCCGCGTACCGCGCCGTGTCTGAACTCGACGCTACCACTATGCACACCCAGCGCACGGAGCTGGCTGAGTCGATCCGAAGCAAGCTCCAGTCAGGTCTGGATGAGACGGACCCGGGCGCGTTCCTGATCACCAGTGTCAACGTGCGAAGCCTTGTCACGGACCCTGCGATCGAGAAAGCGATCCGAGATCGTGCTGCGATGGACCAGCAGGTTGAACGTAAGAAGAAGGAACTCGAGCTTGCCAAGGCGGAGGCAGAACGACTTGAGGTCGAGGCCCGCGGTCAGGCCAAGGCCAACGAGATCATCAGCGCTTCGATGACTACGGCGATCAAGGAGATCCGCCTTGCTGAGCTGGCACGTGACACGGCCTTCGCTGTCTCCAAGGGCGCAGGTAACACGGTGCTGCTTCAGGGTAACGCCTCCCCGCTGATTAGCGTCGGGAAATAACCAGCCAAGCACCCTCCTGAACTCCAATAACAAGAACAACAGGGGCCAAAATGCAGATTCACACCAAGCCTTCGCAACGAGAGAAGGCGTTACTTAAGGAGAAGCAAGATGCTCAGTGAAGCCTACGGGGATCGAATCCGCAGGGAAGAGGAACGGGCAGAAGCCCATGACGAGACTCTGAGTGAGGTGTGGGACAAGGTCTACACGAGGGTCTACCCCAAGGTTTACGAAGAGGTCCTCGCCGCCTGCTTGCTAGGCCGATCTTTCCCTGAGTCGCACTTTGGTCTCTACGCGTCAGGTCATGCTGCGAGCAACGCCCTGATCTATGCGGTGGAAGACTATCAGGGCGCCCTCGTCGATCTGATCGACGTCAACGGCAATATCCGAAAGCTCTACGAGGCCTACGCTGCGTATGTCGCCAAGGAGGAAGCGGAGTATGCCGCGGAGGGGGCTGTTCAACGACTGGAAGCTGCACTTGAAGGGGATGAGGAATGAAGAAAGTCTACGAAACGCTCCTTGCTCTGGAGCGCACCACCAAGAAGAACGAGAAACTGGAGATTCTCCGCAAGGGTGACAGCCATGAACTGCAGAGAGCTTTGCTTCTGGCTCTGAACCCCTTCTTGACCTTCGGTATCAAGCAGTTGCCTGAACACCTTGAGAGCGGGGACGGGGACTTCAACGAAGGCTCTCTCGTCCTGCTTCACAAGTTGGGCAACCGCCATTTGACAGGGCATAGCGCTCGGGACGCCGTGTCAGAGGAGCTTTCAAGGCTGGCGCCGGAAGATCGAGAGGTGTTCAAGCGCATTCTGTTGAAGGATCTTCGGGCCGGCATCGACGCCAAGTCGGTGAACAAGGTGTTCCCCTTCCTGGTGACCGTCTTCAGCTGCATGCTTGCTGAACCGTTTGACGCTGCGCGTGTTCGCAGCTTCCCTGTTCTGGTGCAACCCAAGCTCGACGGGGTGCGAGTCCTCGTCAGGGTGGATCCTGTCAAGTCGCATGTTGACTTCCTCTCCCGCAGCGGTAAGGAGTTCACGGCTTTCGACGACCTGAAGGAACCTATGCTGGAGGTGGCTCGCCGTCTCTATGGCCCCTTCTTCCCTGACGGGCCGATCATGCTGGACGGGGAGGTCACCAGTGGCGACTTCCTTACCACGGTCGGGGACGTCCGCCGCAAGAATAAGAAGGCAGAGAACGCCTTCTTCCACCTCTTCGATGCGTTGCCCGCAGTGATCTTTGAGGACCCGAAGCTGGAGTCGTTGTCTCAGCGCACCAGGTACGAGGTCCTCAGGGCGCAGGTGGGCAGGAAGATCCCTCGGGTTGCGGCCCTTGAAGGCGAGTTTGTGAACAGTGTGGAGGAGATCTATG
>QXGG01072671.1_pt1 | contig 11680 bp, 7 predicted proteins | sample 1982491 | NCBI WGS metagenome assembly QXGG01 (sample SAMN09924614, study PRJNA488089) | Wastewater metagenome, whole genome shotgun sequencing project. | isolation source: South African research farm wastewater | place: South Africa: Irene, Agricultural Research Council, Animal Production Institute... | reverse complement strand
TTGCCTGGTGACAACGTGGCGATGACGGTCAAGCTGATTGCCCCGATCGCCATGGAAGAGGGTCTGCGCTTCGCGATCCGCGAAGGTGGCCGCACCGTTGGTGCAGGCGTCGTCGCCAAAATCCTGAAGTAATCAAGTCTGGGCTGCTCCTGGGTGAGCAGCCTACTGTTTTAGCGGTGCAGGTTTAGGGGCATAGCTCAATTGGCAGAGCGTCGGTCTCCAAAACCGAAGGTTGGGGGTTCGAGGCCCTCTGCCCCTGCCAAAGCTAGAACTAACGGCTAAACCGCCCGGCACTCGCGCCACCAAAACATGTCGAATTCAAGTATTGAAAACGTAACCAGCAACACCGACCGCATCAAGCTGGGTTTGGCTGTGCTTGTCATCATTGCTGGGATTGTGGGCTTCTCGGTTTTTGATGGTCAGCTGCCGATGGTTGCGCGGATCGGCATCTTTATTGCCGGCCTGATCCTTGGTGCATTGATTGCGTGGACAAGCGAGCCTGGTCGTCGCACGATCGGATTTGCGCAAGAGTCATATCACGAAATCAAAAGAGTTGTTTGGCCAACCCGCAAAGAAACGATGCAGATGACGGGCATCGTGTTCGCCTTTGTGGCGGTAATGGGTATCTTCCTCTGGATTCTGGACAAGGGTCTTGAGTGGGTGCTTTACAGCGTGTTGTTGGGCTGGAAATAACAGGGGCATGACACATGAGTAAGCGTTGGTACGTTGTCCATGTCTATGCTGGGATGGAGAAAAGCGTTCATAAGGCCATGCTCGAGCGTATCGAGCGTGCGGGTCTACAGAGTGCTTTCGGACGAGTCTTGGTCCCATCCGAAGAGGTTGTCGAGGTCAAGGGTGGCCAGAAATCCATTTCCGAGCGGCGCATATTCCCTGGATATGTGCTTGTCGAGATGGAGTTGACCGATGAGTCTTGGCACTTGGTGAAAAACACGCCACGCGTCACAGGGTTTCTTGGTGGATCAGGCAACAGGCCGACACCGATTTCCGAAAAGGAAGTGGAGAAAATCCTTTCCCAGATGGAAGAAGGCGTTGAGAAGCCGCGTCCCAAGGTTCTGTTTGAAGTGGGTGAGATGGTGCGCGTCAAGGAAGGCCCCTTTGCCGACTTTAACGGCAACGTCGAGGAAGTGAATTACGAAAAGAGCAAGGTGCGTGTGTCCGTTGCTATTTTCGGTAGGTCCACTCCAGTGGAGTTGGACTTCAGCCAGGTCGAAAAGACCTGATTTATCAACCCCGGGGAGTTCATGCTTGATGCATGGGCGCATGTACCCGCAAGGAGTTAAGCATGGCGAAGAAAATCGTCGGCTTCATCAAGCTGCAAGTGCCAGCTGGTAAGGCCAACCCATCCCCCCCAATTGGTCCCGCCCTTGGTCAGCGTGGCCTGAACATCATGGAATTCTGCAAGGCGTTCAACGCCAAGACGCAGGGCATGGAGCCCGGTCTGCCCATTCCCGTGGTGATCACCGCTTTTGCCGACAAGAGCTTCACCTTCATTATGAAGACCCCGCCCGCGACGGTCCTCATCAAGAAGGCCGCCGGTGTTCAAAAGGGTTCACCCAAGCCCCATACCGACAAGGTTGGCAAGTTGACCCGCGCACAAGCCGAGGAAATCGCCAAGACCAAGTCACCTGACTTGACAGCAGCGGATCTGGACGCAGCGGTGCGCACGATTGCTGGCAGCGCACGCAGCATGGGCATTACGGTTGAGGGGCTTTGATCATGGCAAAATTATCCAAGCGCATGGCTGCGGTTGCGGCAAAAATCGACCGCAACAAGTTCTACCCCGTTACCGAGGCACTCGCTTTGGTCAAGGACTGTGCAACCGCCAAGTTTGACGAGTCGATTGACGTAGCAGTTCAGCTCGGCATTGACCCTAAAAAATCGGATCAGTTGGTTCGTGGCTCTGTTGTTCTCCCCGCTGGTACCGGCAAATCTGTTCGTGTTGCTGTATTCGCCCAAGGCGAAAAGGCTGACGCTGCCAAGGCAGCTGGTGCAGACATCGTTGGTATGGAAGACCTAGCTGAGCAGATCAAGGCTGGAAACTTCAATTTTGACGTTGTGATTGCCTCGCCGGACACGATGCGTGTGGTGGGTACGCTGGGCCAGATTCTGGGTCCCCGCGGTCTGATGCCCAACCCCAAGGTGGGTACGGTAACCCCTGACGTCGCACAGGCAGTGAAAAACGCCAAAGCCGGTCAGGTCCAGTATCGTACGGACAAGGCAGGTATTGTTCATGCCACGATTGGTCGCGCCTCGTTCGGCGTCGAGCAATTGCAAACCAACCTAGCTGCATTGGTTGACGCCCTGAACAAGGCCCGTCCCTCTGCATCCAAGGGTATTTACCTGCGCAAGCTCGCTGTTTCATCCACGATGGGTGGCGGTGCTCGCGTCGAAGTGGCTTCACTGACAGCGACCCAACAGTAACTGTCAGGCAACAAGACTTTGGGCTGCATCCGGATTTAATCCGGATGTTGCTGTCAAAGACCGCTGGAGCGGATGCAAGGTCAATCATGACTTTGTCAGAGGCTTAATCCCGGGTAGTAGACGGATCCAGCGTAGACGGCGTCCACGGAAGATTTCTTTACTGAACTCGACCAGGTTCGCCGCATTCGGTTGATGCAAGGGAATCATCCCGCGCATCTTTTGATGGAGTGTTCAAACCGTGAGTCTCAATCGTCAAGAAAAGGCGATCGTTATCGAGGAAGTGACGGCACAAGTGGCCAGCGCCCAATCGATCGTGGTTGCTGAGTATCGTGGTCTGGACGTCGCCTCTGTCACCGTACTGCGCAAGACTGCGCGTGAGTCGGGTGTGTACTTGCGTGTTCTCAAAAACACGCTGGCACGCCGTGCTGTGGCTGGAACCCCTTTTGAGGGAATCTCTGCCCAGCTTACTGGTCCGCTGATCTATGGCATTAGCAAAGATCCGGTTCAGGCTGCAAAAGTGCTCGAAACATTTGCAAAAACCAACGACAAGCTGGTCATCAAGGCTGGGGCATTGCCCAACAGCATTCTTGATGCCAACGGCGTCAAGGCGCTGGCAACCATGCCGAGCCGTGACGAGTTGTTGTCCAAGCTGATGGGCACCATGCAGGCACCGATCGCGCAATTTGTACGTACCCTCAACGAAGTTCCGACCAAGTTCGTGCGTGGCCTCGCCGCCGTTCGCGACCAGAAACAAGCTGCGTAATCAGCTGTCGCAAATTTCGTTGAAAGACAAGCGATACCAACCCTGGCAATTTATCTAAATCTGGAGTTCTAAAAATGGCAACAAAAGCTGAAATCCTTGATGCAATCGCAAGCATGTCCGTGCTTGAGCTGTCCGAGCTGATCAAGGAAATGGAAGAGAAGTTTGGTGTGTCGGCTGCTGCCGCTGCTGTCGCTGTCGCTGCACCTGCAGCTGGTGGCGCAGCTCCTGCTGCTGAAGAGAAAACCGAGTTCACCGTTGTTCTGAACGAAGCTGGCGCTAACAAAGTCAGCGTCATCAAAGCCGTTCGTGAAATCACAGGTCTGGGCTTGAAAGAAGCCAAAGATCTGGTTGACGGTGCACCCAAGCCAGTCAAGGAAGGCATGCCCAAGGCTGACGCCGAAGCTGCCAAGAAGAAGTTGGAAGAAGCTGGCGCCAAGGTCGAGCTCAAGTAAGACCTGCTGGTGATCGCCCGGGGAGAGCATGTTTGCCTTCCCGGGCTTTTGCGCTTTCAGGAATCCTCTTTGACCTGTGTGGTGATACACAGGAAAAACAGCAGAGATGTTTCCTGAAATCGTTTTTGTTGTACCCCGTGGCCGTGGTTGACGGCCCAGTAACCTCGAGTCGGAGTGCTCATGCCTTACTCGTTCACCGAAAAAAAGCGCATCCGCAAAAGCTTTGCCAAGCGTGAGGATGTTCAAGACGTTCCATTCCTCTTGGCGACACAGCTTCAATCCTATCTGACATTCTTGCAAGCGGACACGCCCGCTTCCAATCGACATGACCAGGGATTGCAGGCAGCTTTTACGTCCATTTTCCCCATTGTCAGCCATAACAATATGGCCAGACTCGAGTTCGTCAGCTACACGCTTGGCGAACCCGTTTTTGATGTCAAGGAATGTCAGCTGCGTGGCCTGACATACGCCTCTCCTTTAAGAGCCAAGGTTCGGCTGGTTCTGCTTGACCGCGAGGTCAGCAAGCCAACCGTCAAGGAAGTCAAGGAGCAGGAAGTCTACATGGGCGAAATACCGCTCATGACCAGCACCGGCTCCTTTGTGATCAACGGTACAGAGCGCGTCATCGTGTCGCAGCTACACCGATCGCCAGGCGTGTTTTTTGAGCACGACAGAGGCAAGACGCATAGTTCAGGCAAGTTGCTGTTCTCTGCGCGCGTGATTCCCTATCGCGGCTCTTGGCTGGATTTCGAATTCGACCCCAAGGATGTCCTCTTTTTCAGGGTGGACCGTCGTCGTAAGATGCCTGTCACCATTCTGCTCAAAGCGATTGGCATGTCACCCGAGGCCATCTTGGCGCACTTCTTTGAGTTTGATCAGTTCGAGCTCAAGTCAGAAGGTGCCATGATGGAGTTCATTGGTGACCGATGGAAGGGAGAGGTTGCCCGTTTTGATATTTCGGACAAGAACGGACAGGTTCTGGTTGAAAAGGACAAGCGTGTCAACGCCAAGCATTTGCGCGACATCAGCGCAGCCGCGATCAAGCGCATCTCCGTACCGGAAGACTTTTTGATTGGCCGCGTCCTTGCCACCAACGTGGTCGACAGCGAAACAGGCGAACTGATTTCCTCTGCTAACGAGGAAATCACAGAAACCACGCTCAATGCGCTGCGTGCAGCCGGCATCAAAAATATCCAGACGCTTTACACCAACGACCTTGATCGTGGCCCCTACATCTCACAGACGCTTCGCACGGACGAAACAGCTGACCAGATGGCCGCCCGCGTGGCCATCTATCGCATGATGCGACCCGGCGAGCCACCAACCGAAGACGCCGTCGAGGCATTGTTCCAGCGCCTGTTCTACAGCGAGGAAACCTACGACCTGTCGCGTGTGGGTCGCATGAAGGTCAACAGTCGTTTGGGCCGTGGTGATGACATCACCGGACCAATGACCTTGACCAACGAGGACATCCTCGAAACGATCAAGGTTCTCGTCGAGTTGCGCAACGGTCGTGGACAGATCGACGACATCGACCACCTTGGCAACCGCCGTGTGCGTTGCGTCGGCGAGCTGGCTGAAAACCAGTTCCGTGCCGGTTTGGTCCGTGTTGAGCGCGCAGTCAAGGAGCGTCTAGGCCAGGCCGAAACTGAAAACCTGATGCCGCATGACCTGATCAACTCCAAGCCGATTTCTGCGGCGATCAAGGAGTTCTTCGGTTCCAGCCAGCTTTCACAGTTTATGGATCAAACCAACCCCCTCTCAGAGATCACGCACAAGCGTCGTGTCTCTGCGCTGGGACCGGGCGGCTTGACCCGTGAACGCGCAGGCTTTGAGGTGCGAGACGTTCATCCTACGCACTATGGGCGTGTGTGTCCGATCGAGACGCCCGAAGGCCCGAACATCGGCCTGATCAACTCCATGGCGCTGTATGCCCGCCTGAACGAGTATGGTTTCCTTGAGACACCCTATCGCAAGGTGATCGAAAGCCGCGTGACAGATCAGATCGAGTATCTTTCTGCCATCGAAGAAAGCAACTACGTGATTGCCCAGGCAAACGCCGCACTCGATCCGAAAGGCAACTTCACCGATGAGCTGGTGGCTTGCCGCCAGGCGGGAGAGACCCTGTTGACCTCACCGGCCAACGTGAACTACATGGACGTGGCGCCATCACAGATTGTGTCGGTTGCGGCTTCCTTGATCCCCTTCCTTGAGCACGATGACGCCAACCGTGCATTGATGGGTGCCAACATGCAGCGCCAGGCAGTTCCTTGCCTGCGTCCTGAAAAATCATTGGTTGGCACGGGCGTTGAGCGTACCGTTGCAGTTGACTCCGGCACTACGGTGCAGGCACTGCGAGGCGGGATTGTTGACCACGTGGATGCAGACCGCATCGTGATTCGTGTCAACGACGACGAGAACGTGGCAGGTGAAGTCGGTGTCGACATCTACAACCTGATCAAGTACACCCGCTCCAACCAGAACACCAACATCAACCAGCGCCCTATCGTTCGACGTGGTGCCCTGGTGTCCAAGGGTGATGTCTTGGCAGATGGTGCCTCCACCGATCTCGGTGAGCTCGCCCTCGGCCAGAACATGCTGATCGCGTTCATGCCCTGGAACGGCTACAACTTCGAAGACTCAATCCTGATTTCTGAGAAAGTGGTAGCTGACGACCGTTACACCTCGATCCACATTGAGGAACTGACGGTTGTCGCGCGTGACACCAAGCTTGGACCTGAGGAAATCACGCGTGACATCAGCAACCTGGCTGAGACACAACTGAACCGCCTGGATGAGTCTGGCATTGTTCACATTGGCGCAGAGGTTCGCGCTGATGATGTGCTGGTTGGCAAAGTCACACCCAAGGGTGAGACCCAGTTGACCCCTGAGGAAAAGCTCTTGCGCGCCATCTTTGGCGAGAAGGCCTCCGACGTCAAGGACACTTCCCTGCGCGTGCCTTCGGGCATGGTGGGGACCGTGATTGATGTGCAGGTCTTTACGCGTGAAGGCATCGTTCGCGACAAGCGTGCCCAGTCCATCATTGATGATGAACTGCGACGCTACCGTCAAGACTTGAATGATCAGCTTCGCATTGTCGAAAACGATACCTTTGATCGTATTGAGAAACTTCTTGCTGGCAAGACAGTCAACGGAGGTCCGCGCAAGCTGGCCAAAGGTGCTCAAGTTACCAAGGCTTATTTGGCTGACCTCGATCGCTGGCAGTGGTTTGACATCCGCTTGGCTGACGAGGCTCATGCTGTTGTGCTGGAGCAGGCCAAGGAGTCGCTTGAGCTCAAGCGTCATCAGTTCGATCTCGCGTTTGAAGAAAAACGCAAGAAGCTCACGCAGGGTGATGAGTTGCCCCCAGGCGTGCTGAAGATGATCAAGGTCTATCTGGCCGTCAAACGTCGTCTGCAGCCAGGTGACAAGATGGCTGGCCGTCACGGCAACAAGGGTGTGGTGTCGCGCATCACGCCGGTCGAAGACATGCCCCATATGGCAGACGGCACGCCTGCTGACATCGTTCTTAACCCGCTTGGCGTGCCTTCGCGGATGAACGTTGGCCAGGTGCTCGAGGTTCACCTCGGCTGGGCAGCCAAGGGAATTGGACAACGCATCAACGACATGCTGCGCGACCAACAAAAGGTTGAGATCAAAAAGCTGAGAACTTACCTGGACAAGGTGTACAACTCGGCAGGTACAGGTGCACGCCTCGATGAGCTGGACGATGACCAAGTGATCGAGCTTGCACAAAACCTCAAAAACGGTGTGCCTTTTGCGACACCCGTATTTGACGGTGCAACCGAAGTTGAGATCGGCAAAATGCTCGAGCTGGGATATCCGGATGATGTTGCTCAGCGCATGGGTCTGACTGAGACACGCACACAGGCGTGGCTCTATGACGGCCGCACGGGCGAGCAGTTCGAGCGTCCGGTCACAATTGGCTACATGCACTATCTCAAGTTGCATCACCTGGTTGATGACAAGATGCACGCTCGCTCGACCGGACCATACTCTCTTGTGACTCAGCAGCCTCTTGGCGGCAAGGCACAGTTTGGTGGCCAGCGCTTTGGTGAGATGGAAGTCTGGGCACTTGAAGCATACGGTGCCTCTTACACCCTGCAGGAAATGCTCACGGTCAAATCCGATGACATCACCGGCCGCACCAAGGTTTATGAAAATATCGTCAAGGGCGATCACACGATCGACGCAGGCATGCCTGAGTCATTCAATGTGCTTGTCAAGGAAATCCGTTCCTTGGCCCTCGACATGGATCTGGAGCGTAAATAATGAAAGCGCTACTCGACCTTTTTAAGCAGGTCTCGCAAGAAGAGCAGTTTGATGCGATCAAGATCGGCATCGCTTCGCCCGAGAAGATTCGCTCCTGGTCATATGGTGAGGTGCGCAAGCCCGAAACCATCAACTACCGCACGTTCAAGCCTGAGCGCGATGGCCTGTTTTGCTCCAAAATCTTTGGACCGATCAAGGACTATGAGTGCTTGTGCGGCAAGTACAAGCGACTCAAGCATCGTGGCGTCATCTGCGAGAAGTGCGGCGTTGAAGTCACTGTAGCCAAAGTGCGCCGTGAGCGCATGGGTCACATCGAACTTGCCAGCCCTGTTGCACACATCTGGTTTCTGAAGAGCCTGCCCTCACGTTTGGGCATGGTGCTGGACATGACCCTGCGTGACATTGAGCGCGTGCTGTATTTCGAAGCATGGTGCGTGATCGAACCAGGCATGACGCCACTCAAGCGTGGCCAGATCATGTCGGATGATGATTTTCTCGCCAAGACAGAAGAGTACGGCGATGATTTCCGTGCGCTCATGGGCGCAGAGGCCGTGCGCGAACTCTTGCGTACGATCGACATTGATCGCGAAGTGGAAACACTTCGTGGCGAGCTCAAGGCCACCAGCTCCGAAGCCAAAATCAAGAAAATCTCCAAGCGTCTCAAGGTGCTTGAGGGCTTCCAGAAATCAGGTATCAAACCTGAGTGGATGGTCATGGAAGTGCTGCCAGTGTTGCCCCCGGATTTGCGTCCGCTGGTGCCACTGGACGGCGGTCGTTTTGCGACCTCAGACTTGAACGATCTCTATCGTCGCGTGATCAACCGCAACAATCGCTTAAAGCGCTTGCTCGAGTTGAAGGCGCCAGAAATCATTCTGCGCAACGAAAAGCGGATGTTGCAGGAGTCGGTTGACTCTCTGCTTGACAATGGCCGACGTGGCAAGGCCATGACAGGTGCCAACAAGCGCCAGCTCAAGTCGCTCGCCGACATGATCAAGGGCAAGAGCGGTCGTTTCCGCCAGAACCTGCTGGGCAAGCGCGTGGACTACTCTGGTCGTTCCGTGATTGTGGTGGGACCTCAGCTCAAGTTGCATCAGTGCGGCTTGCCCAAGCTGATGGCGCTCGAGTTGTTTAAACCCTTCATTTTCAACCGGCTTGAGATGATGGGCCTGGCGACCACGATCAAGGCAGCCAAAAAGTTGGTCGAAAGCCAGGAGCCCGTGGTGTGGGACATCCTCGAAGAGGTGATCCGCGAGCATCCGGTGATGCTGAACCGTGCGCCGACGTTGCACCGCTTGGGCATTCAAGCTTTTGAGCCGGTGCTGATCGAGGGCAAGGCCATTCAGTTGCACCCACTCGTCTGCGCGGCGTTCAACGCTGACTTTGACGGTGACCAGATGGCCGTCCACGTGCCGCTGTCATTGGAGGCTCAGCTCGAAGCTCGCACGCTCATGCTCGCGTCCAACAACGTGTTGTTCCCTGCTAATGGCGAGCCATCGATTGTTCCCTCGCAGGATATCGTGCTGGGCTTGTATTACGCTACCCGTGAGCGAATCAACGGCAAGGGCGAAGGCATGTTCTTTGCTGATGTTGCCGAGGTGCAGCGCGCCTATGACAACCGCGAAGTTGAGTTGCAAACCCGCATTACTGTTCGCCTCAAGGAATGGTCCCGCGATAACCACGGTGAGTGGGTCTCCGGCATTCAGCGAGTGGAAACGACGGTGGGACGTGCTCTGCTGTCTGAAATTCTGCCGCGTGGATTGCCCTTCTCCGTGCTGAATCGTGCCCTGAAAAAGAAAGAAATTTCCAGGCTGATCAACCAGTCTTTCCGTCGTTGCGGCTTGCGTGACACGGTCATTTTCGCAGACAAACTGATGCAGTCAGGCTTTCGCCTCGCCACGCGCGGCGGTATCTCGATTGCCATGGGTGACATGTTGATCCCCCAGGTCAAGGCCGATATCCTTCAGGAAGCCAGCCGCGAGGTCAAGGAAATCGACAAGCAGTACTCCTCGGGTCTTGTCACCGCTCAGGAGCGCTACAACAACGTCGTGGACATTTGGGGCAAGGCAGGCGACAAGGTCGGCAAGGCCATGATGGAACAGCTGGCAACCGAGCCTGTGGTTGACCGTCACGGTCAGCAGGTTCGCCAGGAGTCATTCAACTCCATCTACATGATGGCCGACTCTGGTGCCCGCGGCTCTGCTGCACAGATTCGCCAGCTTGCCGGCATGCGTGGCCTGATGGCAAAGCCAGACGGCTCGATCATTGAAACCCCGATCACGGCAAACTTCCGTGAAGGCTTGAACGTTCTCCAGTACTTCATCTCGACGCACGGCGCCCGCAAGGGTCTGGCCGACACCGCGCTCAAGACAGCCAACTCAGGCTATCTGACGCGGCGTCTGGTTGACGTGACCCAGGATCTGGTTATCACGGAAAACGATTGCGGAACCAGCCAAGGCTACGCCATGAAGGCGCTGGTCGAGGGTGGAGAGGTCATCGAACCTTTGCGTGAGCGTATCCTCGGTCGTGTCGCAGCAATTGACATCGTCAACCCTGACACCCAGGAAACGGCAATTTCTGCCGGCACCCTGCTGGATGAAGACATGGTTGACTACATCGATAAGCTCGGTGTGGACGAGGTACGTGTGCGTACGCCGTTGACCTGCGAAACACGTCATGGCCTTTGCGCGCACTGCTACGGTCGTGACCTGGGTCGCGGTTCACTGGTCAACGTTGGCGAAGCGGTGGGTGTGATTGCAGCCCAGTCGATCGGCGAGCCGGGCACGCAGTTGACGATGCGGACTTTCCACATCGGTGGCGCAGCATCGCGCGCTGCCATGGCAAGTGGCGTCGAGACCAAGTCCGCTGGTGTGGTGCGTTTTGCCAGCTCCATGCGCTATGTCACCAATCCTAAGGGTGAACGCGTGGCGATTTCCCGTTCCGGCGAAATCGTCATTTATGGCGACAACGAACGTGAACGCGAGCGTCACAAGGTGCCTTACGGCGCAACGCTCCAGGTCAATGATGGCGATGCCCTCAAGGCAGGTGCCCGTTTGGCGACTTGGGATCCTCTCACCCGCCCGATCGTGTCAGAGTACGCAGGTGCAGTCCGCTTCGAAAACATCGAAGAGGGCGCAACCGTTGCCAAGCAGGTCGACGAGGTGACAGGTTTGTCCACCCTGGTCGTCATCACGCCCAAGACGCGTGGTGGTAAGACCTTGCTGCGCCCTCAGATCAAGCTCATCAGCGATAACGGTGAGGAGGTCAAGATCGCAGGCACGGATCACTCGGTGAATATTTCCTTCCCCGTTGGCGCGCTGATTACGGTGCGCGATGGTCAGCAGGTTCAGGTCGGCGAAGTGCTGGCACGTATTCCCCAGGAGTCGCAGAAAACCCGCGACATTACCGGCGGTCTCCCGCGCGTGGCCGAATTGTTCGAAGCGCGTTCACCCAAAGACGCAGGCATGCTTGCCGAGATCACGGGAACGGTTTCGTTCGGCAAGGACACCAAGGGCAAGCAGCGCCTGGTGATCAAGGGGCTGGACGGGGACGATTACGAGGAGCTGATCCACAAGTATCGCCAGGTCATCGTGTTCGAAGGCGAGCACGTGGAGAAGGGCGAGACCGTGGTGGACGGCGAGCCGACCCCGCAGGACATCCTGCGCCTGAAGGGCGTGGAAGAGCTGGCGCGCTACCTGGTCAAGGAAATCCAGGACGTGTACCGCCTGCAGGG
>QXGG01016746.1_pt1 | contig 11703 bp, 9 predicted proteins | sample 1982491 | NCBI WGS metagenome assembly QXGG01 (sample SAMN09924614, study PRJNA488089) | Wastewater metagenome, whole genome shotgun sequencing project. | isolation source: South African research farm wastewater | place: South Africa: Irene, Agricultural Research Council, Animal Production Institute... | reverse complement strand
TTTACTAAAGAAATAGATAAGTTAGTTCATTTCTGGCTGTTTGGAGTGCTAGCTTTTTTCTTGTATCGAATTTCTTTCGTTTTACTATTTAGAGATGAAATTCAAACTCCTCTTCCTATATCTACTTATTTAAAAGTGATTTTGACTGGATTTAGATCGGATGTTGTTGTGATGGCATATTTTCTAACTATTCCTTTTGTATCTCTACTGATACTATCGTACTATAATCAATTTAAATTGATAAGAAAGATTAGAGAAGTAATTGAATATATCTTTCTTTTTACCCTAGTGACTTTGAGTTTAGTCTCACTTAATTACTATAAAGAATTCGGTAATATCTTCGATAATAACTTATTCCTAGGTCTTTTAGAGGAAGATAAACTAACGGTTTTTAAAATGCTCTTAGAGCAAGATGGAACTGTATTGTTTTTATTCCTTTATCTCATAATCCTGATAATAACGGTCTTTCTTTTCAAATGGACTAGCCATTTTACATATATACCAAGAACTATTAATATCAGTTCTCGACGTGGTATCCGAACTGTAGTAGTGATAAGCATTGTTTACTTATTTTGCGCCTCATTCAGAGGTTCATTATCTTTAATCTATCACTTTAGAGTCAGAAATTCGGCTGTTTGTTCTATATCAATGCTAAACAAATCTATTGTTAATCCTGTGAAAGCTTTAGAGGTGTCTTTTAAAGATTATAAAGAGATCAATAAGCTAGCTGATCATAATCCCTTTTTAATGCCGACACTAAATGATTTTATTCCATTTAAGAGTGTAAAAGATGTGATTAAAAGGCAGGCGTATAAACCTGCAATTGATAAGCCAAAGCAAATTTTTCTAGTTATAATGGAGAGTTATGATGCTTGGTCACTTGAGGATAAATATGAAGACTTCAATGTTTCAGTAAATCTAAAACAACTAGCAGATGAGGGTACCTCATTTACTAACTTTCTTCCAGCCCATAATGCTACTATTTATGCTTATACTGCAATAGTGTCGGGTGTTCCTTATTTTGGAGTTAACTTAACTCAAACTCCCAAGGCTGAAGATAAATCAATTAGCTCAATTTTTAGTCAATTTGAAAAACTTGGGTACAAAACAAATATGTTTTATGGCGGATTCTTATCGTGGCAAAACATAGATGAATATACCAAAGCCCTCTCTTGTGATTCTTTTTACTCAGCTGCGGATATTGAAAATGATATTGATGACGATTGTTGGGGTGTAGATGATGAAGCCCTTTTTGATCTAGTACTTGATAAAACCTCATCTGATGAGTACAGCTTCAATGTGATTCTAACAACTAGCTTTCACTCTCCCTTCCCCGTTGATGTTGAGAGCAAGGGATTCCCTTATAAAACAGTAGAAGATCTCCCTGAGAGTGTGAGAAGGTATTTTGGTGATACGATGACTTTACATGAGTTTGGACATCGCTGGTATGGTGATTGGGCTATTGGTCGATTCATGGAGCAAGCAGAGAAAAATTACCCCGATGCCTTATACGCCTATACTGGTGATCACTATGCTCGTAAGTTTATTAATGCAAATCCTACATTGTATGAGAAATCTGTAGTACCTTTTATCCTATACGGTAAAGGCATTCCTGCTCAAAAGCTTGATACACCAGGGGGGCATATTGATATTCTTCCGACATTGTTGGATTTAGTAGCACCTGAAGATTTTACCTATTATAGTTTTGGTTCGTCTATGTTGAATCCCAGCAAAGCATACGGAGTTGGCTACAATAAGCTCATTACCCGAGATGCACTATACTATCAGGTAGATGATCACACAATCCAGAAGATAGACCGTAAGACAGACCAAGAGACATTAATAGATGTATTGCCGTATCAAAAAGAATACAAACAAATCATGGGGCTTGCTTGGCATTATATTGCTAAAGGCAATAAACTGCTTTAAGTGGCGAATTCGACTAAGAGATTAAACAATGAAGGTGTATTTATTAGTAATAAATACACCTTCATTGTTGTTTTATATATAGTTATTCGACAGTGGCATAAAAGAATTCTGGCTTGTTAGGTTTAGCAAAATATTCGAGAAAATATTCGAGCTTTTCATCATACAACTCGCCTGAAAAACTTCGTGCATCTTTAGGGCAAATGATAATACATCTACCGCAAGATAAGCAGCGTACTTGGTCTGTATGGTCAGGAGTTGTTTTAGAAATAGCTTTGACAGGGCATAATAAGCTGCACTTACCACATTTATTACAAATATCACTATTCGTTGTTGGATAGATTGGAAATTGTCCATAGGGTTTATAAGGGTGATCTCCCGGTAGATCCATAGAGGCAATACTATCTGTCTTTTTGATCTTCTCTAAAATCAAACTACTTTCTTTAGCAAATGCTGTAGCTAGTTCTAAATCTTCACCGTTTGGACGATTCATCGCTATGGGATGAAAGATTGAGTGTCTTCCAATAAAAACTCCTGCTGAAATTGGTTTGAAGAAATTATGCTCAACTAAATCTTTCAATTCGACAAGTGCATCTTCATAAGCTCTGTTCCCATATACCGCTACAAGTATTATTGGGGTGTCATTACCTTTAAAGTAATCTAAGGCCTTAGCAGCTTTAAGAGGAACTCTGCCAGCATAGACTGGTACGCCAACTATTAGCAGGTCATTTGTATCGAGATAGATGTTTTCACATACCGATTTGCGGGTAATATCATATTCAGTGAATGAGGGTTTAATGGATTGAGCAATTTGTCTTACAATCTTTTGTGTGGTATAAGTAGCACTAAAATAGGCTACACTTACGTTCTTTATTTTCATATATGGACTATTTGAAACAAACCTTAGATAAATTCGAGTGCAAAATTGCTCCTATATTTACGCAATTCAAAGCTGTATATGATAAAACTTATGGGAAGTCATTTTAATTAACAATTCCAGTGTACTATAAATTCCTTTTTTTGTATAGATTGCAAATTAAATGTTTTGTTTTATCTAGTTATGACTACAAAAATTGTTTTGTCTTCAATGCTTTGTTGATAAGTGTTTTGTGAGCTATTTAAAGCGGCGTAAATTACTACTGTTTTTTACCAATTTAGAGCTATAAATTGGTTTTGAGAGAATATCAAATTTATCAAATACAAAAAACAGAAATAAAGGAATTTAATACACATCTACAAGCGGCTAAGGAGATAAAGTTTGTCTATTAAAAGCTTTTGTATCTCCCGAAAAAGTAGTACTTTTACCTGACTTTATATAAGCTTAAAATGTATAATTAAGAATCCTTTTAAATGGTTGAACAAGACAGAATATTAAAAATCAATATTGAGGATGAGATGAGATCATCTTACATCGATTATTCGATGTCGGTAATTGTATCTCGTGCTCTTCCTGATGTTAGAGATGGTTTTAAGCCTGTTCATCGTCGTATCCTTTATGGTATGATTGAGCTGGGCAATACTTCAGATAAACCTTATAAAAAATCAGCCAGAATCGTGGGTGAGGTACTAGGTAAGTATCACCCCCATGGAGACTCTTCTGTTTATATGGCAATGGTGAGAATGGCTCAGGAGTGGGCTATGCGTTACCCTTTAGTCGATGGTCAAGGTAACTTTGGTTCGGTCGATGGAGATAGTCCCGCAGCAATGCGTTATACCGAGGCTCGTCTAAATAAGATGGGCGAGGAAATGATGCAGGATCTTTATAAAGAAACAGTTGACTTTGATGCCAACTTTGATAATACGCTAAAAGAACCTAAGGTTCTACCTACTCGAATTCCAAACTTACTTGTTAATGGTGCTTCAGGTATTGCTGTGGGGATGGCTACTAATATGCCACCACATAACTTAACCGAAGTAATAGAGGCATGTCAAGCTTATCTTGATAATCCAGAAATTGATATTGATGGTTTGATGCAGTACGTTTTAGCTCCAGATTTTCCAACAGGTGGATACATCTATGGCATGTCTGGTGTTAAAGAGGCTTTTGAAACTGGGCGTGGACGTGTTGTTATGCGTGCTCGAGCAGAGATTGAAGCAGGTCATACCCATGAGAAAATTGTGGTAACTGAAATTCCTTATAACGTTAATAAAGCCGACCTAATTAAGCATATTGCTGACTTAGTAACCGACAAGCGTATTGAAGGTATATCAAACGTTAATGATGAGTCAGACCGTGAAGGTATGCGTATCGTGGTTGACTGCCGTCGTGATGCTAATGCCAACGTGGTATTGAATAAGCTGTATAAGATGACGGCTCTTCAAACTTCATTTGGTGTCAACAATGTAGCTCTAGTAAATGGCCGTCCTCAAGTACTAAACCTGCGTGACTTAGTTGCTTATTTCGTAGATCACCGTAAAGAAGTAGTAATTCGTCGTACTCAGTTCGATTTACGTAAGGCAGAAGAGCGTGCTCATATCCTGCAAGGTCTTATTATCGCTTCGGATAATATTGACGAAGTAATAAGAATTATTCGCGCTGCAAAGAATCCTAATGAGGCTATTGAAAACCTTATTACTCGTTTCGAGTTAAGCGAAGTACAAGCTCGTGCAATTGTTGAAATGCGTTTACGTCAGCTCACTGGCCTAATGCAAGATCAACTTCACAAAGAGTTTGAAGAAATTATGGCTCGTATTGCTGAATACAAAGAGATTTTAAGCAATGATGAGAAATGTCGTGAAGTAATCAAAGCCGAGTTACTAGAGATTAAAGATAAATATGGTGATGCTCGTAGATCAGAGATCGTTTATTCATCTGAAGAATTTAATCCTGAAGACTTCTATGCTAACGATCCTATGATTATTACGATTTCGCACATGGGATACATTAAACGTACTCCATTGTCTGATTTCCAATCACAAAATAGAGGTGGTGTAGGTTCTAAAGGAACAGATACTCGTGATTTAGATTTTGTTGAGCATATCTATCCTGCAACAATGCACAATACCATGATGTTCTTTACGCAAATGGGTAAGTGTTATTGGTTGAAGGTTTATGAGATTCCTGAAGGGTCTAAAAACTCAAAGGGAAGAGCTATCCAAAACATGCTAAACATTGATCGAGATGATGCTGTTACAGCTTACTTAAGAGTTGAAGACTTAAATGATGAAGAGTTTATTAATAACAACTATGTATTCTTCTGTACCAAAAAAGGTGTAGTTAAGAAAACTCTAGTTGAGCAATATTCTCGTCCTCGTCAAAATGGTGTTAATGCCATAACTATCCGTGAGGATGATAAAGTAATTCAAGTTCGCCTGACTGATGGCAAGTGTGAGATGATTTTGGCTAATCGTAATGGTCGTGCAATCCGCTTCAATGAGGAAAATGTTCGCCCTATGGGGAGAACTGCCACAGGTGTTCGTGGAATAGTTCTCGATGATGATGGTCAAGATGAAGTAGTTGGTATGATTGCTGTACGTGATGTTGAGAAAGAAACTATTATGGTAGTTTCAGAAGAAGGTTACGGTAAACGTTCTGATATTGAAGATTATCGTAAGACTAATCGTGGAGGAAAAGGTGTTAAAACCATCAATATTACCGAAAAAACAGGTAAATTAGTCGGCATCGAATGTGTTACAGATTTAAACGATTTGATGATTATTAATAAATCGGGTGTAACAATTCGTATGGATGTCAAGGATATCCGCATTATGGGCCGTGCGACTCAGGGGGTTAGACTTATTAATCTTGAGAAGAGAAACGACCATATTGGTTCAATTTGCAAAGTGCTTTCTGAAGAAGAGGAAGAGAAAGAACTAATTCATGAGTTAGGTCTTGATGTGGCTGAAGTTGAGTTAGATCAAACAGCTGAAGAATCTTCTGAAGCAGAAGACAATGCATCACATGAGGGTGGCAATCCTGCGACTGGCATGCTTTTTGATGATGTAGAATAATAGATTAAATGAGAACAGTTGAATAAAAATAATCAAAAACAATAATCATGAAAAAAGTATTATTATCAGTAGCGTTGCTGGCAGGCGCATTTACTTTATCGTTTGCTCAGCAAAAGAATATCAAAGAGGCCAAGAGAATAGCAAATAGTAATAATCCTGACTTTGCTCAAGCTGAAAAATTAATTAATGAGTCGTTGGTTAGTGAAGAAACTAAGAATGATCCTGAAGCATGGGATATCGCTGGTTTGATTCAAAAAAGATTCATTGAGGAAGAGCAGAAAAAGCAATATCTTAAACAGTCTTACGATACTGTAGGTGTTTATAGCAGTGTTGCAAAACTAGTTGATTATTATGCTAAATGTGATGAGCTTGCACAAATTCCTAATGCAAAAGGAAAAGTGAAGAATAAGTTTAGAAAATCAAATGCTACTACTATTATGCAGTTCAGACCTGAGCTAATTAATGGTGGTGTTTACTATTTCAACCATAGTAAAGATAAAGAAGCTCTTGATTATTTCTTAAAGTATTTGGAGTCAGCAAGTATGGATATATTTGAAGGTAATGATCTTGTTTCTGAAGATGCTAACTTTAAGACTATTGCTTATTATGCAACTTTAGCAGCAATGCGTATTGAAGACTATGCTACAATTGAGAAAACTGCTCCTATGGCTGTTGATACAACAAAAGAGGGTATGCAATCACTAGAGATTTTAACTTATGCTTATAAAAATCTAAAGAAAGATGCTGAGTTCTTGGCTACTTTAAAAGAGGGTATGGAAAAATTCCCAGAACACATGTACTTCTTTGGTAGCCTTGTTGACTATTACGTGAATAAAGAGCAATTGGATGAAGCATTAGCACTTGCTACTGATATGGTTGCTAAAAACCCAGACAACAGCTACTATGTATATGTAGAAGGTTTTATCAATCACCACAAGAAAGACTATGCTGCTGCTGCTGCAAGCTTCAAGAAAGCAATTGCAATTGATCCAGAGAATGCTGAAGCATATTCTAACCTTGGTTTAGTATATACAATTCAAGCTCAAGGAATCTTAGACTCTATTCCTGTGGACATGGACATTAATGATTCTGAATATATTGCTAAAACAGGTGAAGCTATTCAACTATACAAAGAGGCACTTCCATTCTATGTAAAAGCAAGAGAACTTAAACCAGACAATAAAGATCTATGGTTACAAGGTCTTTACTTAATTTACTACAAATTAGGTATGGAAGAAATTGAAGAGATTGAAGCTTTAATGTAATTCATTTTAGTTATTAGTTATAAAAAGAACCCGTGTAATAGCTTTGTCTATTGCACGGGTTCTTTTGTTTCTGAGAGTATGCAAAATGCTAAATGTAACATTTGATAATAGTGGTTGAACTTCTTCAAGCGTTAACTTTTTACTGCTACTTTCTTACGATTTGCTACTGTATGATTTTTGATAAGAGCAAAGATCCAACTGATTAAGAACGCTGTGCATACAGGTATTACCCATCCCAATTTATACCCTGAAAGTGGTAGCATAGTTATTGCCCTCTCTAGGTAGGGGATAGGTAGTTCCTTTAGGCCAATAAGAATGCTTATAACTATGGTGGTGTAAACCGTCGTTTTATAGACTACCTTTTGCGAATTAAAAATAGGGTCGATAACCACTAATACAATAAGCACAATGGCTATAGGGTAGATAATAGCGAGTAGGGGAATACTGTAATCTAATATTGCGTTTAGTCCTACATTGGCGATCAAAAAGCTTGAGATAGTCCAAATAATGGTCCAGTATTTATAGCTCAGACGGTTGAATGCACCTGAAAAATATTTTGCAGAAGCTGATATTAGGCCTACACAAGTTGTCAAACAAGCCAAAGTGAAAATTCCTGCTACTAAATAAGCGCCGAATCCTCCTAAGATATGACTTGAAGCCAGATTCAAAAGCTCAGCACCATTTTTAGTATTGGGGAATCTACTTGCACTTGTAGCTCCAATATGTGCCAGCATAAAATATATTGCTAACAGTAAAATTCCCGCTAACATACCACTACGGATAGTGGATTTCATAACTTCTTTTTCCGACTTTATGTTGAATGAGTGGATAGCCATAGCTATAACAAGTCCGTAACTCAGTGCTCCTACTGCGTCCATAGTTAGATATCCTTCGAGAAAGCCTGCAGTGAACGGACTTGTTTGGTAGTCACCAAGTGGTGCTTGATAGTCCCCCATGGGATTGATAAAAGAACAAATAAATAGCGCTACCATTAATATTAATAGCATTGGACTTAGGTACTTACCGATTCTATTGGCTATTTTATCAGGATTTAGACATAGCCAATAAGTAACTGCAAAAAATACAGCTGTAAATAGAAGTAGGGCGATATCTTTTGTTACGGGATCAGCAATGTTCGGAGCAATCCCGATTTCGAATGGCACAGTTCCTGCTCTAGGAATGCCCATTAAAGGGCCAACAGCCAGATATACTACTATAGCAAATATAGTAGAGAACCAGGGGCCAACACGTTTACCCATATTTGAAATTCCGTTAGATTTGGCTATTGCCACAACTCCAAAAACGGGTAAGACGACAGCAGTAAGGGTAAATGCAATCATTGCAATATAAACTTCGGTACCAGACATTTTCCCTACCATTGGTGGGAAAATAAGATTACCCGCTCCAAAAAAGAGCGAAAATAACATTAAACTCACTACCCAAAATTGCTTCGTTGATAATTTATTCATCAGTTGGAATTGTTTTTTCTAAGTTTTATAAATTAATTAAGCTTGCAATATAACGAATAATAAGCGTTTCGAGCTTTAATAATGCTATATAATATAAAATCAAGCATAAAACTAATGAAATGAAAGTTGTAACTGTATAATATTCACACTCTTGTTTCAGAAAATATTTAACTGATCTAAATGCTGAAAACATATAAATAGCTTTAGCATTGGTTGATATTGATAGAATCACTATCATTTCTATGTGGTTCTTATTATATTCGCCTTCAACTTGATTAAAAAATATGATATGAAAGGTAATTCTGTTTTTAATAAATATTTTTGGATATGGAGTGTTGTAAGCTTAGCTATATTTTTAGCTTACACCAGAATCCCAGCATGGTACGGATTAATTGGCTCAGTATTGATGTTTTTTACTGTACTATCTAATCTCTTGCCTCGATTATTTAAAATATATATGTTGACTTTTATTGTCACCCTTATCTCTGGAGTGCTGGCTTTACTTCTGCAATTAATCACCAATATTCAGTATCAGGATAGTATAGGCTACGTGATGATTATTGTTATTTTAAGTCTTATAGCTTATATAGGAATGGCTTTTATAAGGAAGTTCAAGAGTTTGAAAAAATAATATTTATCTATTTTTCCTTTTAAAATGGTGAAATATATAGATGAAAGCTTATATTTACACCGAATTTGAAGAGCAATAACTGTTAGAATATTTTGAAGGCTTTACACAACCTCGTTTTAATTGTTTGCTTTTTTATTTCTGAGGTATCCAATTTTATGGATAATTTATACTTTAAGCTGAAGCTACTATTCTATTAATTATAGAGTGGTAGCTTTTTTCTGCTTCATAATGCTTATTATAGCCCTTAATAGTGTCTGTATGCTCAATTACACAACATTTCAAACATAAAATTGTTATCTTAGACAATAAATCAAATTATTATATTAAAACAGTAATCAATTTATGGAAAATCTGACCGAAAAAGAGTGGTATGAACTGATTGCAAGTGTGGAAAATCCTATTGTTCTTGATGTAAGAACTCCACTAGAATATCTTTTGGGTCGGATTGAATTTGCTCAACTAGTAGATTTTAATCCTACTGATCGGTTTGTGCTCGAAGTTGATAAACTTGATCGAGAAGGGCATTACTTTATATATTGTAAGAGTGGGCACCGAAGCTTTGATGCTTGCCTGTTAATGTCTCAAATGGGATTTAAGAACACTTATAATTTATTGGGTGGTATCGTTGAGTGGAAAGGAAAAACCGTAAGGTGATTGTAAAACTATATTACGTATGAAATCTTTTATTCAAAATAATATTTTAGCAATTATAGGAGTATTTATAGGTGCTCTTGGTGGTTATTTATATTGGAAGTTCGTGGGGTGTAACACTGGTACTTGCCCCATTACATCGAGCCCACTCAATAGTACACTGTATGGGGCCGTATTAGGTGGACTGTTTTTGTCTATATTTAAGCGTAAGCCTAAGAAAAAAGAGGAGGAGTGATAAATTAAACTCTGGAGCTATGCCTTGATGCAAACTCCTTACTCATCACAATACTGCGACTTACTCGTTTATAGAAAACGAGTAAGTCTTTTTTTTTGAGCTAAAGTCAAACCTCGTATTGGTTTGGCTTAAGTATATGCATCTGATTAGGAACAGAATTTCTGATTTCCTCCTTGAGGAGTTGGAGTAGGGTATGACGTACAAAATCGTGCCGTGTGATTAGTCTGATCTGGCGGGTCGGCCGTGGCAATGCAAAAGGACGAACTAATTCTTGTTGGCAGGTATTGAGCTGATCCAATGCCAACTCTGGAATAATAGTGATACCTTGTCCACTTTCGACCATGCGCATGAATGTTTCCATACTTCCCAATCGGTAAGCTATGCGACTCTGTACTCCCTCTAGACTGCAAAACTTGAGTAGTTGATCTCTAAAGCAATGTCCTTCATCCAAAAGCCACAAATGCTTACCCGAAATATCGGAGGTTCGGATCACACTTTCCTTAAAAACAGGCTCTTGAGTCGAAATATAGCCGAAGAACTCCTCAAAATAGAGTAGCTGACTAGTTAAATGCTTATTATCGGGAGCAGTAGCTGTAATAGCTGCATCAAGTTCTCCTTTGTCCAAAGCTAGTTCAATGTCCGATATTTTCATCTCAGCCATTCTTATATCAAGCTTCGGGTGTTTATCCATAAAGCGCAGGTAGAATCTAGGCAAAAGGTAAGGAGCAATAGTTGGAAGTACTCCTAATCGAAAAGTTCCTGATATTGCACCTTGCTCTTCAGCTACGATTTCTTTGATATGTTGAGTTTTACCGAGTACAGTTCTTGATTTCTCAATGATTTTTTTACCTATAGCAGTAGTTGTTACGGGTTGTGTGCTGCGGTCGAAGATACGGACGCCTAGCTCTTCTTCGAGTTTTTGAATCATTGCACTTAATGTAGGTTGAGTCACATGGCAATGCTCTGCAGCTTTGGCAAAGTGCTTATAACTGTCTACAGCTATGATATATTCGAGTTGTTGAAGTGTCATCTATTAATATTCTCGATGTTATAGATTTTGTCTATCACAAGATAGATTTTATCAGTTTGACTTACAAACATATCTGACTTATCTTTGTAATAACGAAAGACAAAAGATATTTAATTACAATATAAAATATATGATTATGAAAACTTTAGACATTATTAAATTAAACGAAGCAGGTACTAAAAAGGTTATAGATTCTTTACAAAATCTGCTAGCAGACTTCCAAGTATATTACACAAATCTACGTAGTTTCCACTGGAATGTCAAGGGGAAAGGTTTCTTTCGTTTGCACGACCAATATGAAGAGATGTATACGGAAGTAGCAGATCAGATAGACGAGATAGCTGAGCGTATTTTAATGCTTGGTGGTACTCCTGAAAATAAATTCAGCAACTACTTAAAAACTGCCCAAATAAAAGAAGTTGGTGCAGTAAGCGATGCTGAGCAAACCGTTAAAAGCACTTTAGAGTCATTGTCACACCTTATTGCTTCGGAGCGTAAGATTGTAGCACTTGCTGACGAAAACGATGACGAGGTAACCCTAGGGC
>QXGG01248712.1_pt1 | contig 11714 bp, 10 predicted proteins | sample 1982491 | NCBI WGS metagenome assembly QXGG01 (sample SAMN09924614, study PRJNA488089) | Wastewater metagenome, whole genome shotgun sequencing project. | isolation source: South African research farm wastewater | place: South Africa: Irene, Agricultural Research Council, Animal Production... | reverse complement strand
TGCCGAGCCCACGGAACCCGGTCTCGATGCCGCGCCGCCGCACCGCGCCCATCCGGTAGCTCGCGCGCACCGCATGGATCGTCGCGCCGCCATGGCCGTCCCGGTGCACGCCCACCACATGAAGGCACGCGCCGTCGGTGAACCTTGGATTGGCCCGCACGATCTCGTCCCATGCCGCGTCCACGTCATCGAGCGGCACCTGCGGCACGAAGGCCGAGTCATCGACAAGGATCCGCGGCGGCCTGCGGAGCCGGATCATCCTCGCGGGAGACGGCTGCGTCGTCATTCGGGAGGCCGGCCCGGCGGATGCGGCACCGCAGGCGCCTCAGCCTGCATGTAGTCACGCGGCCTGTACAGCAGCCCGACCACGATGAAGACCACTGCCGCCACCGCCATCATCTTCGTGAAGAACCAGTAGTAGTCGGCACCGACGAGCGTCGAGTTCCCGTCGGCATCCTTGGTGAACCGGTTCACGAGCGCGATGATCACGTTGCCTGCGGAGACGCTCAGCAGGTAGAGGCTCATGATGAACGACTTCATCTGCGGCGGCGCCTGCGTGTAGCTGAACTCGAGGCAGGTGATCGACACCAGCACCTCCGCGGCGGTGATCACCACGTAGGCGAGCAGCTGCCACGAGATCGAGGGCTTCGCCGCACGCTCAACGGCACCCGATTGGCTGACCACGATGCCCCCCTGCGTGAGCGCCGCCGCCATCGCGGCCATGTCTGGCGCCGGTTGCTGCTCGGCGGGCACTCCGTCGCGCATGCCGCTGGCCGCGGCGAGCGCCGACGCCACCGCGTTCAGCCGCTCGTCCTTGAGGGCCGCGATCGTGCGCGCCATATCGATGTCCCCACGTGCAATCGCCGCATCCACGCTCGCCCGGAACTGCGCCTGCGCAGCCCCAATCCGCTCCTCGGCCGTGGCCGAGATGCTGAACGCGGCCACCGTAAGGAAGAACCCTATGCCGATCTTCCGGATCGGCGTCAGCCGGAACACGCGGCCCACCAGCGGGAACACCACATACGACGCGAGCGGGATGAAGATCAGGATCAGGAGCGGGTTGATCGCCTGGATCTGCGACTCCATCCAGTCGATGCCCAGGAAGTTCCGGTCCATCTGCTGGGCCTGCATGACCCACGCGCCGCCGGTCTGGTCGTAGAGCGCCCAGAACACGGCCACGAACGCATAGACGGGCACCAGCTTCCCGATCGTCACGAGGCCCTCGCCCGAGAAGGTCTCGCGCACGAAGTCCATGCCGCGCGGCGGGATGTGCACAAACTTGTGGCGTCCCATCCAGAAGACGACTGTCGCGATCGCCATCAGGATGCCCGGCACGCCGAAGGCCCAACCTGCCCCGTACCTGTCGAGCAGCCACGGCGTGAGCAGCGTCGAGAAGAACGACCCGAAGTTGATCGAGAAGTAGAACCACCCGAAGACGCGAGTCAGCAGGTGCTTGTTGGTCTCGCCGAACTGGTCGCCCACGTGCGCGGACACGCATGGCTTGATGCCGCCTGAACCGAGCGCGATCAGGAAGAGGCCTGCCATCAGCCACGACTTGGGTTCCATCGTCGCCTTGAGGCCGGCAGGCGGCAGGTCCATCAGGGCCAGCGCAAGGTGCCCCGCGCAGTAGAGCCACGACAGCAGCAGGATCGTGCGGTACTTGCCCAGCAGCGCATCGGCCACGATGGCGCCGATCACGGGGAAGAAGTAGGCGCTTGCGACGAACCAGGCCACCCACTCGCGAGCCTCCGTCTGGGTCATGTAGTCCGGCGTTCCCGTGGACGAGAGCAGGAACTGGGTCATGAAGACCATCAGGATCGTCTTCATCCCGTAGAAGGAGAATCGCTCCGCGGCCTCGTTCCCGACGATGTAGGGGATGCCCTTGGGCATGGCCGTCGTGGGGGCCGGCGCTGTCCGGTACGGGATGGCAGTCATGGGCGGCGAGTGTAGAAGCGGACCCAGTTCACGAACTTTTTGCGGGCCGCGCGCGTGCCCCGCGACCACTAGGGATGGTGTGCCTGCACGCAGCGTCCCTCCATCGGTCGTCATGTGCGGCCGATGCGGCCATCTGGAGCGCGCGCAGCGACCCTCACATGCCGTTTATCGCCTCCACATCCGCGGTCGCCAACGCCGATGACCTCGCTCGCATGGATGCAACACCAACGACGTGCTCGGCCACCACGCACTCCCGACTGGTTGATGCGGTGCTCGAGGCGAACCCGACCGCCGACAGGGCATGGCTGCTCTGCTTCGAGATCCCCGAGCTCGAGAGCTACCTCGAGCGGCTCTGCCGCACGTCCGACACCGGCCCCGACTCCCTCTGCTGGGAGCGCGTCGCCGACACCCCTGCCATCGTCTACCGCAGCGCGGCCTGACGCCCCACCACAGCACTACCCCTGGCGACGAGCCGCGGCATGCGCATGGATGCGCGTGGGGCGGAGCGTTGTCAGTTTTGGCGTGCGTCGCCGGCGAGGAACTGCGCCAGCTTGCGCTTGACCAGGCGGAGCTTGAGGAGCCCCGTCGTGCGGGCCACCAGCTCCACCTTGTTGACGGGCTTGGAGATGAAGTCGTCGCAGCCGCACTCGACCGCGCGCTCCATGTCCCCCACCTCATGGAGGGCAGTGACCATGACGACCACCGTGTCCCGCGTCGCCGGGTTCGACTTGAGCTTCTGGCAGACCTCGAACCCTGACATCCGGGGCATCATGACGTCCAGGAGCACCAGATCGGGCTTCGCCCGGTCGATCGCGGCCATCGCCTCGATGCCGTCCCGGGCCGCCAGGATGCGGCACGGCAGCGACTCAAGGTAGGCCTGCACGAGCTCGAGGTTCTGCTCGTTGTCGTCCACGACCAGGACTGTGGCCTCCGAGAGGTCCACCGCCGAGGTGTCGATGTCGAACGAGGGGGTTGGTCCGGTTCCCGCTGGGGACATTCCGGGAATCCTAGCGCCTTCCCGGCTCAGGTTCCCCCACCAGCGCCTTATGGGCAACTTGAACGGGATGAAGTGCCCCTACAGACGCGCCATCGCGGATCTGGTGACGGCAGCTTGTGCCCGCAGCGACCAGTGTGGCCCCCGGCGCGAGTGCCCTTGCCGCGGGCAGCACACCGAGCTCGCCGATGCGCATCGACAGCCCGAAGCGGTCCTTGCCGAACCCGAACGCGCCCGCCATGCCGCAGCAACCGGTCTCCAGCGTGCGCACCTGGCCGCCCCAGATCCTGCGCAGGAGCGCGGCTGCGCCAGCGGTGCCAAGCAGCGCCTTCTGGTGGCAGTGCACGTGCACGTCGCATGGCGCGGACGCCGCGCGGAACTCTGGACGCCGCGGGTGCGACTCCCACTGCGCGTCGAGCCACACCTCGACGAGGTGCGACATCGATGCGATGCGTGCGATGGCCTCGTCAGCGACGGAGGTGCGCAGGTCTGTCCAGTCGTCGACCACCGCAGAGTGGCACGATGGCTCGAGCATCAGGATCGCTCTCGCGCTGTGGCGATCGACGAGATCCGCGAGCGAGGCGGCCGTGCGCTCGATGGTGCGTGCTGCATCGTCGAGCGCTCCGCACGAGATCGCGGCACGTGCGCAGCAACCTGCATCCGCCACGATCACCCGGTAGCCGAATGCCTCAAGAAGCTTGACGGCATCTCGCCCGATCTCGCTCTCGCCGAATGCGCTGAAGCAGTCGCCGAAGAGGATCACCGATGGGGCGTCGGCGGCGGCACCCGCGCGCCTTCCTCGCGCCCACCGGAAGAGGCTCGCCCCAAACGGCGGGAGCGACCGGCGCGAGTCGAATCCCATCAGCGCGGCGACGGCCCTGCGCACCAGCCCGATGCGGCCCGCAGCATTGGCGAGCGGCCACATCGCCGAGCCGGCCCGCGAGAGCGCGCGCACGTTCGCAAGCGCACGAGTGCGCCACCCGACGCCGCCGCGCGCGAGGTGCCCTTGGTGCAGGTACTCGGCCTTGAGCTTGGCGATGTCGACATTGCTCGGGCACTCGGACTTGCAGGCCTTGCACGAGAGGCACAGCTCCAGCGTCTCGAGCGTGGCCGGATCGTTCCACTGCCCCGCTGCGGCCGCAGTTGCCGCATCGGCGCCAAACTGCCCCGTGGACGCAAGGCGCAGCGCGTTGCCCCGGCCGCGTGTCGAGTGTCGCTCGTCGAGCGTCGCCCGGTAGCTCGGGCACATCGTGCCGCCCGCAGGCGAAAGCCGCCTGCAGAGGCCCGCGCCGTTGCACGACGACACCGCGTGCGAGAATCCGCCCTCGGGCCCGTACCTGAATGCAGTGTTCGCCCCCTCGGGCACATGCGCGAAGTGCGCATCGTCGGGGCGCACACGCAGGCTCATCACTATGCGGCGAGGCTCGCTCGTCTCCGTGAGGTTGCCGGGGTTCATGATCCCCTGCGGGTCGAAGATGCGCTTCACGCGGCGGACCGCGTCGCACACCGCTGGCCCAAGCACCCGGTCAAGCAGCGGCGTGCGCACCCGTCCGTCGCCGTGCTCTCCCGAGAGCGCGCCGCCATGGCGCACCACGAGGTCCGCGATCTCGGTCGAGAGCGCCACCATCGCATCGAGGTCCTTGGGGTCATCCAGCGCGATCAGCGGACGGATGTGAAGGCAACCCACGCTCGCGTGCGCGTAGTAGGCGGCCGTCGTGCCATGGCGCGCCACCACCTGCCGGAACTCCTCGACGAACGCAGGCAGCCTTGAAGGGTCGACCGCGGTGTCCTCGACGAAGGTGACCGGCTTGCGGTGTCCGGGCACTGCGTGGAGCAGCGGCTCACCCGCCTTGCGCAGCCTCCACGCACGGTCCATCGACGGCGCATCGCGGTACTCGGCGATCACGGCATCAGGGAGCGCGCGCCGAAGCTTCGCGACACGGGCATCGATCTCGTCGGGGCGATCCGCGAAGTACTGCACGTACATCACCGCGCCCGGCAGGTTGCCGCCCGGGCGGGGCATGATCTCCACGTCGCCGCGGTGCGCCGTGTTGCGCAGCGCCATCGCGATCACGACGTCATCCACAAGCTCCACTGCGGAAGGTCCCGTCGCCAGCATCGCGTCCAGTGGCGCAAGCGCCTCCGGGACACCAGGGAAACCCACAATCGCGAGGCCAATCGCCGCAGGCACCGGCACCAGCGCCACCTCTGCGCGCAGGATGGTGCACAGCGTCCCCTCAGAACCGCACACCAGGTGCGCCAGGTTCACGGCATCGAAGGTGCCGGGCGTGGACGCTCGCAGCTGCCGCAGCATGATGTCGATGTTGAGGCCATCGACGTGACGGAGGATCTTGGGGAACCGAGCCTCGATCTCTCCGGCCATCGGCATCACGACCTCGGCGATCGCCGACGCGATCGCGCGCTGCCTCGGGTCACGGTCGCACGAGCCGGCCTCGAGGCGCATCGACTCGCCTGACGGAAGCACCACATCGAGCGCGATCACGTGGTCGACGGTGCGCCCGTAGAGGATCGAGTTTGCGCCCGAGGAGTTGTTGCCGATCATTCCCCCGATGGTGGCGTGGGATCCCGTGGCAACATCGGGACCGAAGCGGAGCCCGTGCGGCGCCGCTGCGCGGTTGAGCTGGTCGAGCACGACGCCGGGCTCGACCACCGCGCGGCGCGCCGAAGCGTCAAGCGAGATGATCGCCCTGCAGTGACGGCTGAAATCGACGATGACCGCGCGGTTTACGCTCTGGCCCGCGAGCGCCGTGCCCCCGCCGCGCGGCAGCACAGGCACGCCGCGCGCCGCGCAGTGGCGGATGACACGCTCGCCCTCGTCGACCGTCCGCGGCGTGACCACCCCAATCGGCTGGACCTGATAGATGCTCGCGTCGGTCGAGTAGAGCATCCTGCTGTGCGCGTCGAACAGCACCTCGCCGGCCGTAAGGGCCACCAACTCGCGCGCGAGCTGCGCGGCAGCGTCCCCTCCAGTGTCGCGGACGGTCGGCGCCGCCATCACGACCCCGCAGTCGCGCGCGCGTGCACATGACGGAGCCGCTCGATGAGGCCCGGTCCAGGTGCTGCGCCCCTGCGCGCCATCGCTGCCCGCATGACCTCCTCGAACTTGGGCCACCGGAACAACGCGGTGCGCTCCGTCGAGAGCCACGCGAAGCGCCCCACGACCTGCGGCGGCCTCGCCACAGCGATCATCGCGCCCGTGCCGATCGACGTGCCGGTGCCGATCGCCGTGAGGATCGCGACCTTCGTGTGGTCGCCGATCGTGCACCCGTAGAAGTTGCGGCCGGTGCGGCTGATGGGCGCATCGGCATCGAGCCTCGTCATCACCTCACCATAGGTGTTGAGCAGGTTCGAGTTGCAGGTTCCTGCGCCGATGTTCACCCACTCGCCGACGATCGCGTCGCCGAGGTGCCCGTCGTGCACCTTGCTGGAGTTGCCGTGGAACACGCACGAGCCCACCTCGCCGCCCACCTTGCAGGATGGCCCGATCACGCTGCGCGCCTTGATGAGCGACCGCTCGGCGACGGTCGATCCCGCAAGCACCGCCACAGGACCGACAAGCACGGAACCGGGCCTGATCGTCGCGCCCTCGGCGATCACAACGGGTCCGCCTGTGGCATCGATGACCGTGCCCGGCCACACGTGAGCACGCTCATGCACGCTGACGAGGCCATCCCCGACCAGCGTCACTCCCGCGGGAAGGCCATCGGGCGCGCCTGTCGCTGCCTTCCACCGCCGCATCCCTGAAGCCGCAGCCACGACGGGCGCATCAGCGCGGACAGCCGCGTCGAGCGCGTTCAGCAGTGCCCACGGTGTGCGGATGGGCTCCTCGGTGGGCGTGGCAGTGTGGACCCTCGCTGCGCACTCATGTGCGGCAATGGGCCCCTGACCCGCACGCGCAAGCACGCGCAACGCATCATCGCGCGCAAGCTTGCACGCCACAAGGCCGCCAGAGGAGTCTGCGATCGCCTCGCCTTGCGCGAGGGCGACCGCACGCGACCAGTCTGCGCACACGCCGCTGATGCAGATCACTTCCGCCGCACGCCCGAGGTCGTCCACGGGCACCGAGGGATGACGCTCGCGGGTGCATGCTGCGAGCTCAGTGCCCGGCCAGAGCGACAAGGGTGCGCCGACCATCATCGCGCGCTCGGCCGCCGTGAGGATGCCAAGCCGCTGGTCGAAGCTCGCGCGAAGGTCCGACAGCGGACCGAATCCGCACAACCCGTCGTCGAAGATCGCGATCGGTGCCACGGCCGTCACGACCTTGAGGCTACGGCAAAGCGTGCCCCACCTGCGGTGGCCGGGAACGACCACCACGGCATCAGCTTCAGCAGCACCCATCCGACGGGGAGCGCCGCGCACGCCGAGAGCGCCGTGCCGACCAGCTCCCCTCCGAGCGCACCGAGCGCCGAGCCATCGCCCCACGGCACCGATCCCTGCGGGAACCAGCTGCGGATCGCCCACACGAACGTCCACACCACATCGGACAGCGCACCCACAGCGAGCGTCGCGGTCATGAGCACCAGCAGGCTGCGCTTCTTGAGTGCGCCGCGGATCTGCACCACCGCACTCGTGCCCAGCGCCAGACCGAGCGCATGCGGGCCAAGCAGGTAGAGCGGAGCGACCGGGCCGGTGATGGCAGGATCCGTGAGGTCCGCCAGGCTTCCTGCGATGAGCGCAGCCCAGAGCGCGGCGCGGCGCTCCGCAAGAAGCGCCAGGAATGCCACCACCGGAAGCGCGAACGATGGCGCCGATCCCCACACCGAGAACATCGGCGCAAGCGACACGTCGAGCGCTGCCGCCACAGCGAGCAGCGCGATCGCCAGCGGCCACCTCACGGCGCCGGGCTCCCTGTGACCTTCACGACCACCTCGGACACGCGCGCCGGATCCACCACAGGCGCCACCTCGACCATCCCGCGCAGCGGCTGCTCGTCCTTGCGCCTCACCTCACGCACGCTGCCCAGGCGCATGCCGCGCGCACCAGCGTGCCAGCCGGCATCGGAGAGCCGGACCACATCGCCCGGACGCACTCCGGCCTCGAGGTCGATGTCTCCGACGAGCGAGTCGCCGCGCGCCACAAGCTGCACCGGCGTGCCGCCGGTCACGATCCCCCGCGCATCGTCCGATGCCGGGATCACGATGGCGTCGATGCGCCCGATGGACCTGTCGGTGAGCGGCACCAGCACGCTCTGCCGCGACGTCACGTCAGGCGCGATGCGGCCCACCAGCGCATCGCCCTGGACCACCGCACAGTCTCCCGGCTGCACGCCCTCGCGCGCACCGACCGACAGCCGGAGCCCGCCCCGTGGGAGCAGCGCCACCACGCGCGCCGATGCGTATCCAACAGATGCACCCGACATGCGGTCGAGCCGCGCAGTGACATCGAGCGCATCAAGCCGTGCCTGGAGGTCATCGGCCCGCTGGCGCTCCTGGTGGTAGAGGCCGCGGAACCGGTCGCGCTCGTCCTTGAGCATGAGCGCATCCGCCGATGGCTCGGCGACCGAGGGCCGAAGCCAGTGACGCGCGCCTGTGCCGGCCCACGCGACTGGCGCGAGCGGGATCCACGCGACCTGCGCTAGCGCCGACGTCACCGGGGCCACCCACGCCGTGGGAAGCAGCGATGCGCACACCAGACCACCGATGGCGCACGTGATGGGACGCGGCATCCGCACGGCGCGCTTGCCCGAGGACTAGAACTCCCCGTCGGCCGACTCGAGTGTGGCCTTGTACTGCTCGAGGTTCTCGAGGTAGACCTCGGTGCCCTTCGCCACGCACTCGAGCGGGTCGGGGGCGACCTTGACGGTGAGCGTGGTGCGGTCCGCGAGGAACGTGTCGATGCCGCGCAGGAGCGCGCCTCCGCCCGCGAGGGTGATGCCGTTGTTGGGGAGGTCGGGGTTCACGAGGTCGCCGGCGAGCTCGGGATCGGCCTCGCGAAGCGTCTTGATCACTTCCTTCGCGATGCGGTCAAGCGGCTGCTCGAGCGCCTTGCGGACCTCGATCGAGTTGACCTCGATGCGCTTGGGAAGGCCCGTCTCCACGTCTCGGCCGCGCACGTTCATCGCCAGCTCCTCGTCGAGGGGCCAAGCGCTTCCGATGCGCGTCTTGATGCTCTCCGCGGTCTGCTCGCCGATCGTCAGCCCGCGCTGCTGCTCCACGTACTCGATGATGGCGCGGTCGAAGGCGTCACCCGCCACGCGCAGCGTGCTCGCCTTGGCGATGTCGCCAAGGCTGATGATCGCGATGTCGGTGGTGCCGCCGCCGATGTCGACGATCATGCTCGCCGTGGGCTCGTCGACCGGCAGGCCAGCGCCGATCGCGGCTGCCATCGGCTCCTCGAGAAGGAACACCTTGCGTGCGCCTGCGCGCTCCGCGCTGTCGAGCACGGCGCGCTTCTCGACTGCCGTCGAGCCTCCAGGCACGGCGATCACCACGCGAGGCCCGAAGAGGCGCGCGCGGCCCATCACCTTCTGGATGAAGTACTTCAGCATCTGCTCGGCGATCTCGAAGTCGGTGATCACGCCATCCTTGAGAGGACGGATCGCCTGGATCGAGCCGGGCGTCTTGCCGAGCATCTCCTTCGCGGCATGCCCGACGGCGGCGCCGTTGTTGAGCACCTTGTTCGTGCCCTTGCGCACCGCGACGACGGACGGCTCGTTGAGCACAATCCCCTCGCCACGCACGCACACAAGCGTGTTGCAGGTACCAAGGTCGATGCCGACATCGACGCTGAACCAACCGAGCAGTCTTTGGGTCACCATGGGGCCTTCTCCTTGGCCAAGCGGATAGCGCCGCATCTTTCGCCCGCACTACGGCACGGGCCCTGTTGGCGCGGAGGATATCGCACAATGCGACACGCTGGCGGACGAAACCTCCGCCAAACCCTCAAGTTGCACGCGGTGCGGACGCTCAGCGGCCGCTCATGACGGCGAAGGGGTTCCCCTCGTCCGCCGTGCCGGCAACCGCGTCCATGTTCGTCATGGCGATCATGGCGGCACCCGTGCCAAGCACGAGCATGGCCGCGAGCAGGACCCCGGTGTACACGTTCAGATCGCCCCCGCCGCCGGACTTGGCCTTCGCGGCCTTCGCGGCCTTCGCAGGCTTCGGTGCCTTCTCCCTCTTGGGCGCCTTTTCCTTCTTGGGCTTCTCGGCCTTGGGCTTCGCGGGCGCCTCCGTGGCGGCTCCGTCACCCTTCTTGCCGATGTTCATTCCGAAGAGCTTCATGGTGTGACCTGGATTCTGGTGCGGCCGGGGTTGGGTGACGAAGCGCCTTGCTCTCAGCTGCCCTTGCGTGCAACCACGCGCTGGCCCGCCTTGACGGGGCCGCGCTCCGAGGGCTCCTCGAGCTCGACGGTGCCGACCGCACGGTTTGGATCAACCGTGCTGATGCGGAGTCGCCCGATGAAGCGGTCGCCATCGCTGATGGTCATGACCCATCCCTCGCGGACGCCGTCGCGGCTTCCGGCGTCGATCTCGGCATAGACGGCCTCGGGGCTTCGGCGCACGTTGATGACGCGGGCGACAAGGTCCTTGTCGACGAACGTCGCGGCGGCGGTGCTTCCCGGCAGCACGCCGGCAGATGCAGGCGATCCGGGGACCCCGGCTGCCGACGCGTCCGCGAGGCGGCCATAGCGGCCCTCGTACTGAGACAGGCGCTGGTCGGCGGTGGCCTTGAGCTCCTCGAGCGCGGCCATCTGCTCCTTGAGGTCACGGACAGCGCTCTGGGCGACCTCAAGGTCGGCGTCAGCCTTGGTCACGCGCTGCTCGAGGTCGATGCGGATCTTCTCGGCATCCGTGAGGCGACCGCGGAGCTTCTCGAGCTCGTCGTTGAGGGCCTTGGTGAGCTCGGTCTTCGTGCGGTCGGTCTCGGCGAGCACCGCGACCTGCTGCTGGACTGTGGCCTGCGCGATGCGCATCTGCGCGATCTCGGCCTCAAGCCCCTTCACCCGTGCGTCGCGCTGGGCAACGTCAGCGACAAGGCGCGACTTCTCCCCGTCGAGGTCGCGCACCTGCATCTGCAGCTCGTTCTCCGTCTTGGAGCGCAGCGCACGCTCCGCGTCGAGGTCGCGGCGGACGCCGGACAGCGACGCATCACGGTCCTGGACCTGCTGCTTGAGGACGGCCTGATTCTGGCTCTGCACCACGGCAAGGGGCACGATCGCCACCGCGAGCAGGGAGACCAGTACGACGAAGATCTTGGTAATGATGTGCACAGTTCGTTTCCTGACAGGACATCGGGGCCGGCGTGGGGTCGCGACCTAGGTCGGACCGGAGGGTCCGAAGCGGTGTTTTGTACCGACACGCCGTGACCGGTGTCAATCAGCCGCCGCCGACGGGCATGGACACGGAGCCCGCATCAGGCGCCGTGTCGAGGCCAGGAAGCGCCCGCCGCGGCTCTGGAACTCGGCCCCGGAGCGCATCGCTGCGAAGCCAGGCCCCTGCGGCCGAAATCTGCACGTACGGGTTCCGGTCCCGAAGCATCGGCGCAAGAAGCGTTTGTGCCTCGGGCGTGGGGATCCATCCGAGTGCCGTCGCGGCCTGTGCCCGGATGAAGGGATCCGGCGCACTCTGCACCATGCGGGTCATGACGAGCACAGGGCGCATGTCAGGCTCCCCAAGGCGAGCGAGCGCCGTCGCAGCCGCGAGACGGATCTCCGGCGGCCGCAGGGAACCGCCCTCAGCGTTCCACAGCCTCATCAGCGCGCCCCGCGAACCCTCGTCGCGGATCTCGCCCACGATCTGGCACGCAAGCGCGATGAGCTCTGCCT
>QXGG01115533.1_pt1 | contig 11719 bp, 6 predicted proteins | sample 1982491 | NCBI WGS metagenome assembly QXGG01 (sample SAMN09924614, study PRJNA488089) | Wastewater metagenome, whole genome shotgun sequencing project. | isolation source: South African research farm wastewater | place: South Africa: Irene, Agricultural Research Council, Animal Production Institute... | reverse complement strand
TCACTGAATTTATAGCCGCCGGCGTTATACACCATCATATTGGTTTGATAACCCACGGGCGTCATAAAGCTGGTGGAGGCAGCGAAGGTGATGGCGATTAAAAACGGGGTTGGGTCAGCGCCCATCAGTTGTGCGGTGGAGAAGCCAATCGGCGTTAATAACACGGCTGCAGCGGAGTTGCTCATCAGCTCGCCCAGCGCCAGTGCCATTAAATAGAGTACCGCTAGAACTACATGCGGCCCTAAATGACTGACTAAACCAATACTGTTATCGACTAAAAACTGCGCGGCCCCTGAGGAGCTCATCGCAATACCCAGCGGCAACAGCCCAGCGATCAGCATCACAATCGACCAGTCGGTGCTCTCGTAGACATCATCGGCATTGATACAGCCCGCTAAGGTCATTACCACCGCACCGGTTAATGCCGATAGAGCGATGGGTAGCCAACCTAGGGCAGAGACGGTCACTACCGCGGCCATCACGGCTACGGCAAAAGGTGCACGCCAGCCGTAGTCAGGTGTGGCCTCACGCTGCGAGATGACGATTAGAGTTTTATCTTTGCGCAGTGCAGCTAAATCTTTTTCGGGCAAAGTCAGCAATAAAATATCACCAATACGCAGGCGTAAACTGTTGAGCTGATTGCGCACCACCTGCCCACGCCGCTGCACACCCATGACCGAAGCGTTATAGCGCCAACTGCGATTTAACACCGACAGCAGGCGACCCGCAACGCGCGATTGTGGCGCGATCATCACTTCAGCCAATACCGATTTTTCTTGCTTAATTCCCTTGAGTTGAAAGTCGGTCTGGGTATTGAATTCGAGTTTTTGCTCATCTTTTAGCATTTCAATATCCGACCACACACCGCGTGCCAGTAAAATATCGCCGACACGTAATTCTTCTGAACGGGGTGACCAATACTTTTCACCGTCACGCAGCAGTTCCAGCACATAGATATTATAATTTTTGCTTAATTGCGCTGCTTCAACCGTGCTACCCAGCATTTTTGAGTCTTCGGTGATTTTTAACTCGCTGATATAGTGACCAAACTCATACAGGTTTTCTAAGTCGGAACTGCGCACATCCGGTAACAACCAGCGGCCAACTGTCAGTAAATACAGGCAGCCAGCAACTGCACAGATGGCTGCTAAGGGCAGAAACTCAAACATGCTAAAACCGCTGTGCCCTAAGTCTTTAGCGATAGAATTCACCAGCAGATTGGTGGATGAGCCAATCAAGGTGACCACGCCCATCATTTGCGCAACGTAGGATAAAGGAATCAAGGTTTTAGAGGGGGCTAAACCAACTTTGAGGCTGGCGGCAATGACGATGGGAATAAAGATCGCCACTACCGCGGTATTGTTAACGAAGGGCGCGATCAGTGCCAATAAGGCAAACAGCATCAGCATAAACTGCAGTGGTGAGCGTGCTGCGCTGAGCATTTTTTGGATGCCGATGAGCGCGCCGCTGTTTTGTAAGCCTGCAGCCAAGATAAACATTGAAGCCACGGTGATAGTAGCGGGGTTACTGAAGCCGCTTAAGGCTTGGCTTGGGCTGATCAGATCCAGTAGCGTTAAGCTGACCAATACCAGAATAGCAATGGCGTCGACACGTAACTTTTCACTGACAAACAGCGCCATGGCGGCCGCGGTAATCAGCAGTACGAGAAAGATTTCCAGAGTCATACGCATCCCGCTCAACAAGGTGTATCACGAGTAGCAGCCTAACAGTAATCCAGCGCAGTAAGTGCACAATTGTGGTTAGGCTTTAAGCTGGAGCTCCAAGCCGAGCAACTGTTTAAGGATCAGGCGTCGCCCCTTGCGCGCAGTGGCGGCCCAGCACACACAAGGCCATTGCCAGTACCCCCATCAGCAGTAGCGTCACGGGCAAGGTATAAAGTGAGGGTGCTGCAATGATACTGGCGATAAAACCAATGGTGGCGGCTAATAAAAATTGGATTAAACCCATAAGTGCCGAGGCCGTACCCGCATATTGCTGGGTATGCGCCATGGTCATAGCGGTGAGATTACCCGTGATCAACCCGAGCATTGCCATGCCTAAACCGAGAAAAATACTGTAGCTCCACAAGTTTTCCCAGCCCAATGCCACTAAACCCAGCAACAGAACACCCATCACAATAAAACCACCTAAACCAAGAAAAAGTACACGCGGCACACTATAGAGCTTGAGTAAGCGTAAATTGATTTGGCTGATGGCAATCATCACGATGGCATTGGCTGCAAAAAAATAACTGAACTGCGTCGGCGATAGATCAAACATTTCAATAAAAATAAAAGGCGAGTTATTGATATAAATAAACAAGCAGCCCAGCGTGCAACTGGTAGCAAGGGTGTACAAGAAGAAGCTAGGGTTACTCAGTTGCAGTGCATAATTGCGCACAATGCTACGCATCGAGAGTGGTACACGCTGCGTTACGGGTAAGGTTTCAGGCAGTAAGCGAATGGTGAAAAATCCGCAGGTGACACCAAATAACGCCAGTACCCAGAAAATCAAATGCCATTCGCCATAGAGCAAAATCAGCCCGCCGAGCATGGGTGCGGTGATCGGTGCAATCATCATCACCTGCATCAACATCGAGTAGATACGCGCTGAGCTGTGTGGGTCGCAGGTGTCGGTGACTATCGCGCGTGAGGCCACTGAGCCAGCGGCGGCACCCAGTGCTTGTAAAAAGCGTGCAACCAATAAACCTTCAAAGCTGGTGCTCAGCGCGGCTGCCAGTGAACCGATGGTGAAGAGTGCAATCCCTATTAACAAGGGTGGCCGACGCCCAAAGCGATCTAGAAAGGGGCCATAGAGACCCTGACCAATGCCTAAACCAATCAGGAAAATGGTCAGTGTTTGCTGCACTTGTCCCGGAGTAATAGCCAAACTGGTGGCGACCGTTGGAAACGCCGGTAAATACATATCAATCGCTGCCGCCACTAAGGCACTCAGCGAGGCCAGCAGGATAATCAGCTTCATACTGATAGTTTTTTGCTTAGCTATGGGGTTAATAGGGTGACTCCTTTTATCTGATCAGCAGCGATAACATTATTTTTTTAACATGGCGCGAATATCCGCTAAAGCGCTATTGCCGCGTGCAGCTTTGACTTCCACGGGTGCTTCATCAAGGCCTTCCCACTGTAAATCATCGGCGGGTAATTCATCGAGAAAACGGCTGTGAGTGCAGTCGATCACTTCGCCATATTGTTTGCGTTTACTGGCAAAGGTAAACGCTAAGTTGCGCCGCGCCCGCGTGATGCCGACATAAGCTAAGCGGCGTTCTTCCTCAATGGTATCGGCTTCAATGCTGGAGCGGTGCGGCAGGATTTCTTCTTCCATGCCCATGATATACACGCTGGGAAATTCCAAGCCTTTGGAGGCGTGCAGTGTCATCATTTGCACACCTTCGGCGCCATCTTCGTCCTCTTCTTGGCGCTCAAGCATGTCGCGCAATACCAGTTTGGCAATCGCCTCTTCAATGGTCATCTCGCCTTCGTCGTCACGCTCTAAGGTGTTTTTCAGCGCCTCAATTAGAAACCAGACGTTACTCATGCGGTATTCGCAGGCTTTTTCACTGGAGCTGTTTTGCCGGATCCAGTTTTCATAATCAATATCGACAATCATTTCTTTGAGCGCATCGATCGGATCTTCGCTAAAACAGCGTTGGCGCAGCTTATCCATATAATGCTTAAAGCGCGCTAAACGCTCGGTAAAGCGCGCACTTAAATGCTCGCCTAAGCCGATTTCAGCACAGGCTTCATACATGGATACTTGGCGCTGTGTAGCGTAGTTACTGAGTTTTTCCAGCGTGGTTGAGCCGATTTCACGGCGCGGTACGTTAATCACGCGTAAGAAAGCATTGTCATCATCGGGGTTCACCAGCAAGCGAAAGTAGGACATGAGATCCTTCACTTCTTGGCGCCCGAAAAAGCTGGTGCCACCGGATAAGCGATACGGCACTTTATGCACCTGCAGCTTGAGTTCCATGATTTTGGCTTGGTAGTTACCCCGGTACAAAATGGCAAAATCACTGTAAGGGCGCTGGGTGCGGATATGTTCGGTGAGAATTTCTAAAGCAATGCGCTCCGCTTCCGCATCTTCATTACGGCAACGTATCACACGGATTTCATCGCCGTGGCCCATCTCACTCCACAGTTGTTTGGTAAACACGTGCGGGTTATTAGCGATAAGGATATTGGCGCACTTCAGAATCCGACTGGTGGAGCGGTAATTTTGCTCAAGCATGACGATTTTTAATGAGGGGAAGTCTTCTTTGAGCTGCATCAGGTTTTCTGGACGCGCACCACGCCAGGCGTAAATAGATTGGTCATCGTCACCCACCACGGTAAATTGCGCGCGTTCGCTGACCAATAACTTCACCAGCAAATACTGGCTGGTGTTGGTGTCTTGGTATTCATCCACCAGCATATAGCGGATGCGATTACGCCATTTGTCCAAGACTTCGGGGTGGTTTTGAAAGAGTTTGACCGGCTGAAAAATCAGGTCATCAAAATCCACTGCATTATAGGCTTTCAGTGTGCGTTGGTAGTGGCTGTAAACGATGGCTGCGGTTTGTTCTTTGCCGCCGCGTGCCAGCTCTAAGGCTTCTTCGGGCAAGACGAGATCATTCTTCCATTGGCTGATTAGGTTTTTAACTTCATCGGCACCGTCATCACCGGCGTACTCTTTTTGCATAATATCGGTGAGCAGATTCTTCACGTCTGAGTCATCAAAAATAGAGAAGCCGGGTTTATAACCCAGTAGCGCATGCTCACGGCGGATAATATTTAAACCTAAGTTATGGAAGGTGGACACAGTTAAGCCATGGCCTTCTGCACCGCGCAATAAAGAGGTGACGCGCTCTTTCATTTCCCGCGCGGCTTTATTGGTAAAGGTGACAGCGACGATATAGCGCGCAGAAATACCGCACTGCTGAATTAAGTAAGCAATTTTACGGGTGATCACGCTGGTCTTACCTGAGCCTGCACCGGCTAGCACCAGCATCGGACCGCTGATGTAATTGACCGCTTCTTGTTGGCGAGGGTTAAGTTTAGACATGCGCAGACCTGCATCGCAAAAGTCACTATTCTAGCATTGAAGTGACTGAGGGCGGATCAATCGAGCGCTGTTAGTGCTGCAGCAATAAAAAAGGCGCTAATCATGAGCGCCTTAGTTGTGAGCTGAAGATTAACGCACAACGTGCAAGAAGTGCATGTGCTGCTCGTATTGATCAAGGATGTCATCAATCACTTCATCGCGGGACCAGCCCATGATGTCGTAGTCCTGACCGCCTTCGAGTAAGTGCACTTCAGCGCGGAAGTATTTACGTTCTTCGCGCTCTTCACGTTCGTCGTCGGCTTCATCTTGTGCCATAAAGTCAGGGCGCACATAAGCACGCGGGCGTACTTCATAGACAAAATTCACCTCTTCGTTGTGCTGTACCTCAAATTTACAACGCTTATCGTCACGGCTTTCCACCGCCACGGTGTAGCCTTGTTTGCGCAGCTCTTCGGAGACTTCCTCAAAGGCTGGGATGATCACTTCATCAATAAAACGATTGACGTGAGATCGGCGTGGAAACATCACCATGCTGCGTAAACGACGCTGCCAGCCGCCGGTGCTTTTCTTTTGGCGTGAATAATGCGTGGCACTTTGATGCCTAAGGACGCGTTTGGTGGAGTCGATATGCAGCGCTTTAAACAAGCCCCAAATCGCGATCAGCAAAATAATCGAGAAGGGCAAAGCACTGGCAATAGTGGCCGACTGTAGCGCACCCAAACCGCCGGTGAGCAATAAAGTAATAGCCACAATACCGGTGGAAGACGCCCAGAAAATACGCTGCCACAGTGGTGTTTCTGTTTTACCGCCCGAGGCTAGCATGTCAATCACTAAGGAGCCTGAGTCAGCCGAGGTGACAAAGAACAAAATCACCATACATACCGCGACCATCGACAGCACGCTGGAGAAAGGGAAGTGCTCTAGGAAAGCAAACAAGGCGAGTGAGGTATCGGCGTTGACCTGATCGGCGAGGCTGGTGATGCCTTGGTTCATAATCATATTGATGGAGGTGTTGCCAAACACCGTCATCCACATGAAAGTAAAACCAGTGGGTACCAGCAGTACGCCGGTTAAAAATTCACGAATGGTACGGCCGCGTGAAACACGGGCGATAAACATGCCCACGAACGGTGACCATGACAGCCACCACCCCCAATACAGCAGCGTCCAGCCACCGAGCCAGTCGGTCGGCTCATAGGCAAAGAGGTTAAAGGTGTTGCTGACAATTTCAGATAAATAGCCACCGGTGTTTTCCACAAAGCTTTTCAGCAAGAGTGCGGTGGGGCCTAACAGCAGGACTAACACCAGTAAAATCACTGCCAGCGAGAGGTTGATTTCCGATAAAATCCGAATACCTTTATCCAAGCCTGTTGCCACTGACAAGGTGGCTAACGCAGTAATCACTACAATTAAGATCACTTGAATATTAGTGCCGACGGGCAAGCCAAATAAGTAGTTAAAACCACTGTTAATTTGCAGTACGCCGTAACCCAGCGAAGTGGCAATACCTAAAAGCGTACTGATAATGGCAAAAATATCGACTGCATGACCAATGGGGCCATAAATACGCTCACCGATTAATGGATACAACGCCGAACGCAAGGTCAGCGGCAAACCATGGCGGTAAGAGAAAAAGGCCAGAATCAAAGCCACAACGGCGTAAATCGCCCAAGCATGCAGACCCCAGTGGAAAAAGGTCAGCTTCATGGCTTCACGAGCGGCTTGTATGGTATTGGGATCGCCAACGGGCGGGGCAATAAAGTGCATCACAGGTTCTGCGACACCAAAGAACATCAAGCCAATACCCATACCCGCAGAGAACAGCATGGCAAACCATGAGGTGCTTTTATAATCAGGCACACTGTGGTCGGGGCCGAGTTTGATATCACCGTAACGGCTGGCCGCCATAAAAATAGCTGCAAGCAAAATGAGAGCAACCGCAAGGACATAGAACCAGCTGACGTTTTCAACGATCCACGCTTGCATATCGCCAAAAAAGCTTTGTGCGGTTTGCGGGGCAATACCGGCAAATAAAACCAATACAGCAATCAGAATAGCTGAGGTATAAAACACGGGTGGGCTAATCGTACTGCTGCGTTCTGTGGGTGTTTCCATGGAAGCTCCTTAGGGGTGCTAATTGACATATAGCACAATGATAGCAGTTTGTTAGTTTACAGTTTTATTAAGCATCGGCTGCTGATGTTCAGCAAGGCTCTAACTTCAGCCTGTTTTCAGCTTAAAAAAAGCCCCCAGGAGTGATCGCTCATTCGCTGGGGGCTTGAGGTTAAAGCATTCGTTTAATAATGCTGCTGCACTGTGCTCAGTCGCGTGACGACAGCAGTGCTGGTTTTTCTTTATTGCGGGTGCGCGACTCGAGTTGCTCCAATTGTTCAAGACTGGGCAAGCGTTCACCTTTGCGAATAATCAACGGCTGCGGTGCTTCGCGGGTGACCGGAGCATCACCAGCGCTGGCGTAACGTGCATCATCACGACGCGGGTTGTTCCGTGGTTTGTTAGGTGCGCGGCGTTTATCGGCAGTGGCTGGCGCTGCACCACGGGCTGGGCGTGCTGTACGCGTTTGCGCACCGGCTGCTGCAGGGGCAGCGTTATTCGGGCGACGACCGCGGCCTTTATTTTGATAAGGGCTGACGTAATCGACACTGTTGCCAAAGTTATCCACGGCATCATCCAGAAAAACTTCTGGATCACGGTTGGCTGTAACAGGCGCAGCGCTGCTAGCAGCAGGGCGCTCGTTGCGCGTATTACGTGGATTACGTGCGCGTTGACCGGGCTTGGCAGCAGCTGTACTTGTGCCTTCGCTGCGTTCAGCGGTACGTGTATCCGGGCGGCGACCGCGCGGCTTATCTGCACTGGCGGGCTTATCGCTGCTTTTCGCGGCGCTGCGCGGTGCATTACGACCTGAGTTGTTATTGCGTGGCGGACGCGGTGCGCGCGGCTCAGGCTTATCAATCACGACACTGCTGGGATCGAAACCTAAGGTGTCACCTTCTTCGATGGTCTGACGGGTCATGCGCTCAATGCTTTTTAGCAAGCGTTCCTCGTCCGGCGCCACCAATGAAACCGCTTCACCGGCACGACCGGCACGGCCGGTACGACCAATGCGGTGCACATAGTCTTCCTCGACGTTGGGCAGCTCATAGTTCACCACATGTGGCAGCTGATCAATATCGAGACCGCGCGCAGCAATATCAGTCGCAACTAAAATGCGTACGCTACCGGCTTTAAATTCAGCCAAGGCTTTAGTGCGGGCATTTTGGCTTTTGTTACCGTGAATCGCTGCTGCTGGTAAACCGTTCTTATCTAAGTATTCGGCTAAACGGTTCGCGCCGTGCTTGGTGCGGGTAAACACCAGCACTTGCTCCCAAGCACCCAAGGTAATCAAGTGAGCTAAGAGCGCACGCTTGAGTGAGGCTTGAATACGGAATACGCGCTGCTCAATGCGCTCAACCGTGGTGTTGGGCGGCGTCACTTCAATGCGCTCAGGGTTGTGCAGTAAACGGCCAGCTAAGTTGGTGATATCTTGCGAGAAGGTTGCCGAGAAGAGTAAGTTCTGACGCTTGCTGGGCAGCTTGGCTAAGACTTTTTTCACATCATGAATAAAGCCCATATCCAGCATACGGTCGGCTTCATCCAATACTAAAATTTCAACGCCACTTAAATCAATTTTGCCTTGATTGACCAAGTCCAATAAACGACCGGGGCAGGCGACTAATACATCAAGACCTTTGGCGACCGCAGTGACTTGCGGATTCATGCCCACGCCGCCAAAAATACAGGCGCTGACAAAAGGTAAATCACGCGCATACAGTCTAAAACTGTCATGCACTTGTGCCGCTAATTCACGCGTTGGGGTTAAGACTAAAACACGCGGCTGGCGTGGACGGTGACGGTTCTCACGGTCAGGCTTACCGTTAGGAAACAAGCGCTCTAAAATAGGCAGAGCAAAGCCACCGGTTTTACCGGTACCCGTTTGTGCGGCAACCATCAGGTCGCGACCTTGCACAGCCGGAGGAATCGCCAGTAATTGTACGGGCGATGGAGATGTATAGCCGGCAGCTTCAACGGCGTTAACCAGGGCCTGAGACAGACCTAGGGAGGAAAAGGACATGCAGTCTTCCTGTTGTCGGCGACCCGCCGACTTTGGGGCGCAAAATTATAAGTGCTCCATACCGGTGCATATCTAGATGCACCCCATCCACGAATGATGTCCTGCGCTGGGCATTAATCTGGATGGAGGTATATCGCTAGAGTGGCCCTAAGGCCGAATTTCAGCGGTTAAGCTTGAGATTATCCCAAACAGCTAAACTGGGTTCAGCTTGGTTAAGTGTATAGAAGTGCAAACCAGGTGCGCCGCCGTCTAATAAGCGTTCACACATCGTTGTAATGACTTCTGCACCAAAGGCTTGGATGCTGGCTGTGTCATCGCCGTACGCTTCGAGTTGTTTGCGTATCCAGCGTGGTAATTCAGCACCACATGAATCAGAAAAACGTGCCAACTTAGTGTAGTTGGTAATCGGCATAATGCCGGGCACGATTGGGATATCGACACCGAGTTTACGCGCTCGCTCAACAAAATAGAAGTAACAATCAGCATTAAAGAAGTATTGCGTGATCGCGCTATCAGCACCGGCGCGTACTTTGCGCGCAAAATTTTGTAAGTCGAACTCAAAGTCACGGGCTTGCGGGTGCATCTCAGGATAAGCTGCCACTTCAATATAGAAATGATCGCCGGTTTCTTCGCGGATAAATTCCACCAGATCATTGGCGTAACGTAATTCACCGTTCGCCATACCCATACCTGAGGGTAAATCACCACGTAAGGCAACGATGCGCTTGATACCTGCTTCTTGGTAGAGTTGCAGCAGTTCACGCAGGTCAGCTTTAGTGTCACCTACGCATGATAAGTGCGGTGCGGTAGATATTTTGATTTCGCCATCTAACTGTAAAACAGTATTTAAAGTACGGTCACGCGTGGAGCCGCCAGCACCATAAGTGCAGGAGAAAAATTCAGGCTGATAGGTCGCTAGTTTTGCCGCTGTTGCCAGTAGTTTTTCATGGCCTGCATCGGTTTTAGTGGGGAAAAACTCAAAACTAACAGGTGTTTGATTGCTCATAGAACATCCCTAAAGAGTAAAGTGTGTGGGCAGCCCATCATGCAAAAGGGGCGGCTATGCCACCCCTTTTTGCAACTTAGTAGCGGTAGGTTTCTGGCTTGTAAGGGCCGTCTACGGGTACGCCAATATAGTTAGCTTGCACATCAGTCAGGCGGGTAATCACCCCGCCAAAACCTTTGACCATCTCTAGAGCAACTTCTTCGTCGAGCTTCTTCGGCAGTACTTCAACGGTTAAAGCAGCCGCTTTTTTATCTGCGCTGAGTTGAGCAAATTTACGCTCAAATAAGTGCATTTGCGCAAGCACTTGATTGGCAAAAGAGCCATCCATAATACGGCTTGGGTGACCGGTTGCGTTACCCAAGTTCACTAAACGACCTTCTGATAACAGAATTAAATAGTCGTCATTGCGCGCATCAAATGCGCCAGCACCGGTGCGGTGAACTTTGTGCACCTGTGGCTTAACTTCTTCCCACGCCCAGTTTTTACGCATAAATGCAGTGTCGATTTCATTGTCAAAGTGACCAATGTTGCACACTACAGCGCGTTTTTTCAGCGCCTTGAGCATGCCCGCATCACAGACATTGGCGTTACCTGTAGTGGTGACGATGAGGTCAATTTTGCCTAACAGCGCTTTATCAATGCTGGCATCGGTGCCGTCATTGATGCCGTCGATGTAAGGTGAAACCAGCTCAAAACCATCCATGCAGGCTTGCATCGCGCAGATCGGGTCAACTTCAGAGACTTTAACGATCATACCTTCTTGCACCAGTGACTGTGCTGAACCTTTACCCACGTCGCCATAACCCACAACTAAAGCTTGCTTACCGGATAACAGATTATCGGTACCGCGCTTGATCGCATCGTTGAGGCTGTGACGGCAACCGTATTTGTTATCGTTTTTGCTTTTAGTCACTGAGTCATTCACGTTGATCGCAGGAATCTTCAGCGTGCCTTTGCTTAGCATCTCTAACAGACGGTGTACGCCCGTGGTGGTTTCTTCAGTCACACCGTGGACGTTGTCCAATACCTGTGGGAAACGCTCGTGCAAGATACCGGTTAAGTCGCCACCGTCATCGAGAATCATATTGGCGTCCCAAGGCTGGCCATCTTTAAGGATGGTTTGCTCGATGCACCACTCGTACTCTTCTTCGGTTTCGCCTTTCCAAGCAAATACCGGGATACCTGCCGCTGCAATCGCTGCCGCCGCTTGGTCTTGAGTAGAGAAAATGTTACAGCTGGACCAGCGCACTTCAGCGCCTAATTCAGTCAGGGTTTCAATCAGTACCGCCGTCTGAATGGTCATATGAATACAGCCGAGGATTTTTGCACCCTTAAGTGGCTGTTCACCGGCGTATTTAGTGCGCAAACCCATCAGGGCAGGCATTTCAGATTCAGCAATAATAATTTCACGACGGCCCCAATCGGCCAGTGAAATATCCGCAACTTTATAATCAGTAAAATCAGCAACAGCGCTCATTGAAGAGTTCTCCATTCGTAATTAGCGAATGGAGAACTCTTCAATG
>QXGG01271379.1_pt1 | contig 11740 bp, 10 predicted proteins | sample 1982491 | NCBI WGS metagenome assembly QXGG01 (sample SAMN09924614, study PRJNA488089) | Wastewater metagenome, whole genome shotgun sequencing project. | isolation source: South African research farm wastewater | place: South Africa: Irene, Agricultural Research Council, Animal Production... | reverse complement strand
TCGCTGGTGCTCCGCGCTTCCACACCGGAGGCGTGATTGGTCGCAACGAAGTGCCCATCATCGCCGAGCGTGGGGAGATGGTGCTGACCGAGGGTCAGCAAAGGGCTCTCGGTGGCGCCCTCTCCGCCCAGTCAGCCCCTCAGGTCGAGGTGAACATCATCAACAACGGTACGGCCCAGGAAGCCTCCAACGTCACGACCGAGTTCGACGGAAAGAGAATGATCGTGAATGTGATCCTTGAGGACCTTAGCCGCAATGGCCCGGTCAGCAAGGGTATCCGTAACCTGAATTCGAGGTAACCGTGGCGACCTTCCCCACCTACGCAATCCTCCTGAGGGAGGGTTTCAAAGTTCAGAGAGCCTCCGCGGTGAAACGCACGGAATTCGAGGACGGGTTCTCCAAGCAACAGCGCCGCTGGAGTCGTGTGCTTGTGGCCCGTCCGGTTGTTTACGGCTTCTCTTCCAAGACGGATTACCAGAACTTCATCACCTGGTTCAACACCCAGATCAACCGGGGGGCGGACTGGTTTGACTGGACTGACCCTACTTCTGAAACTGCTGTTCAGGCTCGCATCGTTGGGGGTCTCCTCGAGGAAGAGGTTCCCTTTGAACCCACGCTCCAGAAATGGAGCGTGAAATTCACTATCGAGGCTTGGGATGCCTAAGACCGTCAGCAACTCCCTGCGTGACCGCATCATGCGTACCGCAGCGCCTGAGTACCCAGTCACCATGCTTGAGATCAGTCACAGCCTCCTGCCGGAACCTGTGCGCGTTGTCAGGGATACCCTGGATCTGATCAGTAACGGGCATACCTACATCGCTGTCCCCTTTCGTTTCATCTTCCCTGACGAGAAGGACGACGAGGCCCCTCGCGCAAGCATCGCGATCGACAACGTCGGTCGAGAACTCATGCAGTGGCTTGAAGTGAGCGGTGGGGGGCAAGGTGCCAAGGTGAAAATGATGCAGGTGCTGCGCTCTGCTCCAGATACCGTCGAGATTCAGATTGAGATGGACATCATCTCGGTCACCGCCAGCCCCAAAGAGGTTGTTGCTGAGTTGGGCTTCGAGAACATCTTCTTCAAGCCACTTTGTCGCGCGCAGTACAGGCCCGACACGCACCCGGGGATGTTCTGATGCACTGGAGCGAGAAGTTCATTGGTCGAGAGTACGTCCGAGGAGAGTACGACTGCGCCTCGCTGGTCGTGGACGTCCAGAAGGAAATCTTTTCCCGTGACGTCCCGGACACGGGGGAACGCCCTGCCCTTCGTAGTGCTGAGATGGCGAAGCTGGCCGAGGCCCTTGACACTCTCGGCAACACGGTTGAACGGGTGGAGACCCCAGAGGAAGGCTGTGCCGTTCAGATCAAGGTGTCGATGCACCTTGTTCACGTGGGCGTCTACTTCGAGCAGGGCGGGGAGGGTTACGTCCTCCACAACATCAGGAAGCACGGGGTCATCAGCACGCGCATGAAAGACCTCTGGAAGTTTGGCTGGGCCGTGGAGGGCTTCTACCGATGGAAATGAGTCTCTCTAACGACGTGTTGCCGATCGCCAGCTGGCACCCCAATCCCTACGACGCCAGAGATCGCCGTGACATGATCTATGTTCATCCTCTCCAGGATGAGACGATCGGAGAGTATTTGGACAGGGTTGGTTGGGATGCTCCGATTGATACCTACTCCAAGGCTTACCTTGACGGTAAGTTCGTGCCGAAGGAGCGCTGGCTTGATACCGTGTTTCTGCCTGGTCAGCGACTATCTGTGCATGCCGCACACGCGGGTGGGGACTCGGACTTCGGTCGCATCATCGCGCTGATTGTCCTAGTGGCGGCTATCGCGATGGGGCAGACGTGGCTTGTCTCTCAATTCGGGACCTTTGGTGCTGCTGTAGCTAGCGCTGGCCTCATGATCGGCGGTCAGATGCTGATCAACACGCTCTTCCCAATCAACACCCGGGACAAGATCTCAGGCGCTGCGCAGGATCCCACCTACAACCTCAACGGAGGGTCGAACTCCGCCAGGCCTTACGAGCCGCTCCCGATCATTGTCGGTCGTCACCGCGTGTATCCGGACATCGACGAGAAGCCCTTCAGCTACTTCGAGAATAACGACCAATACCTTGTTCAATCGTTCAACTTTGGGCTTGGAACCCTTGTGGTTGAGGATCAGCGAATCGGGGAATCCACCCTTGATTCTCTGGGAGTCTCTAGCTTCGAGGTATACAAGTCCACGATGACGAACGTGTACACCGAACCGGGCAGTGATCTTAAGTTCAGTACTGGGTGGGTTACTCGTTCCAGCCCTGCGGACACAGTGGAAATCGCTCTGGACATTGGTGGAGTCCTCGTTGAGTACGACAAGAAGGGGAACGAGAAAAACCTCACGGCAACCTTTGCTATTGAGATCTCCCCTTATGGGGCCAACTCCTGGACTCCGATCACAACCCTTGAGGATGTGCAGATTGGTTTGACGCCTGACTACTGGGAGATGGTTTGGTATGCGGATCCTGACGGTCCTCCGCCCCCCGGAGAGGGCTGGTTCCTTTCTTGGGAATCTGACCCGGGTTGATGCCAAGCGGTATATAAAATCCTCCCCACAGCCACAAGAATAAGAAAAACATGCCTGCTGTATGGAAAAGAAATACCGGGGGCCAGCCTATCTACGAATCCCAAGGGTCCGTAGGAATCACAGGTAACGGAAGAAACCCTGTACGAAAGACGTTCAAGATCCCTGTAACCAAGGGGAGGTATGACGTTCGCATCAAGCGTCTGACTGAGGACTCTGAGGACAGTCAGAAAAGCTCCGATACCTCTCTGCTGCAGACCCGCTTCATTCAGGACCAACCTTTCGACGTTGGCGGTCAGGTTCGGGTGGGGATGACCGTCAAGGCGTCCGGGCAGGTCAACGGCACCGTCGATAAGTACTCCGCCCTGATCAGTGCGCAAACCGCAGATCTGATCACCAACCCCAATATCCCGATCTCTACTGAGAACCCGGCGTGGTGGTTCTTGCGCTTCGCCCGCGGTTACTACCACCCCGTGACGGGAAAATTGCTGGGGGGTGGGGGCATGGCCGACACCCAGATCGACATCCCGGCAATCACCGCTTGGGCGCAGTTCTGTGAGACGAACAACCTCAGAATCAATGCCGTCTTCGACAGTCGGATCTCTCTTGGAGAGGCCCTGTCCAAGGTTGCTCGGGTTGGTCGCGGTTCGATTTCCTTCGCCAGCGGGAAGCTCGGCGTGGTCTGGGATGCTGCGAACCAACCCCCTGTGGCGCTCTTCGGGCCGCACAACATCCTGCCCGATACCTTCTCGATCCAGTACACCACCGAGAAGACTGCCGACGAGATCATCGTCAGGTTCTTCAACTCAGAGAACTTCTTCAAGCCCGACACCATCCGCATTACGGTGCCTGGAGCATCTACGACTGGGCAAAACCCAGCGGAGATCGACCTGTTCGGCGTGGTCTACACCGATCAAGCCAAGCGTGAGGGCAACCTCGTTGCTGCCTCCCAGCTCTGGCGTCGTCGTCGCATTTCTTGGGAGACGGACCAGGAAGGCCTGCTGGTCAGCCGAGGGGACGTTGTCCTCCTCTCCCATGACATGACGTCGTGGGGGGCGACTGGCCGAATTTTCGCCGCGGCTTCCACGACCAGTGTGACCCTTGACAAGCCGATCACCGGCAACAACGCAGTGCAGTGGCTTGCCTTCCGGCAGCCTAACAGCAGTTCCCTGACCTACCACCGTGTCGCTGCTTTTGAGGGCACCGCGGACGAGATCACCTTGCTTGATGCGCTGCCTGTTCTGCCAGGCGGGGACGGGGACCACCATACTTCCGACTACGTCTGGCTCTTCGGGCCGGCATCCACGCCGGGCAAGAAGGTCAAGATTCTGTCGCTGGAGCCGGTGGATGAGGAGCGTATCCGCATCACGGCAACCGATGAGAACCCCGAGTACTACGCCTCGGAATACAACCTCGTCGACTACGCTCCGGGCGGCAACCTCTCCTCCAGTCGCTTGCCCGTGGTCTCGAATCTGCGCGCTACGGTTCTCGATTCCGTCGACTTCAACACGGTCCCCACCGTGAATGCTCAGATCGACTGGGACGTCTCCGGACCGAGCTATAGCTTCGCACACGTCTTCGTCAAGCAGGACGATGGTCCTTATGAGCTTCTGGTCGACACTCCTGGGCGAAGCGCCCGGTTTGTCGCCAAGGTCAGCTCTCTCTACACGCTGAAGGTGGTGGTCTTCGGAGAGGCTGGCGTTCTCGGTGGGAGTAACTCTGACGAGATCCTGTGGGCGGTGGCTCAGGGCGCCCTGCTCCTTGAGCCTCCGACTGACGCAGTTGCTGAAGAGTACAAAGTCATCGGCCCGACCGGGGACATCATCTACGGTGCCAAGCTCTCGTGGACGCCCAGCCCCAGTCCCTGGGTGTCTGCTTATGAGGTTCAGACCTTCGTTGTGGGGCACAGCGTGGACTGGCATTCCTACGGTACGACAGGCTCTGACGCCGACTTCATGATTTTGTCCCCGGCCCTCCTTGGGGTGACCTATCAGATCAGGGTCCGGGCGCTGGCGGGCAACGGCTCTACTTCAGTTTGGGAACAGGCTCCCGACTTCTATGTAACGGCTCTTGACGCCCCGGAGAACGCGGTCGTCAACCTCGTTCAGGTGGCTCTATCGAATGAGTCACCCCCTGTGCCGACTCTGGAGCTGACCTGGGACATCTCCACTGATCCTCTGGTCGATCACTACGAGGTGCAGTTCCGGTACGAGGGAGACGCCCAGTGGGTGGCCCTTGGCACGGTGGGCGCGGATGCGCCCCGCTACCGACACACGTCCATCCTTGCTGGCAAGGTTTATGAGTTCCGTGTCCGTGCCCTGACGGCATCTGGATCCTTCTCCGCCTGGGAGCAGGCGGCTGACTTTACGGTTCCCTTGGCGGGCGCCCCGACGAGCCTAGCGATCACCTCGCAGGGGTTCATGCAACCGGACGGCACACTACAACAGGGGTTGGTTGCTCAGTGGGTTGCCCCTGCGGATACCTCGGTTCGTCACTACGAGGTCGAGGGGATGATGACCTCCACTGCGCAGTGGAGCTCCTGGGGCACCAGTTCGTCTCTTCGCTATGAATTCAGGCCGGCGATCCCAGGGCAGACGTACAGCGTTCGGGTAAGGACGGTCGACATCTTTGGTTCCAGGTCTGCCTGGACCACCAGCACGGCGTTGCTTGTTGGGGGCGACACTACCGCCCCGGGTGCCGTCAGCGCCCTTGCTACAGCTCCGGCTATAGGGGCAATCACGCTCACCTGGGTCAACCCCTCGGATGCCGACCTTGACGTGGTTGAAGTCTGGTCATCGGCAACCAACAACCGGAACCTAGCGACATTGGCAGGTTCGGTACGGGGGACTAGCCTTACGCATGCCGGCCTGAATCCAAACCTAGAGGTGACTCGCTACTACTGGGCGAGGGCCAAGGACTACTCTGGAAACATCGGACCTTGGTTCCCTGTATCTGCAACCGGGGGGGTCGTTGGCACCACCATTGCCTTCAATGATGTCTTCGATACCACGCCCCCTGCTCAAGTTGTCGGCCTGAGCCTCAGCAGCGCGATCTCTACGGCCAGCAACGGGGAGCAGTCCGTAAGCCTGACTGCCAGTTGGTCGGCGGTGGCTGATGCCGATCTCTCCTACTACGAAGTGGATATCCGAGAGGGTTCGGGAACTTTCATCACCTTCACTGTTGGTAATTCGACTACCTACACCTGGACGGGCCTCAAGCCTGGTACGAGTTACACGGTGAGAGTTCGGGCCCTTGACGCCCAGAGCAATCGAGGCAACTACTCGGCTACTGCCACGCATACAACGACAACGGACAGCGTAGCCCCCTCGACGCCATCTGGCATCTCTGCGCTTGCGAGCGTTCGCAGCGCCTTCTTGAGCTGGACCAACGGCAACACTACAAACGACTACGACCTGTCGTCGGTGCTCGTGTACCGGCACACGTCGAACAGCTCGGGCTCTGCGACCTTGATCGCGACGGTCAACGCCGAGCGGGGGCAGAAAGGAGGCTTCACCGATACGGGCCTGACGTCGTCGACGACGTACTACTACTGGGTCAAGGCGCGCGACACCAGCGGGAACCTGAGCGGTTTCAGCTCGGTCGCATCGGTCACGACTGCGCAGATCGCGAACTCGGACATCGCAGCGGGAACGATCACAGCCGATCGCATTCTTGCCGGGAGCTTGACCGGGGATCGCTTCAGCACGAGCACCAGCTTGCCCGGGACGATCACCGTGGGAACCACCGGAGTGTCGATCGGAACCGTCAAGACCAACGCGGATCTGGGCGCTCAGAACCCCGCCACTCGGATCAACGACGGGTCGACCACGATTGACCCGGGCAAGGTCCTGATCTCGGGATCGACTACCCTGTCGAGTTGGCGCAACGGTAGCGACGCCACGAAGATCGAGGGAGGGTCGATCGCCGCGAACACGATCACCGCAAACAAGTTGGCGATTGGGTTGCGTGGTGTCGATATCACTGGCATTTCTTTCATGGGAAGCGCAGAGAACTTTGTTGCGTGGAGCGCCGGTACGATCTACTACGTCGACGACTCGGGTTCCAACACCTTCGTCAGCACGGAAATGGGTAGCGCGAGCTGGATCTCTGACGTCGTCTATATCTACTGGATCAAGGGCGAGACGATCCTGAGGAGCACGACAAGCCGAGCGACCGCCGCAGGTGCAAACAACATCGTTCTTGCCACCTACACAGGCGGCACTGGCGGCGTTATTGCCAACTACGGCAGGACGATTATCGACGGCAACTCGATTGTCACCGGCGCGGTCACTGCCGACAAGATTGCGGCTAATGCGATCACTGCCGACAAGATCAATGGTCGCATCATCAGCGCCGACAAGATCACGATTGGCGGGGTGGATACTGCGAACCTGATCGAGAATGCGGTAACCCACTCCCTCGCGGTCAATAAGAGCTCGTTCGGGCCTGACACTCTCGCAAGCGGCGGCGTGCTCTACTCCTACGGCGCTGTCGTGGTTATGAATGCTGTCTATGGGGACCGTCTGCTTATCAGTTGCTCCATTTCTGGCGCCAATGCCTCCTTTAACTACCAAGATGCTGTCAACTTCGGCATCTTCATCTCGTCCAACTCAACTGGATTTACCGGGGGTCAGACGCTCCCTCAGCACCTCTTCGCGCAGTACGTGGTGACTACAGGTACGTACGACACGGGGTTCTTTGTGCGAGTCCCCCCAACCTCGGTTACTTGGGTTTTTCAGGTGCCTGCTCCTGTATCCGGCAGTCAGACGCAAACTCAAAGCCTGTCGATTTTCCTTATGGGCAGAGGTGCCCTTCAGCACACGCTCGCCTGTATGAGGGCCAAACGATGAAGTTTTCGATTTTCGACTCCAATGGGACGCTGCTGCGTACGGGATACGCCCCCGATGATGAGGTCAACAATCAGGTAATGGCTGGAGAAATCCTGGTCACGGGGGAGAGCTACCCGGAAGGGGTTTACCTTGATGTAGTCACCAGCACTGTCCTCACGATCCCTCCTGCCCCATCCATCGACCACGTCTGGGAGCACGAGACCAAAACCTGGACGGTGGACATCGCCAAGGTTCGCGAGCGAGTGCTTTGGAACCTCAAGCGGGAGCGGGACCGGCGGGATAGCGGTGGGTTCGTCTGGGACGGGGACGTTTTCGACTCTGACATTCCCCGCTCGCAGTCTCGCCTGCTCGGCGCCTTCAGCACTGCGGTGGCGGGCTACTGGCCTGCTACTGGGGAGAACTGGAGGCTCAAGAACAACGAGTGGAGAAACCTCAGCGCGACCGACGTGCTTGGCGTATGGGCTGCTTTCCAGGCACACCTCTCATCCGTCTTCAACGTGTTCAAGAACAAGGAGGAGGAGATCGGCGCAATCACCACGGTGGAGGAGCTTCAGGCATACGACGTAACGACAGGCTGGGGCTAATCGGTCCCGCACTAGAACAACAAGATTCCTAAAGGGAACGACATGAAGAATGAAACCGCGTACGACCGAGCCTTCCGGCTGATTGTCGGCGAGGAGGGGGAGTTTCAGAAGATCCGCAAGGATCGAGGGAACTGGGACACCGGGGTGGTGGGCAGGGGCAACCTCAAGGGGACGAAGTACGGCATCTCCGCGATGGCGTACCCACACCTTGACATCGAAAACCTGACGCTGGAGCAGGCGAAAACCATCTACTACCAGGACTACTGGTCCAGAGTTCGAGGGGATGAGCTGCCGTGGCGCTGGGCTTTGCCGCTGTTTGACTGCGCGGTCAATCAGGGTGTCGGGACGGCGATCCGGCTGATGCAGGATGCGGTGGGGGTTGTGGTGGACGGGAAGATCGGTCCGCTCACGATGCAGGCGATCGAGAGGTCCAGCCACCGACAGCTTGCCCAGTTCTTCGCTGCCAGAGGGCGCCGCTACGTGGCGCACCCGGACTTCGCTACCTGGGGTAACGGGTGGTTCACCCGCCTGTTCGTCATCTCGATGGAGGCTGCGCAGTAATGGACCCGATCACAGTAGCTATGGGGCTGGCTACGGTCGCCCCCCAGATCGTTAAGTGGTTGACCGGCAGCGACAAGGCTGAGCAGGTTGCCCAGGCTGTGGTCGAGGTTGCCCAGCAGGTCACCGGCCGTAGCGACCCGCTTGAGGCCACCGCGGCGCTGAAGGCCGACCCCGCCCTTGCCCTCGAGTACCGCAAGGCGCTGATGGTTCATGAGGTTGAGATGGAGCAGCTCTTCCTCGCGGATCGACAGGATGCAAGGGCGAGGGACACCGAGATCACGAAGGCCGGCAGGTACAACTGGAGAAGCGACATCCTCGCCTTCCTGGCCGTTGCTGGGCTGATCGCCTGCATGTACTTCGTGGCGAAAGACGTGAACCTGCCCGAGCGCGCCGTGAACGCCATCATGTTCGTGGCCGGAGTGCTGGCGGCTGCGGTCAGGGACGTCTACGGGTACGAGTTCGGCAGCAGCCGCGGCAGCAGCGAGAAGAACACCACTATCGAGAAGCTGGTCCAAGGGAAGTAACACCCTGCTCCACGCCGTGGAGCATGCTCCAAAGTCTGCTCCAAATTTCGCTGAAAAGCAGGTACGACCAGGTAAATGAATCTACCTTGTCGTTCTCTAAGTGCTTGATTTCATTGGAGGCGGGGGTCGGAATCGAACCGGCGTCCACGGCTTTGCAGGCCGCTGCCTTCGTCCCGAAACCCGCACCAGTATTGACGCTGCTCCGCTCTTGCTCCAAATTGCTCCACCTCGGAGGTAAATCTAGGTACGAGGAGGTAACTATGGCAAGCGTCCAGAAGCGGGGACGAAAGTATCAAGCGAAGGTCCGGATCGAAGGTCACAAGCTGTTTGCTACCTTCGACACAGAGCGAGAAGCGATCGAGTGGGGGAAGAGAGAGGAGGCGAAGATCCTCCTCTCTCTGTCTTCAGCCCCTGCCCTTCAGGCAGACACCTTCGGCAGCTGGGTTGAGAAGTACATAGACGAGGTTGCCGACAGGTTCGTCACTGCGAAGGACAAGAAGTCCAGGTTGGGGCGGATCCTTGGAATGCCTGTGGCGAGGCAGCGTGTAGAGAAGCTGACGCCGGGTCACTTCGAGACGCTGAAGGGTAAGTTGTATCAAGCTGGGCTGGCTCCTCAGACGGTGAGGCACTACTTGCAGGATTGCTCTGCAGTCTGGGAGCGGGCAAGGAAGGAGTGGAAGGTCACAAAGCTGACCAACCCCTTGCATGAGGTGGACATGCCGCCCGTAGCGGCCGGCAGGAAGCGTAGGGTTCCGGAGGACCTGTGGGGCAAGATCCTTCCTGAACTGAAGAAGCACGTGAACCCGTTCTACGCGCCCTTCGCCGAGTTTCTTCTTGAGACAGCGATGAGGGTGCATGAGCCCCTTAAGGTCAGGGTCGGGGACATCGACACACGCAACAACGTCCTGACTGTCGTCGGCAAGAACGGGGTGCAGCGTACGGTGCCGCTGTCTCCGAGGGCTCTGGAGCTGACGGGTGAAGCGAGAGAGTTGAGAAAGAGGTTGCCCGTGTCGTTCTCAGCCCCGAACGGAGGCTATTACGACTTGAGCGGGTATGACGCAGACGTTGTCTGGCCCTTGAGCTACCGAGGCTTCGCTCGAGCTTGGGCAGACGCCCGGCACGTGGCCGGGGACGACAAGGTCTGGATACATGACATCAGGCGGGAACGTGCCACACGCCTGATCGAGGATGGGTGGGACTTGTCTTCCGTGGCAGTTGTCACGGGCCACAAGTCCCTTCGCACGTTGAATGAGCACTACGCCGTGGTGGAGGCGCAGCAGGTCGCTTCCCGTCTTGCTCAGACGCAGGAACGGGAAGGACGCCCGCGGCGCCGAGGTTCAGGGCGCAACGGGGTGATGAAAGACTCCAAATAGTCGTCAAGGTCTGAGGAGAGGACGTAACTGCTCCTCCCTCTTTTCTTCACAGGGACCGGAAACCTTCCTGCGTGGACTTGGTTATACCCCGTCCGCGTAGTGATCCCCAGCCTCTCACAGGCGTCAGAGAACGGTACAAGGTGGAGGCCTGTCACGTCGCCTCCTGGAGGGTTTTACGGACCAAAGTCCGGGCGTGGTCGAGGAGGTCAGTCCTCACGTGCGGCAGAAGCTCCTCGCACCACGTCACTGCAGTCAGCAGTTCATCTCTCTGCTTGTCAGTTGGCTCGTAGCCGCCCTCATCCAGTTCGTTGATGACCTGAATACCCCGCTGCACTGTAGAAACATCCCGGCCGAGCATCGACCCAGCCACCGAGAGGTAATTGAAGGTCGTTGCCAGGATGTCCCTAGAAGAGAACCTCGCCGAGAACATTGCGTCATCGTGATCTCCTCTGGTCAGGATCTGGACAGCGAGACGGACGGGCAGCATGAAGGCCTTATGCGCCCCGGCCGTGATGGGTTTCCCCACCGGCCGGGGGCGGTATGCCTTTCTTCTTTTGTTGGTCGCCATTGGAGTTAGAAAGTCACGAGTTGGTTTGCGTAAGCGTCAGCCACGTCGGAGTGCGTCACCAGCAGCACCTGATCGAAGTGGCTGGTAGCCACCGTACCGATCAGCGAGGCCTCCCGGTTGTCGTCACAAGCCGCAGCCGGCTCGTCCAACAGCAGGAAGCTGCAGTTAGGAAGGAACGTCTTGAGCAGAGCTAGGCGGATGGACAGGCCAAGGATGTCCAGAGTGGATCCAGACAGGCCCTCCGTCGCCTTGCCGTCCACCAGGAAGCCTCCATCGGCCCTCACCACAGAAACGCCAGAGGTTCCCCTCATTGCCCCAAAGTAGTAAGACACAGCGGAGAGCACCACGGTCCACAGACGATCTACGATCGCCGGCCGGGACGCCCGAACCTTCTTGAGCAGCACGTTGTTCAGGTTGAGGTTCTCCAGCTCCTCTTCGGCCTTCTTGCACAACTCCTCCGCATGCCCCTTGCTCTTCTTGAACATCGCGTAAAGCCGACCTTGGGTCTCAACCGCGGTCTGCGTTTCCTTGATCTGCTCTTTCAGGGCTCCCAGCTCTTCTTCCGACTCGAGGTAGATGCGAGTCAACTCAAGAGACTTCTTCTCTGCGGCCTCCACGTCCTTCTCCAGATTGGGGTGCGCCTGCCGGCCCTGCTCAAGTTCCACCTTGGCGGTGTTCAGCTTCTGAACCGCCTGATCCAGTTGGGACTGTAGGAGGT
>QXGG01142953.1_pt1 | contig 11750 bp, 13 predicted proteins | sample 1982491 | NCBI WGS metagenome assembly QXGG01 (sample SAMN09924614, study PRJNA488089) | Wastewater metagenome, whole genome shotgun sequencing project. | isolation source: South African research farm wastewater | place: South Africa: Irene, Agricultural Research Council, Animal Production... | reverse complement strand
TCGGCGGGATGAGTATCGGTTTCACGGTTCCACGCATGGCTGAGGATGGGCAAGCCGCCGCGATGTACGACGAGGAGAAAGGCGCTCGCGTCTTCCGCGAGGTACGCCTGTGGGAGTACTCGATGGTGACGTTCCCAGCGAATGAGGCAGCCGTCATCACCGCCGTCAAATCCGATCCGCTTCTCACGGATCTCCGCGACGCGATGCGCGAGTTGAAGACGGCGATCAATGATCAAGGTGAGATCCTGCAACTCCTGAAAGCCGTTCGTGCAAGTATGAGTGCAACGCCCTCCGTCGGCGTTCAAGGGAACGCGGTCCTGTCCCGCGCTCTGAAGCAAGCGAACGAACTCCTCCGCACCATCTGAAAGGACACACTGTGGATACTCAAACCCTCCAGCGTGAACTGCAGGACACCATCGCGACCCTGCAATCGCGCGCTACCGAGTTCGGTGAATGGCGTAAAGCCGACGGCATGGCTCGTGAAACGTTCACGAAGCTCAACCAGCGGATCGACGAACTCACCGACCAACTCAAGGAAACGCAAGCTGCCACCCTCCGCACGACCAGCATGCAGCCGGTCACGAAGGACAGCGAGCCCGCCCGCGAAGTTCTCGTGAAGTACCTCCGTCGCGGTGAGCAGCGTCTCACCACCGCGGAACGTGACATCCTCGAGAATCACCAGAAGGCGCTCAGCGTCGACAGCGATCCGGATGGCGGGTACCTCGTCACCCCGCAACAGTCCGCTCGCATCATCGAAGTCGTGTACGAAACCAGCCCGATGCGGCAAGTCGCGACTGTCGAAACCATCAGCACCGATGCGCTCGAAGGACTCTTCGACGGCGATGAAGCCGCCGCCGCATGGGTCGCTGAACGCGGTAGCCGCGCGGAAACGACCACCCCGCAACTCGGGCAATGGCGCATTCCCACTCATGAGCTGTACGCGAATCCTCGCGCGACTCAGAAGCTCCTCGACGACAGCGCCGTCGACATCGAAGCGTGGTTGTCTCGTAAAGTCGCGGACAAGTTCGCTCGCACCGAGAACCTCGCGTTCGTTAGCGGGAACGGCGTCGGTCAACCTCGCGGTTTCACCACGTACCCTGACGGCACCACCCGCGGCACCATCGAACGCATTCCCAGCCTTGATGCCGCCACGATCGCCGCTGAAGGCATCATCAACATGGTGTACAGCCTCAAAGCTGCGTACCGTCAAGGCGCCGTGTGGGTCATGAATCGCGCGACCATCGGTGTCATCCGCACCATCCGCGACGAAAGCGGTGGCGCGAACACTGGCCAGTTCATGTGGCAACCCGGGTTCGGTACGCAACCCGCCACCCTCGCTGGCTTCCCGATCCTCGAGTTCGAAGACATGCTTGATATCGCTGGCGGCGCGATCGTCGCTGGCTTCGGGAACTTCCGTCAGGGTTACACCATCGTGGATCGCCTCGGCATCCGCGTTCTCCGTGACCCGTACAGCGCGAAACCGCACGTGGAGTTCTACACCACGAAACGCGTCGGCGGCGACGTCCTCAACTTCGAGGCGTTCAAGCTGATGGACATCGCGGCGAGCTAAGGAGATCATCATGAACCGCGAAACCGTCACCAGCAAGAAGTACGTGCAGCTCCTCGCCCCCGGCGCTGCCATCACCGCCGATACGCAATCAAAGTACGTCGACACGCAAGGGTTTGATGCTGTTGACATCGTTGTCACGTACAGCGACGTCACCGCGAGCGCCGGCGCGAACAACTTCGTCATCAAAGTCCAGGAAGCGAGCGCTACCCCCGCCGCTGTCGGCAGCTACACCGCCGTCGCGAGCGGTAACATTCGTGGCACCTTCCCGACTCTGCAGGATGGCGTCACCGCGAACGTCGCGAGCGTCGGTGTCGTCGGCGGGAAACGCTACCTGAACGTCCTCCTCGACGAGACCGGCACCGCCAGCGTGATCGCGAGCGTCATGGCGGTCCTCACCCTCAGCGATCGCGATCCCGCGAACGCGAAAACCGTCACGACGGGCACCGTCAGCTGATGACGACTCTCGTCCGCATGCTCACGAACGCCACCTGGAGTCCTGACGGGCATTCCGTCGTCCATTACGGACGCGGGGAACTCGTCCGAAGCGATGAACCGCGAGCCAATAACGGCTTCGTGAACGTCGCTCTCGAGGCTGGCTGGGCGGAACGCGTGCATGCGGACGAGGCTAGCCCGATCACTTCACGCAGCTCGAGCGTCACTGCTCGATCCGCGCCAGCTAAGAAGGCGAAGGCATTCGTGGAGCGCACGAAATGATCCCCGCCCTCCGATCCCGATGGACTCCCGACCCGAGATGGGCGATTCGCGTCACGGTTCCACCCGCGATTGAACCCGTCAGCGTCGAGCAAGTCAAAGCGATGCTCGGCATCACGAGCGACACGAAAGACGCGATGATCGCGATGCAAATTACGATCGCACGCGCGCTTGCTGAGGAGTTCACCGGCCGCGCATTCATCACGCAAACCATCCAACTCCAAATGGATCGCTTCCCACCCGGCCGCGTGCCATGGTGGGATGGCACCATTCAAGCTCCACTCCGCGCGTTCATGAGTCAAGAACCCGTCCTGCTTCCGCGACCACCGCTCGTCACTCTCACGAGCGTGCAGTACGTCGACGAAAGCAACACCGTTCGGACTATCGCATCCTCGTCCTACTACGTGGATTCGATCACCGAACCCGCTCGCGTCGTCTTGAATCCAGGCGTATCCTGGCCTACCGACGTGCGTGATCGCGCAGCTGTCCTCATCACGTACAACGCTGGGTACGGCAGCACGAGCGTTTCGGTGCCACCCGCGATTCAGCAGGCGATCATCGCGCACGTCAGTGACTACCTGGATCGCCCGAATGCGAACGTGCAGACGGAACGAATCGATAACGCCAGCGTCACGTACCGCGACGCGGCAGGTACCGCTGGCGGCATGAGCGCTAACGGTGGCTTGCGCGGTGACGCGATCGCGCTCCTCAGCCCATACCGCGTCATGGATACCGGCCTCTAATGTGGGTCGACCGGTTCTTCCTCCAGAAATGCGTGCTCGAGCGGAGGATCGGCACGGACGCATTCAGCGGTAACACGTACGGGATCGCCACCGAGATTCGCGTTCGCTGGTTCAATGAAGTCAACGTTCTCCGTACCGACACGGATCGAGAAATCACTAGCGACGCGTACATCAGCACCGAGACTGTCATTCGCGTTGGCGATCGCATCACCGACGAGGACAATCGGAAACGTGAAGTCATCCAAGTTCGCCGGAACAGGAACACGCGCGGTGACTTCAGTCACTTCGTTGGGTACCTCGCCTAATGGAACGCACCGGCGTCAGCTTCCAGTACAAGAGCAACGCTCCCGTCGTCATGACCACGACCGAGCAGGCTCTGAAGCGAGCCTTGGATCGCATCGCCATCAAATGGCAAGCGGAAGCTCGCAAGATCGCACCCGTCGACACCGGCCGATTGCGTGCCAGTATTGCGTTCAGCACCCCGAACGTTCCTGGACTCTTCAGCACCACGGAACCAGTCGATCAGGGACTCACGGCGATTGTCGGCACGAACGTCGAGTACGCGCTCGCTGTCCACGAGGGACTCCCGCAAGGCCACCCGATTCGTCGGAACGGTAAGGTGCATCCGATGCCGAACGGACGAGATCCGAACAAGTTCATTGAAACGCCAGGCCGGCAGAATGCCGGCACGTTCGAGCGATTCGTCACCGAGGAACTCCGTAAAGTCACTGGCGGTGGCAGCACGCAAGGGAGACTCTTCCAATGAGCGTCCTCCTCGACATGCGCGCTCGCCTCCTGCAGTACGGCTTCACGACCCCCATCGCTCTCGGTCGACTCCCCGATCAACCCGACACTGTCCTCATGCTTCGCGAGTACGAGGGTGGACCGAACAAGGACTTCACTGCCGACAACCTTCCGGTCTTCGAGGAGCTCGCGGTGCAAATGTGGGCGCGAGTCGGTAAGGATCAAGGACTCGCAGCCGCGCAAACGATCGCTGTGCAGGCAGCACGGATTCTCAGCGCTCGGCATCTCCGCATGCAGTACGGGAACTACGATCGATGGATCGCCGCGTGGACTCCAGCGCATTTAGCGACCGACGCATTGGATCGCCCGATCGTCGGAACGAACTTCCGCATTCAGCGATGGGGGAACGTCATCGCCCCCATTCCGCCAGGAGCGTGATCCAGAAGAATGAGTGATTCAAGGACGGTGGTTGCGATGTTCTCGCACTCCTCACGTGAGACCGTGAGGAATCGCACCATCGAAGCGTTCGCGGCTGCCGGCGTGCCAGTCGATCACGTGCAGATTCAGACGGAACGCCCGAAGCAAGCCATGAACCGCAGGAATGCCTGGACGGCATTGAAGTACGCTGTCGAGCACCTAGCGGCGAAGAAGGACGCCGTCGCTGTCCTCGTGATCGAGGATGACATCACACCCGCCAGCACTCTCGCCAACTGGCTGCGTTACCTCGAAGAGAACGAGACGCGCATCACCACCCTCTACAGTCCCGTCGAGCGATTCTTCCCGGAGCGGTACCAGCCGCTCGCGCGCGGCACCAGCCGCAAGGACCCGGACAGCACGATCGTGCAGCTGCAGGACCTGCGTGGCTGGTGGGGAAGTCAAGCAGTATGGATTCCGCTCGAGTGGGCACGCGTTCTCAAGAACGATCAACGCATGCAAGTTTGGGAGCATGGCGTCGGCCCGTGGGATCACGCGATCCGGCAAATCCTCCTGGAACGCGGTGCTAGCATGAGCTTGTGCGTTCCACTCCCGATTCAGCATGACGGAGTTCGGAACCTCATCACACCAACCAAGCGGCCGCATTCAAGCCGCGCATTCCGCCCAGCCGCTCTCGCGCCGGGCGAGACTAAGGAGTAAGGTATGCCGCAAGGTCGCTCTGGGTTGAGCACGCAAACTGCGCTCAACACCGTATTGGATGCCGGGGAAGTCTGGATCAACATCGATGTCACCGCGCTTGAGGACGGCAGCGCTTCCGATCCGTGGGGTGACGCGACTGGCGCGTCGGGTGCCGTGCGTCTCGGTGGCACTCGTGGCGGGAACACGTTCGCGGTGAATCGCGTGATTCGGCAGATGCCGGTCGATGGCGCGATCGGTCCGATCAAGGGTTTCAATCGTCGTCAGTCGAGCACGCCGACGTTGACGGTGAACGCGCTCGAGATCAGCGAGGAGAACATCGAGTACGCGTTGGCTGGCGCTAATAATGCGGCGGCTGGCATCTTCGCGAAGATCACCGGCGGGGAGATCGAGGACACGGATTACATCACGAATGTCGCGATCGCGAGCACGGTGAAGGGTACGAACACTCCGATCGTGATCGTGATCACGAACGCGATGGTGATGGAAGCTCCGGAGCTGACGTTCACGGATGAGGATGAGGTCGTGATGTCGATCTCGTTCGTCGGTCACGTGACGGCGGATGCGCCGAACACTGAGGCGTTCGCGATTTATCACCCGGGGACTGTCACTCCGACGCCCTGATCGAGATGGGGAGCGTGAACGTTGCGCTCCCCTTCTCTTGCGACACCATGTAAAGGACGCTTGACAAGGCGCGGGGTAGGGTGATACATTCTCTTTACGGCAGGGAACACCCACACTCCACCCCGCCCAAGGAGCACGCCATGAACACCCAGACCCTGATCAACCAACTCCCCGCGACCGCCGCCCCGACCATCGCCTGGGACTCCACCGTGTACGAACACCTCTTCACCGAAAGCCCCGCCGAGCAGCTCCGCAACACCACCCCGATCACCGTGATCGCCATCGCCCTCAAGCAGCCTGAGTTCGTCGAGAACGCCACCCAGCTCGCCGACCAAGAAGGCGTTCAACTGATGGACATCATCCACAGCCTTCACCGCACCCTCACCGAGTACGCGAACGCCTGAATCCCAACTCGCGTCGGCGGCCCACACCGCCGACGCACCCAAAAGGAGATGACCATGAAGAAACCCACGAAAACCCTCACCATCGCCATGTGGCCGCAAGCGAACGGCGCATGGTTCCAGACCACCATCGAGAAACGCGGTCGCTGGTACTGCTGGTTCACCGAAGCAGGCGCCGCCGCCAGCGACTCCATCGACAGCATCCGTCAGCACGCCGAACGCCTCGGTGGTCACATCGAGAAACGCTCGAACGCTCGGTACGACGACGAAATGCGCGCATACCGCGCATCGAACGCGCTCCGCACCATCACCGGCATCCTCCGCTGAACCCCACCCCCGCGCTCCCGGCCCACCACCGGGAGCGCAACCATCAAGGAGAACACCGTGACCCACCACGAACGCATCTTCCAACTCCACCAGCGTCTGTACAAACCAGAAACGTACGGCCTCGACGGCGACTACAAAGACGTCGACGTCGACGCGTACTGGCACTTCCTGCACCTCGACACCAACGAACTCCTCGAACGCATCCGCGACTTCCATCACAACGCCGAAGCCGGCAACGCTGACGACATCATCAAGCAACACCGCGGACTCATCACCCTCTTCACCTTCCGCAACTGGTGGATCGGTCAGTACAAGAACACGCAAGATCTCCCTCTCGAATGGCTCAAAACGTGCGGGTACAAGAACGTCGCCTTCCCTCTCCCCACCCTCGATGACCTTCTGCGCATCACCATCGATCGCATCGAATCGAGACTCCGCACCGACACGTGGATCAATGACTTCCACAAGTTCACCGCCGAGCACGACTTCACGACCTCCATCGGTCTGCAATGGTTCGCCCTCGCGCTTTTCATCGAGTTCTACCTCGCCTCCAAACGCCTCAAGGCGTAAAGCCCACCCCCGCAAGACGAGCACGCCCACCAAACCGGTGGGCGTGCTACCTTTTGAGTGACGCGATGGAGGCGTCACCCGTGACCAAGCGTACGACACCCGCACCAAAGATCGACCCCGTCCTCTACGAACCCCCGATCGTCACCATCGAAGGCATCGAGTACCCACTCCGTCGCCTCAGCATGAAAGACGTCTTCCGCATCGTGCCGATCATCAGCAAAGGCGCAAGCGCGATCATGGCCGGCAACGGACAACTCACGCCCTCCCAGATCCTCGCGGTACTCATGCAGGCGCTCATCACCAGCGAGCGGGAAGTCACCGCTCTTCTCGCCGACCTGATCGGCGTGACACCCGTTGATCTCGAGGACGGTGAACGATTCCCGATCACCGCCGCGATCGACATCATCGAAGCCGTCGCGAAACACGAGGACCTCAAAGCTTTTATCGCGCGCGTGCAGACGGCGGCGGCGCGTCTGCCGGGCATGTCGAACCAGACTCCGACAGCCTAGCGATCGCGCTGCAGACCCTCAGGAGGCACGGCTGGGCAGGCACGCCGGACGAACGCCTCCTGAACCTGCCGTACCTGAGACTTCAGCAGGAAATCCGATTAGCTGCCGAAGCGGAACTCGAGCAGCAACGCCGGACACTGCAGAACGCTGCATTCATCGGCTGGCAAGTTCGCGATGTCGTCCTCGCCGCCCTCGGAGCGAAACAACGGCCAGCGTTCGCGCAGTACCTCACGAGCATGGGACTCAGCGACAAACCAGCGAAACGGAAGGCTGCTGGTCTCGCACCGAAAGGCTCCGGTACCGAGAATGCCGCTCGCGTCAGAGAAGCCTTCAAGCGCGGCGGCATCCGCAAAGCGTAGGATGAGATCGTGAACGTCTTCACCCTGTTCGGCAGCATCGCGCTTGATAGCACCGGCGTAACTCGCGGCCTCAAAGAAGCCGAAACGCAGGCCGGTAAGGCCGGCGCTGCCATCGAACGGGATCTCGGCGCTCGACTCGACAAACTGCAGCAACGCCTGAACAGCGTCGGTGCCGGCATGAGTCTCCTGTCGGCACCCCTCATTGCATTCGGAGTCACCGCCGTTCGCACGGCAGGCGATTTCGAGAGCGCAATGAACCGCGTGCAAGGACTCACGCGCGCGACAGGTGACTCATTCGAAAGCCTCGAGAAGCTCGCGAAGGATCTCGGTGCCACCACCGCCTTCAGCGCCAGTCAAGCTGCGGACGCGATGGGGAACCTCGCGACAGCGGGTTTCACGGTCGAGGAAATCTACGATGCTCTCCCGGGCGTGCTGGAGCTCGCTGCCGCAAGCGGCCTGGATCTCGCTGAAGCGAGCGATATTGCCGCTAAGGCACTGCGTGGCTTCGGATTAGAAGCCAGTGAAGTCACTCGCGTGAATGACGTGATGGCTCGCGCCAGCAGCTTGTCGAACACGAACGTTCGGCAGCTCGGTGAGGCATTCACGTACGTCGCTCCGATCGCGAATGGTCTCGGCTTCGAGTTCGAGGAAACCAGCGCTGCAATCGGCCTCATCAGCGACGCCGGCATTCAAGCCAGCTCCGCAGGTACTGGTCTCCGAGCGGTACTCACGCAGCTGATCACCGAAGCGGATGATCTCGGAATCACAACGCGTGACGCTGCCGGTAACGTCATGCCGCTCGCGGATATCCTCGCGCAGCTCGAGGAGCGCGGATACACCGCCGAGGAAGCGATGCTGCAGTTCGGGGAGACGGGTGGTCCCGCTCTCACCGCGTTGCTCGGCAGGGGTACGGATGCGCTCCGGAACCTGAATACGGAGTTGGAGAACAGCGCTGGTACCGCAGCGGATCTCGCGACGGTGCAGATGCAGGGTTTCAATGGCGCGATGGCGAACTTGTCCAGCGCGTTCGAGGCGTTGCAGATCGCTGTCGCGGAAAGCGGTTTGATCAAGTTCGTTGAGGACATCGTGAAGAGCCTGACTGGGTTCCTCACGGCCGCGAGTGAACTTGATCCCGCCATCCTGCGGATCGCTGTCGTCATCGGCGCTGTCGTCGCCGCGATCGGACCAGCGCTGCTCGCTGCCGGGAAGCTCGTTGAAGGATTCATGGCGGCACGCTTGATCATTCAAGGCGTCACGACTGCCATCACCGTCCTTCGCACCGCGATCCTCGCGATGGCCGGCCCGGCAGGTTGGATCATTCTCGCTGTCACCGCCATCGCTGCATTCACCGGCGCGATCGTCAGCGCGAACAACATGGTGGAGGATTACGGCGAGAATGTCGAAGTCGCGAATCTCCGCACGCGGAACTACACTCGCCAACTCGATGACGCCGCGAACGCGCACAAGCACTTGCAGGATCGAGTGGAACGCACGGTTGGTGGCCTTCGTGACGCCGCTGAAGGCATTAGAGGCAGCACCGGTAGCCTGACGGAGCTCCGCACCGCCGTCGATCGAGCTGCGTCATTGATGGACGGCGAAGGTCGAGAAGCGTTCCTTCAGTACGCCGAATCGGCGATCGCTGCCGGCGGTGACATTGATGCGATCGCTGCGAAGATCGCTGGTCAAGCGGAACGCAGCAGCCTGATCAATCTCGTGACGGAACTCGCGAGCGGCATGCAGGGTGAAGGTCGGCAGGCGTTCATTGATTATGGTTTGCAGGCGATCGCGACTGGTGAAACGACGCAGTCGGCGTTCGATGCGATCGTTCGTGGTTGGTCCGCGATTCAGAATGCCGCTCGAATCGCTGAACTTGAGGTAACCGCGAATGCTCAACGTGCCGCTGTCGCGACGGCGCAGGCGGCGTTGAATGCGATTGATCCGTTCACGGGTGGCCGTGATGCGTTGGCTGCCGCTCGTCGAGCTCTAGCGTCAGCGCGTGCAGCGTTAGATACGACGAATGAAGCGATCGACAACTTGAGCGGCTCGAATCTCGAGTTCAATCGCATCGTCGTTGAGGAAACCGTACCAGCCGTCCGGCAACTTGAGAACGCAACTCGTTCTTCAACGACGGCAACGCGTGAAGCGACCGCTGCGAGTGTCGAGCAACGCAATGAAGCAGCGGAAGCATTAGCTGCAGCTGCAGCAGCGGCAGCGGCAGCGGATCAAGCGATCGCGGATATCAACCGCGCGAATCTCGCGGCAACCGCTGGTATCTCCGCCACCGTCGATGCCGCAATCGAGTACACCAATGCGCAGTCGGCAGCGTTGCAAGCGCAAGGTGAAGCTGCGATCGCGTACGTCGCTGCGACCCTCACAGCGCTTGACGCGCTCATCAGCAGCGTTCAAGTCTTCACGATTGACTACGAAGCAATCACCAGGAACATCGCTGACGCGTTGACTGACACGACAACCATCAGTAATAACCTCACGCGGCAAGCTGAACTGCTCGCGAACGAAATAACGAACGACATGAATGCCGTAGCGGCACTCGTGAATGATGGTGTCGCAAGAAGTGATGAGCTCCGCGCTGACATCCTCACTGGACTCGAAGATTATATTGAGAACGTCGGCGACGACACACTCGAATTCGCTGAGAATACCTCTAACGCAATAACTGCACTAACCGACGCGCTCATCGCATTCCTGAACGCGAACGCTGCCGTAACCAACGAGTACATCGACGACATTGTAGAAGGCACAGAAGACATTCGTGCCGGCATTGAAGCAACGAGCGCAGCCGCTGCCGATTGGGAACCGCCAGCTTACGATCGATTCGCGTTATCGACCATGGATCTCGCTGCCGAAACGGCGGAGCTCACGCGACGCAAGTACGAACTAGGTCTCGTCACCAGGAACGATCTCATCGTCGCGTTCGACGAGTACGCCATCGCGATCGGGCGAGAGATGGACTTCATCGGCGTTCAGAATATTGGGTATCTGGATCTCGCGGAACGCCTAAGCCAAGTCCTGGCGTTGAAGGAAGCGTTGACTGGCGTCAAAGCCGGTGGCGATCTCCCGACCGGCATCGCGAACGGCATTCGGGAAGTTCTCGCTTACTTCCTCGACAACGTTGACTACGTAAGCCAAGCGCTTCTCGGGTTCGGTAACAGCCTCGTCAGCCTCGTTGAAACGCTCGCTGCTAACGTTCCGCTGCTCGGCGATCTCCTAAGCGGATTCAGCATTCAAGTTGATGAAGCGACGAAAGCCGTTAGCTTGACGTTTGATCCGTTCACGATTCTTGCTGGAATCCTCATGACCGTCATTGAATCCAGCGAAGCGGTTCGTGCAGTCTTCGAGCGCGTCATGGAATCCCTGCAGCCGTTCATCGATATTGTCGGCAGCGTCATCGCGATCGCTCTCGAACCATTCCTTGACGCCATCGTTGGTTTGCTGACTGCATTGCAGCCGGTGATCATCGCGTTCGTTGACTTGCTGGGTTTCGCGTTGGAACCCATCACTCAAATCCTGACGGACACCTTCAAACCGTTGATTGAAGCGCTAACGCCGTTGTTCATCGCGTTATTCGACGCGTTGCGTCCGTTGATTCAGATCGCCAGCAGCCTCTTCCAAGCGTTCGGATCATTGCTGACGAGCGCGTTGCAGCCGATCACGTGGATCATTCAGAATGTCCTCGCTCCAATCCTGAATGGTGTCGCGGCAGTCATTCGTGGTGTGTACAACGCGTTAGCGACCGTGATCAATGTCGCTGTCGCGATTGTCACGTTGGGCGCCGTTCGGAATCTCGTGCCGTTGATTGGCGCTGGTCCTACTCCCGCTCCTGGTGGATTCCCGGATCTCCGCGAACCTCGTCCTACGCCGCCGCCTCCTGTGGACACGACGCCGTTGCCGGTTCGTCCAACTCCGCCTGCGGAACCGCCACCTGGAACTCCGATTGGTCGCCCTCGTCCTCCTGGCGTTCCGCTTCAACCACCGAGTGACGGTGGCGGCGGTGGCGGCGGCGGTGGTGGCGGCGGTGGTGGTGGCGGCGGTGGCGGTGGTGG
>QXGG01012346.1_pt1 | contig 11759 bp, 7 predicted proteins | sample 1982491 | NCBI WGS metagenome assembly QXGG01 (sample SAMN09924614, study PRJNA488089) | Wastewater metagenome, whole genome shotgun sequencing project. | isolation source: South African research farm wastewater | place: South Africa: Irene, Agricultural Research Council, Animal Production Institute... | reverse complement strand
TTCACGCGCTTGGCGACGTCACCCCCCCACAGCGGCACCGCGCCGCCCCAGCCGGACACCACGGCAACGTACTGCTCGCCGTCCATCTCCCAGGTCACCGGCGGTGCGATCACGCCCGAGCCGGTCTGGAACTGCCACACTTCTTCGCCGGTCTTGGCATTGACGGCCTTCAGGTAGCCCTCGGGGGTACCGTAGAACACGAGGTTGCCGCCGGTGGTCAGCACCCCGCCCCACAGCGGCGCGTTGTTCTTGACCTCCCAAACGATCTTGCCGCTCACCGGATCGACCGCACGCATGGCGCCGATGTAGTCCTCGTACAGCGGCTTGATGGTGAAGCCGGCGCCCAGGTAGGCGGCGCCGCGCTTGTAGCTCACCGGCTCGTTCCAGATGTCCATGCCCCACTCGTTGGAGGGCACGTAGAACAGGCCGGTGTCGGGGCTGAAGGCCATCGGCATCTGGTTCTTGCCGCCGAGGAAGGACGGCGCGTTGAACACCACCTTGCCCTTGCCGCCCTCGACCGTGCCGCCGCCCTCGATGAAGGGGTTGCCGGGGCGTTTCTCCTCGTCGAAGATCGGGCGCCCGGTCTGCATGTCGATGCCCTTGGCCCAGTCGATGCGGGTCACGAAGGGGAAGGCGTTCAACAGCTTGCCGTTGGTGCGGTCATTGACGAAGAAGAAGCCGTTGCGGTCGGCCTTGCCGCCGGCCTTCACGAGCTGGCCGGTCTTCGGGTCCTTGTATTCGAAGGAGACGAATTCGTTCACGCCGTCGTAGTCCCAGCCGTCGTGCGGGGTGCTCTGGTAATGCCAGGCGATCTTGCCGGTGTCCGGGTCGATGGCGACGGTGGCCGAGGAATACAGGTTGTCGCCCGGGCGCAGCCACGAGTTCCACGGCGACGGGTTGCCGGTACCCATGAAGATCAGGTCGACGTCGGGGTCGTAGTAGGCCGCCTGCCAGGTCGCCGCGCCGCCGGTCTTCCACAGGTCGCCCGGCCAGGTGGCGTTGGTGGTGCCCGAGATGCCGTTCTCGACCGGCTTGCCGTCCTTGTCGTAGGTGTAGCCCATGTGGCCCTCGACCACCGGGCGCATCCACACCATCTTGCCGGTCTTCGCGTCGCGCGCCTCGACCCGGCCCATGACGCCGAATTCGCCGCCCGACACGCCACTGATGATCATGCCCTTGACGATCTGCGGCGCCGCGGTCAGCGAGTAGCCGGCCTTGTAGTCGTCGACCTTCTCGCGCCATACGACCTTGCCGGTGTCCTTGTTGAGCGCGACGAGCTGGGCGTCGAGCGTGCCGAAGATCACCAGGTCGCCATAGATGGCCGCGCCGCGGTTGATCACGTCACAGCAGGGCATGATGCCGTCGGGCAGGCGGTGCTCGTACTTCCACAGCTTGGCGCCGGTCTTCACGTCGAGCGCGTAGATGCGGCTGTAGGAGCCGGTCACGAACATCTTGCCGTCGTGGATCAGCGGCTGCGACTGCTGGCCGCGTTGCTTCTCGCCACCGAAGGAGAACGCCCACACCGGCACCAGGTCCTTGACGGTGTCGGGGTTCACCTTGGCCAGCGGGCTGTAGCGCTGGCCCTTGGTGCCCAGGCCATGGGTGACGATCTGGTGCGTGGTTTCGGCGTCCTTGAGGATGTCCTCGTCGGTCACGCCGGCGGCCTGGGCGGTGCCGATGCCCGCCAGCGCGATGGCGAGCGAACTCAAGGCGACGGTCAGGGACTGCCGCGGATTGTGCTTCTTCATATTCCACTCCTCCTCTTGTCTCTCTTGCGAATGGTTGCGTTCGCATGCCTTCCGGCGCCTTGGCTGGCCCGGACGAGCTCCAGACTGCAATCGCCATGCCATGCCGTGCCGCGCGGGGGCAAAAGGCGACTGGTGGGGCGTCGCTGCTCCAGCGCCGCCGAAACGCTCCTGCCCGCCTTGTAGCGGTGGAGCACATCTGTTGCGGATCGGAACAGGCGCGGACAGCCCCAGGCAGCGCGCGCGCCCGAGCAGCGGCGTGACCCGCGCTGGCATGTCGCTTGCAACATGCTTGCGTCGATGAAGGCTGGCGCGGCAACGCTCGAGGATGCGTGCCGGCGCCGTCGGCACCATTGCCCGGGAGAGCCAATGAATTCCGTATCGATCGCCGCCCGCAGAATGCTGTGCGCCCTCGGCCTGAGCCTGGCGGGACTCGCCGCGCCGCAGCCGTCGCATGCGGCTACCACAACCGCCAGTACGCCCGCCGGTACGCCCACCACTGAAGCCGGCACACAAGCCGACCCGCTCGACTCGCCACGCTGGGAAGACATGAAGAAGGTCATCTTCGACGGCCAGCCGGTGGTGTTCGACGACCGCATCACCGTCACCGGCCCCGCCGTGGCGGAGGATGCGCTCAACGTCCCGATCACCGCCGACGCCAGCGCCGTGCCCGGCGTCGAGGAGATGATCGTGTTCGCCGACTTCAATCCCATCCTGAAGGTGCTGCGCTTCGAACCCGGCTCCGCGCGCGCCAGCCTGGGCTTCCGCATCAAGCTGCAGCAGTCCTCGCCGATCCGCGTCGCGGCGCGTACGGTGGATGGCGTCTGGCGCGTCGGCGGCACCTGGGTCACCACCACCGGCGGCGGCTGCACCCTGCCTTCGCTGGGCTCCGGCTCGCCGGAGTGGCAGGAACGCCTCAACGAGGTCAACGGGCGACTGTGGCCGCGCATCGGCGGCGGCGAACGCCTGCGCATGCGCCTCATCCACCCCATGGACACCGGGCTGGCGGCAGGCATCCCGGCTTTTCACATCGAGGACATCGTGATCACCGACGAGGCCGGCCAGGTGCTGAGCCGCATCCAGCCGCTCGAGCCGGTCGCGGAGAACCCGAGCTTCACGCTCGACTTCGCCGCAGCCGCACCCGGCACCCGTGTGCATGTGGGCGGTCGCGACAACAACGGCAACCGCATCGACGCCTGGGTGACGCGATGATGCGCCGCGCCCGCGCTTTGCCCTCCGCCACACGGATCTGCAGCACGCAGGTGACCGAGACCCTGCGCCGGACCGTCGGCACGCTGGCGTTGCTCGCCCTTGCCCTGGCGGCGGGGGGGGTGCGCGCCGACGCACCCTCAAACGTCCCCTCCGGCGCCCCCGTCAGCGCACGCTCCGATGCCTTCGACTACCGGCTCGCGCCGCGCGAGATCGCACCCGGCGCCTACGTCATCGTCGGGCTGAAGGAGGATTTCTCCTTCGCCAACGGCGGCAACATCGTGAACACCGGCTTCCTCGTCGGCACCGAGGGCGTGATCGTCATCGACACTGGCTCCTCGCGGCGCTACGGCGAACAGATGCTGGCCGCGATCCGCCGCATCACGCCGCTACCGGTCGTGCTCACGCTTAACACCCACCACCACCCCGACCACTTCCTCGGCAACCAGGCCTTTCCGCCCGCCACGCTCGCCGCGCTGCCGGACACCATCGCCGCCCTGCGCAGCGAGGGCGAGGGCTTCAACGCCAACATGTACCGCCTCAACGGCGACTGGATGCGCGACACCGAGGTGGTCGTGCCCGGCCGCGCCCTCGCCCCAGGACGCCAGCGCATCGGCGGGCGCGACTTGGAGTTCATCGCCCTCGGCGGCCACACCGTGGCCGACCTGGTGGTCGTCGACCATGACAGCGGCACCGTCTTCGCCGCCGATCTGGTCTTCAACGGCCGCGCGGCCACCACGCCGCATGCCGACATCGCACGCTGGCTGGCCGCGCTCGACACGCTGGAGGGCCTGCCGGCAAAGCGCTGGGTTCCCGGCCATGGCGAGGTCGCCACCGACACCGCGCCGCTGCGCGAGACGCGCGACTGGCTGCGCTGGGTCGCCGACACCATCGGCAGCGCCGCCGAAGAGGGCCTGGACATGAACGAGGTGTGGGCCACGCCCATCCCGGCGCGCTTTGCCGGGCTTGCCCTCGCCGAGCAGGAGTTCCGGCGCTCGGTCACGCACCTGTTCCCTGCGGCGGAGCAGGCCGCGCTCGCGGCAGGTGCGCGCTAGCGCGGCGGGCTCACCAGCATGCGTGCGTTCCGCCTTCCGCTGCGCGCTTCATCACTGCGCGGCGACGCGCCCCTCGGGCGCCTCCTCGCGGCGCAGCGCATCGAGCCGCCGCGCCGCCTCGTCGTCGCCGTTGGCTGCAGCCACCGCCAGCCAGTAGCGCGCCTGCGCTCGATCCTGCGCCACCAGTCTGCCCTCCAGATGGAGCAGGCCGAGCCGATACTGCGCCTTCGCAGAGCCCGCCTCGGCCGCACGCCGGTAGCGCGCCAGCGCGGCACCCGGATCGCGCGGCTCGCCCAGTCCATCCTCGGCGAGGATACCGAGATGGAACCAGGCTTCGGCGACACCCTTCTCCGCCAGCGCCTCCCAGATGCTGCGCGCGCTGTCGTAGCGGGCCATCTTGAATTCGGCATAGGCCTTGTAGAGGCCGATGCTCGGCCGTGCCGCCAGGTCGGCGAGTTCGCTCTCGTCAAGGGTCTGGGCCGATGCCACGCAGACGTGGGCCAGTGCCAGGGCGGCGAGACAGCTGCGGATGCTCATGCGCGGAATGCTCCGGAATGGGGACATGGCCGTCCCGTAGCAAAAAACGCACCCGGGGGCATGTGATGAAGGACGCAATACGCGCCGCCGCGGCGCAGCCGGCCCGGTCCGGCGCCTGCATCGCCGGGCGCACGCGGCGCGCACTGCGCAGCATGGCACTCGGCCTGCTGCTCGCCGCCAGTGCGCTGTTTCCCGGAATCGGAGCAATCACTCAGGCGAGCGACCACGCGGCGGGCATCGTCGTCCGCAGCCTCGAGGACATCGAGTACTCGGACGTACGCGACGCACTCGCCGAGGCGATCGCCGAGGAAGGCATCGCCGCCCCGGTGGTCAGCCACTTCGCCGACATGCTCGCTCGCACCGCGGACGACCTCGGGCATCGTGCCGACCTCTATGCGCACGCCGAGATCCTGACCTTCTGCAGCGTGGGGGTCGCCGCCCGCCTGGCGACGGAGGCCGCGGAAAACATCGCGCTCTGCCCGCTCTCGGTGGCGGTGTATGCGCTGCCCGGGGCGCCGCGAACGGTGACGCTCGCGTACCGGCCACCCGCACTCGAGAGCGCAGGAGGCGATGCGGCACGCGCGTTGCTCGCGCGGATCGTGGTGCGCGCAGCCAGCCTGGTCGGCCGGCCCTGAGCGCTCAGCTCATCCGCCCGAGCTTGCGGTAAAGGGTGTTGCGGCTGACGCCGAGCCGGCGCGCGGCAGCGGAGACGTTGCCCTTCACCTCGCGCATCACCGCAGCGATCGCCTCGAGCTCGAGCTCGTCCAGGCTGCGCGCGACCGCCGGCTCCGCAGACTCGCCCACTGCCGGCGACGACGCAGACGCTGCGGCGGGCGCCGCGGCGGACAGGTTCGCCGGCATGAAGATCTGGCCGTTGCGCTCACACAGCGGATCGGAGCCGAACAGCTCCTCGGGCAGGTGCAGCGAACCGATCTCGTCCTCGTCATCGTCGAGCAGTGCAGCCGACACCCGGATCACGCTGTGCAGCTGGCGGATGTTGCCCGGCCAGGCATAGCTGAGGAAGAACTGGCGCACCTCGGGGCTGATGCGGATTTCATCGCGACCGGATTCACGCGCCTCCGCCTGCAGCAGACGATCGACCAGCGTCGACACGTCGCTGCGCTCGCGCAGCGGCGGCAGCGTCACCGTGAGGCCATTGACGCGGTAGTACAGATCCTCGCGGAAGTCGCCGTTGGCCACCGCGTCGCGCAGCACGCGGTGGGTAGCGCACACCAGCGAGATGTCCACCGGGATCGCCTTGAGCCCGCCCACCGGGGTGACGCTGCGCTCCTGCAGAACGCGCAGCAGGCGCGTCTGCATGGCCAGCGGCATGTCGCCGATCTCGTCCAGGAACAGCGTGCCGCCGTGGGCCTGCTGCACCTTGCCGACCGCGCCCTCGCGGCGCGCGCCGGTGAAGGCGCCGCCGACGTAGCCGAAGAGCTCGGATTCGATCAGGTTCTCGGGAATCGCCGCGCAGTTCAGCGGCACGAAAGGTCCGTCGGCGCGACTCGAGGCGTTGTGGAAGGCGCGCGCGAAGAGCTCCTTGCCCACGCCCGATTCGCCCTGGATCAGCAAGGGGATGTTCTTGCCGCCGATGCGCTTGGCGCGCTCGATCGCGCGGTGCAGCTTGTCGTCGCCGGTATCGAGCTGATCGAGCGTCAGGCGATCGTCGCCGCCCGCGTCGGCGTGGCGCGCGGGCTCGGCGGCGGGACGGCGCGTTTCCTCGGCCTCGCCCGCCCCGGTGCCCGCGAGCGCGAGCGGGCGCATGCCGCGCACCTGCACGTAGATCTCGCCCCCGTTCTTCGTACCCAGGCGCACCAGGTCGCCGGCGCCGGCCTGCGCACGGTCGAGGATGGTGCCGAAGCCGAGCTTGAACAAGTCGCCGAAGCTCGCCGTGCCCGCCTCGCCCGTCTGGCGCACGAGCCATTCGCGCGCACCGCGGTTGGCACCCAGGATGGTGCCGTCGGGGCCGAGGGCGATCAGTGCCTCCTGCAGGCTGCCGACATACTCCGGGCGGGTGTGGAAGGCGAACACGATGTGCTTGCCGAACTCGCTCTCGAACAGCCGCTTCTCGACCAGTTGCACCGACAGCCGCACCAGCCCCATCGTGTGGCGCTGCGGATTGCGGTAGTCGCCGGAAATGTCGAACACGCCGGCGAGCTCGCCCTGCGGATCGAAGATCGGCGACGAGCAGCAGCTCAGGAACACGTTGCGGTCGAGATAGTGCTCGGAACCGAAGACCTCGACCGGCGTGCGCTCGAGCAGCGCGGTGCCGATGCCGTTGGTGCCCAGGCTGGCCTCGTCCCAGCGCGCGCCCGGCTGCAGCGCGACGCGTTGTGCACGGTCCACGAAGGCAGGGTCGCCCAGGCTGTGGATGATCATGCCGTCGAGGTCGGCGAGGATCACCATGCTGCCCGAGGCGCGGATCTGGTCGAACACGTGCTCCATCACGCCGCTCGCCAGGTTGAGCAGGCGGCTGCTCTGGTTACGCGATTCCTCGAGCTGGCCGCGCCCGGCCACCTCCACCGCGCGCGTCGTGCGCGGATCCAGGCCCGAGTCGCGACAGCGCGACCACGAGCGCAGGATCAGCGGGGACACGTCGTCCTCGGGCAACACGCCGCGGCTGAAAAATTTCTCGCGCGCGACGGCAACACGATCCTCCCGCGCCTGCTTCAACTGCGGCACAGCATTCATATCGTCTTCCTCCTCCGGCTCCGCGGAATCGTCGTCCGCGGATGCTCTTTTATGGTTGTGTTCAAAAAAGTAGCACCTGCCCAACATTGAAGCAAATGCATCGGCGCGGCGCGGACCGCGGCCCGCCGGAAATCCCGGGTGACGGGCTGCGTGCGTGCCCGCACACGGCTGGCACAAGGTTTGCCTTGAAACAGGGGCTGCGCCATTCCTGCGCAGCCGTGCTCGCGCAACAAGCGCCGGCGCACCGACCATTCATCGCGGAGGTGTCCATCATGCTTGCCGGTTCCCTGCCCACCGACTCCATCCTGCGCCGTCACTTCGATCAGCTCGCATCCAGCGCGGGACTGCCGCAAGCACCTCAGGACTCGGTTCTGCTGCGCCATTACCGCCAGTTGCTCGACGCCCGCCTCGACCAGGCGCAAGCCGCCGAGCGCCCCATCGCCAGAACCGTCGCGCCAGAAGCGACGGCGACTCCGCAAGCAAAGGCGAGCCCCACACCGCAGCCCGCCGCCGCGCCCGAGGTGCCGCCGGTGCGGCGCAGCCCGCCCGCCCCGGCAGCGCGCGACGTCGCGTCGATCCCCGATCGCAACCCGCCGCCCGCAGCACCCACGAACTGGTTCAGCCGTCTGCTGGCGCGCTTGTTCGGCAAATGACTTTCGCAACTGACCTCGGCAACTGACTTCGGCAACCGAGTCGCCCCACCCTTCACCGCGCGCCGCCCCACCCAGGAACACCCCCAAGATGGCCGATACCACGACCGCCCCGGACACCCCCGTGCGTCGCAAAACCCGCGCCACGCAGCGCGGCCGGCAACTCGAGCCCGGCGCACTGGCCGACATCGAAGCTTTGCTCGCGGGCCGCCCGCGCACGCGCGACAGCCTGATCGAGCATCTGCATGCGATCCAGGACGCCTGGGGCCACCTCGCGCTGCGCCACCTGCGCGCGCTCGCGCACTGGATGAACCTGCCGATGGCCGCGGTGTACGAGACCGCCACGTTCTACGCCCACTTCGACATCGTGCGCGACGCGGAAATTCCACCCCCGGCGGTGACCATCCGGGTGTGCGATTCGCTGTCGTGCGAGCTCGCCGGCGCACGCGCGCTGCAGGCCGCGCTCGCGGCCGAGGTGGACCCGGCCGACATCCGCGTGCTGCGCGCGCCGTGCATGGGCCGCTGCGACAGCGCGCCGGTGGTCGAGGTCGGCCACCGCCACCTCGGCCATGCCACGCCCGCTGCGGTGCGCACGCTGCTCGACAGCGGCGACCTGCATCCGGAGCAGATCGACTGGCAGCACCTCGACGCCTACCGCGCCGAGGGCGGCTACGCGCTGCTGCAACAGGCGCGCAGCGGTGAGGTCTCGGTCGAGCAGATCAGCCAGGTGCTGCAGGACGCCGGCCTGCGCGGCCTGGGCGGCGCAGGCTTCCCGACCTTCAAGAAGTGGAGCTTCGTGCGCGCCGAACCCGCGCCGCGCTACATGGTGATCAACGCCGACGAGGGCGAGCCCGGCACCTTCAAGGACCGCCACTATCTGGAACAGGCCCCGCATCGCTTCCTCGAAGGCGCACTGGTCAGCGCGTGGGCGGTGGACGCCGCCGCGCTCTACATCTACCTGCGCGACGAGTACCCCGGCCTGCATGCGGTGCTGCGCGAGGCCATCATGGAGGCCGAGGCCGCCGGCCTGGCCACGCCCGGCTACATCGTGCTGCGCCGCGGCGCCGGCGCCTACATCTGCGGCGAGGAATCCGCGCTCATCGAATCGCTCGAAGGCAAGCCCGGCAAGCCGCGCCACCGCCCGCCCTTCGTTGCGCAAAAGGGCCTGTTCGACCGCCCGACGCTGGTGAACAACGTCGAGACGGTGTACTGGATTCCCCTGCTGTGGCAGCGCGGCGCCGAGGGCTTTGCCAGCCAGGGCCGCCACGGCCGCAAGGGCCTGCGCAGCTTCTCGGTGTCGGGCCGCGTCAACAGACCTGGCGTGCATCTGGCCCCCGCCGGTATCACGCTGCAGGAGCTCATCGACGAATTCTGCGGCGGCATGGCAGACGGCCACCGCCTGCTCGCCTACCTGCCCGGCGGCGCCTCGGGCGGCATCCTGCCGGCGAGCAAGGCCGACATCCCGCTCGACTTCGACACCCTGCAGCCGCATGGCTGCTTCATCGGCTCGGCCGCGGTGGTGGTGATCTCCGACCAGGACGAGCTGCGCGCGGTGGCGAAGAACCTGATGGCCTTCTTCGCCGACGAGTCCTGCGGCCAGTGCACGCCCTGCCGCGTCGGCACCGAGAAGATGCTCGGGCTGCTCGAACGCGATGAATGGGACGCCGACCAGTTCCAGCGCCTCGCCCAGGTCATGCAGGACGCCTCGATCTGCGGCCTCGGCCAGGCCGCTCCGAACCCGGTCACCAGCCTGCTGCGCTTCTTCCCGGCCGAACTGGCGAAACAAGGCGTGACGCTGCATCCGCCCGCCGCGAACATGGAATCCGCCTCATGAGCACGCTTGCCTCCGCGTCCCCCACTTCCTCCGCTGCGCCAGCTTCCTCCTTGACTGCCACGCCGGGCGCCTTCGAGATCACCCTCGATGGCGTCCGCGTGCAGGCTTTTTCGGGGGAGACGCTGTGGCAGGTCGCCAAGCGCGCCGGCGAACGCATTCCGCACCTGTGCTTCAAGGACGCGCCCGGCTACCGCGCCGACGGCAACTGCCGCGCCTGCATGGTCGAGATCGAGGGCGAGCGCACGCTGGCCGCGAGCTGCATCCGGCCGGCCATGCCCGGCATGGTGGTGAAGAGCGCAAGCTCCGAGCGCGTGCGCAACGCCCGCGAAGGCGTCATGGAACTGCTGCTCGCCGACCAGCCCGCACGCGCCGAAAGCCCCGACCGCGCCAGCCACTTCTGGGAGATGGTCGACCTGATGGCGCTCGACATCGACGCGCCCGACGCCCCGCACGCCCGCCTGCCCCAGCGCCGCGACGCCCCCACCCCGCCCGACACCTCGCACACCGCGATGCACGTGAATCTCGACGCCTGCATCGATTGCAACCTGTGCGTGCGCGCCTGCCGCGAGGTCCAGGTCAACGACGTCATCGGCCTCGCCCACCGCGGCGCCGACTCCAAGATCGTGTTCGACTTCGACGACCCGATGGGCGACAGCACCTGCGTGGCCTGTGGCGAATGCGTGCAGGCCTGTCCCACCGGTGCGCTGATGCCCAGCCGCATCGTCGACGAGCACGGCCGCGGCGACTCGGCCTGCGCCGACCGCAAGGTCGATTCGGTCTGCCCCTACTGCGGCGTCGGCTGCCAGCTCACCTACCACGTCAAGGACGAGAAGATCGTCTTCGTCGAGGGCCGCAATGGGCCGTCGAACGAGAACCGCCTGTGCGTGAAGGGCCGCTTCGGCTTCGACTACCCCAAACACCCGTCGCGCCTCACCGTGCCGCTGATCCGCCGCGAAGGCGTGCCCAAGAGCCTCGACCCCGACTTCGACCCCGCCAAGCCGCTCACCCACTTCCGCGTCGCGAGCTGGGACGAGGCGCTGGACTTCGCCGCCGCCGGCCTGCGCCGCCTGCGCGACACCCACGGCCGCGATGCGCTCGCCGGCTTCGGCAGCGCCAAGTGTTCCAATGAAGAGGCCTGGCTGTTCCAGAAGCTGGTGCGCACCGGCTTCCATTCCAACCACGTCGACCACTGCACCCGGCTGTGCCACGCCAGCTCGGTCGCCGCGCTCATCGAGTGCATCGGCTCGGGCGCGGTCACCGCGTCCTTCATGCAGGCGCAGCAGGCCGACGTCGTCATCCTCACCGGCTGCAACCCGACGGTGAACCATCCGGTCGCCGCCACCTACTTCAAGCAGGCGGCCAAGCGCGGCACCAAGCTGATCGTGCTCGACCCGCGCGGCATCACCATGGGCGCCCACGCCCACCGCATGGTGCGCTTCACCCCGGGGAGCGACGTGTCGCTGTTCAACGCCATGCTCAACGTCATCGTCACCGAACACCTTTACGACGAGGCCTACATCGCCGCCCACACCGAAGGTTTCGAGGCGCTCAAGGCCCACGTCGCGCCGATGACGCCCGAGGCCATGGCACCCGCCTGCGGCGTCGCCCCGAACGAGATTCGCGACATCGCCCGCCTGTACGCCAAGGCCGAGCGCGCGATGATCTTCTGGGGCATGGGCATCTCGCAGCACACCCACGGCACCGACAACGCGCGCTGCCTGATCTCGCTCGCGCTATCGACCGGCCACATCGGCCGTCCCGGCACCGGCCTGCATCCGCTGCGCGGGCAGAACAACGTGCAGGGCGCCTCCGACGCCGGCCTCATCCCGATGGTCTTCCCCGACTACCAGCCAGTGGGCGACGCGCAGATCCGCGCGGCGTTCGAGGAGCTGTGGAACACGCCGCTGCATGACAAGCCCGGCCTCACCGTGGTCGAGATCGTGCACGCCATCCACGCCGGCACCATCCGCGGCATGTACATCCAGGGCGAAAACCCGGCCATGTCCGACCCCGACCTCGAGCACGCCCGCGGCGC